>ERZ724517.59-NODE-59-length-59958-cov-7.906716_pt1 | contig 59958 bp, 53 predicted proteins | sample MGYA00376050_ERZ724517 | MGnify/ENA primary metagenome ERZ724517 (study PRJEB28724, sample SAMN07190886) | activated sludge metagenome | isolation source: activated sludge of sewage treatment plant in Hong Hong | place: USA: Christiansburg, Virginia | collected... | reverse complement strand
AGGGTCTGCAGCGCATTGAGAAGATGCAGGCCGACCTGCGTGCCTTGCAGGCGGTGGTGGCGGCGCGCGTGGCCGCCGGTGCGCGCCGCCCCAGGGTGTTCTTTGAAGAGTGGGACACGCCCCATATCAGCGCCATCCGCTGGGTCTCCGAGCTGCTGGCGATAGCCGGGGGCGACGACTGCTTCCCCGAGCTGGCGCGCGAATCGCTGGGCAAGAACCGCATCATTGCCGATGGCGCCGAGATTGTGCTGCGCAACCCGGACATCATTTTGGGCTCGTGGTGCGGCAAAAAATTCCGCGCCGAGAACGTTGCGGCACGCGATGGCTGGGGCGCGGTGAACGCCGTGCGCCACGCCCAATTGTTTGAAATCAAATCCCCAGACATCCTGCAACCCGGCCCGGCAGCGTTGACCGATGGTGTGGCCAAGATGCACGCCATCGTTCTGCGGTGGATGGACGCTGACCAGGCGGGAGCACTTTCAGCATGAAAACGGCGATGAACCCCAAGCCTTTGACGCTGGCCCGCAGCGAGTTGATTCTGGGTGGCCAGAAGAGCGGCAAGTCGCGCCGCGCCGAGGCGCTGGCACGCCAGTGGCTGGAGCAGTCCACAGGCCACTATGCGGTGCTGATCGCCACCGCCCAGCCCTGGGATGATGAGATGCGCGAACGCATCCAACGCCACCAGCAAGACCGGACCCAACGCGTGCCCGGCATGGCCACGGTGGAAGAGCCTTTGGCGCTGGCTGAGTCCCTGGCCCAGCACAGCCGGCCTGACACGCTAGTGGTCGTGGATTGCCTGACCCTGTGGCTCACTAACTTGTGCATGCCGGCTGATTGGGGCCAACGCGAGCCCACGGAGGCTTGTGCGGTTGGGCATTTTGCGCAGGTCAAGGAGGAGCCCGCGCAGCGGGCGGGGGACACGGAGCAAAATGGCCAGCCGCACAGGCCGCCAGCCCCCGTGGAAACAGCTCAGATAGCTATGCTTTTAGGAGCAATTGCCGAAGCACCTGGCCCGGTGGTGCTGGTCGGCAACGAGATCGGTCTGGGTGTGATCCCCATGGGGCGCGAGGTCCGCGCCTTTGTCGACGCGTTGGGGCGCCTGAACCAGGACGTGGCCGCAACCTGCCAGCGTGTGACCCTGATGGCGGCGGGTTTGCCGCTGGTTTTGAAAGATACGGTATGACTTGCAAATTGACTGCGCCGCAGACGGCGTTCCACTTGCGAGCAGGGTTGCTGCAGCTCGTCACCGGGTTCGGTCTCGTTTGTGCGCTGTCTTCTGGTGTGGCCGCGCACGCGGTGCAGATCGTTGACGACCGGGGCCTCAGCGTCACGCTGCCCGCGGTGCCGCAGCGCATCGTCAGTATCCTGCCGTCGCTGACCGAGACCGTGTGTGAACTGGGCCACTGCGCGCGCCTGGTCGGGGTGGACCGCTATTCCAATTTTCCGGCCAGCGTGCAAAAACTGCCCCAGGTCGGTGGCGGACTGGACCCCAATGTGGAGGCCATTGTGGCGCTGCGCCCCGATGTGGTGTTGATGGCCAAGTCCTCGCGCGTGGGTGAGCGGCTGGAGGCGCTGGGCGTCAAGGTCGTGGCGCTGGAGCCCAAGACCCATGCCGACGTGCAACGCGTCATGCTGAAAATTGGCCAGTTGCTGGAGGTGGCGGACGCCCAGCGCATTTGGCGCGCGATCGACGCCGGTGTGTCAGCCGCCGCCCAATCCATCCCGGCCGCAGCGCGCGGTACCCGTGTCTACTTCGAGGTCAACCAGGGGCCGTATGCGGCCAGCGAGTCGTCTTTCATGGGCGAGACGCTGACCCGCCTAGGGGCCAAAAACATTGTGCCCGCCGCGCTGGGGCCGTTTCCCAAGCTCAACCCCGAATACATCGTACGTGCCAACCCGGACGTCATCATGATCGGTCAGCGCAGCGCCGATGGCCTGCAGACCCGCCCCGGCTGGCAGAGCCTGCGGGCCTTGCGTGAGGAGCACGTGTGCCTGTTTCCGTCGGAAGAGGCCGACATGCTGGTGCGCCCCGGACCGCGCATGGCCGAAGCCGCACGCCTGATGGCCAAATGCCTTGAAAAGATGGCCCCCACGCTTGCCGCTACGCGTGCTGTGCTGCCCCCCGAGGGGGCTGTCCGCGCCTTGGGGCGGCCCGGCGGCGCGGACGCCCACTCCATACCTGCCAAGGCGCGGCCATGATGCAAGGCCGTGTCGCCTGGATGGTGCTGGCCTGTGTGCTGGGCGCGCTGGGCTTGGTCGTGCTGGGCATCTGCGTGGGCAGCGTGGGTTTTGAGAACGTACTGCGCCCGTTGCTGAGCCCCGACTTGGACCCGCAGGGCACGGCCCTGGCGCGGCAAATCGTCTGGGAGATCCGCCTCCCGCGCACGCTGGGCGCCTGGGCCGCTGGTGCGCTGCTGGGCCTGGCGGGTGCCGTGGCGCAGGGCGTGTTTCGCAACCCGCTGGCCGACCCCTATTTGCTGGGCAGCGCGGCGGGTGCCTCGCTGGGCGTGGCGCTGGCGCTGGCGGTACTGGGCGGCAGCGCCGGCATGCTGGGTGGCAGCATGATGCAAAGCGGCGTGGCGGTGAGCGTGTTCTCCAGCAACCTGCTGGTGCGCCTGGGCCTGACCGGGGCCGCGTTTGTCGGTGCCGTGCTGGCCGTGCTGCTGACGCTGGCGCTCTCCAGTGGCGTGGGCCACACGCTGCGGCTGTTGCTGGCCGGTGTGGTGGTGGGCGTGGTGCTGGGCGCCATGACGCACCTGGTGCTGCTGCTGTCACCTGATTCCCTGCAGGCCATGCAGGCCTTCATGCTGGGCTCGACCGCCTTTGTCGGCTGGACCGCCGTGGGCCTGATGGCGCTGGTCTGGCTGGTGTGTGCGGTGGCCGCCTGGCTGCTGGCGCGGGTGCTGGACGGCTTGAGCCTGGGCGATGCCACGGCCCTGAGCCTGGGCCTGCCAGTGGCGCCCATGCGCGCGGCGCTGGTGGCCGTGCTGGCGCTGGCCACCGGCACGGCGGTGGCGCAGACCGGCTTGATTGCCTTTGTCGGCCTGGCCGCACCGCACCTGGTGCGCTCAGTCGTCAAAACCACGCATGGTCCCCTGATGCTGCTGGCCAGCCTGGTCGGTGGCGTGCTGTTGTTGGCCGCCGACATCCTGGCCCGCGGTCTGATTGCGCCGCAGGAGCTGCCCGTAGGCGTGCTGACTGCCGTGCTGGGTGGTGGCTACCTGCTGTGGCTGATGCACCGCGGCCCGGCCAGAACGGGGGCTGCCACATGACCACCGCTGCACCTTCCGGCATCGCACTGCAGGCGGATGGCATTCGGGCCTCACTGGGCAGCGGCGCGGGCAAAACTGCCGTACTGCACGGTGTCTCGCTGAGTCTGGTTGCCGGTCAATGGACCAGCATCGTCGGGCCCAACGGGGCCGGCAAGTCGACGCTGCTCAAGGTGCTGGCCGGCGTGCTGCCGCACACCGGCGCGGTGTCGCTACTGGGCCATCCCATCCACGGCCTGCCGCACCGCGTACGGGCGCGCCAGCTGGCCTGGCTGGGCCAGAACGAAACCTCGGCCGATGACCTGACGGTGTGGGATGTGGCCATGCTGGGCCGTCTGCCGCACCAGGCCTGGCTGGCCCCGCCCAGCGCTGCCGACCACGCAGCAGTCGAAACCGCGTTGCGCGCCACCCAGGCCTGGGACTGGCGCTGCCGCTCGCTGGGCCAGCTATCCGGCGGCGAGCGCCAGCGCGTGCTGCTGGCCCGCGCGCTGGCCGTGCAGGCCCAGGTGCTGCTGATGGACGAACCGCTGGCCAACCTGGACCCACCGCACCAGTCCGACTGGCTGGCCGTGGTGCAGGCGCTGGTGGCGCGCGGCACCACGGTGGTCAGTGTGCTGCACGAAATCAGCATGGCGCTGCACGCCGACCGCGTGGTGGTCATGGCGAAGGGCCAGGTCACCCACCACGGCGCCAGTGCCGACCCAGCAACCCATCGGGCGCTGGTGGACGTGTTCGATCAGCGCATTGCCATCCACACCATTGATGGGCAGTGGGTGGCGCTGCCTTGTACTTCCGGTAGTTCCAGATGATCTTGTGCTTGAAGATGAGAAGCCCACTGTCGCGTGCTTTGTGCGAGCCGACTTGGTTGGCGGGAGCGGGCTGGCATGGCACTCGGTTACGCGGCTGTCCCCCGCGACGGCCTAGGGCCGTCTGCTCCTCCTTGATGCCGCCTAACCGAGCTCCACGCCATCCCGCTCTGATCCGCGGTGTAGTCAGCCAACAGTTGGGTTGTGTGTCCGTGCGTCCGCTACGCGTGTCCGTTACTCGCAGAGGAGGCCGGTGTGGGTGTTCTGCGCAGGTCAAGGAGGAGCAGACGGCCCTAGGCCGTCGCGGGGGACACGGAGCAGAACACCCGCCCCGGCCTCCTCGGACCATGCCCAACAAACGTGTACGCGTGCATCTTCTTCCTCAGCCGCATCCACTTCCAGCTGAAAGAAAAGCCATGCAAATAGAAACCCCACCGACCGAGAAACCGTATGACAAAGCCGAGGGCGAGCGCCGCGGCATCGTCATCGTCAACACGGGTGACGGAAAAGGCAAAAGCACCGCCGCCTTTGGCCTGGCCCTGCGTGCCCATGGCCGGGGCAAGGCGGTCAAGATTTTCCAGTTCATGAAGGTGCCCAGTGCACGCTTTGGTGAGCATCGCATGTTCGAGCAGATCGGTATCCCCATCGAGGGCCTGGGCGACGGCTTCAGCTGGAAGAGCCAGGACCTCGAACACAGTGCGCAACTGGCCCGCGACGGCTGGCAAAAGGCCAAGGCCGCGATTCTGGGCGGTGACTACTTCATGGTCACGCTGGACGAGATCACCTATCCGCTGATCTACGGCTGGCTGCCTCTGGACGACGTGCTGGAAACCCTCAAGACCCGGCCCAGCCATGTGCACGTGGTGCTGACCGGCCGGCGCTGCCCACCCGAGATCATCGCGCTGGCCGACACCGTCACCGAGATGCAGATGGTCAAGCATGCGTTCAAGGCCGGCATTCCGGCGCAGCGCGGCATTGAAGACTGATTCCACATTGGAATTGAACACCTTTGTAGAGAAATTTCGTTGGAGCAAAAACCATGACCACACACACCACTACACAACCTCTGCAATTTCACGCCCCGCACAAGACTCCGGTGGCCCGCGCCAAAGTTGACCAGCGCGTCTGGACCGTGGCCGAGATCCAGGCCCTGCTGGAGCTGCCGTTCAACGACCTGATCTTCCAGGCCCAGACCGTGCACCGCGCCCACTTCGACCCGAACTTGGTCGAGCTGGCCACGCTTCTGTCGGTTAAGACCGGTGGCTGCCCGGAGGACTGCGGCTACTGTCCGCAGAGCGTGCACTTTGACACCGGCGTCGAGGCCGGCAAGCTGATGGGCGTGGAGGCCGTGCGCGACGCCGCGCTGGCCGCCAAGGCCGCCGGGGCCACCCGCTTCTGCATGGGCGCCGCATGGCGCGCGCCCAAGGACCGCGATGTGGAAGCCGTGGCTGAACTAGTGAAGGCGGTCAAGGCCACCGGGCTCGAATCCTGCGCCACGCTGGGCATGCTGGGCGAAGGCCATGCCGAGACCCTGCGCGATGCCGGCCTGGACTACTACAACCACAACCTCGACAGCGCGCCCGACTTTTACGGCGACATCATCACCACCCGCGACTACCAGGACCGGCTCGACACGCTGGCCCGCGTGCGCAACGCGGGGGTCAGCGTGTGCTGCGGCGGCATCGTTGGCATGGGCGAGTCGCGCCTGCAGCGCGCGGGGTTGATTGCCGAGCTGGCGAATCTGGCGCCATACCCCGAGTCCGTGCCCATCAACCACCTGGTCAAGGTGGCTGGTACGCCGCTGGCCGACCAGCCCGATCTGGACCCGCTGGAATTTGTGCGCACCATCGCCGTGGCCCGCATCACCATGCCCAAGGCGCGTGTGCGCCTGTCGGCCGGTCGCCAGAGCATGAGCGATGCGGTGCAGGCCCTGTGCTTTGTGGCCGGTGCCAATTCCATCTTCTATGGCGACAAGCTGCTGACCACGCCCAACCCTCAGGGCAATACCGACCTGGAGCTGCTGGCGCGCCTGGGCCTGAGGACCGGCCATCCCGTGCCCCGGGACTCCCGGGACTGATTGCGCGTAACTGTGAAGTAAACGGCATGCTCCCAAACCTTGTCTGGCTGGGCTACCCGATGCTGCCCGCGTGGTTACTGGGCGCGGCCGTGCTGGTGGCGCTGGCCGTGGACCGCTGGCTGGGCGAGCCGCCCGAGCGCTGGCACCCTGTCGTGTGGATGGGCGACTACCTGGGCTGGGGCGGGTGCTGGCTGCAGGCGCGCACGCGCCAGAGTGCGTCTGCGGCCCCGGACCATAAGACTTTTTGGCTGGGAGCCCTCGTGTGGATTGGTGGTGCCGCTCTTGTTTTGATAGTGTCGTGCAGCTTGCAACAGGCTTTGCTGGGGGCGGTGGCGGTGTTGGAGCCGGGGCAGGGCGCATGGGCACAGGCGGGAGTTTGCGTTCTGGCGGCCCTGCTGTTGGGTGCCATGCTCAAGCCCCTGCTGTCCTGGGCGCTGCTGTGCAGCGAAGTGCTGGCTGTGGAGCGCGCACTGCAACCGGCGCACGGTGGCTCACTCGCGAGCGGCCGCGAGCGCCTTCGCTGGCTGGTTAGCCGTGACGTAGCCGCCTTGACCGAAACCCAGGTGCGCGAGAGCGCCATCGAGACCCTGGCCGAAAACTTCAGCGACTCCGTGGTCGCGCCGCTGTTCTGGTTTGTGCTGTTGGGCCTGCCCGGCGCGGCGCTGTTTCGCTTTGCCAATACGGCAGATGCCATGTGGGGCTACCGTGGTGTCTACCAGGGGCAGAACTGGGAGTGGGCAGGCAAGTGGGCGGCGCGCGCGGACGACGTGCTGTGCTGGCTACCGGCCCGCATCACGGGCGTGCTGTTGTTGGGGCTGGCGCCGCAGCGCTGGTGCCAGCTGCGCCGCGAGGCCGCGCGCACCCCATCGCCCAACAGCGGCTGGCCCATGGCGGCCATGGCCCTGGCCTTGGGGCTGGCCCTGCACAAGCCGGGCGTCTATGCACTCAACGCAGGCGGTGCCCAGCCGCGCCCCGCCGACACCGCCGCAGCCATAAGGCTTGCGCGAAATAGCCTTCTAGCCCTCGTGTTGATTGCTTATCCAGCTATTATTTTGATAGTGTTCTTGATTCATCATGTCCAGTAGTTTTGTTCGCATCCATGGCGGCGTTGACGCCCAGGGCGCGCCGCGCTTTGACTTTTCAACCAACAGCAACGCCTGTGGCCCATGTCCTGTGGCGCTGGCAGCCGTGCAACAGGCCGACGCTATGCGCTACCCCGACCCTGTCTACACCGACCTGCGCGAGCGCCTCGCCGACTTCCACGGCGTGGACGGCGTGGACGGCGCGCGCATCGTGCTGGCCGGCAGTGCCAGTGAGTTCATTTTTCGGATCACGGCGTGGACGGGTCAGCAGGGGCGGCGCAAGTCGGATCACACCGTGTTTGTCCCGCCCCATGGCTTTGGCGACTATGCGCAGGCCGCGCGGGCCTGGGGTTTGGGAATCGTCACGCAAGCCGCACTGGCCAAGCTCGTGTGGTGCTGCGAGCCGTCCAGCCCGATGGGCGTTGCCGCGCCCTTGCCCGAGCTGCCCCCGCACGCCGTCGTGGTGCTGGACAGTGCCTACGAGCCCCTGCGCCTGAGCGGTACGGCTTCGTTCACCGACGACCAGCGCGCGCAGGTCTGGCAATTGTTTTCGCCCAACAAGGCTCTGGGCCTGACCGGCGTGCGCGCGGCTTATGCCATCGCCCCGGTCGGCGCCGAGGCGGATGCCCTGGCACTGGACGCGTTAGCCCCTTCGTGGCCGCTGGGCGCGCACGGTGTGGCGCTGCTGGGGGCCTGGGTGCAGGCGGACGCGCAGGCCTGGCTGGCCGAGAGCCTGCACACGCTGCGCCGCTGGAAGGCCATGCAGATCGCCATGCTGCTGGACATGGGCTGGATCTGCCTGCCCAGCGATGCCAACTTCTTCTGCGCGCAACCCGAACCGCTGCCGAACAGCCAGGGCATGGGTGACGCCCTGTGGGTTGCGGAGCTGAACCGTCTGCGCGCGGCGGGCATCAAGCTGCGCGACACGGCGTCTTTCGGCCTGCCGGGCTATGCCCGCCTGAGCGTGCAGCCGCCGGTGGCGCAAGATGCGTTGCGGTCGGCCTTGCGGCTGGCCGCTGCAACCCCTGACTACAGTTCCATGGAGGTCCAAACATGACGGCCAAATGTGTGATGGTGCTGGGCACCACCAGCGGTGCAGGCAAAAGCTGGCTGACCACGGCCCTGTGCCGCCATTACGCCCGCCAGGGCCTCAAGGTTGCGCCGTTCAAGGCGCAGAACATGAGCAACAACGCAAGGGTCGTTGCGTCAGACAACGGCCAGGGCGAGATAGGCTCTGCCCAATACTTTCAGGCGCTCGCGGCCCACGCGATCCCCGATGTGCGCATGAACCCCCTGCTGCTCAAGCCTGAGCGCGACACGCACAGCCAGGTGGTGCTGATGGGGCAGGTGAGCGCCGAACTCACCGATTTGCCCTGGCGCGGGCGCAGCCTCAGGGTCTGGCCACAGATTGCCGCGGCGCTGGACGCATTACGTGCCGAGAACGACGTGGTGGTGATTGAAGGCGCGGGCTCACCCGCCGAGATCAACCTCTCCAGCAGCGACATCGTCAACATGCGCGTGGCCTTGCACTGCAACGCGGCCTGCCTGCTGGTGACCGACATCGACCGTGGTGGCGCGTTTGCGCATCTGTACGGTACCTGGGCGCTGCTGCCCGAGAACGAGCGCGCGCTGATCAAGGGCTATGTGCTGAACAAGTTCCGGGGCGATGCCACGCTGCTGGCGCCGGCGCCGCAGATGTTGCAGGATCTGACCGGTGTACCCACGGTGGCCACGCTGCCGATGTGGTGGCACCACGGTTTACCCGAAGAAGACGGTGTGTTCGATGACCGCAGCGTAGCCAAAGGCGCGGTGAGCATGACGGTGGCCGTGATCGCCTATCCGCGCATCAGCAACCTGGATGAGTTTCAGCCGTTGAAGAATATTCCCGGGTTGCGGTTGCAGTGGGTGCGCAGCCCCAGCGAGCTGGCAGGGCTCACGCCCACGGACTGGATCATCCTGCCGGGCTCCAAGCACACCACGGGCGACCTGGCCTGGCTGCGCACGCAGGGGCTGGATGCAGCGGTGGCGGCGCATGCGGGGCGGGGTGGGGCGGTGTTGGGGGTTTGCGGCGGATTGCAGATGCTGGGTGAGGCGCTGATCGATACGCATGGCATTGACGGCAATGCACCCGGATTGGGGTTGTTGCCGCTGGTGACGGTGTTTGCTGAGGACAAGACGGTGCGGCATACCTCTACACGGTTTGCTGCTGATTTGCACTCGGGTGCCGGTACGCCGTCGCCTTGGGCAGCGCTTGCGGGCGTCACTGGCGCCGGCTACGAGATTCACCATGGGCAAACGCAGCAGCATGTGGCCATGGCCGCAGCGGGTGATGTGGCGCTTGCCGTGTTGCCGGACGGCCTGGGTTGGCAAAACGCAACGGGTAATGTGCTGGGCGTGTATTTGCACGGCTTGTTTGAGGATGCGCGGGTGTTGCAGGCGCTGTTTGGGACTAAGCTCAACGGACCGGTGCCCACCTTGGACACCGTTTTTGATGGTCTGGCGGATTACATCGAACAACACTTTGCACCCCAAGTGCTGGAGCGCCTCATTGCCCCGCTATGAGTAGAAGAACCCCAGGGCGTCAACCCAACACCTACCTGCACGCAGTGCGCTCGCTGGGCCGCAAGGCCCCGCAGCACATGCCGTCGCAGGCATCGGCACCCGTGCCGCCCCGGGCCAGTGGGGCGAGCGCGGGTCCCACGTTGGCGAAAGCCCCGTTTAACAGGCGGCGTACCGTCGTCATTTTTTTGCTCCTCGTGCTTCTGGCTTTGGTGGTGGCGGTGGCGCAGTTTGCGTGGCAGGAAATGCGCACGTCGCAGTGGCAGGCCAAGTATTTTTCCGAGTGGGCGGGGCGCATGGGGTTTGCGCTGCAGCCCGGCGCCACGCCCGAAGCGGCCGTGCGCTATCCTGTGGACAGCCCCTATGACCAGCGGTTGGGTTATTCCAACCTGCCGGACTTTCTGGAGCGTTTGCAATCCAGAGAATTCCAGATCACCAGCCAGGCCCGCATGACACCGGCCATGGTGGAAGGCATTGACCAGGGCCTGTTCGCTCCCTACCGCGAAAAAACGCAGATGGGTTTGTCGGTGCTGGACTGCCGCAAGCAGCCGTTGTTTGCGGCGCGCTTCCCGGAACGCGTCTATCCTGGTTTTGCACAGGTCCCATCGCTGCTGGCCAACAGTTTGCTGTTTGTCGAGAACCGGGAACTGCTGGACCCGCGCTACCCGCTGCGCAACCCGGCGGTGGAGTGGACGCGCCTGGGCAAGGCCTTGCTCGAACATGTGTACCAGGTGTTTGGCTCGGAGGGGCGCACGCCGGGCGGCAGCACCCTGGCCACGCAGATTGAAAAATACCGGCATTCGCCTGACGGGCGCACGGCCTCCATGGAGGACAAGTTGCGCCAGATGGCCTCGGCAGCCGCGCGCGCCTACCAGCCGGGCCAGGACACGACCGCCGTGCGCCACCAGTTGGTCGTCGACTACCTGAACACCGTACCACTGGCGGCGCGGCCCGGCTTTGGCGAGGTCAATGGCATGGGCGATGGGCTGTGGGTCTGGTACGGGCAGGATTTCGCGCAGGTCAACGCCTTGTTGCAGGCGGCGGCCCAGGCCGCGCAACCCACGCCCGAACAGGCGCTGGCTTACAAACAGGCGCTGAGCCTGGTCATCGCGCAACGGCGACCGTCGTACTACCTGGCCGACCGCGACAGCGATCTGGAGCCCCTGACCGACAGCCACCTGCGGGTGCTGGCCGGCCAGGGCGTGATTTCCGATGCCTTGCGCGACGCAGCGCTGGCGGTCCGGCTCACGGATGGCAGCCGCGCGCCCACACCGCCGGCGCCGTCGTTCGTCACGCGCAAGGCGTCGACGGCGATGCGCAGCCAGTTGTTGGGGCTGCTCGGTGTGCCCACTTTTTATAGCCTGGATCGCCTGGACCTGGGCGTGGCCAGCACGCTGGATGGGCAGACCCAGGAGGCGGTGACTGCGGTCTTGCGGCAACTGCGGGAGGCTGACGTAGCCCAGGCGGCTGGCTTGCAGGGCAAGGGCATGCTTGGCAATGGCGACCCGGCCCAGGTGGTCTACAGCTTCACCTTGCTGGAGCGCGGTGCGCAAACCAACTACCTGCGCGTGCAGACCGACAACTTTGACCAGCCGCTGGACATCAATGCCGGCATCAAGCTGGACCTGGGCTCCACCGCCAAACTGCGCACGCTGGTGACCTATCTGGACATCATGGCCAGCCTGCACCAGCGTTATAGCGCCATGGACGCTGCAGAGCGTCACAAGGTGGTGCTGGACCCCAAGGACAAGCTCTCGCGCTGGGTGGTGGACTATCTGGGGAGCAACCCGTCCGCCGATCTGACTACGCTGTTGCAGGCCGCGCTGGACCGCAAATACTCCGCAAGCCCCGAGGAAAATTTTTACACCGGTGGCGGCATGCACACCTTCAGCAACTTCAAGCGTGAGGACAACGGCCGGACCTTGAGCGTGCGCGAAGGCTTGCGCCATTCGGTGAACCTGGTGTTTGTGCGCCTGTTGCGTGATGTCGTGCACCACTACATGTTCCAGGTGCCGGGCTCTTCGGCCACCTTGCTGCAAGACACCCGCGATCCGCGCCGCGCCGAGTATCTGAGCCGCTTTGCCGACCGCGAAGGGCGCGAATTCATCAACCGCTTTGTGACCAAGTACCAGGGCAAGACGCCAGAGCAGGCGCAGGAACTGCTGCTGCACAACCTGCGGCCCACGCCGGCCCGCCTGGCCAGCATCTTCCGCACCATTGCGCCCGACGCGTCGCTGCAGCAATGGGGCAGCTTCCTGAAAGAGAATTTGCCTGATGCGCGCGAGACACCCACTGAACGCGTGGCATCGCTGTACACGCAGTACGGGCCGGACAAGATGTCGTTGGCCGACCGCGGCTACATTGCCCGGGTGCATCCGCTGGAGCTGTGGGTGGTGGGTTATCTGCGCAGCCATCCCGGCGCCAGCCTGTCCCAGGTGGTTGCCGACAGCGCCGCGGAGCGCCAGGCCGTCTACCAGTGGCTGTTGGGCACCAACCTCAAGCACGCGCAGGACAAGCGCATCCTGAGCCTGCTGGAGGTGGAGGGCTTTCTGGAAATTCACCGCCAGTGGAAGCGCATGGGTTACCCGTTTGGCTCCCTGGTGCCCTCGTATGCCACCGCGCTCGGTGCGTCGGCCGATCGCCCTGCGGCGCTGGCGGAGTTGATGGGCGTCTTGGTCAACGGCGGCCAGCGCAAGCCCACGGAGCGCATCGCCGCGTTGCATTTTGCGCCTGCCACGCCGTATGAAACCGTGCTGCAACACCAGAACGGCGCCAGCGAACAGGTGCTGGTGCCCGAGGTCGCGCAGGCCGTGCTGGCGGCTGTGCGCGACGTGGTGGACGAGGGCACCGCGCGGCGTGTCAAGGGCGCGTTCCAACGTGCCGATGGCAGTGTCTTGCCCGTCGGTGGCAAGACCGGCACCGGGGACCACCGCTTTGAGGTCTATGGGGCGCAGGGCCAGTTGGTGGATTCGCGCGTGGTCAGCCGTTCGGCCACCTTTGTCTTCAATATCGACCAGCGTTATTTCGGCAGCATCACCGCCTATGTGTATGGCCCGCAAGCGGCTGACTACGACTTCACCAGTGCCTTGCCGGTGCAATTGCTCAAGGTCTTGTCGCCGTCCCTGATGCCCTTGATGGACCCCGCCGCTTACCCGGCTACCGCGGCGCAAGCCTGCGGCAACTCTTTTTAACTCCCATTGTTTGCGTTGAACACACCATGAACACGATTGCGCCCCAACTCTCCGACATCCACGACGCCGCCAACACTTTGGCCTTGCAACACAAACTCGATAAGAAGACCAAGCCGCTGGGCTCGCTGGGCCGCATCGAAGCCCTGGCACTGCAGCTGGGGCAGATTCTGGGCACCGAGAACCCGGTGCTGGACCAGCCGCAGATGGTGGTGTTTGCCGCCGACCATGGCTTGGCGGCGCGCGGGGTTTCGGCTTTTCCCAGTGACGTGACCTGGCAGATGGTGGAAAACTTTCTGGCGGGGGGCGCGGCGGTCAGCGTGCTGGCACGCCAGCATGGGCTGGCCCTGACGGTGGTGGATTGCGGCGTCAAGCACGACTTTTTGGCCGGGCTGCCCGCGGGCGCCACCCGCGCGGGCCTGCAGGTGCGCAAGGCCGCGCTGGGTACGGCGGATGCGTCAGCGCAAGCCGCCATGACGCCTGCGCAGTGCCAGCAGGCCATCGCGCACGGCCGCGAGCTGGTGCAGGGCCTGCCGGGCAACGCCTTGCTGCTGGGTGAGATGGGCATTGGCAATACCTCGGCCGCGTCTCTGCTGCTGTCGCGGCTGGCCGGGCTGGACATTGCCCAGTGCACCGGCGCGGGCACCGGCCTGGATGCACCTGCCGTGCAGCGCAAGACCGACATCCTGCGCGAGGTGCTGGCGCGCCATGCCGACGCGCGGGCGCCGCTGGACGTGCTGGCCGCCATGGGGGGCCTGGAGATCGCGACCATGATGGGTGCCGTGCTGCAGGCCGCGCACGAGCGCCGCGTGGTGGTGGTCGATGGTTTCATTGCCACCAGCGCCGTGCTGGTGGCCCATGCGCTGCAGCCGCTGGTGCTCCAGCGCTGCGTGTTTGCCCACCGCTCGGGTGAGCGCGGCCATGAATTCATGTTGCAGCACCTGGGTGTGCAGGCTCTGCTGGACCTGGGCTTGCGCCTGGGCGAGGGCTCGGGCGCCGCGCTGGCCTGGCCGCTGCTGCAGTCCGCCTGCGCCATCCTGCGGGAGATGGCGAGTTTTGATTCGGCGGGAGTGTCGGAGAAATCGGACGTTCCCGTAGCGGCAATCTAGGGTTGGGAAGGACTATCCACCATGGCTGCATTCCTGCGCCACTACCTGCTGGCCATCCAGTTCTTCACCCGCATTCCGGTGACCGGACGGCTGGCCGCGTGGGTGGGTTTCAGTCCGATGATGCTGCGCGCCAGTGCAGCGCACTTTCCCGGCGTGGGCGTGGTGGTGGGGGCAACGGTGGCGGGGCTCACCGCCATGCTGCTGGCCTGCCTGCCGCACAGTCCGTTTGCGCCGCTGGTGGCGGCCGTGCTGGGCACGGTGCTGAGCGTCATGGTGACCGGGGCCTTTCACGAAGACGGCCTGGCCGATGTGGCCGACGGCCTGGGTGGCAGTACCGACCGGGACCGCGCTTTGCTCATCATGAAGGACTCGCGGGTCGGCGCCTTTGGCGCACTGGCCCTGGTGCTGGCGCTGCTGTCCAAGGTGGCGCTGCTGGCCCTCATCGGCTCGGTCAGCCCGCGCTGGATGGTGCTGGGTATATTTGCCGCGCACGTGGTGTCGCGCACCTGGCCGCTGCTGTTGATCCGGCTGATGCCGCACGTGGGAGACGCCGCGGGGTCGAAGTCGAAACCGTTGGCGGACCAGATCAGTGGGACCAGCCTGCTGGCGGCGGGCATGTGGTGTTTCATTGCTCTAGCCCTCGTTTTTGTTGGATATGGCGCTATTGATTCAGGATCGAGCCACATGTCGACCTGGTCGCCGATCAGCCCGTTGCTGGTCGCGCTGTTTGCCTCCAGCCTGGGCTTTGCCTACATGGGGCGCCTGCTGTGGCGGCGTCTGCAGGGCTTTACCGGCGATGGGCTGGGGGCCACGCAGCAGCTGTGCGAGCTGGCGTTCTACCTCGGGCTGGCCCTGGCGTTATGAGGCTGTGGCCATGACGACGCTGTGGCTGGTGCGCCATGCCCGACCGCTGGTGGCCAGCGGCGTGTGCTATGGCGCGCTGGATGTGCCGGCCGATGCCCAGGACACCATGTCTTGCGCGCAGGCACTGGCGGACGTGCTGCCACGGGGCATCGCCATCCGCACCTCACCGCTACAAAGATGTGAGCAACTAACCCAGATTTTGCGAGGGCTACGGCCCGATTTGGCTCACAACACCAGCGTCGACGCGCGGCTTGCAGAAATGGACTTCGGCCGTTGGGAAGGCCAGCGCTGGGACGCCATTGCGCGCACCGAATTCGATGGCTGGACCGACGCGTTTCCCACTTGGCGCTGCGGTGGGGCCGAGAGCGTGCAGGGCTTCATGGCGCGCGTGGGCGCGGTGTGGGACGAGACGCGGGCGCAGCAACAGCCCACCGTGTGGATCACCCACGCTGGCGTGATCCGCGCGGCCACCTTGCTGGCGCAGGGCCTGCGCCAGGTGCAGCGGGCCGACCAGTGGCCGATAGGCGCGCCGGCGTGGGGCGCGTGGCGCATTCTCGATACTTGACCGACAATGCGATTCACTCCTCTGCCAAGAACTGATATGCGTAAATTTCTCTGTGTTGCCTTGCTGTTGGCCGGAGCCAGCCAGGCACAGGACTTCAGGGCCCAAGCCCTGCCCAGCCTGCGCGAGCGGCCCAACTACGTGCTGGGCTCCTCCGGCCAGCACTGGACCTCGGGCCAGGTGGACTGGTACTACAACCCGATCAATCAGCCGTTCAATCTGAGCACGTCGGCGGTGCTCAATGTCATCCAGACCGCCGCCGCCCGCTGGTCGGGCATGTGCAATGTGACCTTCGTCTACCGTGGCATGACGTCGACCCCACCCAATATGTACGGCGACGCCTCCACAGTGGAGGGTGCCAATGTGTTTGGCTGGGGTGTTTTGCAGGGAGATGACGCGTTCTATTCCGGGCTGACCAAGAGCTGGTTTGTGGGCGAGTCCTATGTCGATTCAGACATCATGATGAACACCCTGCAGACCTGGACGATTGACGAGGTCGAGGCCATCATGACCCACGAACTTGGCCACGCCATAGGGCTGATGCACTCCGACCAGTTTGCGTCCGTCATGTTTGCCGATCCGTACCACTCGGCCCGCTACATGCGCACGCTGCGTGGGGACGATGCCGACGGGTGTGCTCGTTTGTATGGGGCTGCGACGACCGCCCGCGCCAACCGCACCTTGAACTGGGCGGAGGCGGCGTACCCGCAATACCTGTCGCCCAGCCCGGCCACGTCGGGCACGTTCAGCGGCTACTACTACCGGTATTACTCGGGAACCAACAGCTATGCGGGCACCCGGGACGGCATGGCCTACTTCATGGGCCCCGACGGCGTGATCCAGAATATGGGCTCGCTGACCGCATACTTCTTCAGCGCACTGCTGTCGGGGTATTGAAAACTATTTCTTGGCGGCTTTTTCCTGCTCGGCAGCCAGGATCTCCAGCCGCTTGACCATGTCCTGCATGCCCTCGGCGACGACCTTGACCTCACCATCCGGAGTCTTGATGGTCACGGTGGAGCCGGCCGGGGAACTGGCCGTGGCCGGCGCCGTAGAAATCTGCACATCACCCTTGGGCGTGCTGATCTGGATGTCGGGAGCGTCATTCATGCCGTGCATGCGTGACAGTGGCGAAGGCATGAACATGGCGTTGGCCGCGCTGATCAACACACTACCGACAATGCCGACGATGGCGGCCACTACCAGGTAGGTCACCGATTTTTCGGGCGGGTTCTTCATCAGCACCGGCAGGCCCAGGTACACCAGGTACAGCGAGTACAGGCTGCCCACCAAGGCCAGGATGGACAGACCCGGCATGGCCGAGAATACACCGGCCAGCATGGCGGGCGTGCTGGCATAGACGGTCAGTTTCACGCCATTCATCACATTGGCCTGCCCGCCGAAGCTGGGCGCCAGCTGGCTGATCAGCCAGCCCCAGACGAACACCATGACCAGGGTCATGATGTATTGGCTCACCATCAGGCTCAGGCCGGTGAAGACCGGCAGGCGCATGGAGAAGCCGAAACCGCCGACACCCAGCACGCTCCAGCCGATAAAACTGGCAACGGCGGGAATGACCGCCAGCACCACCATGTAGGGAACGTAGAGTTTCTGCCAGTCCGTGGCCTCCTGTTCAATGGTGACCCAGGTGGGCCCGGGGTTGACAACGATTGCACGTGCGCGTTCGACGATATCCATGTTGGGGCTCCCTAGGGGTTGGAAAGTAGTTGATGCGCTAGCGAGTCTACTGGATGCGCTGTCGATACAGACACAAATGTTCCAAGGTTCCGGGCGCCCGTCAGCGACTGTGGAAGGTGCGCTGGGCGGCAACCTCCTCGATCTTCCTGCGTAACTCGGGGGCACGTGACATCATGCTCTGGTACTCTGCCAAGCCCAACACCAGAAAACGGGTGGGTTTGACAGTGGTCACCGTGGCACTACGGGGTTTGTTCTGCAGCAGGCCGGCCTCGCCAAAAAATTCGCCGGTTTTCATGCGGCGTGGTTCGGGGTGAAGGTCCACCTCTACTTCTCCATCCGCGATAAAAAAAAGAGAAGTAGAAGAATCACCTTTGGTAATGACAACGACATGTGCCGGAATGACCAGGGTTCGGAGTAAAGCAGAAATCTCGGCAATCCAACTGGCGTCCAGTCCTTGGAACAGGGGCAGTTGGGAGACAATTTTCCAGGTTTGCAGTAGCTCCCGGCGCTGGCGTTCATGGGCAAAACCGGTGGCTATGATGCCGGTAGGCATGGCCAGCATGCCGATGCCGATCAGCATGGTTATGCCTCCAACGATACGTCCTAGCGGTGTGACCGGCGCCATGTCGCCATACCCCACGGTGGTCAATGTCACGATGCCCCACCACATGGTGTGCGGAATCGACTGAAACTGTTTGGGTTGCGCATCGTGCTCGATCAGGAACAGACAAGTCGACAGCACGATCAGCAGCAGACCCAGCGTGAGCACCGATGCCATCAGCGGCTCACGCTCATTGCGGATGACCGCACCGACAATTTCCAGGCCGGTCACATAGCGTGCGAGCTTGAACAGCGAGATGACGCCGAATACACTGATCCAGCCCGTCGCCGGAACGCCAGCCAGCAAGTCGACCAGCGGAATACAGGCCAGAAGGTCGATGATTCCGTGAAAGCTCACCAGATAGGCACCGCGCTGACCCAAAAGCGGAAAGGTCCGGCCGAACCGGTCGCTGTCCGTGGCGGTCCAGATCCGCAGCAAAAACTCCACCATGAACACACCACCGCACAGCGGAAGCAACACGGCCGCCGCCGTGGCAATCGGGCGTTGCAGCTCCGGCAGCGACTGCAAAACAGTGATCGCGGTGGTGAAGACCACGCTGAACGTAATCAGCAACGCCACCCAGGTCGCTCCGCGATGGGCGTCGCCCTCGCACAGTGCGGCGTAGGTCTTGTGGCGAAGCGCGGTGCGGGTCATGCCTGCGTTGATTCCGATGGTGGGGTGGCTTTTTTTTCTGCCGCGTGGCGAGCCTTTTCGGCGTCGTTCATGAGGCGCGCCACAATCAGTCGCATGACGTGAAAGCCCAACTTGGGATTCTGGTAATAGAGACGCGCCATGCCTTCGGCCGACAGGCTATAGAGCGTGCAGTCGCTGGCACATTCGAGGGTAAGGGTGCGGCGGTTGTCGGGTGCAAACAGCCCGATCTCACCGACCAGACTGCCCGGCGCCAGCACCTGGTCGTATTCCACCAGTCGCAGGCTACCGGTTTCCAGGTAGAGCATTTCGGTAGCCACATCGCCTTTGTTCCACAGCGTCGTACCTGCCTTGGCGGTGCGCCGCGTCATGTTGGGCAGCAACCACTCGGAGATCGGTGTATCGGACTTGGCGTTCTTGATGGCCTGCACCAGCCTGTGAATCTGCAGTGTCTTCTTGATGTTGATCGGAATCAGCGCACCGTACAGCAGCAGGGTCGGCATGGCGGCGGCCAGATAGCCATACAGCACCAAAAATAAGCACGCCACCAGCGCCACAACGCGCAGCGGCAGCATGCTCTTCATCAGATAGCTGGTCACCATCAGGGCGGCGCCGATAAATCCAAAAAGATATGCAATGCTGAAGTTGCTCATGATTTCGCACTATCGGATGGAGGTTGAGAACGCAGACCGTCAACCAGGACCTGCATGTCGGCTCGGGCAAGCACTTCGCGGGCATGCTCGTAGCCGTGCTGGACAATGCTATCCATACGTGTCCAGTCCAGCAGGCCTACCCGTTCCAACGGCGGATTGAAATAGATGTCGGTAATGCGCTGCGCCGCGCGCTGGCGCGACATGCTGTAGAGGATGGTGACGTTGAGGAGGTAAGCGGTGAGCGCCGGCAATTTATAGCGGCGCAATTTTCGGGGACGAAAACGGTCTCGTAAAAGAGCCCAGGAACTGGGCACCTCGGAAAACTCCAGGCGATGGGGCTTGCGCGCACTCAGATCGGCACCGATCACTGTACCGATGCCGCGCCGGGTACGCATCACATCCACCGGGAAATTGTTGAACGTGCCACCATCACACAGCAGGTCACCATCGCGCACTACCGGCGGCAGGGCGCCAGGGATGGCAATACTGGCCAGGATGCTTCTTTGCAGATCGCCGCTTTGAAGAATGTCCTCGCGCGCCTGTGAGTAATTGGTGGCAATGCAGAAATAATTCTTCCACAGGTCTTCTATGTCAACAGCGGCGCCAACCAATGACTCCACCGAATGCCGCAAGATGCCGCGCAAGCGAATACCCTTGATCAACGATACCATCGGCAACAGGTTGAAGTCTCCCGTGGGGTTGACGCGAAAGGCATCCCGCACCAGGGCCATGGTGGGTTTCAAGGGTTGGTCCGCGGCCACCATGAAACCCATCACCGATCCCATGCTTGTGCCGCCGACGCAGTCGACCTCGATGCCCTGTTCCTGCAAGGCACGCACGATACCCAAGTGCGCAAAACCGCGCGCACCGCCGCCGGCCAGTACCAGGCCCACGGCAGTGCGACTCTGCATGCGGGCCAGTCGCCCCATGTCGCGCTCCAGCGCCGGGCGGATGTGAATGTGGTCTGCCACGGGTCGGCGCGCAAGCCAGCGCGCGGTGCCGCTAGGGCACAGCACGTCTGCGCTGTGCAGCAACACCAGAATTTGCGCCGCCTCGGTACGTGGCGGGCGCAGAACCAGGCAATCGGTTTCGTTGGGGTGAACCACCGCGGGCTTGGTTGCATCTGCCAGCAACAGAAGCTCATCACAATGCCGACTGCACACGTGGGACCAAGCCGTAGGCGTGGCATCGGCGACCAGCAGCACGAAATCGTTCTCGGCTTCGATCTGGTCGAGCAGCAAGGAAACCCGCGTACTGACTTTTGACATGTCGTACGGTAGGGCTCCCGCTGTGGGGGCGTCCAGTCCCAACTCAGCGTTCACAGTGGCGGCGTCGACCACGCGCACTCTGCCAAAGCGCTGAAGTTGCACGGCCAGTGTCTGCGCGATAGTGCCCGGGGCGACGTCTTCGGTAATGGGCAGCAAGCCAATGGTTACCGGCGGTGCGGCCTTGCTGGGGGCATGCTCGGTCTTGAGACGACTGATGATTTGCCGGGTCAGGGCCATGGAGATTTGCGGGTTGCTGGCTACCAGAGCGTCGAACTGCGGTTTGTCCAGCCGCACCAGCACCGAGTCGCGGATGGCGACTACCGTCGCTGACCGTGGCTCATTCGTGAACAGGCTCATCTCGCCAATGACCTGTCCGCGGCCCATTTCGCGCACCATTTTCTGGCTGCCGTCGTCCTGCTGCACGTAGGCGCGCAAACGGCCGCTGACCGACAAATACATGGAGTCGCCCGGTTCACCCTGTTCGATCAAGGACTGACCACCGGCCACCTCAACCCACCGCAAATGCTCTCTGAGCAAAGCGAGCGAATTTGCATCCAGGACTCCAAAGGCTGTAGTGAGCAGTTCCGTGAGCAAAAGGTCGTGGTAGTTGGCGTTGTATTGCATGTTTCGCACTTTAGTGCCTTTCGTCAGTCACCTCGACGAACGGCAGCAATAATTCTCGCAAACGTGTATTGATGTCGCCTTGCTCCAACCGGTCTTTCAGATGGGTGACATTGGAGAATTGGCAGGCAAATTGCTCCAGAAGGCCACTGCCCTGCGCCACCAACGGGTCGAGCAGGTCGGCTCTGGACAAGACCTGCTCGACCAGAGCGATCTTCTGCTGCAAATTGGTGCCCCAGAGCGTTTGGGCACCTGGAATCGTCCGCAACTTGAAGGTCTCAATGAAAACAAGAAATCCGCGCTCACTGCGGAACCACTCGCCAATGTCACCAATGATGCCTGCGCGTTCGGCCTGGAGCGCCTCCGGTTCCAGTGAACGCTCTTCCAAAGTAAGTTGGATGGATCGGCGTTTCCAATGTGGGATTTTTTCAAACAGAACTGGCACGGCAACATGGGTCAGCCACTGATCCGGCGGCAGCGCACATCCCATGACATCGGCTAGCGTGATGCGATGCTCGAACAGATTTGCGGGTTGCACACGCGGGCGCCCGATCCTATGGTGAAACGTGGTTGCCCGGATGCCTGCCATGCTCTCGAGAATCAGGGCTGGCGGGTAGCCAAACTTCAGACCCACCAGGGCGACGTGTTTTTCTGACATATCTTCGTGGGACAGCGGCAATGCCCGGCCGTCAGCGTCGAGGCGGTCCGTTCCACCGGTGTGCCCATAGTCATGGCCGAGTGCGGTCAGCAAGTCTCGCGCGATGGTGGCTCCGGACACACCCCGTTCTTGCAAAGCGTCGATGAGCGCCAGCGCCACTGGCATCGCAGTATCCAACGCCGGATACACCCGTTGCGGCGTCCGTGCAACCCAGCTGGGTATTGCTTCGTCGACTGGCCACTCCATTACGAGCAGACGGATCAAGACCTCGAAGTTGTGCATTGCGCAATGGAAGGCGTTGTGGATGCCCAGCAGTCGCTCAGTGCGACGGTTCATCTGGTACATGTGGCGCATCAGCGCCGCTGTCTGGGGCTTGCTCAGAGCAAAAGAGCGGGCCAGCGTCAGGTTCAGGCCTTCGCGCTCAATGCGGCGTATCAACGCGGGGGAGTGAATCGGCCATGCATTGGTACCAATGTGTTCGGTTACGAAGCGCTGTAGATGGTCCCGGTTGTGGCATTCATCCGCAGTCAGGAATAGTTCTGGCATGGGATGGCGGCTCATACTTTCATCGTACACGTTGTGGCGCAAGTGTCGACCCCACAACCGACCCATGCGTGGCCTGTAAACTACTGAAAACTCGATCATTCGTGAAGAGCATCGTACGTGTCGGTTGACAAACGGACGGTTTTGCTCGTTGCGCCACTTGGACAACCTGAAAAATGAGTGACCTTCGCGCGTTATTGCTGACCGATGTGGTGGACAGTACCAAACTGTCGGAGAAGTTGGGTGATGACGCTATGGCTGAGGTGTGGGCTGGTCATGACCGGGTTGCGCGCGATTTGTTGCCAGTCTGGCGTGGGCGTGAGATCGACAAGACGGACGGCATGCTGCTGCTGTTCGATGAGGCCTGCGATGCGGTGAGCTATGCATTGGCGTACCACCAGGCGCTAGCGGGCTTGCCGATCCCGTTGAAAGCCCGTGCCGGCCTGCATGTGGGGCCGGTCATTCTGCGCGAAAACAACCCGGAAGATGTTGCGCGAGGCGCCAAGCCGCTGGAAGTAGACGGTCTGGCCAAGCCAACCGCAGCGCGTGTCATGTCATTGGCCATGGGCGCGCAGACGCTGCTGACCACCGAGGCGCGCGAGGCCCTGGGCAAGACAGAACTAAAAGTCGAATCACATGGACACTGGATGATCAAGGGGGTCTCCGACCCGCTCGAACTGTTTGAAGTAGGCGCGCCAGAGACGCGGATGGTGGCGCCGCACGACAGCGAAAAAGTCTATCGGGTGATCAAGGCTGGTGACTGGTGGCTACCCGTCAAGGACATCCCGAACAACCTGCCACAGTCTGGCACCTCGTTCATTGGGCGAGAGCGTGAAATCGATGAAGTCAAGAGCCTGTTGCCCCATACACGTCTACTCACGTTGTTGGGCATGGGCGGCTTGGGCAAGACCCGTTTGTCACTGCAGGTTGCTGCTGAAGTTATTCACCAATACCCCGACGGGGCCTGGTTTCTCGACCTGGCCCCCATCAGCGACCCGGCGCTGGTGATCAGCGAAGCGGCACAGGTATTGGGCGTGCGTGAGGAGCCTGAGCGGCCACTGATCCAATCTATCTGCGCCCATCTCAAACCGTGTCGCGTGCTGCTGATTTTTGACAATTGCGAACACCTGATCAAACCGTGTGCGGACTTGGTGCATGCCATTGTCAAGGCCGCACCGTTTGTACGCATGATTTCCTCCAGCCGGGAGGCCCTGCACATTCCCGGTGAGCGTGCGTACCCCGTTATGCCCTTGCTGGTGCCCAAGCCCGGCGATGGCTTGGACGCCATAAGGCGTTCGACAGCCGTACGGCTGTTTGTCGAACGGGCACAGGCGCACAAGCCGGCGTTTGAACTCACTGAGCGAGAGGCGCCAGCGGTGGCCGAACTGGTGGCGCGGCTGGAAGGGATTCCGTTGGCGCTGGAACTGGCCGCTGCGCGGGTGCGCTCGTTGTCAGTGGTGGACATCAATACTCGCCTCAAGGATCGCTACAAGATTTTGACGGGGGGGTCCCGTGTGCTGCAAGAGCGCCAGCAGACGCTGCGGGCCCTCGTTGATTGGTCGTACGACCTGCTGCACGAAAATGACAAGTTGCTACTCAACCGGCTGGCGGTGTTTGTTGGAGGCTTCGTTCTGGAGGCGGCGGAGGAAATATGCGGCAGCGCGCCACTGTCCACTGACGATGTGCTCGACCTCATGGCTTCGCTGGTAGAAAAGTCACTGGTGATGATGGAAGAGAGCGAGGATGGTACGCGCTACCGTATGCTTGAGACCATCCGCGAGTACGCCAGCGAGAAGCTGGAGCAGAGTGCGGAAACGGCCTCGATCACCGCTGCGCACTGCCAGTATTTCTTTGCCATGGCAAAGGCGGCGAACAAGGGCCTGATTGGCGTGGAGCACGCTACTTGGATACGGCGCGTCGAAATGGACATTGACAATGTGCGGGCGTCGATTGCGCTGGCTCTGAGTGGCGCAGTGGATCCGTTGATCGCCGTGAAGTTTGCCGTGGCCTTGCAGGGTTTCTGGTGGCTGCGCGGCTATGCGACTGAGGGCCGCAAGATGGTGCAGGCGGCACTGGAGTTGCCGGGTGTTCAGGCGTCAGACATGGCGCAGGCATGGGCGTTGTATGTTGGTGCGGCGCTAGCGGGCAGCCAAAGCGACCACGCGACTGCCCTGCAAATGCTGGAAACGTGCCTGGACTTGCGTCGGCGTCTGGGCAACCCGGTAGACATCGCCGCTACCCTGTCGACCATGACGCCGACCCTGATGGCGCTTGGGGATCTGGCCCGGGCGCGCGAGGGTGAAGAAGAGGCATTGAGAATATTTCGCGAACTGGCGGATCGGCAGGGGGAAGCCATTGGCTTGCTGCATCTGGGGCAAATCGGTCTGCATGAAGGCGACGATGCGAGCGCACAGGCCGACCTTGAACGGGGGTTGGTGGTTGCGCGCGCGCTCAAGCACATGGAAGTGCAGGCGGAATGCGAGCTGGTGTTGGGGCTGGTGGCTCTGGAATCGGGGGACTGGCCGAGGGCAACACAGTGTTTCACCCGTTCATTGAAGATGTGCAAGGACAACGGCGATACCCGTGGACAAGCCAGGGCGACGTGGTACCTGGCCAAAAGCACCTTGCATGATGGTGACTTTGAAGCGGCCCGCACCCAGTTGACCACCGCCATCCGCGTGTTTCGCAAGTTCGAAATGAGCGAGGAACTGATTGGGTGTCTCGAAGATTTTTCCCAGTTGGACCATGCGCGTGGGCAATGGTTGCGCAGCGTGCGTACGCTGTCTATCGCCTGCCAGATGCGTTGCCGAGCAGCCATCGTGGCGTCAGCGCGCGGCGCGGTCCGCACTGCGGCCCTCGCGGAGGCGCTGAAAAGTCAACTATCGCCCAGTGAATACGATTCTGCGTGGGCTACCGGCCAGCAGATTGAGGTGGAAGCGGCCCTGCTGACAGCTTTGCTAAGCTAACGGTTACAAGGCCCCGTGATCAGGCAGCGGCTTGCTTGCGTCGGCGTGCCGCCAACAACCCAGCCAAACCGGTCAGTGCCAGTGCCAGCGTGCCAGGCTCAGGCACCTCACCAGAAAAACTGCGTTGAAAAGCCGCAAGACTTTCCGGTGACAAGGGGTCTGAGCCATTGCCGGCTTGAATCGCTCCCCTAATCACTGTGTGCGTGTAGAAATTACCGTAGGGACCCACAACACGCGATTGCATATTGGCGGGCAGGAAGTCGTACACGGCCTGCGCAGCACTAAAAAACTCGTTCATGCCGCTAATAGCGACCAAACTGGGCCCATTCGCCAAGGAAAATCCAAGCGCAAAGCTATAAGCATTTATGCCAGCAAAGGTGGAGCTCGGTGCCAAAGGCTGAGAGTATCCGGTCCCGATGCCAATCACATTGCCATTGAAAATATCAACGGTATTTAAGGCAAAGGGGTATAGGCCACTTGGCGCAAATGTCAACGTCTGCACCACAGTGGATGTGGCGTTGTCATAAAGGGAAACAGTTGCACCAAGAATGTGCTGTCGCAACAATGGATCAGCATTCGAGTTGCATCCAACGCCCTGTACCGTTTGGTAGGTACCGACTAGGCATGCATCAGGAACGTACATTTGGACCTCACCCGACCAACCGAGAACCTGGCCGGGGGTGTTGAACGGAGAACCAAACAAAGGATCCCAACTGCCAACATACACTGCAGCTTGGGCGCTACTGCAACCAAACACCGTCGCGATTGCGACGGCTCCGATGGCGACTACATTCTGAATCCGCGTCTTCATCGTGGCGCTCATCGCATCTCCCTGGTTTGCATATTGTAAAAAATTGTAAGCAAATTTCGTGCCAAATGAAATGTTTTTTGCGTACCCCTTTGATTTGCAACACATTTTTCAAAAAAGAGTAGCTTGCAGACTGGTCACGATATTGACCGTTGTCAAGTTTCTCGACACAAAAAGCGTGTATCCGGACAATAGGCGGCGACACCACACTTGGAAAATAGTGGATGGCGCTCGCGCGTCTACTGGACGCGCGGCGCGGTGCCTTGTAGCTTCTTGCGCACCAGCTGGATGTTGTTGCGCAGGGCATACAGCTCGTCGGTGTAGGACAGGGGCACGCTGATCTTCTCCGCGTGGCGGTCCATCTGGTTGAGTTCGTCTATCAGGGCCGCCGTGTCCTGTGCGCCCTCGGCCCGGGCTTCGAGTTCACGCAGCTGGGCATACCAGCGAAAGATGCGTGAGCGCACCCGAAACGCATACAGCGGCGGGATGACGCGCGACAGCGGCAGCAGCACCGCCAGGATGATGCCCATGGCCAGCCACATGCGCTCCACCAGGTTGGCCACCCAAAACGGCAGGTAGCGCTGCAGCAGCGGCGTGCCGCCCTGGATGCTGCGTTCGGCCTCCTGCGCCAGCGGCAGCTCGTTGTTCTTGACGTTGGGGTATTCGCGGGCGTGCTTGAACCAGCCGGCGCTGCCGTGGATGCTGTTGCCCGCCAGCGCGAACAGCTGCAGCAGGGCAGGGTGTGTACTGGTGCGGGTCAGCAGCGTGGTGGTGGGCGCCACCAGGTGCACGTCATTGGGCGGTATGTTGGCCGCCAGATCAACCACGCCGCGTGGCAGCAGGGCCGGGCTCAGAAAGGCGAAGCGGCGCGAGTAGGCCTCGCTCTGCGCAAAGTCCATCAGCTTGATGCCGGGGGTTTGCAGCAGCATCTGCACCATGGATGACTCGGGTGCCGACGCAAAAACAATGGCATCGATTTCACCGCCTAGAAAGGCGACCGTGGCCGGTGTCTGCTCCTGCTGCGACAGCGTCAGCGTGCGTGGATCGACGCGGTTGCTGTCGAGCAGCTTGTTCATCAGGTTGGGCACGCCGCTGCCCGGCGTGCCCACATTGACCCGCAGGTCCTGCAGTTGGGTCAGCGACTCCAGCGTGTGGGGCGGTGTGGTGTCCGCTGGTGCTGCGGCCTCGCGGTAGAACAGCCAGACCGGCTCCAGAAAGAGGCTGCCCAGCGACTCGAGCTCCGCGTCATCCAGCGTGCCGGCCTCGCTGGTGCCACCCTGCACAAAGCCCAGGTCGGCCTTGCCCTCGCGCAGCAACTGCAGATTGGCGGCGGACCCTTCGGAGGGCAGCAGCTCGACGGTGATGCCCTCCTTGGCCAGTGCCTGGGCGTAGCGTTTGCCGAACTCGGCGTAGGCGCTTTGCGCCGGGCCGGTAGCCAGCGTCACGTGCTTGGGTGGATTGGGGTCCAGCCAGCCATAGGCCAGGACCAGCAGAGCGATGGCCAGCAACAGAAAGGGGCCGACCGAGACGGCCAGGTCGCGCAGCGAGAGCAGGGTGTAGCGTATGGATTGGGTCACGGTGCGGGCGTCTTGTCGGTGAAATCGCAATAGGCGCTGACACCACACTGCCAGCACAGTGGCTTGCGCGCCTGGCACACATAGCGGCCATGCAGGATCAGCCAGTGGTGGGCATCGACCATGAAGCGCGCAGGTACGCGTTTGAGCAGTTGCTGCTCCACGGCCTCGGGTGTCTTGCCCGGTGCCAGCCCGGTGCGGTTGGAGACGCGAAAGATGTGCGTGTCCACCGCCATCGTGGGCTCGCCAAAGGCCACGTTCAGCACCACGTTGGCGGTCTTGCGGCCCACACCGGGCAGGGCCTGCAACGCCTCGCGCGTGCGGGGCACCTGGCCGCCATGCAGGTCCACCAGCATGCGGCAGGTCTGCAGCAGATGCTTGGCCTTGCTGTGGTACAGGCCAATGGTCTTGATATACGACTCCAGGCCGTCCAGTCCCAGATCCAGAATCGCCTGCGGCGTGTTGGCCACGGGAAAGAGTTTGCGCGTGGCCTTGTTGACACCCACGTCGGTAGCCTGTGCGCTCAACAACACGGCGGTGAGCAGCTCGAACACCGTGGTGTATTCCAGCTCCGTCACCGGCGCGGGGTTGGCCGCCTGCAGTGTGGCAAAGAAGCCTTCGATAGCTGCTGGCTTCATGCCAAATGACGCAGTTCCCGCAGCGCCACCGACACCGGCGCCAGATCGGCCGCCTGGGTGCTGATGGTGGCCAGCAAATGGCGTAGTCGATCGATCGATTGTCGGTTTTGGTCGTGCCACTTGGCCTGCCCGTCGTGGCGAGCCAGCTGGCTCAATGTTATTTGTCGTGCGATGAAGTACACGTCATCGCGCGCGCTGCCACGCGCCTGGGTTTGCCAGAGGGTGTCGGTGGGTAGGCGGTTGATCTGGGCGCGCCATTCGGTCAGACCCAATTCGGTCTCAACTTCAAAGTAAATCCGTGCAGCCTGTTCTAAGGTCGTGTTGGCTGACCGCGCCATGTCAACCAAGTCCAACGCCGGGAAGATGAATTCCAGGGCGGTGAGATTTTGTGCCAGTACTGCTTCGACGCCAGCCTTGACCAGTTCGTCAGTGTTCCGCTGCCAGTTGGCTTGAGCATGGGGCGGTAGCCAGCCCGACAGGTTGGTACGCAGCTCGCGTGCTGCCGGTTGATAACGTTGAATGAGCGTTGGCAGGTCTGTCCCTTGATCGCGAATGAGCAAAATCCACCGGGAGGCGCGCTGGGAGATGGCAATGAGTTTGCTCAGCAGGTCCAGCTGCAGGTTGGCATCCACCTTGTAGTCCAGCGCGTCGATTTGGTCCCACAGGGGTTCCAGGTCAAAGATCTCTCGGGCCAGCGTGAAGGCGCGGATCACGTCAGCGGTGGCGGCGCCGGCCTCGGCCGCAATGAAGTTGACAAAGGTGGCACCGGTGCGGTTGAGCACGGTGTTGGTGATGAAGGTGGCAATGATCTCGCGCTTGAGCGGGTGGGCCGCAATCGCCGGGCCAAACTTTTCGGTCAGCACCTGCGGGAAATAGGCCTTGAGCGCGCGGCCGTAGAACGGATCATCGGGCAGGTTGCTGGCCACCAGTTCGTCGAAAACGGACATCTTGGCATAGGCCAGCACCACGGCGTTTTCCGGTGCGGTCAGGCCCTGCTTGCGGGCGCGGCGCTTGGCGATCTCGTCGTCGGTGGGCAGGAATTCGATGGCGCGGTTCAGGCGCTTGCTGCCCTCCAGCCATTGCATGAGGCGCTGCTGGCCGTCCAGCACATACAGCGGCCGGTGCGTGGCAATGTCCAGTGCCTGGGTCTGGTAGTAGTTGTCCTGCAGCACCAGGTGGCCCACTTCGTCTGTCATCGACGCCAGCAGGTCGTTGCGCTGCTTGAGCGTCAGGTCGCCGGCTTCCACCACGCCGCCCAGCAGGATCTTGATGTTGACTTCGTGGTCCGAACAGTCCACACCGGCCGAGTTGTCGATGGCATCGGTGTAGATCAGTCCACCTTTTTGCGCGTATTCGATGCGGCCGTTTTGCGTGCAACCCAGGTTGCCGCCTTCGGCCACCACCTTGCAACGCAGCTCGCTGCCGTTCACCCGGAACGCATCGCTGGCCTTGTCGCCGACCTGGGCGTGGGTCTCGAAGCTGGCCTTGACATAGGTGCCAATGCCGCCGTTGTACAGCAGGTCCACCGGCGCCTGCAGAATGGCTTTCAACAGCTCCAGCGGCGGCAGTTCTTCGGCCGTGATGCCAATGACGGCGCGGGCCTCGGGGCTGAGTGCAATCGACTTGGCGCTGCGCGGGTAGACGCCGCCGCCCTTGGAGATCAGGCTCTTGTCGTAGTCGTCCCAGCTCGAGCGGGGCAGGTTGAACAGGCGCTGGCGCTCGGCAAAGGAGCGCGCCACGTCCGGCGTGGGGTCGATGAAGATGTGGCGGTGGTCAAACGCCACCACCAGCTGGATGTGCTCGGACAGCAGCATGCCGTTGCCAAACACGTCGCCCGACATGTCGCCAATGCCAGCCACGGTAAACGGCGTAGTCTGGGTGTTCACACCCAGGGTGCGGAAGTGGCGCTTGACCGCCTCCCAGGCACCGCGGGCGGTGATGCCCATCTTCTTGTGGTCATAGCCCACCGAGCCGCCCGACGCAAACGCGTCACCGAGCCAGAAGCCGTAGTCGGCGGAAACGCCATTGGCAATGTCGGAGAACGTGGCCGTGCCCTTGTCGGCGGCCACCACCAGGTAGGGGTCGTCCACATCGTGGCGCACCACGTCGGCGGGCGGCACCACGCTGCCCTTGACCACGTTGTCGGTCACGTCGAGCAGGCCCGACAGGAACAGCTTGTAGCAGGCAATGCCTTCGGCCATATAGGCGTCGCGGTCGCTTGCCGGGGGGGCGTTCTTGAGCACAAAACCGCCCTTGGAACCGACCGGCACGATGACCGTGTTCTTGACCTGCTGCGCCTTGACCAGGCCCAGGATCTCGGTGCGGAAGTCTTCGCGCCGGTCTGACCAGCGCAGGCCGCCGCGCGCCACCTTGCCGCCGCGCAGGTGCACACCCTCGACGCGGGGGGAATACACCCAGATTTCGAACAGCGGCTTGGGCTCGGGCACGCCGGGCACTTCGCGCGGGTTGAGCTTGAAGCTCACATAAGGTTTGGCACCACCGGCCGTAGCGGTTTGCCACAGGTTGGTGCGCAGCGTGGCCAACACGGTCGCCACAAACTGGCGCAGGATGCGGTCTTCGTCCAGGCTGGCCACGTTGCCCAGCGCGGTGTCGATGCGTTGCTTGATCTGCTGCTGCGCGGCCTGGCGGTCACCGGCCAGGGCGGGATCAAAGCGCACCATGAAGAGTTCGGCAATGGACTGGGCAATGTCGGCGTTCTTGTTCAGCGTGGCCTCGATGTAGCTCTGGCTGAACGCAAAACCCAGTTGCTTGAAGTAGCGGGTGTAGGCGCGCAGCACGGCAATGGCGCGGGCATCCAGCGAGGTGACCAGCACCAGGCGGTTCAGGTCGTCGCTCTCCACCTCACCGCGCCAGGCCTTGGCAAACAAGGCTTCAAAACGGGGTTTGACGGTGGCCAGGTCGGTACCGGTGGGCAACTGCAGGCCCATATCGTGGATCCACAGCGTGTCGCCGTTGGTGGCGATGCTGTACGGGTGCTCGTCCAGCACGCGGGCACCCATGCGCTCCAGCACGGGCAGGGAATCGGACAGCGCCACCTTGGACGTGTTGTAGATCTTAAAGCGCAGATTGCCGGGCGTGGCGTCCAGCGGGCGGTACAGCTTGACGGCCAGGGGCGAGGTGGCGGACAAGGCCACTAGCATGTCGGCGTCTTCGGCGCCAACCTGGGCCGAGAAGTCTTCGCGGTAGGCGGTGGGGAAGGCACCGGCAAAGCGGTGTGCCAGGGCCAGGCCCGGGCCTTCGCCATGGGCGCGCAGAAGCTCGGTGGTGCAGTCATCTTCCCAGCGCTGGGTCAGGCGCGCAATGCGTGCCTCCAGGGCGGGGAAGCCGACGCTGTGCGGCGCGTTCTCCTTGGCGCGCACCAGGTAGTGGATGCGGGCTTGCGGGCTGTCGGTCAGCATGGGGGTGAACTCCACCGACTGGCCATCGAGTGCGGCCATCAGCTCGTTGCCGATCTTGACGCGCAACTCGGTGTTGAAGCGTTCACGCGGCACAAACACCATGGCCGAGGTAAAGCGGCCAAACGGGTCACGGCGCAGGAACAGGCGGGTGCGCTGGCGCTCCTGCAGCCGCAGAATGCCAATCGCATGTTCGGTGAGCGTGGCGGTGTCGATCTGGAACAGTTCGTCGCGCGGGTACACATCCAGAATCGATTGCAGCGACTTGGCAGCATGGCTGTCGGGCACGACGCCGGCGGCGGCCAGCACGGCGGCCACGCGGCTGCGCACCTGGGGGATCTCGCTGACGGGCGCCAGGTAGGCGGTGGCCGTGTACAGGCCCAGAAAGCGGGCTTCGCCCACGACCTGGCCATCGGCATCAAAGCGCTTGACGGCCACATAGTCCAGCCAGGCCGGGCGGTGCACGGTGGCCCGCGTCATGGCCTTGGTGACCAGCACCAGTTCGTTGGACTCCAGCAGGGCCACGGCTTCGGGCGGCAGCACGGTCTCCAGAGTTTGCACCGGGCCGCGCAAAATGCCCAGGCCGGTTTCGGGCTTGGCCACCATGCTCACCACATCCCCGTCGCGTTTGAGGTCGTAGTCGCGTGCGCCCAGGAAGGTGAAATGCCGGTCTTCGAGCCAGCGCAGAAAATCCACGCCCTCCTGGCGCCCGGTGGGCGATAGCGTGGAGCCAGAAGCCGCTGCTGCCATGGCCTGCGCGCGCTCCAGCATGGGGCGCCAGTCTTGCACGGCGCTGCGCACATCGTTGAGTACGCGTTCGATTTCTTCGGCCAGGGCCTGTTGCTCGGCACTGGTGACGATGCGGTCGCATTCGACCTGGATCAAGGACTCCACCGGGTCGTGGCGCCCGGCTGCGGTGGCGGCCGCGGCACTGCTGACGCTTTGCACCTTGCCGTTGGCATCACGCGTGACGCTGAGCAACGGGTGAACAATCCAGTGGGCGGTGCGGTTGCCCCGGTTGATGGCCATGGTGACCGAGTCCACCAGGAACGGCATGTTGTCGTTGACGATCTGGACCACCGTGTGGTCACTGACAAATCCGTCTTCGGCCAGCGTCGGATTGAACACGCGCACCTTGGCGGTGTCGGGGGGACGCGGCGCGTCCAGCAGGCGCCAGTGCGCGTTGGCGCTGGCAAACAGCGTGGCCGGGCCCCGTGCCTGCAATTCGTCGGGGTCGGTGCTGTCGAAATAGGCCGCTACAAAATCGGCGATTCGACTGGAAGCCGGGCCTGCGTGTTCTTGGGTATAGGACAGCAGCTCGGTGAGCGCGGAAGAGGTCATTGATGGCTCCGTGTTATCTTTTGGATGACGCGGATTCTAGGCGCGCAACTCTGGTCTGGATATGCTGAAATGCCCTGATTCATGCCCTTATGCAATAAGCGCATGACACACTACGCGCTACCATTGCGGCATAACCATTACGCCCCGAACTGCCATGCCGCTTCAATTTGCCACACGTCTAGACAACGTCGAAACCTCCGCCATCCGCGAACTCTTCAAACTGCTGGGCAAGCCCGGCATCATCAGCTTTGCTGGCGGCTTTCCCGACCCGGCCATGTTCGATGTGGAGGGCATTCGCGAAGCCGTGAACGCCGCGCTGACGCATGAGGCCGGCGCCACGCTGCAATACGGCGCCACTGAAGGCCACAACCCGCTGCGCGAGCAACTGGCCGCCTTCATGGGGGCCAAGGGCGTGCAAGACCTGGCACCCGACCAACTGATCGTCACCACCGGCAGCCAGCAGGCGCTGGACCTGCTGGGCAAGACCATGATCAGCCCGGGCGACAAGGTGATTGTCGAAGGTCCGACCTTTCTGGCCACCATCCAGTGCTTTCGCCTGTATGGCGCCGAGCTGATCAGCGCACCGATAGACGCCAACGGCGTGCAGGTCGACAAGCTCGAAGCCCTGATCGCCGAGCACAAACCCAAGTTCGTCTATCTGATTCCCACCTTCGGCAACCCCAGTGGCGCCATGCTGAGCCTGGAGCGCCGCAAGCGCGTGCTGGAGCTGGCCGTGCAGTACCAGACGCTGATCGTGGAAGACGACCCCTATGGCGATCTGTACTTCAACGACGCGCCACCGCCGTCTCTGCTGGCCCTGAGCGCCGGTGTGCCCGGCAGCCGCGAGCTGTTGGCCCATTGCGGTTCGCTGAGCAAGGTGCTGAGCCCCGGCCTGCGCGTGGGCTGGATGATTGCCCCGACCGAACTGCTGGCCAAGGCCACCATGTGCAAACAGTTCAGCGACGCCCACACCAGCACCTTCGCCCAGGCCACCGCCGCGCAATACCTGAAGGCCGGCCGCATGCCCGCCACGCTGGCCCATGTGCGCAAGGTGTACGCCGAACGCGCGCTGGCCATGGGCAATGCCTTGCGCAAGGAGCTGGGCGACGCGATTGATTTTGTGCAACCCCAGGGTGGCCTGTTCGTGTGGGCGCGGTTGACCGGCGCGAATGGCAAGGTGAAGGACGGCGCCGAACTGGCCAAGCGCGCCATCGACAAGGGCGTGGCCTTTGTGCCGGGTGCGCCGTTTTATGCGTCGAACCCCGATCTCTCCACGCTGCGGCTGAGCTTTGCGACGGCGGATGTGGCGAAGATTGAAGAGGGAGTGGGGCGGTTGGGGCAGGCTGTTTGAAGCTGCACTTTGACTGCAGGGCTGGCGGACAGGGTGCCCGTTCCCTGGCCTCAGTCGCAGGCGAACATGTTGGTTGGCCGGCACCATTTTGTCAACACTGTTATGGGTACGCAAGTTCTGTGGCAACTGCGAGTTGAGGCCGATGAACGGACACCCTATCCGCCAGCCGGGCGGCGTGAATTGAGCAAGTGAGAAGGAGTGATGCAGTGGGTGTTCGGCTTGGGGCGTAACCATTATTCAAGCAGACCTGCCTTCGGCATGCCGCGTAAGTCAAACATGAGCCCCCAAGAAAATGTGCCACTATGAATAATCGCGGTCGAGGACCGAAAGGTCTGGAATTTGTTGCGAGGCCCCAAGCGGAGCTTCGGGTGCTTCTTGTTGAGCACCTAGACGTGCTGCAATCGCACTGTGCGCAATATGACCAAGGCAAGAAGCACTTTGCCGCAGAGATAGCTCTGAATCTTAGGGTCCTATTTTCCGACGCGCCCGGAACTGAGAATAGATCGCTGCTGCACCAGCTTGGGCGAGAGTCCGATGAGTTCATCGATACAGCCAAGACGATGAATGATGGAGACCCCAACATCTCGACGGCGCCGGTGGCAGGTCTAGCCTTTCAGACCACAATCCCACGCGATGGCATTCTTTCTGTCGACTGGGAGCCAAATCTCTTTGCCCTAACCGCGAAAACACCACTTCGCACGCCTTTTAAGTCCTGGTGGGACGCCCCAGTTCTTCATACCGCATCTGAAGATGTCTTCCCACGTAGGCGGATAGTCCGGCAATTGGCCAATCAAGACAGGGGAGGCCACGTAGCTCCCGAAATTGAAAAAGCCTATTTTGAACTTACTCGTAACGCCAACTACGTATACGAAACTCAGATGATTCAAGGCGACGCCGTAACTAATCCAAGTGAACCAATTGCCGCAGAACGTATTGCGCCTGTGTCAAAGGACGGCGCTGGCCTGAGATTACTACGGGCACTAGTACGTCAAATCGCGCATGAGACGTTATTAACACTCAGCGCCGAGTCCTCGAGTTATCTCAGTGCAATTCCTGCCCCGAATCCCGGGATCTGTCCAATCATGTTCGTGCAGTTCCTTCACAAGAAGCCAAATGCTGGTCCACAGAGATAACCTGTAGGCTAATCCCTCCGTCGAACATTGAAGCCACAACTCAGATGATTTGAGTGAACGCTTTCTGGAAACTGGGTTGTCGGTTATGCATCTGAACCAGGTATTGCCGTACCCCTTGAAACATCGCCCCTCAAGGCGGGCGGTGGGACTTGCGTTCGCAGGCCGCACTCGCGGTTGCCACAGAACAGGCGAACCAATCCCGGCGTTCACGCAACAGGGGCGGAGGACAAACTCAGTCCGTCCGCGCCGCGCGCCGGAGAACGTAAGCCACGCCGTCCGCCTTGCACGAGGTGCAGGCCTACAACCACCGACAGCCAGGCCACAACCCAACAAGAGAAATGCATTTGCTACTAAAAGAATAGCTACTAACTAAAATTCCACGAGGGCTAGCGGCATATTTCACTACTGGCTATTCCCCAGATCGCAATCCGGCCGTCCACAGGAACCCGCTAAATCTGCACCCGCGTCCCCAGCTCAATCACGCAGTTATTCGGCAACCGAAAGAAGCCAACCACGCTGCCCGAGTTGCGCGACATCAGCGCAAACAGCGACTCGCGCCAGCGCGCCATGCCGGAGCCCTTGGTTGGCACAATGGTTTCGCGGCTCAGGAAGTAGGAGGTCTCGAACAGGTTGATGGGCAAGCCTCTAGCCTTGCACAGCTCCAGCGCCTTCGGGATATCGGGCGTGTTCTTGAACCCGTAGTTCACCTGCACACGCCAGAACCCCGGGGCCAGCGATGCGACTTCCACCCGCTCTGCAAACGGTATCCACGGAACCTCGTGGAACACCACGGTCAGGATGACGTTGCGTTCGTGCAGCACCTGGTTGTGCTTCAGGTTGTGCATCAGGGCCTGCGGCACGGTGTCCGGATTGGCAACCGCATACACGGCGGTGCGGGGCACGCGGTGCACGCCGTCGCCCGAGATGGCGGCAATGAAGGGCAGCAGCTCGGGGTCGTCATGGCGAATGCTGTCGATCAGCAACTCGCGGCCGCGCCGCCAGGTGGCCATGACGGTGAAGATGGCAAAGCCCAGCACCAGGGGGAACCAGCCACCCTGGAAGAACTTGATCGAGCAGGCCGCCACCAACAGCACGTCCAGCGCCAGAAACACACTGGTGGCCGCCAGCGCCACCGGCAGCGGGTAGTTCCAGCCATGGCGAATAACGAAGAAGGTCAGCACCGTGGTGATGAGCATGGTCACGGTCACGGCAATGCCATAGGCCGAGGCCATGGCCGACGAGCTGCCAAAGCCAAACACCGCCAGCAACACCGAGGCCAGCAGCAACCAGTTCACCTCGGGCATGTAAATCTGGCCGGCCTCTTTGGCCGAGGTGTACAGCACCTGCATGCGGGGCAGCAGGCCCAGCTGCACGGCCTGCTTGGTCATGGAATAGGCGCCGGAGATCACGGCCTGCGAAGCAATGACGGTTGCCACCGTCGACAGAATCACGGCCGGTATCAGCCAGGTGACGGGGAACATGCGGTAGAACGGGTTGTCCAGCGCCGTGGGGTCGCGCATCAGCAGCGCGCCCTGGCCCATGTACTGAATGGCCAGGGCCGGCAACACCAGACCCAACCAGGCGTATTGGATGGGCCGTTTGCCGAAATGCCCCATGTCGGCGTACAGCGCCTCCGCTCCGGTGAAGGCCAGCACGATGGCGCCCACGGCCACAAACATGTGCCAGCCCTGGGTCACCAAAAAGTTCAACGCATTCAAAGGATTCAGTGCGGCCAGAATGCCCGGCGTTTGCGCAATCTCCATCACCCCGGTGCCCGCCAGCACGGCGAACCACAGCACGATGACCGGGCCAAACAGTTTGCCCACCACGCCGGTACCAAAGCGCTGGACGGCAAACAGCCCCACCAGCACCGCCGCGCAGATCGGCAACACATAGGGTTTGAAAGCCGGCGTGGCCACTTCCAGCCCTTCCACGGCGCTGAGCACCGAGATGGCCGGTGTGATCACGCTGTCGCCATAAAAAAGTGCCGCGCCAAATACACCGATCAACAACAACACGAGTTTGCGTGTGGGTGTGCTGCCACCGGCATTGGCGGCCAGCGCGGTGAGCGCCATGATGCCGCCTTCGCCCCGGTTGTCGGCCCGCAGGATCAGCAACACGTATTTCAGCGTGACCACCATCATCAGGCCCCAAAAGATCACCGAGACCGCGCCCACCAGATGGGTTTCGTCCAGCGGAATTCCCATGCTGGGGCTGAAGATTTCCTTCATGGTGTACAGCGGGCTGGTGCCGATGTCGCCATACACCACCCCCAAGGCGCCCAGTGTCAGTGCGGCCATGCTTTCGCGTTGTGTGGTTTTTCCCATTTTTTTCAGTGGCAGTGTGAAGAGGGCTCGACTGTCGGTGCCCGGGCATCAGGAACGCATAAGGGGCAGGGTAGTCGTGGTCGCGTCAGGCGACCGCCAGGCGATAACCGACGCCGGTTTCCGTCAGCAGGTGGCGCGGTTCGGCCGGGTCGCGTTCGATCTTGGCGCGCAGTTGCCCCATGTACAGACGCAGGTAGTGCGTGTGCTCGGTGAACTCGGGCCCCCACACGTCGGTCAGCAGTTGCCGGTGCGTGACCACGCGCCCGGCGCTGCGCACCAATCGGGCCAGCAGATTGAATTCGGTCGGTGTCAGGTGCAGGGTTTCACCACCGCGTTGCACCGTGCGCGTGGCCAGGTCGACGTGCAGGTCGTCCAGGCTATGGGTGGTGACAGCCGCCGCCAGTGCCGTGCCACGGTGGCGCAGGGCCACGCGGATGCGGGCCAGCAGTTCCCCCACGCTAAAGGGCTTGACCAGGTAGTCATCGGCACCGGCGTCAAGCAGCTGGATTTTTTGCGCCTCCTGGTGGCGGGCGGAGACGATGATGATGGGCAGGGACTGGTTCAGGCGAATCTGCTGCACCAGGGCCACGCCGTCACCGTCGGGCAGGCCCAGGTCCAGCACCACCACGTCGGGCGGTGCGTGGCGCAGCAAGGCGCCGGCCTCGCTCAGCGTGACGGCGGTTTGCACCTCAAAGCCCTCCACCGTCAGCGAGGACTGCATCATGGAGCGGATCTCGCGGTCGTCTTCAACCACCAGTACGCGCAGGCTCATGGCGGTGCACCCTGGGGCTGTTGTGGGTCCACCGGCATGGAAAACGTGAAGCAGTTGCCGCCACCCTGGCGTCGACGCACACCCAGTTCCCCGCCGTGCGCCTGGGCGATGGCGCGGCACAGGGCCAAGCCCAGGCCGGCACCGCGCTGGCCGGATTGGTCGTTGCGCGAGTAGGGCTCAAAAATGGCCTGGTACTGGTCAGGCGGGATGGCGTTGCCGCGGTCTTTGACGCTGACCTGCAGCGTGGCGTGGTCGGCGCTGACCACCAGGTCAATCGCGACATCGCTGTACTTCAGCGCGTTGTCCAGCAGATTGGCCAGCAACTGCGCCACCAGCACGGGGTTGGCCCGAATCAACGGCAGGCCTTCCGGCACCTTGGACTTGATGCGCCGGGTGGGGTCGCGCGCGCGCAGCCGTGCCAGAACGGAGCCCACAATTTCTTCCATGGACTCCCAGTCCCGCTGCAAGGGCTGGGTGGTATTGGTCAACTGCACCAGTTGCAGGGTGTTTTCGGTCACGGTGGACAGGTAGGAGGCTTCACGCAGGATGCTGGCCAGCAGCTTGTCTTGCTCGGCCGGGCTGAGTTTGTCGCGTTGGGTCTGCAGTGAGGATGCCGCCCCCACCACGGCCGCCAGCGGAGTGCGCAGGTCGTGGGAAATGGCCGCCAGAAACGTGCTTTGCACCTGCTGGCGTTTGGACTCGGCCTCGGTTTCCTGCATGGCCGTGGTCAGGCGCAAGCGCCACAGCGTCTGGCCGAGTTGGGCGCACACGGCCTGCGCGTGTTCGCGTCCGGGGGTGTCGGCGGCGGCTATGTTTTGAATGCACACCGCGCCCTGCATCTGCCCCTTGTTGCCTAGCGGCAGGTACCAAGCGTTGAGGCCCGGCCAGCGCCCGGTGCCGGGGCCAAGTACCGCGTTCTCGCGCATGCAGCACTGCAGGCCATCATTCAGATCGTCATGCAGGCCGGAGTCCATCTTCGCTGCGAAGGCCAGTCCACCATCCGGCTGGCGCAGTGCCAGCCAGACGGGGCCATCAAAGGCGGCATCCAGCGTTTGTTGCCCCAGTTGCAGGATGTCTTCCACCGTGTTGGTGTTGGCCAACTGGGTGGCCAGCTCCTGGAGTTGGCGGGCGCGCTGCTCGTTTCTGTTGGCAAATGCTGTCTCGCACCGCAGGCGATCAGCCAGGTGGCTGATGACCAGGGCCACCAGCAACATGGCGGACAACGCGATCAAGTTTCCCCGGCTCTCCACAATCAGCGTGAACCGGGGCGGAACAAAGAAGAAATTGAAGGCCACCACCGCGCCCACCGCGCAAACCACGGAGGGCACCAGCGGCAGGCTGTAGGCCCCAATGACCACCACCAGCACATACAGCATGGCCTGGCTGGTCAGTGAGACCTGGTGGTCGACCCACAGGCTGCCAAAGGTCGCCAAGGTCAGCAAGCCAACGATGGTGAACCCGGATCGCAGCGGCGACGGGCCGGTTGGGGTGGGGGTGGAGGCGTTCATGCGGGTGCCAGCGTACCACCCGGCGTATCAGGATTGCATCAGGAAAGTTTGGCGGGGCGCAATTCCCGCAAGGCGTCTGCCGCAATCCAGCGTGCAGATTTGCTACCTTGTTGTTGAATCCGCAGTGCGGAGGCTATGGCGGCTTGGCGCAGATTGCGGTTGCGTTTACCGATGTTGCGCAGCGCCCAGTTGACGGCTTTCTTGACGAAGTTGCGGTCGTCATCTGCTGCTGCCTCCACCAGCGCCAGGGCGGCCACAAAGGCTTCGTCGTCGGCCGCCTTGTCGTGCACAGCCAGCGTGGCCAGCAGCGCAAAGGCCGCGCGGCGTACAAACTCGTCTTTGCGCGTGGCCCACGCCCGGACCTTGCGCCAGGCCAGCGGTGATTTGCAAAAGGCGTTCAGGCAGGTCTGGTCGCAGACGTCCCAGGAGGCAAAGCCCTTGACCCAGGCGTCCATCTGGCGTGCGGTCAGTTGCGCGGGATCGGCCACCATGCTGGCAACGATGCGGGCGTCGGGGATGGCGGAATCCCACAGGGCTTGGGCCAGGGCGTGGTCGCGCCCCAAGGTGCGGGCGATGCCGCGCATGGCAGGTACGGACAGGCCCAGCCGATGCTCACCAACGATGCCAAAGCGCGCCATGCCCGCCAGCTCGGCGGGGCGGGCGTTCTGCTGCAGCAGGGCGAGGGCGGCTGTCAGACGCCCCGACGCGGTAGCCATGCGGCGCCTGTGGCGGTCAGGGTTTGCGGATGGCCCAGGTCCAGTACCGCACCAGTTCGGTCAACCCTTCGGGTCCCGACACGGTTGCAAGTATTTGCGACGCCTTGTCGGTCTGTCCGGCCTGGATATAGGCCACGGCCAAGCGCAGGCGGGCATCCTCGGGGCGTTTGGCTATGCCTTTGGCAATGGCCTTTTCCATCAGCTCCAGGCCCTTGTCAAACTGCTGCATACCCACGAGGTTGAGGCCGACGTTGAGCGCGGCCGAACCGTCCGGCTTCTTCAGTGCGTTGGCAATGTCGGCTGCCATGGTCTTGCGGTCCTGCTCGTTTTCCAATGCCAGCTTGGCGCGCAATTTCTTGTGCGCCTCGGCATTGGCGCCCGTGCCCAGTTGGCCGGCGGCCGCACCCTGGTCAAAGGCGCGCAAGGCTTCGCCGGAAAAGCCCGACTTTTGGGCAAAGTCGATGTACTCGGTGTAGTCGTTGGTTTCTTCGGGCGTGCCGGTGTAGAACGCCAGCCGGAACACGTCCAGTTGCAGGCGGGTCGCCAGGTCCGAGCGGGCCCACAGGCGGTTGATGACCGCGCGCCAGTGGTCTTTGCTGGGGTAGTACTGCACCAGCAACTCGAGCGCACGGGTCGAACCGGGGACGTCTTTCAAGTTGTTGCGGGCCTGGGCCAGCATTTCCAGATAGGGCTGGGATGGCACTGTCTTGGCCTTCTCGCTGGCTGCAATCTCTTCGCTGAGAAGCTCGCTCCCGCGTTGCAAATTGCCGCTCAGCAGGTGGGAGCGAATGCGTGCGTCTTTGAACGATGGGTCGGACCCGCCAGCCTGTACATATCGGTCCAACCAGCTGGCGGACTGGGCATAGCCTTTGGTGCGGTAGTGGGTAATGCCCACGGCCTGCATCAAAGGCAGCGTTTCCTCGGGTTTGAGCCATCCACCGCTTGCATTGAGCTGCAATATCTGCTCGACCAGTTTGTCCGCACTTTGGGCATCGTCCTCGCCGTTGGCGACTGCCAGGGCGACGCGCGCGGTGATGTAGCTCTCGTAGTCCGTTTTGTTCGGGACCGCGTTGGCCGCCTGTACTTTCTCCTTGGCAAGGCCATATTTCTTTTCAGCGATCAGGCTCTGCGCGTCCAGCAGCGGTGTGCGCAGCTCAGGGCGGATGGTAGGTCCCGCGGGTGCCGATGCTACAGCAGCGGGTGCGGGTGCCGGTGCAGTTTGTGCCTGTGCTGTGTGTGCCAACAGGGCTCCAGCTGCGAGGAGGCCTAGCAGAAGCGGATGCGTGGTTCGCGAAGTATTCATGGTGCGACTCAGGCTTTGCCCGGATTGCACAGGGCGTGCTGGCCCAATTGCACGACCAGGTCGCGGGACTTGTTCACCTCCGCCGAGGTCGCGACGGCCGCAATATTGGATGCCAGACTGCCGACGTATTTGCCGGTGGCCTCGGAAATTGATTTCAGGGCGGTGCAGCGGGTGGCCAGGTGTTTCTTGGCGATAGCCATGTCGCCAGCGTCGCGCACTTCGGCGGCAACCACGCCCAGGGCAAGTACGCCGTCAGCGGTGGCGTCGACCAGGCTCAGTTGGTTGGTCACCAGTTTGAGCATTTCCTTGTCGTTGGGTGATGCTGTGCCTGCACGCTTGGCGAGGTCAGACAGACTGGCGGCCAGGCCTTGCGACACCTTGTGAAATTCGGTGACAGACTTGCCGATGGCGGCCTTGTTTTGCGCCAGAGCGGGCTGAACCAGCAAGGTCGTGGCCAAAAGGGTCGTGGAAAGAATGCGAATCGTAGACATAGAAGTGAGTCTCTTGGGATGAACGTGGGCCGAACTTTACACCGGTTCTGGAAACAGCGACCAGCCTGCATCCCACTAGAATCAACGCAACCGCAGCGCTTGCAAGGCCCATCTCCGTGAATTTTGATATTCGCACCCTTTCGATCATTACCGCGGTGAGTTCGCTGGTATTCGCTTTTGCGTCCATTGTGTTGGCACGGCTGGTGCCCAGTGAGCGGTACCTGCGTGACTGGGCGATCGGCTCTGCACTGGCAGCGCTGAGTACGCTACTGGTCGGACTGCGCGGGCTGATTCCGGACCTGGCGTCGGCGGCCCTGGCCAACACCTTGCTGACCGTTGCTTTCATCTACATGTATGTTGGTGCGAGGGGCATGGTCCGGCTGGACCCCCCAGGGCGGTCCATATGGCTGCTGGCGGTGTTTGCCGGTGTTGGCCTGTCGTGGTTTGTCGTCGCAGACCCCAGCGTCCTGGCCCGTGTGCTGATCGTGAGTATCGTCAACGTGCCCCTGTTGGCGATGACAGCACAGACTTTCTGGCGCCATGACCAGCGCACCGGCCCTTCACCGTTGCGGGTTGCCAACCGGCTCACGAGTCTGGTCTACGTTGTTGGCGCGGTGCTGCTGGTCGCGCGCACCGTTCCGGCGTTGCAGAGTCCCAATGCCACGGCCTACCTAGGCTCGACCAGTGCGTTGTTTGTGGCGCCGTATTTCTGGGCGATCCTGTTCAACGTCTGGTTGGCGATCATGGTCACGCTCACGGTGAGCGCACGGCTGCAGACCAACCTGGTCATTGCCCGTGACCAGGCGCAAGCCAATAGCTCGGCCAAGAGCCAGTTTCTGGCCAATATGAGCCATGAGATACGCACTCCCATGAATGCAATTTTGGGCATGCTCAAGCTGTTGCAGGGCACAGACCTGAACACCCGCCAGCAGGACTACACCAGCAAGACCGAGGATGCCGCCCGCTCGCTGCTGGGCTTGCTCAACGACATTCTGGATTTCTCCAAGGTTGAGGCCGGCAAGATGTCCCTCGACCCGCAGCCATTCAGTGTTGAGCGTCTGCTGCGTGAGCTGTCGGTGGTGCTGTCAGCCAACGTGGGAGCCAAACACATCGACGTGCTGTTTGATATCGACCCACAGATTCCGCCTATGCTGGTGGGAGACGCCATGCGGCTGCAGCAGGTGTTGATCAATCTGGGCGGCAATGCCGTCAAATTTACCGCACAGGGGCAGGTGGTTCTGGTTGTGCGGCTCAAACACTCGGCGGGCGGCGTCGCGCTGATCGAGTTTGTTGTACGGGATACCGGCATCGGCATTGCACCGGAAAATCAGAGCCATATTTTTTCGGGATTTTCGCAGGCAGAAGCCTCCACGACGCGGCGTTTTGGTGGTACCGGCTTGGGCTTGGCAATCAGCCAGCGTTTGGTGGAGATGATGGGCGGCGCGTTGCAGTTGAGCAGCGTATTGGGGCAGGGCAGTACCTTCGCTTTCAGCCTGACATTGCCGGTCGCCACCGGACCCAGTCCGGATGCCGAGCCACCCCCGCCTGATGCGTTGGCTCCGCGCACCGTCATGGTCATTGACGGCAACCCTCTGGCGCTGGCTCTCACTGCGGCCATCACCCGCGCGTGGGCCTGGCCCACGACGATTGCCGACAGTGGGGAGCACGCGCTGGAGATGATCCGCATGCAGTCTTCTGCGGGGCAGTTTCCGTATCAGATTGTTTTCCTGAGCTGGCGTTTGCCAGGCATGGATGGGTGGGAGACGGTCCACCACATTCGCCAGATCAGCGAGAGTTGTGGGGGGCCGCCACCGATGATCGTCATGCTGGCATCCTCGAACCGTCTGGTGTTGGCCCAGCGCTCGGCACTGGAGCAATCCATGCTCGATGGATTTCTGGTGAAGCCTTTCACCGCGTCCATGCTGAGGGAAGCGGCAACGCAACCGGTGGCCACAGACACCGGGGTGCGTAAAACCCCGCGCACCAGCAAGCCAAGGCGCCTTGCTGGCATGCGTCTGTTGGTGGTGGAGGACAACCTGATCAACCAGCAGGTGGCGCTGGAACTGCTGCGCTCCGAGGGCGCGCAGGTTGTATTGGCGGCCAATGGGCAGTTGGGCGTGGATGCCGTTGCTTCGGCTGTGCCCGCCTTTGATGCCGTGTTGATGGATGTCCAGATGCCGGTGCTCGACGGCTACGGTGCGACCCGCCTGATTCGCCAGCAACTGGGTTTGACGACATTGCCGATTATCGCCATGACCGCCAACGCCATGGCGTCTGACCGCGAAGCCTGTCTGGCCGCCGGCATGGACGACCATATCGGCAAGCCATTTGACCTGACGCAACTGGTGTTGCTGTTGCGACGCTATGTCAGGTCGGCACAGCCGACGGCGGACACTGACCCGACGAAAGCCGTTTCTGACTTGCGGGGCCCGACGGGCAGCGTTGCCGTATTGGATGTTGCCGCCGCATTGGCGCGTATGGCCGGTTCCACGGACTTGTATGTCCGGGCCGCACGTGATTTTCTTGTCGATTTGCCTGCAACGGTGCCAGATTTTCGGCGTCTCGCGCAAGTCGATGGACTGCAGGCATCCATGCAAATGCACAAACTGAAGGGAGCCGCCGCGATGTTGGGGGCGACCCAACTGGCGCAAGCCGCCGACCTTCTGGAAACGCTGTGTGCGAGCCCATCGGGTCTGGCATCCTGCTTTGACCACCTGGTGGCATTGCAGGCGACTGTACAAGCGACCGAAGCAGCCCTGCGTGACGCGGTCGATGCAATCGGTTTCCCTCCCGCCGCTGTTATGCACTAGCCGGGGTTGCGCGAGCGCCGGCCAAAGTCCTTCAACCATCCCTGCGCATACGCGCCGATCGCGATACCCAGCAGAGACGCCAGCATGCCCCAGTTTCCTGTGCCCAAACCCGCAATGGCGGGGCCGGGGCATACGCCACATAACCCCCAGCCGACGCCAAAAATGGCGGCACCCAGGATGGTGTCCCGGTCCAATAGCGATGGGCGGATGGAGAACTGATCACCCAGCGTCGGATGAGCCATCAGACGGGGGGCCAACTGGTAGGCCAGTACCGTTACACAGACGGCGCCTCCCATGACCAGCATCAGGCCAAAATCCTGAAAAAGCAGGAAACTCAAGACCACCTCGGGCGATACCATGCCGGACACGGACAAGCCGAAGCCAAACAGTGCGCCACACAGAAGAACGGCCAACGTCTTTCCACTGGACATCAGTGACCTCCCAGAAAGCGCACGGCGTTTGCGGTGACAAAGCCTGTTGCCATGAAGGTCAGCACTGCGACCAGCGAGGGCCATTGCAGGGATCCCAGACCACAGATGCCGTGCCCGGAAGTACATCCGTTGGACAGCCGCGCACCAAAACCAACCAATAGTCCACCAACACCCAACTGCCAGAGCGGGACGGCAGTCTGCAGTCCGCCTTTCGGCCCCAGCAGTAACCACCAGATGAACGCACCAAGGATGAGTCCTGCAGCAAAGACCAGGCGCCACGAGCGTGTCTCAACGAAGCGCCTGTCCTGAAAGAAGGGCCTGCGGGACAGGTAGGACCAACTGCTGCTGAAGACCGTACTCATGCCCCCAATCCAACCGGTCAGTATGTACAACAAACCAACCGCAGCCCCGATCAAAAGACCGCCCGCCAGATAGTGGCCCCAACCCGTGGGGAAAAGCGATACCGTCATGCCTGCTCCTATGATTTTGCAACGGGCCAGAGCATAGCGCGTCCGCGGGACAGATAGTCGCACCATAATTGCGCTGATGTTTCAGGCGCTGGATGGGCCACTGCCTGCACGACAAGACCACGGATACGGCCAAGGCAAAGGCAAAGGCTACTGTGGGTGATGAAGATTGGGAAAAGTTTTGAAGAACAAGCTTTCGGGTCTGGCTGCGTTGGGGGGATTGGTCTACTCGACCGACAGCGGCCGTATGTGTCCCGACTGTCGCCAACCGGTGCTCCAGTGTGTCTGCCATCTGCCGCCTACGCCCACGGGTGATGGCGTTGTGCGCGTTTCACGGGAGACCAAAGGACGGGGGGGCAAGGCCGTTACGGTGGTCAAAGGGGTGCTACTGGATGCGGCCGGGCTCGCCGAGCTGGGCAAGCAACTCAAGACCGCCTGTGGCTCAGGCGGTACCGTGAAAGATGGCGTGATTGAAATACAGGGCGACCACTGCGATCGGATCGTGCAACTGCTCAAGACGCAGGGGTATGCGGTTAAACGTGCAGGAGGATAATGCACCATGCACCTTACAGACCGGGCTGAAAGGCCATCCGTAGCCCTGTACTGGGATTTTGAAAACCTGCACGCTGCACTGTGCGAGGCGCGGCTCGAAGGCTCGTACAGCAAGCAGGACAATCGCTTCAAAGTGCAGGAGCCGCTGGTGAACATCCAGGCCGTGGTCGATGTTGCTGCGTCGCTTGGTCCTATCGCCATCCACCGCGCGTATTGCAATTGGCAGTACTTTGGCCGATACCGGGATGCACTACTGCACCAAGCCATAGAGCTGATTCAGCTGTTTCCGCCCGGTGGCGCGGCCAAGAATGGTGCGGATATCAGGCTGTGCCTGGATGCCATGGAAGATCTCACGAGTTTTGGCCACATCGGCACCGTTGTCATCGTCAGCGGTGACAGCGATTACATGCCGGCGGCGCAGAAAATCAAGGCTGCCGGACGCCAGATCATCGGTGTGGGCGCGCGCAAAACCACCAATGGACACTGGGCGACCAGTTGCCACGGTTTTCATTACTACGAAGATTTGGTAGCGAGCACATGATGATTCTGGATTCAGACGCCGTAACCCATGGAATTCAGTTAGCGGTCGCGCCGGTTTTCCTGCTCACCGCTGTGTCGGGAATGATTGGAGCCATCGCGGGGCGCCTGGCGCGCATCATTGACCGCGCACGATTGCTGGAAGACCGCGCGCGTGAGTCGACCGATGACGAGTTTCTGGAGCGCGCGTTTCACGAGTTGCGTGAGTTGCGCTTGCGCGGACGCCTGGCCAACGGCGGTATAGCGCTGCTGACGCTGTGTGCATTCCTGATTGGATTGACCATCATTGTGCTGTTTGTGGGGGAGACCACCGGGTTTCAGATCAGTCGCTGGGCGGTTGGTGGATTCCTGGCTGGCGTGGCGTCGTTCCTGCTGGCGCTGCTGTGTTTCCTCACAGAAACGGTGATTGCCACGCGTCTCCTCAACTTTCAGATGCCTGTCAGGGCTTAGTTCATCATCACACTGGCCATGATTTCATAGGATCGCTTGCGCGCAGTGTGGTCAAACATTTGCGAGGTAATCATGAGTTCATCAGCGTCCGTGCGTTCGATGAACGACAGCAGGTCGCGGCGGACGGTGGCCGCACTGCCGATAGTCGCACACGACAGAACGCTGCGCAGCAGGGCCTGCTCGGCCGGACCGACCTCTTCGGCATATCCTGGTTTTGGCGGTGGCAATTTGGCAGGTCTGCCGCTGCGCAGGTTGACAAATGCCTGTTGCATGGAGCTGGCCAGTATGTGCGCCTCATCGTCGGTGTCGGCCGCAAACACATTGAAACCGAGCATCACGTAGGGCTTTGCCAATTGTTGTGAGGGTTTGAATCTGGCGCGGTATAGGGCCACGGCGTCCATCATTTGCGCGGGCGCGAAGTGCGACGCAAAGGCGTAGGGCAGGCCGAGCATCGCCGCCAACTGCGCGCCATAGAGGCTCGAGCCCAATATCCATACCGGTACTTTCAGGCCCGTTCCCGGAACGGCCCGAACGGACTGACGGGGTTGATCCGAGAAGAAATCCATCAATTCCGCCACGTCCTGCGGAAATGCGTCGGCTTCGGATGCCAGGTTGCGCCGCAGCGCCTGTGCGGTGCGCTGGTCGGACCCCGGTGCGCGTCCCAGCCCGAGGTCGATGCGGCCGGGGTACAGCGACTCCAGTGTGCCAAATTGCTCGGCGATCACCAGCGGCGAATGGTTGGGCAGCATGATCCCGCCCGCACCGACGCGAATGGTTGACGTCCCCCCCGCCACATGTCCTATCAACACGGCTGTGGCCGCGCTGGCGATGCCCGGCATGCCATGGTGTTCGGCCAGCCAATAGCGTTTGAATCCCAGGCGTTCGGTGTGTTGCGCCAGATCAAGCGTGTTGCGAAAGGATTGGGCAGCGTCACTACCTTCGGTGATGGGCGACAAGTCGAGTACGGAATACGGGGTCATGTAGTGCAAGCTTCCTGATTTGCGAGGGATTACCCCGAGAAACCCCCGCCTGGAGGCAGAGAATAATGTTACTGTATCCCGTAGCAGGCGGGCGTGCCAGACCGGCACACAAATGGCACTATAGACAGACTTGGGCAGTACATGATTACCTCCGGAATGAGCCTTGGAAAACGGCTGACTTTGAGCTTTACCGTCGTTATTGCATTCATGGCACTGTTGGCCATTTTGTCCTCGGTACGCATCGCGGGTCTCAATACCGAGATCGAGCTGATCGTCAAGGACCGTTACCCCAAGACCAATATTGCCAACAGCATCAAATCTCAGATCAACGAGTTGTCGCGTGGCATGTTGGGCGTGTTGATCATGACCGACCCCGGGCAGATCAAAGCCGAGATTGAAAAAATCGAAAAGATCAACGCGGCCAACAATGAGGCGATTGCGACGTTGGACAAAATCCTGACCGATGAAAAGGGCCGTGAGCTTCTCAAGGCGATCGTGGATATCCGTGACAAGTTCCGGCCCCATCAGGCAGCTTTCGTGACACTGGTCAATGAAGACAAGAAGGATGAGGCGCAGTTGAAATACTTGTTTTCAATGCGTCCGTTGCAGAAGAAGTACTTTGATGCGCTGGATGCTTTCGTGCAGTACCAGGATGAGCAAATGCAGTCCGCCGGTGACAAGTCTGCCGATGTAGCACGAAAGACCGAGATTCTTATTCTGGTGTTGGCGGTCGCCGCTGCGCTGGCCAGTACCGTGGTGGGCTTCTGGGTGACCCGCAGTATTGTGGGGCCGCTGAGGAATGCCGTGGCGGTCACGCAGCTCGTTGCGGCGGGGGATCTGACCAGCGAAATTCAGGCTGGAGGACAGGACGAAATGGGTCGGATGATGGACGGCCTTCGTAACATGAATGGCAGCTTGCGTCAGCTGGTGGGGGATGTTCGTTCCAGTGCACAGACCATTGCGTCCACTGCACAGGAAATTGCGGCGGGCAATCTTCAATTGAACGACCGTACCGTTGAGCAGGCGCAAACATTGCAGGAAACGACATCTTCCATGCACGAGTTGACGGCCATCGTGCGACAAAGTGCAGACAGCACGCAAGAAGCCAACCAGCTGGCGGCCTCGGCATCGAGCGTTGCCGTCAAGGGCGGGGCAGTTGTGGCACAGGTAGTTGAGACCATGGGCTCCATCAACGCGTCGTCCAAGAAGATCGCGGACATCATTGGTGTGATTGACGGAATTGCCTTTCAAACCAATATTCTTGCCCTGAATGCCGCTGTCGAAGCCGCTCGCGCCGGTGAGCAGGGGCGCGGTTTCGCAGTTGTTGCATCCGAGGTTCGCAGTCTGGCACAGCGCTCTGCCACTGCAGCCAAGGAGATCAAGACCCTGATTGATGATTCGGTCTCCAGCGTGGAAACAGGAAGCCGCCTCGTGGGTCAGGCTGGCACTACGATGACCGAGGTCGTGGACAGTGTCAAACGGGTGACCACCATCATGGCCGAAATCACCAATGCCAACCGTGAGCAGAATGCCAGCATTGAGCGCGTAAACCATTCCATCGCCCGCATGGACGAGGTCACCCAGCAGAACGCGGCCATGGTGGAAGAGGCTGCCAGCGCCGCGCAGTCCATGCATAACGAGGCGGATCACCTGTCCCAGGCAATCAGCGTGTTCAAGCTGGGCGGCAGTGACGATGCCCCAATCGTTGGCCGCGGCGTTCGGGCGATTGGCCAACGTCGCGCGTGACGGCATCCTTTCGACAATATTTTTAGGAGACAGCGAATGACAATTGAACAATCTTTCAGAACCCTGGTTTGTACCGGCACGCTTGCCATGGCGTGCGCCCTGTCGGCGCAGGCTGCAGACATTGGCGGTGTCAAAGTCGAAGACACCGCCACCGTCGCTGGCAAGACACTGGTGCTCAATGGCGGCGGGATGCGTCAGATTTTTGTGGTCAAGGTCTATGCCGCTGCCCTGTACCTTTCCGAGAAGAAAACATCAGCGGCCGATGTACAGGCTTTAACGACTCCGAAGCGCGTCGCTTTGCATATTCAACGTGAAGTCAATAGTGAAGAGTTCGGTCAGCTGTTCATTACTTCCATGAACAAGAATTCCTCCAAAGAGGAAAAGGCCAAGGTGATCAATCAGACCGTCAAGTTCGGGGAAATGTTTGCCAGCTTGCCACCAGTAAAAAAGGGCGACATTGTGACACTGGATTGGGTGCCTGGCTCAGGAACCGTCAGCACGCTCAATGGAAAGCAAATTGGCGAAACCTTGCCCGACATTGCCTTTTACAACGCCGTGCTGCGTATTTGGATTGGTGAGAATCCGGTTCAGTCTGACGTCAAGCGAGGATTGCTCGGCGAGAAGTAGACCTACCCCGGGCCGTTGTCCTCAGTTCAGCTTCAGGGCTTCAAATACGCGAAAGGCCGCATAGGCGTCGTTGGCGGCATAGACCAACTGGGCTTCTGTGAGGCGTGGATTGGCCCAGTTGGATGTGGCGGCCTTTTTGGACTTGATGAAACGCTGGTTGAACAGCACGGCCACCGCACCCTTGACGCCCATGTCTTTGCGGTAACCGCGTTCCCGAAAAATCGTGTTCAGTTCCAGTACATCCGCAGGCTCAATCCCCAGTTTGGAAATGATGCGTTTGCGGTCATCACCCAGCCCAAATCCGGCCTTGACGATGCCAAGGGTTGACAGCAGTTGTCCCACCATGGTCCGGCATTGCAGGTCGTGCAATTGAAAGACCCAGGCCCTGTCCGCCGTCGCCAGTTGAACAATGTGCGGCCCCTCGGACACCTGGTCCTTGAAGAAGGTGGGCTTGGACTCCGTATCAAAACCCAATACCGTGGCACGGGCCAGCGCGTCGCAGGCATGGCCTGCTTCGTCGGCGGTGGAGACCAGGGAAATACGGTTCAGACCCAGCCGGTCAAATGGCTCCAGCAGGGCGATTTGCTCCTTGCTGGGGGTGTTGTGGGTGGTGTGCATGGGCAGCAGTGTGCCGGATAACCGGCCGGTTTTGGGGCGCGTCGCATAATCACGCCATGAAAAAAACATTCAAGCTCAATATCGAAGGTAAAAACCGGGACCGCGTTCTCGAAGCGGTCAAACATGAAATCCGCAAGTACGTCAAACGCGAACGGCGCCGTGATCTGCCGGAGGGCGTCGATTTTTGGGACTTTGACTGCCGGTTTGGCACCAGCGAGGCTGATGCCGTGGTCGTGCATTTCGCCACGCTCACCGAACGGATCGATGCCGTAGCGGCCGCTGCAGGAGACCAGTTCTACGTGGAAATCCTGGCCTCGCACGGCCGCCGCCAGACACGCCCTGCTGGCGCTGAACCCACGTAAAAGCTTGCATTGACTCTTGCCCTGGAGAATTCCTGATGATCGTCCTTTGCGGCTTCCCGGTTTCCAACTACTACAACAAAGTCAAATTGGCTCTTCTGGAAAAGAACGTGCCGTTTACCGAAGAGCATGTCGCCACCGGGCGCAGCGACGAGGCCGTGCTGTCGTGCTCGCCACTGGGCAAGATCCCCTACATTCGCACACCGCAGGGCAGTTTGTGCGAGAGCGAGGCGATTCTGGAGTACATCGAAGCGGCCTATCCCAGTCCCGCGTTGTTGCCGGCGGACCCCTTTGCGGCCGCCAAAGTGCGCGAACTCATCGTGTTCATCGAACTGCATCTGGAACTGGTGGCCCGCGAGCTGTATGGACAGGCTTTTTTTGGTGGAACCCTCAGTGAAGGGAACCAGGCCCGGGTGCGCAAACAGCTGGAAAAAAACATCACGGCGTTCAAACGCCTGGTCAAGTTTGCCCCGTTTGTGGGCGGTGACCGCTTCACGCTGGCCGATTGCGCCGCGTTTGCCAGTCTGCCGGTGGTTGGCATGGCGACCAAGGCCATCTATGGCGAAGACCTGCTGCTGGCGGCCGGGGTGGACTACAAGCCCTACATGAAGCTGATCGGGGAGCGTCCCTCGGCGCAAAAGGTCATGGCAGACCGCAAGGCCGCTACCGCCAAGCCGTAGTCGCCCGCGTCGCTTGCGGGTTCGCCCACACTCAGGTCGGGTTGGCCCGCGCTGCAGCTGCTCGCAGTTTGTCCTTCTTGCTCGGGCGTTTGCCTTTGATGCCGCCGTTGTCGGGCGCTGCCTGGGCCACGATGGGCGTGGCGACCTCGGTGGACTCGAAGCCTGCGATGTGCTCCAACGGCAGGCTCAGGCCCTGGCGTTTTTCAATCAGATGAAAGTGCGCCTCGGTATCGGCGCTGACAAAACTGACCGCCAGGCCGGACTCTCCGGCGCGGCCCGTGCGCCCAATGCGGTGCACATAGTCCACGGCCGAACGCGGCAGGTCGTAGTTCACCACTACGGGCAGTTTGGCGATATCGATGCCGCGCGACGCCAGGTCGGTGGTAATGACCACTTCCCACTGCTCGTCCTTGAACTCCGCCAGGACCTGCTTGCGCGCGCCCTGGCTCAGGTCGCCATGAAAGGCGGTGGCAAAGACCTTGGCTTTGTACAGCTTTTCGGCCACCAGTTCGGCTGTGTATTTGGTGGCGACGAATACCAGCACACGCTTCCATCCCTGGTCCTTGATCAGGTGGCGCAGCAACTGGGTGCGCTGCTTGGCGTCGACCGCAATCGCCCGCTGTGTGATCTCGGGTTCGTGCTCTTCGGTTGCTTCCACGGTGACGTGAACCGGGTCGTGCAGCATCTGGGTGGCCAGTTCGCGCACGCTGTCAGGAAACGTGGCCGAGAAAAACAGGCTTTGCCGCTGCGGGGGCAGCAGGGTCAGCACCTCGGCGAGTTCGTCCGCAAAACCCAAATCCAGCAAGCGGTCGGCTTCATCCAGCACCAGCAGCCGAACCGTGGCCAGTTGAACGGCATTCTGGCCCGCCAAATCGAGCAGGCGCCCGGGCGTGGCCACCAGCACATCGGCCCCTCCCCGCAGGGCCATCATCTGGGGGTTGATGGAGACGCCGCCCGTGGCCACCACCACCTTGGGGTGCTGCGGCAGGGCCTGGGCCAGGCTGCGCACCACATCACCAACCTGGGCGGCCAGCTCACGCGTGGGCACGACGATGAGCGCGCGTACGGCGCGCCCGTACTGGTGGCGGTTCTCGGCGGGAAGCGACTGTAGGCGCTGCAGCAAGGGCAGGGCGAACGCGGCTGTCTTGCCCGACCCGGTCTGGGCCGACCCCAGCACATCAGCGCCCTTCAAAATCTCCGGAATGGCCAGGATTTGAATGGGCGTGGGTTCGATATACCCAAGCGCGCCGGCTGCCTGCGCGAGGGTTGGTAAGAGTCCGAGGGAAAGAAAGGGCATGCCCTATTGTCGGCCACCCGACCAGGTTCACGCTTGCAGCATCGAAATATCGCTGAATGATTCAGCATCCGGAATCGCGGACTGCAGTTTTTGGACATCAAGGCCCAGTGAATGCACCACGGAAGCGGGCAGGTCGTCCAGCACGGGTGGTGCTTTCTCGCTCTGATCGGTGATCAAGGCGGCCAAGTGCACGACAGCGGCCAACCGGGAGCTGCCATTGGACAATGGCTGCGCGGCGAATTGCAGTGCCAAGGCCACGGTTTCGGGAAAATCCCAGCGCCTGGCGATTTCCGCAGAAACTTCTCCCTCATCAAACCCGCTCAGCTCGCGTTCGCGCTTCCAGCGCTCACCGGGGCCGCAAGGCAAGCTCTCCAAGCGTTCCAGAATGCCGGGCATGCGCTGCGCGATGATGACCTCACCCAGTCTAAGCATCATCCCGGTCAGCCAGGCTTGTTGCTCATCCATTCCATCGCTCGCGGCCAGCCATCCTGCGTAGCCTGCACACACCATGCTGTTGTGCCAGAAATCAAGCCGGTTCATGCCCGGTGGAAATTCAAACGTGTTGGCCATGCAAATGGACAGAGCGCGGGCCCGGATATGGGCCATGCCAACCACACTGACGGCATTGTCCAGCGTGCTGACACTGCGTGACAGTCCAAACATGGCGCTATTGGCCATGCGTAGCAATGTGGTGGTCAGCACCGGATCTTTGGCGATGATTTTTGTCACCAGGGCAACGTCTGCCTGATCATCACTCAGCGTGCGAATCAGCGCCTGTGCTACTTCCTGCATGACGGGAAGCTTGACTGTCTGCAGAAAGCGGGCAATGTGGGCCATGGTTCGAAAGATGATACCCCGCCCGTCCGTTTTTGCGACAAGAAAATAGTGCATTTCGTAACGGGCAATATCCACTGCGACAGTGGGGCGTTACGGGTAGGATGCGAAATTTACAGCCCACTGCACCATGAGCCATAGCAACCCCTCCACTTCGGTACCTCAGAGCGCGCCTGCCTGGGCCCTGGGCATGCGCCGCATCACCGATTACCTGTCACAGGACTGTCTGGGTGGACCCCGCCCCTGGAAGGCCGCCTGGGTGATCAATTTCCAGAAGGCGGGTACCTTTGTTTTCATGGCCTGCCTGATGTGGTTTTACCAGAACCATTCGCCCGCTGCGTGGGTGTACCTGGCGCTGCACGGCAGCTATGGGCTGGTGTGGATTCTGAAAGACCTTGCCTTTCCGGACCCCAATTGGCAAAAGAAGGTCACGATTCTGGGCGGCATCAACAGTTTTCTGTTCGTGCTGGGCTGGTACTGGGTGTTTGGCTGGTTGCTGATCTCCGGTACCGCGCAGCCGGAGTACCCGCTGCCGGACTTTGCCTGGTTTGCGCTGTGCATCACGTTGTGCCTGCTGGGGTGCGTCATCATGATTGCCGCCGATGCGCAGAAGTTCTTCACCCTGCGGGTCAAGCGCGGCCTGATCACCGATGGCCTGCACCGCTACGTACGCCACCCCAACTACCTCGGTGAAATGATGATCTACGGCAGCCTGGCGTTGTTGGTCTGGCACTGGATACCGGTGGTTGTATTGGCGTGGGTATGGCTGGGAGTTTTTGCCGTCAACATGGTGTTGAAGGAAGCCAGCATGTCGCGCTACCCCGAATGGGCGGCCTACAAGAAGCGCACCTGGTGGCTATTGCCCCTGGTCCTGTGATGGAACCGCGAAATCGGCCATGATCATGGCCCGCAAAGAAAAGATGAGCTTATGACGAAAAACCTGAAAATCGATTTTGTGTCCGATGTGTCGTGCCCCTGGTGTGCTGTGGGCCTGGCGTCCCTGCAGACGGCATTGGACCGGGTAGGGCCGGATGTGAAGGTGGACATCACGTTTCAACCGTTTGAGCTCAATCCGCAGATGGTGGCTGGCGGTGAAGACACAACCGAGCACCTGCGCAACAAATACGGCTCCACGCCAGAACAGGCCGCCGCCATCCGCGAGACCATACGGGCACGCGGCGCCGAGTTGGGCTTTGTCTTCAACCTGGACAAGCGCTCACGCATCTACAACACCTTTGATGCCCACCGCCTGTTGCACTGGGCGCATCTGGAGGGCCATCAGCTGGCGCTGAAACAGGCCTTGCTCAAGGCCTACTTTACCGATGGGGAAGACCCCAGCGACCACAGCGTGTTGCTGCGACTTGCCGAATCGGTCGGTCTGGATGGTGCGCGCGCCAAAGCCATACTGGCCAGCGACACCTATGCCGCCGATGTGCGCAAACAGGAGCAGTTTTACCAGCAGCAGGGTATCCATTCCGTGCCCGCCGTCGTGATCAACGACCGCCACCTGATCTCCGGTGGTCAGCCGCCCGAGGTGTTTGAGCAGGCGCTGCGCCAGCTCGCGCTAGCCTGAGCCTTACTGGCAACCGCAGCCCTGGCCGCCACCGCCGCAACCGGTTTTGGCCGGCGTGGGGGCGGATTCGAAAGCCGGAAACAGCACATTGTTTTCCAGGTGAATGTGGTTGATCAGGTCGTCGTTGAACTGGGCAATGCCGGTGTACAGCGCGCGCCAGGTGTTGCAGGCACCGGGTGGCGGTGTTGCATCGTTGGTGAGCGCATTGACGCGGTCCAGCGCCTCGCCGTGGCTGATGTGCTCGGCGCGCATCATGCCAATGGGTTGGCCGACGAAGGGATTGCCACCTGAGCGGAGCATCGGGAACAGGATGGTTTCTTCTTTCGCCATGTGGTCCAGCATTTCCCGCTGAATGGTTTCCAGCAGATCAGCCAGACCAGCGGGTACGTGGGGGTTGGCCTGGTGCACGGTTTCCACCCGGTGGGCCATGCGGATCAGCTCAGGCAGTTGGGCGCGGTGCACGTCGTGGTAGCGTGTCAGGATGTGGTCGATCAGGGCGTCGGCGCTGATTTCCTCCGGTAGCTCTTCGGTGTGTTCCAGCGCCGTCAGTTGACCCACCAGTTGACTCAGGTCCAGATTCTTGTCTTGGGCAGCCTGGCGCAGGGTGACATTGCCATTGCAGCAAAAGTCCAGCTTCAACGCGCGAAAGACAGCGGTTGCGCCGGCCAGGTTCACGGCAATGTTTCCCAGTGTCTGCTCCGAGAGGTCGGTCGCGTTGGATTCAAACTGCTGTCTCGCGCTCATGTTGGCATCCTTAAAGGTGTATTTAAAGTGAATATTTTACAACAAAGAAGTACTTTGTATATTTCTTTTGTCCGCACGCACGGCAAATTCGCGCCGGGCCGCCCCAAGCGGATTTAGCCCCCTCGGGGGGCAGCGCAGTACGCGAAGCGACAAGTGTGGGGGGTATTGCGCGCCGGGCCGCCCCAAGCGTAGGGGTTATTGAGGAGCCGGGCGCAGCACTTCCAGCAGGCGGTCCAGGCCTCCGGACTCGATGGACACCATGGCCTGCTCGCGCACCTTGGGCTTGGCGTGGTAGGCCACCGACAGGCCAGCCACGCCCATCATCGGCAGGTCATTGGCGCCGTCGCCCATGGCGATGCACTGCGTGGGCTCAATGCCCATCAGCGAGGCCACCTCCAGCAGCGTGCGGCGCTTCTCGGCGCCGTCGCAGATGTCGCCCCAGGTCTGTGTCACCAAGCGCCCGGTCAGCGTGCCGCAGGTGGGGCCGCTGTCGATTTCCAGAATGTTGGAGCGGGTGAAGTCTATGCCCAGGCGCTCCTTGACGCGGTTGGCGAAGAAGGTAAAGCCGCCCGAGACCAGCAGCACCTTCATGCCGACGGCCTTGCAGGCGGTGATCAATTCCGCCGCGCCGGGGTTGATGCGCAGGCGCTCGGTGTAGACGCGCTCCATGTCAGCCACGGTGACACCCTTGAGCAAGGCCACGCGGCGGCGCAGGCTGTCCTTGAAGTCGGTGATCTCGCCACGCATCGCGGCCTCGGTGATGGCAGCCACCTCGGCCTTGCGGCCCACTGCGTCGGCGATCTCGTCGATGCACTCGATGCTGATCAGAGTGGAGTCCATGTCAAAGGCGATGAGCTTGAAGTCGGACAGCTTCTGGCCGGGTATGCAGTTGCGAAGGACGAGGCCGGGGGAGATTTCTGTGGCTTGCATGGCTAAATTGCTATTCTTTGTATAGCTGCTCACGCAGCATTCACGAGGGCTAGGGCCTCATTTTACGACGCATGACAATGCCGTCCTCTGGCGCGGCGCCCTGGGAGCTGAAGAAGCGGGCAAAGTGGGTGATTTCCACAAACCCTGCAGCCGCGTAGATGCGTCGGGCAGCGGCCCAGCGTGCATTGACCAGCAACAGAACGGAAGTCACCTCTGGAAACGCCCGCGCCACGTGCTCCAGGCAGTTGGTCAGCAGCGGCGCACCCAGCCCCTGGCCACGCACCGAAGGCGCCAGGGTCATGGAGCTGATGTACAGCTCGGTGCCCAGCACCGGGTCGTGGCGCTCGCGGATGTCGTGGCCGAGCGTGAAATGCGCCGCTTCGGGCTGCGGCATGGCGCGCCAGATTTCGGAGAACACACAGCCCACGCAGTCTGCCCCCCGCCAGGCCATCAATGAACCCTGAGGGAAGGTGGCGATGCGCTGGGCGTAGGCGCTGCGCAGTTCCTGGTGACCGGCCGCAAAGCCTTGGCGCTCCAGCTCCATGATGCGGTCCAGGTCGTGCGCGGTGGCCTCTACTAGGCGCAGGGTGTCCATTCAACCAACCAACGTCATACCCGCGTGTTTGGATGCGCCAACGTCAAATGTCATGGTGTGCGTGCAACCGGCACCCGATGCAGAACGCTCGATCAAGCAATCCGCAAAATCCGCCTTGCCCGCTGCAAAAACCCGCAGCGCGCGCATCACCTGATCGGCCCGCTCCACCAACAGTTGCTTGGTACGCAGAATGGCCTCCAGCGCCTGCGTTACCTGCTCACCCGTTAGCTCGTAGCTGGAGGTCAACACCCAATACAACTCGATGACGCAGACGTGTGTGATGTACCCGGGGTTGTCGCTATCGAGCGATTCAATCAGCTTGCTCGCCTTGGGCGATTGCTTGGGGTCGTCCTGCATGATGTAACGCACCAGGACATTGGTATCCAGGCCGATCATCGTGCCGCAGCTCCGCGCCTAGCGATGGCGGCGTTCATGGCCTCAATGGAAACGGTCTTTTTGGCAGGGCCGAACATGCCCTTTAGCGCAGTCACCTCGGCGGTGGCCGCCACAAACTCGTAGCGTCCCGGCCCGATGTAAACGAACTCCACCCGATCACCCGTATCCACCTTGAGGTCGTTGCGGACATCGATGGGTATGGTGATCTGGCCTTTGGAGGTCAGTGTTGCAGTGGTCATAGTGCGTTCCTTTTTCCTTACTATAAAGTAAGGAATTCTGATTGTCAAAGCTTGTGGTGTAGTTTTGGCTGGAGCCCTCGTGGATTTTGTGTGGGGCGCTATCATTTTTGATGGAACTTGGGGGGAGCCCCTGCTGGTTCGCGCACGGCGGACGGCGTGGCTCGTGTTCTTCGCCTCGCGGCGCGGGCGACTGGGATTGGTCCGCCGACGTTGTTGCATCAACGCCGGGCAAAGTCACTCCATGCCCAATGCCTTGCGAACCACTGGTGCGAGGGACTCGACGGTGATCCCCCTGCGTTTGGCATTTGGGGAATCGAGCCAGTCGCCCAGCAATTTAGCGCCTTTGGACGCATTGCAGCCAACACAACACAGAGCGATGTTCTCCATGGTCGCTATGTTGACGTCATTGACTATGTGTTCCCATGACCTTACTGATTTTCTCGACGTGCCGAACTGAATTCCGCAGTAGACGCAAACCTTGTCCCTTGCCGAGACTACCATCTCCACGTCTCTGGGAATCCCCCACTTGTTAGCCATCTG
>ERZ724517.57-NODE-57-length-60362-cov-6.965875_pt1 | contig 60362 bp, 53 predicted proteins | sample MGYA00376050_ERZ724517 | MGnify/ENA primary metagenome ERZ724517 (study PRJEB28724, sample SAMN07190886) | activated sludge metagenome | isolation source: activated sludge of sewage treatment plant in Hong Hong | place: USA: Christiansburg, Virginia | collected... | reverse complement strand
TATTAAATAACTATTTTATTGTTACTAATTGTATTATTATGAGTTATACTAGCGCTCCCATTATTGACTTATTGATTCAAATTAAGAATTCATATATGGCAAGAAAACCAGTAATTACTGGCATTATACCTTCAAAATTCAAACTTAATATTTGTAAGCTTTTACAAAAAGCAAAATTCATTCAAGATTTTGATGTTACGACAGAAGGAAATAAAAAAACTCTTACTATCAATTTGATCAATAGTACTAATATGTCAGAACTTGTCCCAAATATTAAACTATTCTCGAAACCATCAAGAAAGCATTATATTGGATATGAAGAGATAAAAGGTGTAGCTGGTGGAAAAGGAATTGGTATTATCTCTACTAATAAAGGACTAATGTTTGCTCATGAAGCTAAAGTGCAACATTTGGGAGGTGAGTTGATAGCAGAAATCTATTAATTTTATCTTAAGATTATTTTGTATTGAGTTGATAAATAAACTATCATTATTATACTATTGAAGAAGCTAATAAGTGAGTGTCTTCTGTAAGAATCTGCTTGCTGATAGAGCTAAAAATTTAATTATTATTATTGCATTTGTATTATGTCTAAAGTAGGAAAAAAACCAATTATGATACCAGAAGGAGTTACTATATCAATAGATAAAGATACTGTAAAAGCTTCAGGACCAAAAGGAAATCTAGAATTAACTATGTATCCTGGTGTAACAATCAAACAAGTTGAATCAACTTTGGAATTGTCTGCTGATGGATATGAAATGAGAAAATTTTGGGGTCTAATGAGAGCATTAGTTCAAAATATGATCGTAGGAGTTTCAGAAGGATATGCTAAAAAAATGCTCGTATTTGGAGTAGGTTATACTGCTAAACCACATGGATCAAACGGTATTGAGTTTACATTGGGACTTTCTCATAAAGTATATCATCAAATACCTGTTGAAGTAAAATTAGCTTTTGAAAAAGATTCTAAAAATAATGATATACTCTCATTTGAGTCTATCAATAAAGAACTTATTGGAGAGACATGTGCGAGAGTAAGAGCAATCAAACCACCTGAGCCTTATAAAGGAGCTGGTATTAGATTCCTTGATGAAGTTATCAAACTCAAACCTGGTAAAGCTGCAAGTAAATAAAACATAATCAGATTATAATTGTAATTTATTCAATACATTCAACTCACGATGAATAAGCAAAGAAATCATACTCTCAATGTAGAAACATTGCACGCAAAGAGAAAAAATAGAACAAATACTACTTTGAAAAGTCATATGGCTGAACATAGAGCTATTGCAGAAAAATCAAATGTACTCAATCGATTAACAGTGGTTGATAACAAGGGCAATACTGTAGTTCAAACAAATGACAAAGGTATGAAGGGTAAAAAAACCGAGAATGCTTTTGAACTTGGTAAAAATATTGCTGAAACTTTGAAATCAAAAAATATAACTAAACTTATCTTTGATAGAAATGGTTATAGATTTACAGGGAGAATTAAAGCTCTTTGTGATGGTTTGAGAGAAGGAGGAATCACTATCTAATACTACTATCAATATATTACTATTATTTTACTTAACCATAATTAATCCAATATCATGTTTATGTCTAGAGAACTCTTAGAGCAAGATGAAGTAACGGTTAACGAAGAAACGACTTCTGAAGGGTGAGAACCAACTCCAGAAATAGTTGCTCCTGAACCTACTTCAACTGAAGAAACAACTTCTGAAACTACTCCAGTGGAGTCTGCTCCTGAAACTACTTCTGCTGAAACAGCTAAAACTGAAGTTGCTGCGACAGTATCAAATGATCAGTCTATTAGATCTACATCTTTCAAAGGAAGAAAAGGAGGAGATAAAGATAAAAGAGAAAGAAGACCAAGAAGAGGAAATGAAACTAAAAAAGAATTTGAAGAAAAAATGCTTGAAGTGAGAAGAGTGACAAGAGTTACAACTGGTGGTAGACAATTGAGTTTCCGTGCGACTATGTTGATCGGAAATAAAAAAGGTAAAGTAGGTTTGGGTATTGCTAAAGGTAATGATGTTCAATCTGCTGTTAGTAAAGCTACTCATGATGCATACAAAAATATTGTTGATGTAACTATTACTGCAGAAGGTACTGTACCATATCCATCTAATAAAAAATTTAGAGCAGCTAACATTAAACTTGTTCCAGCTAAACCTGGTACTGGACTTAAAGCTTGATCGTCTGTTAGATCTGTATTAGAACTTGCTGGTTTTACTAATATTTTGAGTAAAATTGTAGGAACAAATAATATCTTAAATAATGCTTTGTTGACTATTGAAATGGTAAGTTCATTCAAAAACTTTAGCTTAAGGTTTAAAGAAAAAGAAAAAGCTCTGGATGCTGCTGAATTACCAGCTGCTGAATAATCAAAATATTTAAATATCAAAAAAAATTATAAGTCATTGTTTATTATATATCTTAATTATTATAAAATGGATTTAAGTACATTGGAAAGATCACCTGGACTCAAAGATAAAATGAGAAGACTCGGAAGAGGAAACGCAAGTAAAGGAAATTACTGCGGAAAAGGTTTGAAAGGTCAAAAAGCTAGATCTGGTAAAGGAAGTAAAATTCCTGCTTACTTTGAAGGTGGACAAACTCCGTTATATATGAGATTGCCAAAACTCAAAGGATTCAAAAGATATTATAAACTTACAACATTGATCGAAACTGTAAATATTAGAGATTTGGATAAGGCTTATGCTTCTGGAGATGTTATTAGTAACGCTTCATTATTTCAAAAAGGTCTTATTAGAAATGCAAAAAATGCTGTAAAAATCTTGGGTGACGGTGAGACTAAAAAGAAATTTCAATTTGAAGGAATTGAATTGTTCAGTAAAGGTGCGGAAAGTATAAAATAATCATTATTTAATTTCTCTTCATACCAAGCATATGGGAACACTTAGTAAATTATTTTCAAATAAAACTTTAAGAAAAAAATTGCTTGCTACACTTTTGTTGTTAGCCTTATATAGAGTGCTTGTATTTATACCAGTTCCATTTGCTGATGTAGATGTACTTGTAAATTTTACAAATCTTCAAAATAGTTCATTATCTTATTTTGCCTTACTTTTGTGAGGTACATTGGATAAATTTTCATTATTAGCTGTAGGACTTGCGCCTTTTATTAATGCAAGTATTATTATTCAATTACTTACTGGAGTTGTTCCAGCACTTGAAGAACTACAAGAAGAATGAGAATCAGGAACTAAAAGAATAGGTCAAATAACAAGATGGTTAACTTTCCCATTAGCGTTCTTACAAGGAATAGGTGTTACTTACTTTGTGAACTATTATCTTGGTGGAAATGCAATCGAGTTAACTACTATAAACATAGCTCTAGTAGCATTAGTAATGGCTTTTGGTAGTATGTTCTTGGTGTGGATTGGTGATCTTATCACTGAATATGGTATTGGTAACGGTACAAGTATGATTATCTTTGCTAGTATTGTTTCTGGAATCACTTCAAGTCTCTATAGCTCAATTACAGCAGCTACAAATCCATTTGCAGTAGGATTATTCATATTAGTATTCGTTGCAGTTCTTGTTTTGCTTTCTATATTCCTTATCCAAACTACAAAAGAAATACCTGTTATATATGCTAGACAATGAAAAGTAGAACAAACAAGTATACTTCCTTTCCCTCTTAATCCTGTTGGAATGGTTCCAATTATATTTTCAATCGCTTTTGTTTCCTTCCCTTATTTGTTAACTCAACTTGTTTCAAAATTTGGTGGAGCTACAGAATGAATTAAGAATATTTCAAGTTGGATTGAGGCGAATTTCAATATTTATAATCAGAATCCATCTTGGTGGACTATTATAGCCTATTTCGTGCTCGTTGTATTCTTTACCTTCTTCTACGCATTAGTACAATTCAATCCCGAAAAGATTGCAGATAACATTCAAAAAAGAGGAGGATATATACCATCGATCAGACCAGGTAAAGAGACTATCGCATATATCTCAAAAGTATTAGGACATCTTTGTTTCTGGGGAGGTATCGGACTTTGAGTACTTGCTTCTTATAGCTATCTTTTGAATAAAATTCCGCTTTTACAAAACTTATTCCAATGATTTGGTACTATCCCAGTAGTAGTAACAGGATCTGGTATTATTATCGTAGTAGGAGTAGTAAAAGATATTATGAATAAAATGAAATCTGAACAATATATGACTGAACTAGATTAAATTTAGTTTGTTAATTGTAACTTATGCAGTCTCAATTAAACGCTCAATCAAATCATCCACATAAACAGTTTTTAAGTCAAAAAGAACTGGAAGAGCAAAAAATTGCTTCTTTCAATAATCAGCAAGAAGTGACAAAAGGTCAATTGCGTAAACTTATAGCACAACAATCTCATCATAAACGTAGAAAACAAATATGGAATACCTTATGAAATTCCTAACAAATTTCTTAGTAAAATTGCTTCAGATATTGCATTCTGAGGTTTTTTTTATATACATAGTGCTTATTAATAACTTGATATTATAGTCTTATCAAGCCCGCTCGCTCATCTCTATCAGATTATTTTATTTTTATCGCATTCACAATGTTAACTACCAGTACAATAGAACAATGGAAAGCAGAATTTACTGAAAAACTCAATGCTGCAAACAATGAAGTAAGCGTAGAAGAGATAAAACAGTATTTTTTGGGTAAAGCTGGAATAGTGACTGCATCATATAAGGAATTAGCTTCTCTCGATATAGAAGGAAAACAAATGATAGGACCTTTGCTTACAGAGGTAAAGAATTTTTTTGAAAGTCAGCTTAACGAAAAACTTCAGATTTTTAAAAACCAAGAAATAGAGGCTTCACTTCGTGATGATTTGGTAGATTATAGTGTGGAATTACCCCTCCATGAAGGTCATCACAATCTCATCCAAAAAGAACTCGCAAGAATGTATGATATATTTGCAAAGTATGGTTTTTCAATCCATGATGGAAATGACAGCGCTACCAAACATCAAAATTTTTACTCAGTGAATATTCCACCATCGCATCCTGCTACAGAAATTCATGATACGATCTATCTGAAGCAACAAGATGAGACAGGAGAAAATCTCTTACTCAGAACGCATACGAGTTCGATGCAACAGGAATTGATACGTAAGTTGTGACCAGAATGCAGGTTTGTAGTTCCAGGAAAAGTGTATAGATGGGAGAATATGGATGCAACGCACGATGTAGCTTTTTGGCAACTTGAAGGTGTATGTATTCGTAAAAATATGTCTCTTGCTCATTTCAAACACGACCTGAAAGCTCTTCTTTCTGAGATATTTGAAACAGAACTTGATATCCGTCTCAGACCATGATATTTTCCATTTACAGAACCAAGTTATGAAGTAGATATTGATTGCAGAAATGACCCAAAATTATTTGAACTCAGTAAACGTAGAGGTTGGCTGGAAGTGCTTGGATGTGGAATGATTCATCCTGAAGTACTCAAAGGCGCTGGAGTAGATCCAGAACAATACACAGGTTATGCTTTCTGATTTGGACTTACAAGAATGGTAGCGATAAAATATGGAATTAAAGATGTGAGGCTTCTCACTAATGGCGATCTGAGATTTGTACAAAGCTTTTAATACTTATGTTTACAAGTGGTTATGCAAGAACAGGAATATCTATTTCAAACACTAAAAAACTGTATACAATATTCATTGCAAGGTTTGGCTTCTGATCCGGAGTATGATTTTGCTACTATGAGAGAAAATAATTTTTCATCAGACCTCAATAATGCTACTCTTTACAATAAAACAGGTAAAAACCTTACCATTTCCCGTGTGACTAGGCCACTTAAACTTATTATTATGATAGATGATAATCAGAATTTCCAATTTTGGAATAAAAAGTCTTCAAATAATGAAATCTTTCAGAAGATTCAGGAAGAATTTAAAAATGATATCCAGATTGAAACTTTATATTCGCAAAATGCACTAGATAAGCAAAATTCTCATGAATATTATTCATATTTGGAAGAATATATCGATAAAGCAGAAGTTGAAATCCAACAAGGCAATGTAGTAGTTGTTATTTCAGACTTTCTAACGAGTTCAGCTGATACAAATGAACGCTTGCAAGCACTAAGTTCAGATCATTTTATAGCTTTACAAATTAGTATTCCAGTCTTTGGAGAATCTTATCATCAATATTATCTTCAAACACTTGCAATACCTCAAATTGACCATCGGTTTAAGCTCTAGTTTTTTGACTTTTCAAAAGCTTTTGGATATAATAAACTATGAATCCAAAGCTCAAACTCATACTTGTTTTAGCTATCCCTATAGTGTGAGTATCACTGTGGGTGTTTTCGTTATTTAAATTACTTTCACCGGCTGATGTTACAGGTTCTGAACAAACAGATAATACAATTTCAGGACAACAAGCAAATGAAATAGTAAACCTAACTGGTAATAATACAAATATTCTTTCTACATGAACTACACAAACCGCAACAGGTACGATCAAAAAACCTACCATCAAAGTCCTCAAGATTGCTATGCCTATCTGGTCCTACAATGAACCAGGTTGGAGACCAATAATCAATAAATTAGCTCAACAAAATATCAAACTTCAGATTATTACTAATACTTGGGACGTTCCTTACCCTGATTTTACTGATTCACTTTTTAAGGACTGAGCTACTGGAGCAGATATTATTCTTACAGATGATCAGAGTTTGGATAAATATCAGGATTCGCTGTGAAGTTTTTGATTTAGTCAGGATATTTCAAGTTTGTTTCATTCGTCATTTTTTGAGTATTTTGCTCGCAAAGATTTTACATTCATTCCTTTTGGTATTGATCCATTAGTTACCTTTGCTAAAACGCCTATACAAGAGAACGTGCAAGCTCTTGATCGAGATACGATTGTAAATAACAGCGTTAGCGATCTTGATGAGAGAAAAATTGATGTTCAGATTCCTATTTTATTTGGATTATCAAATCTTGATCTTCAGCTTATCAAAAATAAAAAAGAAATATATGAAGGGTATACTGATATTCTCAAAAATATCCTGTATCAATCGGTCAATAGATCTCAGCTCATTGATACTCTTAAAGCGTATAGTAATGAAGCTTTGGAAGTAAAGATTTGGGATTTAGCAAAATATAAAAGAGTATCTGCAAAATTGATTGAAAGAAATCCAAAATGTGGAATTTATCCAAAGTTATGTTTTATGTATTATGGGCTGACTAATTTTTCATTTTGATATTTGAGTGAAGTAGATATTCTTAATGGCTATTTTGAAAAGTCAGATTATACTATTTATAATTTTCCTACAAGTACGAGTATTTATCCAGTAAGACTGCGAGGTTGGGTGGTTAATAAGAATAACTATGATAGTACAATTAAACCTGATGGCGATGGCGTAAGTATTGCATGAATTTTCTTTCAAGAATATATCAATCAAGCTACCAATGGAAATCACTACCTTCGACCTACTTTATTTAGTGCTTTTAATGCAGTGCTTGATGATCAACAGTCAGATGTGCAGCGAAAATATATCAGTCAATATCAGTCAAAACGACAGGTTAATCCTATTCAGGTTAAGACCGACGAGCAATATAAACAATTTCTTGCCTTACTCAAAGGTGAATATGATATCAATGTATTTTTATCAGGACTCACCAAATAGAAAGTTTTCTTGCTTTTTAAGCAGGGAATACTAATATGTAAATATCATTTATATTATGATTTTTTTTTGATAATGGAAGATTCGTGAAAAAAAATTGGATTGAGAGAAGAATTGGAACAAAGAGGTTTATTGAAACAGTTTAGTAATGAAGCTTTTTTTGATATATACGATAAAGGAGGACAAACGTTGTATATCTGAATGGATCCGAGTGCTGATAGTCTGACTATTGGTAATTTTGCCATGTTTATGACTGCCTTACAATTCATGAAAAGAGGAAATAAGCTGATTTTCATCATCGGGGGAGAGACTGGTATGATCTGAGATCCAGGAGGAAAAGATGCAGAAAGGAATTTGCTTTCAGCAGAAGTTTTGGAAAAAAATATCGCAAGTATAGATAAACAAGTAGCTTTCTTACTTATGAACATCAAAGAACTTTCAGGAATAGACTGTAAATATGAGATCAAAAATAATCATGATTTTTATAAAGATATGAGTTTTGGAGATTTCCTGAGAAAGGTAGGAAAATATATTACAGTAAATACTATGATCAAGAAGGAGACTGTAGCGAAGCGTATTGAAGACCCAGATAAGAGTATTAGTTTTACAGAATTTGCATATACTTTGATACAGGGATATGATTTTGTAAGATTATATGAAGATTATGGTTGTAAACTCCAAATATGTGGATCTGATCAACGAGGAAATGGTGTTACAGGGCTCGAACTTATAGGGAAAATACTCGGTAAGACAGATGCTTTTGTGATGACTTCTCCCCTTATTTTGGATTCAAATGGGAAAAAATTTGGTAAATCTGAAGGTAATGCAGTTTGGTTGAGTGAAGAGAAAAACTCAGTATATACTGCTTATCAATTTTTTATGAATGTACCAGACGAGGATGTAAGTAGATTCTTAAAAATATACTCCTTGCTTGATAGTATGCAAATTCAAGAAATACAAGAAAAACATAACCAACATCCAGAGCATAGAACTGGTCAAAAGGAACTTGCTTATAGAGTATGTCAGATTATTTTTGGTACTAAAAGCGCAGACCAGGCTAAAAAAGTAAGTGAATTTATGTTTGCAGATAATAAACTTGAATTGCTGCAGCAATCAACTTCAGAAGAGAAAAAAGCAATATGTCGTGAAGTGGGAGAATTTACGTATAGCGAAAAAGCATCATTACTAGATGCGTTGGTGGAAAGCGGCTTATGTGAGTCTCGCGGTGATGCAAAGAAACTCATTAACCAATGTGCTATAAGTGTAGATGGAAAAACGATATCTGATATTGGCTTTGAGTTGGACCCTTCCAATTTGCTTATTCAAAAATGAAAAAAATCTATGAGAATTATATCATAACCACATTTGTCTATGAAAATCGTTAAACTTATTTCTACGCATAGGCTTGATCCTGAAAAAGGACGAGATTTGATAGTAAGTCGATTACATACGGTACTATCTGCAGGTTCCGAGGCTGACTATAACATCCAGTATGATATTTGTGGCGATGGAAGTATGAGACCTCAGATTGAGGAATTAGTAAAACTTTATCCTGATCATATTTCATATTATGGTTATCTTCCTCTTTCCAAAATATTTAAGAATTCACTAGATTATGATTTTGTACTCATGCCTTCTAAGTTTTTGGAAACGTTTGGTTTATCAGCGTTGGATTTTGCACAATTTGGTATACCTACGATTGGTTACAAGAAAGGGTGAGTAGCTCCTTTTATTCTTGATAGTTTAGATATTCAAAAGTTTGAAGGAAACACAGAACAAGAACAATTTGATACTGCTTTGCATACTATTTTATCTGCCGATTCATTTCCTACTGCTGACCAAAAATACATCAAAGATAAGTATGGTGCTACTCAATGGGTGAAAAAATTTGATAAGCTGACAGAAAAGAATTAAACTGAAGTTTTTGGAGTTGTTGAATCTGGATTAGCGCTCGAACTTGAACTGCTGTTATTTTCTGAATTAGGATTTGAATTAGAATTTAGGTTGGAACCCGGAGTTGAACTTGAACTAGGAGTTGAACTTGGGTTAGTATTGGAATTTGAACTCGGTGGTGAAGCTGGGTTTTTTTCTGAAATTGCAGCTGCACTTGAACTCGAATTTGTATTCGAATTCGAGGTGGCAGGCGATGTTTGAGGACTAGGACTTGGGGCAGGACTAGGACTTGGGGCAGGATTTGGATTTTCGGTTTGATCATTTGATATTTTTGATCTACTTACTCTTGCTCTTACTGCAAATACAACGATAGCAAATAAAAATAGTGCTACTGCTGAACCTATGATCCATAAAATCCATTTTACTATACTGCTTCCACCAGCATTATCAGTAGTTGTATCTGGTTTTACAATAGTTTCATCAGGTGCAATTACCTCATTTTCTCCCACCAAACACTTACTTCATGGTATTTCCTTGATAGACACTATTTTACAAACTGAATCTTTTATTGAAGTAAAATCATCTTGTTCAATTGTTCATGCAGCTACTTCCAATCCATAAAGTCTGAGTATTTCAGATAATTGGCTGTACATCTGAGCTTTATCACTTGTATTTTCCAAATTATCAAACAAATTACTTATCTTAGGCTCCAAGCTTGGATTGGCATATGCTAGGATATTGGCTTTCTCTCTTTCGTATTCAGAAAGACCTTGCGTAGCTCTAAATCAAGCATTTGCAAGCGAGTCTGTTATTGCTTTTATTTCAGCTTGAGTGGTTGCAGGATAGGTAGTTGCTTTCATTTCTGAGCTCAAATCAATCAGATATTCTGTTGTTTTTTCTTTATCTCCAAGATTTTGAGCTAAGCTTTGTAAAATAGTTACCAAAGTTACATAATCTTCTTTGTTACTATACTTTTCTATAAGTTCACTCATCTTTGCAGCAGTTTCCTTATATTGATCAGGAACAATAGTCTGATTATCTAATAAATTAATTTTAATAATTTTACTAGTTAGACCTTTCGTATTTTCATACCATAATTTATAATATACTTCGCTTGAAACTGACTTTATATCGATAGTGTGTAATTGATTGCATAATTTATCTTTATTTTTGTCTCCATCACTTAGGTTGATGTCGATATAACATTGCCCTGTTCCAAAATACTGAGGATACAATATAATCTGATTATTAAGCGACTTTCCTACATCAAGTTCAAATCCATTTGCAGTTTGTTTATTTTCAGGCGTAGACATTAATGATACAAACAATCTGGTTTCTGGAGCTTGGAGAGTAATTTTCTTTTCAGTTGTCACTGTATTGCCATACTGGTCAGTAGCAGTAAGAACTATCATATGTTCTCCATAGTCTTTGTATTCATATAAGAAAGTTTTTTCTCCTTTGATTATTGTGCTTTTACAGTCATTCTTGTCCAAACAATACTCAAAAGTCGTCTTTTCATCAATTCCATAGCTCGTATCTCTAATAAGTACTTTTTTATCATAGCTAACCACGATGAAGTTTGGTTTGAGTGCTTTTTTTACAATAATAGGTTCAGTATATCCTACTCCTACTTTTTCTCTATAAATTACCTTCACTTTTGGCTTATAGGGTTTTCAATCAGGCGAAGGATTGGTATAGATATATTTGATAATATCATCTTTGGTAGTCAGATCATCGATTCCGTCTCCATCAAAGTCATACTTAATAATCCTGTTAGCTTTGAAATCAGATCTGTTTGAAAGTATTTTGCTAGAAACCGTAAAGGTCACTTCTTCTCCTACTTTAGTAGTCACGGCATCAGATTTTATAGTTACCAATGGAATATCAATACTATCATTTCCTTTTGGTTTGATAAAGATCGAAGGTCCCTTGCCGATGATATCTTCAGAAGCAACTTCACCTCCATCATTATCAATAAGCTTAGCTCCAAAAGTATATTCCCCAGCTTCTCTGCTCAATGCAAAGTTTACTGCATTACTATTTCCAGGTGTAATTTTGATATCTAATAATCTATCTGGATCTTCAGGTTTGTAATAATACCGAGCAATATAAGAAATACTTCCATCCAAATCTACAGGATTGTTCATATTTACTCTTACTACAAGTGGATCGAATTGTTCAAAATTAGGATCTTTTGGAGCATTATATTGAAATAATCCAATTCCTACGTCGTTGGAATACTGAGGGAAACTAAGATATAGGGTATTCATAGTAGGAAGTCCATTTTTTACTTTAAACCATATTGTTTTTTTGTCTGTTGTTAGTTCTTCTTGATCTTCCACTACCATATCTACAAATTGGCAACCAAGCTCACCAAATTTATATCTAAATTGAGAAGTAGTAAAAACATCATCATTTTGTGGTTTAAATAAAGTTTTGATATTGGATTTTTGTCATTTGATATCTACTGATTGTGAGGAATCTATAGTCATTTGTTGGTATCTAGTAACGCTATAAGCACTTTCCCCATCACATTCATCTGTTGGTAAAAGCAATTGATTGTTTGGCCCAAGTACATTGTAAACTCCTATGGGAGCTTCATTTTCACCAATATATATCATTGTAGAAACTGTATTTTTATCACCTTCAGCGGATGTTGCCAACAAAGTAACTTTATACACCCCAACTTTTTCAAAAACATGATCTACAGAAGCTGTTTGTACTGTTCTGCTTTTCCCGTCTCCAAAATTCCAGATATAACTCACGATTTCTTTATTTGCGCTCGCATTAAATTTGATATTTGTTCACCAAGGTGCCGCTATTGGATTGACTTTAATCACAGGTCTAAGTGCACTATTGATCACTATTTCTTTTGTAAGTTCGGAACTTTTACCAAATGAATCAGTTACCTTAAGTTTTACTTTGTGGCTGCCATTAGTGTTGAACTGAACCTGCACTTGTTTTGATCCTTCTGCTTTTTCAATTACCGTAGTATTATCAGGGTCACTAAATCATCGTTCAAATGTTAAAGAATCATTGTTATTAAGCATATCATAATCAAATGAACTTGATGCATCAAAAATAAACTGAGATGGATTGAGCCATTCACTAGTAGGACTCATGGTAAATTGAGCAACTGGGGGAGTAGATTCTACAGAAACTTTCATTTGTGAGCTATCAGTGAATCATTGTTGGTCAGTTATAGTAAGCTTTACTGTATAGATTCCAGGTTTGCTAAATTGGAATCTCAAATTTTTTTCTTGACTGGTAGTAAGAAGTCCGCTATCAACATCGTATACGTCCCGTCTATACAGACTTACTTTATTTGATACTGAATAGCTTGAATCTCCATCAAATGCAAATTGCGTACTTGTAGTACCAGCTTGAGGATTTGCTCTAATTTTACTTACTGGATCAGATAATATAAGCTGATATACTTTATTAGTATTAACATTTGTATTATCAGTAACTGTAAGTGTTATCTTGTATGATCATTTTCTATCCAATTGCATTGCTAAAGTTCCTGGTACTCCATCTCCATTTGATGTTTTATTGAAAACTCCATCAGTAGATACTACACGTCGAGAGTACTTTGCGATTCTTTTTCCTTGTGAAATAGTAGTTGTCGTCGCATCAAAAGTAATTCCACTTACCCCTTCCGATAAAGACATTTTAGTAGGATTATTTTCATCGAGTTTGAATCCATTTGCTAAGATATTGATCTTTGTATCAGTAGGTTGTACTGCTACAGTGATCGTATTATCGGCATCAAAATATCCATTCAGATTATTTATAGATCTTACGGTGCTATGCACTACATAGTTTCCTGGAGTAGCAAAAGTATGATTAATAATCGGACCTTTCCCGATAATCACATCTTGACCGGCTGTATTTGTATAGTACCAGAAGAAGTTGTTTGAAGGGATGGTTTCGTTACTCGGATCCGTGCTAGCGCTTGCATCCAAAGTTACTGATAATGGAGCTTGACCAACTCTTGGATTAGCCTTGAGTACACTCACTACTGTAAAATTATTCTGAATATCTTTGAGAATTGCACTCAATGGATCGAAACATTTTGATACGAAAACATTGTAATCATCATATTTTACTTCAGTACTCAATTGAGCTGTAGTAATATCACATTGTTTGTAAATTACATTGTAACTTGGATTATTTGGGAAATATTTGAATACGGCTTTAAAATTGCTATTGAGACTTCTAAACATACTCGCTGGCACTTCATTTCCAGTTTTTCTGTAAGCCTGTAACTCCGTGAGGGTGTTCAAAATACTATTCCACGAAGTATTGATGTGGCTATTTGGGAGGTAGTCTGCTGGAACTTGCGCAAAACTCACCAAGGTTAGACTTGAGAAAGATTGAGCTAACAATGCGAGACCTAGTAGTATTAATCAAAGGCGTTTCATTAGTTTTTATGAAGTGAATATAAAAGTTAACAACATAGTATATTATATCTTTTTACCTCCTTTTTGTCAAAAAAACCCCCATAATCAAGGCAATAAATAAGGGTTTAATAAAAAGAAAAAATAAGCGGAAAATCATCATTTTTTTTAATCCATGAAAAAACTCAGGAGTAAAATACCCCTGAGCCTATGCTGTTTTTCAGCATTCTTAACTACAATTTGTCCAGTCTTTCTTTAAGATACTTCTTAATTTTTTCCTCAATGGTCTTCGAAATTGACTTCTGAATTCCATTGACAAATGCTTCTTTGCAAGTCCCTGCAGAACTTGTGCTTCTACAAGTTTTAAATGCTTTCTTTTCCGTGGTAAAATACCCTGGTAATTTTTGATTGATAGCCTCTGAAACTTGTTTAGATAAGTCTCCTTTAGCCGAAGATAGTTTCATCGTATAACTGGTATACTCTGAGTTTTTCTTACTCGAATTACTATTACTGTAGTTCACCCACTCATCGAAGAGTTGAGCAGAATATCCCTTGAGAGGTTCTCTCAATTCCTGAAGTATAGATTCTACAATCTTTTCATTCGTCATACTATCGGCGAATATTTGTCCCACATATTGGGGGACTTTCGCATTGATAGCTTCCAGAGCCGTAGAAAGTGCTGCAGCACTTTGCTTTTCTGGTCCTGTATTTACGATATTTTGGAGGGTACCGCACCCCATCAGCATAGTTGCTGAGAACATAATTACAAAGAACTTCTTCATCTTAAATTAATTTTTTTGTTAACAATTTTATAATTTTGTGATCACATCATGTTTTTATATAATTATTTCAATATGTCAATAGTAATTTCAGTATTCAAAAAAATCACCCAAGAAATGAGGGTGATAATTTTATAATGGAGGCCTAACTAATTAATTTAAAAGTCCGAAATAGGATTTTTAAAGTTATCTGGCTCTAAGTTAGGATCAATATCTAGTTGCGCATATTCTTGATTATCTGCGCTTTCAACAGTTTTTTGCTCTTCTAATCAGTATGCTGGAATTTTATCTTTATCTGGCTCAAACTTAAAACTTTCCGTACTTGGATTAGGATCAATAGTAGTTTGAGTATCTCCCTGGATGTTTGCTCTTTCAGTGGTAATTTGTTTTTCTAAGGATTTTAAATTTTGTGCTTTAGTATCAATTTGACCATTGAGGGTGTTGATTTCTTGTGTTAATGTAGTTTGCTTTGTTTTAAGTCCTTGATAGTTTTCTGAACCTTTGGCATATTCTGTATACACTAAGATTGTTTGTTGAAGTTCTCTAGATTTTACTTCTGATGAGTCTCTCAAATCATTATTATTAGCTGTTTTTGCTTGTTCATATTGTGTGTCTGAAGCTTTTTTCGCAGCGGTTAATTCAATTAACTCATTATTAATATTTTCCATTGTTAGTTTTTCTCCCTTCAATGTGGTTTTTCATTCAAATAAATTAGTGAATACTTCCAATCCCTTTTCTACTTCCACTTTCTCTCTTGTTTTTTGATCTTTTTCTAGAATAAGTTTTCTTGCACCTATCTTTGTGTCCACATAATTGTTTTGAACATTCAGTACCTTTGTAGCAATATTTTCTTTACCAAGTTGTACAGTAAATTCGTCTACTTTACTTTTTAATGAATCACGAGATGTTTGAAGGTTTGTTAAAATTTCATCCATTTTCTGAATGGTAGGTATTAATTTATCTCCAGATCTGTCATCCTTATCATAGGTAGTTCCTTGTGTATCCAAAACTTTTCTCGTATTATCTAGTGTATCACGAGATTTTTTAATATTTAAATATTTGGTTTCTAATGCTTTATCGATAGTTTGTAACTCATCAATTCCATTTCCATATACTTTCTTGATAGTATTATTTTGTTTTTGGAGGGTGTCTTGAGTAGTTGAAAATAAATCATCATGTGAACCTTTCAATCCATCAATTTCTAATATTTTTTTTGGTTTATCATTAAAACTGGTAGTAGGTAATTCTGCTATTCTCTCTTCAATTGAAGTGGACAAAGTGTTTTGTTTATCGCTATCTTTCGAAAGTAGATCTGTTGTTTGTGATTGAATATTTGATGAGTTGGTAGAGTTTGATAATGTATAATTGATAAATACCTCCACCTCATTAATGGCTTTTTCAGTACTATTATTGATAGCATTAGTATCAATATTAATCTCTTTTCTATCCCATTTACCTCCTTCATCAATTATTCTCCCAATAGATTTAGAAGATTTTTTCATTGCATCACCAGCATTTTCATAATTTTCAATCACTTCTTTCTTAGATGGATCAATATTGATTATTTCTTTTTTATTAGTGATATTTTCTTTTTCATCAAATTGAGGTTCGGTTTCTGGATGTACACTACCTCGAGCTGTTAATTGATCTTTAATAGAAGTTCTAACAGCTAAATTTTCACTATAAGTTTTTGTATATCATGTAAGTGTTTCAGCTAAAGTCTGTATTTTTGTTAAACCTTTTTCAGTCTTTTTGAATTCTCCATCGATTTCGTTCACCTGTTTTTTGGAAATATTATTAATTTTTGAAGAATCATACTCTAACATTCCTCCTTCAATAGTTGTATTAATTTCTACTTGAGAAGGTTTTGCGTCTTCAGGAGCTACTATTTTATTTGCTGGTTCTACTGTTTCAATTTTTTGAGTGGGCGTCAGATCTTTGGTAGAACTTTCCTCAATAGTTGCTGAATCAGATATTTTATTTACTTTTATTTTCCCAGCAGTTTTATCTAAGGTAAACTCAAAATTTTCATTACCTACTTTTGCATTCAGTGCTTCTCAATTTCGATTTTTTGCAATGCTAATTGTACCTTGATCGTTACCTTTGATGAGTCAAATATTTATAATACCTACTTTAAAGGAAATTGAAGGAGTACCATCAGAATTTTTAGCAATACTCAAACCTGTATTCCCTCGATCTATTCAATTTTCTATACTTTTAATAAGAATCTCTTTCATAGCCTTACCTTCTTCAGTTTTTTCAACTGCTTCCATTTCTTTATCTCTATCTAGTGTTGATTTTTTTCATTCTTCCGGTTTATCTGCTGCTGGTTTTTCTTTTGAAGCGGGTACAGGAGTATTTTTTTCTTTCTCTTGATTTTTTGCTTTTTCAGTACCTGGGAACATTACTGAGGCAGCAATATTTTTATAATGATTTTTGAGTTCTTCCCCTATTTTGATAGTTTCTGCCAATGATAAAGATCCTTTCGTAGGACAGGCATTATTTTCATTGAGTAAAGCTTCCAATGTTACTTTACCTGGAATACAGTCAATCTTAGATGAACCATTGTATTCTTGTTTAGCACCTGTTTCATACAGACTACAAGTAAGTTGGAATTCAGCAACCGCGAAAAGGAAATTTCTATCTACTGGTCCAGAAGCACTAATAGTTTCACCATTTGCTCCATGATATCCCAATTGATTCAATCTTGTACGTACCATAGTGGTTGCATTTTTATTATAGGTTGTTCAAAGAGTTTTAGCTAAAGTGTTCAATCCATCTGTATTTTTCAAAAATTCACCTCTTACCCAATATTTATACACTCCTACTTCCTGATCAGAAAATGTCCCTCCTTCTTTGAAAGTATTGAGGAGATCACTAATTACGATAGATTCTTTACCTTTGAGTTCAGAATTCAATAAGGCATCAATTCTTTTTTCCGCCTCCTTTCTTGTGTTTACGTCAGTAATTTGAAATTCTTTGGTACTAATACCCATTTCTTTTCATTTTACTGAAGAAGTCTCTAGTGAAGAGCTTTCCATCGTTTCGTTATCTTGTAAGAGTTCAAAATTAAGAAAATGTTTTGCAATCATATTCATCTGACTATAAAAGATAATAAAATATTTAATTTATTAATCTTATCATAACCAGACTCAGAATGTTTGTCAAATTTAGACTGTCGTTTGAGTTGATTGTTTGATGACTATTCGAGCCAATAATCCAAGGAAATGAAGGACATAAATCCATACCGCATATTTGCTCAAAAAGAGTACAAAAGCATCTCGCAAAGCAAACTTTTTCATGGAGTAATTCTTATAAGAAAGCACTCGTATACTGATCATTCAAGCTATCCATCCCACATAGGCTACTATTCGTTGAGTGTTTGAAAATGGAAATGAGCTATTTACAGACTTGAGTCCAAAGAACCCGAGAGTCATAGGTAACCAGAGTATTCGTCGCCATGATTTATATTGTCTGATCGTAAGCCCAAGAAGCGCCATGCCCAAAGTCATAGTTCCATATTCTACAAATTCTTTAGATGCTGGAATAAGGAAATAGAGTCCGACCATGAGAGCGACAATTCCCAGTAATCATAAGGTTCTTAGGAGATAATAGAGGGTAGTTTTCTTGATAGTTTTCACTCCAGGAACCGTATCCATCGCATCCAATACCTTATTTCCTAGTCCGTAACTATAGATATCGATAGCTTGTTTGGTTACACCCGTCCCTTTGCGAACTACCCATTTTGAGAAAGATTGCAGTACTCAGATCAAGAGTTTTACCAGTATGACAGCGGGAAGTATGTTGAGTTGTCGTAAGTCATACCCTTTGAAATAACTCACTCCTCGGAGCACACCTTGAACAGCTAGTGCACAAAATATGAGTCCACCTCCAATACGAGTTGACTTATTCCATCCTATCAACATAAAAAATAAAGGAAATGACCATCTTCAGATTACTCTGAGCTCTATCATATCTGGATAGAGAAAATACCCAATATGATCCACAATCATCAGTAAGATAGCAATTACTTTGAGATAATCGTAGAGATTGGGACGCATGAGAAAGCGAGAAACTAATTAAATAATCTATTCTATTTATTTCTGATTATTTCTGATCATTTCTAATCCTGTAGATCGTAAATGAAGATTTGTAGCTTTATCTGAAGGCTTTTTTAATGTCTTAGGGCAGTAGAGTTTATCACCAAGTACTGGATGACCCATGCTTGCTGTATGTATTCTAATTTGATGACGGATGCCTTTTTTAATAACTATTCTACAAGTGCTAGAATCATTTTCTGGATTGTAATAGAGAACTTCAATCACCGTATCTACTTCATGCGCTTTACCTCTTTGATGTTTTTTTTGCATTGTCATCTTCGTAGGGATGCTTTTGTGATGGTAAATAGGGGAACTAATAGTGATTTTTTCTCATTGTACGTCAAACAATAATCGAGCTGATTTAAATTTTTTGAGATCAAGTTTACCTTGGAGATCTGCATAATATATTTTATCACACTTATCATTATCCTGATGAGATTTGTAAGTATCAAAAATAATCTGATTTTTAGCGAAAAAGAGCAGTCCTGCAGTCTGATTATCTAATCTATTTACGAGTCCTAATTCTTGTATAGTATGAAAATACTGTTCTCCTGCTAAAGATCGATTTTCCTGTAAAGCCTTAATTTGATTTCATTTAGTCTTGATGAGTTCTTCCACAAAAGAAGGCTGATCACCGAAGGTAGTCGCGATATTGTGTGGCTTCCAAACATAATAAAACCAATCATTTTCGTATCGAGTATGTGCCATATGCAAAAGGGGATTACTGATTAGTTGCTGCTTTTTGATTTGATAACAAGGTTGCCTCATAGCTTTCTATATAATCATAGAGTTTGATATTTGCAATTCCTTGTGCCGTAAGGATAGAAAGTTGTGGTTTAGAACTATCACTAACAGCTACATCCAATATTTCAGTTTTTGGTAATTGCATTGCAAAGAGGTATTTCAGGCTATAGCTATTTTTATTATTGTCTGAAGTTTTATTTGGAACTGACTTATAAGTAAGTAGTACGTGCTTAGTAGGTTCGTAAAGATATACATAATTGCTACTAGCGAAAGTCATTACTTTTACTCCTTGTGAAGCGGTAGTTGGTAAAGCTTTAGATCAAGTTGCAACAGGAGTAGTCATATACAGATCTTGTCCACCTTCCAATGGTACTTTTCTATTTTGTGACGATGTTCCATCTCTTCGCATTTGGTACAATGATTGATCGCTTGGAGCCCAAATCAAGAATGACCCATCAATACTCATGCTTGAGATTGCTCCTGGATTAAATCCATTTGCGAATCCGTATTCAAGAGGTTGTTTGAAAGATTCTCTTGTTCATGGTATCAAAGGATATCTCAAAATATAAGTTCCCGCTGCATTGAGAGATTTATTTTTTACGAGAGCATACATATTACTGCTTCCAAATGTTCCTATTTGCATAATTTGTTTTTCGAACTCTCCTGAAGATCATGCTCACCCAATTGACGCAGTCTGAATATTTTGTTTCGTCAGATTATAAATTTTATTTCCATTATCAAAACAATACAAACCATTATTTTGTAAGTTTGGAGTACAACCTTCTATTCTTGATTCCAATCCAAGTTTTTGAGTAATTCCTCTATTTTCATTGCTGGTAGCACCAATGATTACTCCCTGGTCACCCACGATTGAAAGTTGGTTATTTGCAAACAAAGCTTTTGGTTTTCCAATATCTAAAGTATCACTGCTATTGAAAGTAATAGTCCAATCATCGAGTTGTTCAACTGATTCTATATTGAATCATGCTTGATACTCTGATTGCAACATATTTTTGAGTTGTTTGATGTCCAAAGGAAGTTTACCTTCTTTTTCCAATTGATTTATTTTATTTTCAAGATTTTTATAGATAGTGAATTTTTCTTTTGACGTAGGATCAAGAATTTTGAATGCTTCTATTTCTTTCTTGATAGAATCAAGTGAGATATATTCTTGAGTATTTGTGTCAGTAGTGGTAATTTTTACTCCATTACCAGAGCTTAGGAAATTTGAAACCAATAAGCCAACCAATAAAAGCATCAATGCTCCAAAACCTACCAAACTCATAAGATATCTCCTTTTTTTGAAGAAATACTGAAATCTATCTACATAATCATTTACCGAATTGCCAGTCCCTATGCTCATCACTTTATCATCAAGTTTTATAAAATCAAGATGTATCATGCCTATACTATCAAGCCCTGTTCTTTCATTGAGCATTTCTTCAATAATCTGAACTATTGTTCTTTCGTCCGTTCAGTTTATCTCTCCAATATATGCAAAATCTTCAGCATCCGTGAAGTAACTTATATTGTTTGCAAAGTAGATAATTTCATCTCCATTATTGAGATCTCATTCTATAAGTTCTGCAAAAAGATCTATTTTTTTATTATTGCTAGCATCGTTGTGCAATGAATAATACAAAGTCCCCTTACGAAATATAATCAAGGAACCATTTCCAATAACGGAACATACATAATAATTATCCAAGAAAAATTCTATAAATCATCTAATCTCAATTTTTTGAAATAATCTGAGTTTTTCTGCGAATACTGCAAGCTTACTATTGAGCTCTTGGATTGCTAACTCAAAATATGATTTGAATTTAATAACACTAAATTTGGAGTTTTGAGCTTCAAGTTCAAGTTCTTCAAACGCTTCTTTGATAAGATTTTCTTGGTATTGATAATATTCACCGTAATAACATACGATTTCAGCTTTAAGAACGAGTCCATTCTCAAATTCTTTATAGTAACTATAATTTGATTGTTGTGTTTCATCAATGTACAACTGCTTCTTAGTATATAATTTCATCTAATTACTCGCCAAAAAGTGTTAAAAAAGCTGTGGCTTTTCAAGAAACTAAGCTAAACCAAAAAAAATCGTTAGTGCTTGTAGGCCGATATATTCTTTCTCACTGTAGTTAATTTTTCACAATATTCAACTTGAAAATAGAGGTTTTTTAACTACATCTTACACTATCTAATTTTCAATACTTTGACACTTTACAATTGTTAAAAATTAGGAATATAATAAATTTGCAGCTTAGATATTCTTTCTGAACTCTCTTATATTATTTATAAATTTGATTGTGGGTTTATAGCTCAGTTGGTAGAGCACAGGACTCTTAATCCTTTGGTCCAGGGTTCGAATCCCTGTAAACCCAATTTAAATGAAATCAATGGTTATTACATAGAAATAACCCGCTCCCCAAGCCGTCTAAAGCGGTGCGGAGAGGGGTTATTTTTTGTTTAGGGACTATACTAAAAAATCAGTACTCTGAATGAGCAGATTGACCGCTTGGTAAAGCGAATTTCAGGCGGTGCGGAACCCATTTTCCTTCTCATACAAAAGTTTATCCCCAAACAAAACATGTACCATTTGTTTTCTCAATTCATTATTAGATAATTCCCGCACCTTTTTTGGTGAAAGATAGATAGCTTTTGCTTGAACCAAACACTCCTGTAGTTCTTGCTCTGACATAAACTCCTTTGATTTAATCTCCTCCTTAATTTTTTCTTTTTCAATACGCAATAATTCCCACTCTTTCTCCATATCTTCTATAAGATTCGTGTTTTCTGTTTTTACCATAATTTGTCTGACGCTCGTTAATTGTTTTTCAATTTGCCCTAGAGCTTTTTTCTTATCAACAATCATTAATTCTTGGAATTCATATCTTTTTTTCCAAACACGTTTGATTGTCTCTTCGAGCAGGTTCCAGGTATCTTCATTGATATCTAAGGTGCCTAGTAATTGATCAAATTGTGAGTGAATCGTATCTCTTGCAACTTGCCATCTATTCTTATCTTTCTTATTGGTGCAACCGTAATATGGATATTTTTGATTCCTTCATTGAGATCGGTATCCTGAGATTTTTGTCCCACAATGTCCGCAATGAATATAATCCTTCAATGGAAAATCAGGATTATCTTTCAGTTTAGTCTTGCCGATATATTTATCAGCAAATCTTCTGTTCATAATCTTTTTGACTGTTTCCATAGAAATCAAAGCCTCATGTTTTGCTGGAATAAGCTCGTTAATATCTCGTTTAGGATGATGAATAAATCCTGCATAAAAATACAGTCTGCTTTCTCAAAATAATGTCTCAACGATTGTTTTGTATAATACTCACTGGGTATTTTGAGTACTATTGCTTTTCATGCCTTTGTCTTTCATATACCTGAATACCGCTGATTCCGATTCTAAGATACCGTTGGCATACATTTCCAAGGCTTCTTTGACCAGTTGTCCTTTGGTAGGATGAATAACAACCATGCTGTTCTTGCCTTCTTTTTGTCTCATGTAGCCGATTGGTACCAAACCAAATGGTCGATGTCCATCATACAGTCTTGCTCTCATACCGTTCATTGCTTTTACTCTCGTGTTCCTTCTCTCGAATGCTGCGAAAGCATAGAGGATGTTTTCCTGGAGCATTCAGGCACTCGTGTTGTAATCTACGGGATACAGAGTGTATAAAATTTCACATCAGGCTTCTCTGATCATATTTGTCATCATCAGTGTTTCACCCATGTTGTCATTTCTTGAGATTCTTGAATTATCAACGCAAACAAAATGCGTGATAAACGGCATAGTACCGTCCTCAGAAATATTCTCAGCTTCATTTGCTGATCATTTACCGCTCGTTGTCTTACTTTTGTTTTTCAATGCTTTTTCTGTTCTTTTTCTTTGTTTATCCAAAATATCCAATACTTCATCAAATCAATCTCTTTCAAAGGTTCCTCAGGATACTCATCCATCTTTGATAACCTTTGCAACGATGACATCGTTTCTCTCGCATCGTTCTTTACACATGGCTTCCTGTGTTTCGATTCAGAATCTTTCCTCTGCCTGACGTTTAGAACTCACACGACAGTAGATCAAAGCTACCTTTCTCACATCAGAACCAGCGTTCTTGTTTTGGAAGGGGTTTTTATTATACATGGAATAATGAGCTTAAAGAAATAAAAATCCTGTGTTATATAAAACCAGAATTTGGTGTCGCATACCAAATAAGGATCACAGGAGGTATAGGGTTTCCCGCACCTTCCTTTTTTGATATAACTATTATTGCATCTTATTGCAAGTCAATTACTAAGCTAGTTTTCAAGATATATACATTTCTACAAGATAGAGTCCTAAGTGTTCGGAAAACTCTGATAAATTCTGTATTTGTTCGTCAGAAAATTTCGTTCAAGTGGTTCAAAGAAGCACCTTTGCTTCCGAGAGTGAAACTAACAATTCCTTTCTAATATTCAGATTCTCTGAGGCAAATTTTTTTTTCCGTAAATGCGGACGCATGAATTGGTGGAATGTTTTTCATTGCAGAGTGAATATAAAGTAAAAATCCTGACGTTAAATACAGGTATCAACAATATAATAAATTAAATTTGAGTTTCATTTTCTTTTTTATTTTTTTGCAATACATTAGTTATCATTACCATAATTCAGTTTTACTAAATTCATTATTATGGCTTTCTTATTGACACAACTGAACTAAGCAGAGATCTGATAAAAATCTAGATTCAGATTATTAAAAAATCTCAATAAATGCGTTGTAAAATTATCAATAATATCTTATAATAAGCCGTATATTAATACTTTATTTTATCTCATCTCATAATTTATAATGACAACAGAGCTTCAAAAAAGAATCATCAAAATTTGTGATGAAAAAATAATTCAAAAAGGAGATAACGTGGGACTGTCATTTTATGCATTTTTTGAAAATAAAAATACTGATCCTGATTTGCTTATGACTGTTGCGAAGTGGCGGATATTAGAAAATAAATTAGATCACTTTGAAAAAGCAAAAAAAATAAAAGAGATGCTACAATAAAAAATCTTCATAAAAAGATTGAAAAACAATCCTAAACCACTATATATTTTTCATACAGAAAAAATAAGCGTTTGTGGAAACGTGCTTAGTAATCCTAATTAGGGTTATTTTGCCTCCTCAAACGCTTTTTTATTTTCTGTATTATATACTTATGCAAAAAAGATGAAGGAAGCCCTTGAGTGAATACACCACTCAATATAGAATTTATGCAGATGCTTTTCATCACTTACTCAGATATATTCACGAAAAAAATATACATCAACTCTACACTAAAGGCAAGATTGCTTTTGGAATTCAAGAAAAAGATGTCCTACTTTCTTACAACATCAATGGAGTTCTCATTGAATCTAAACTTGCTATAGATCTGTGTGATCGTAGACATTGTGATGAACTTCATAGAGCGATTCAAGATTTCTTTATTGACACCTGGTATTTGTATGAACGAGATGGATCCACCACCAAAAACCAAGATCTCGCCAGAATCCATGGAATCTCTCCACAAGCTATGAAAGTAACACTTCAGAATATTAAAGATAAGCTGAAACAACAAAGCCATCTCCTGTGAGGTAACCCTAGAGACTCCTAATAGATTGAGAAAACCACAAAATGCATACAAACGGGATAGCTTTTATCTCGTTTTTTTGATGATATGAAAAAGAAAACTACCACTGAAAATATAAACACTGAAAAAGAAAATCAAACCTCCGACCTAGGTCAGGATATTGCTTTTGATCAATGAAAGTATATGAACCTCTCTCCTGATCAGCTTATTCCTTATCAATTCAACAATAAGATTCATCCTGATGATCAGATTAATGCTATTATTAATAGTATTACTGAGTGCTGATTTAGATCTCCAATTCTTATCGATGAACACAATATCATTCTTGCAGGTCATGGTAGATGGATAGCAAGTATGAAGATGTGACTGACTCAAGTTCCAGTCCTCAAATTTACAGATCTTACTGATACTCAAAAAAAGAAATACCGTATTTTGGATAACAAACTCGCTGAACTTGCTGACCGAGATATTGAAAACCTCAAGATTGAACTTGCTGAACTTAATGATCCTGAACTCAATGACCTCTTTGATGATCTTGATCTATGACTTGATAATCTCTTGGATGTGGATGAAGAACAAGAAAATCAAGCACCTGAGATTTCAGAAAAACCTCGAGTGCAACAATGAGATGTCTTTCAACTCTGAGACCATAGACTTGTAGTCTGAGATGCAACAAACCTGGAAACAGTGCAACTCCTCATGGAAGATCAAAAAGCTAATCTGATTATTACCGATCCACCTTATAATGTAAACTATGAATGAAGTACGGGTATGAAAATCCAAAATGATGATATGAGTAAGGATAGCTTCTACCAATTTCTCTATGATGCATTTACTAATATGTATATGGTTCAAGAAGATGGAGCAAGTGTCTATATTTTTCATGCAGATACTGAATGAGAAAATTTCAGAAAAGCATTCACAAGTGCTGGATTCAAATTAGCTCAATGTCTTATATGGGTAAAAAATGCACTCGTTATGGGAAGGCAAGACTACCACTGGAAACATGAACCAATCTTATATGGTCGAAAACCAACAGCAGGACATAACTGGTATACTGATAGATCACAAACTACGGTATGGAATTTTGATAAACCACTCAAAAATGATCTACATCCTACGATGAAACCGATTGATATTATTACCTATCCAATAACAAACTCTAGTAAGAAAGGAGACAGAGTTTTGGATCTTTTTGGTTGATCTTGAAGCACATTGATCGCTTGTGAAAAGACAAACAGAATCTGTTATACGATGGAATTAGATGAAAAATATGCACAAGTAATCGTGGAAAGATACTACGCTTATACTAAATGAGCAATACCAATTCAATGTCTTAATCGTGAGATTGATCTCAAACCATTGCTTACACTCAAAGAAGATAATCAGAAATAGATTACCACTTCAATTTCTCAAAACAAATGAAATACAATCGACCACAACTTAAGATATCATTCCTTCAGTGAGACTATCTCACCGTTTTTGATTTTTACAAAGAGCACCTGAAAGGCACTCAAAAGGCACCTGAAAAACAAGAAAATATAAAATCACTACAAAAAGAACCAAAGTCCCTGCCTGGGAACTGGAAACAAGCCACCAAATGACGAGCTGAAGAGAAACAAATTATGATGAAAAAACTGGAATATTTACTCGATGATGCCAAGAAGTGAATAGCTGATGAGATCAAGAAACAAACAGAAGAACAGCTCGGTATTGATATCGCTGAACTCATCAAATCCAAAAAGGCACTCTTCATTCTGATTAATAAAAAAATAGTCCATCTCGCCAAACATAATGCACAAGATATCCTCGCCAGGGAGATCGATATTTTACTCAGTATCGTCAAAAGAGAGTTAGGAGAACCAACAACACTCACCAAAAATCATAATATCACCGAACAGGTATTTATTCCTTCAGAAGATGAGCTGGATGACGACTAACAGTCCAAAGCTCCTCTCTAAATCCTGGCGTTTATCTCATCTGTATAATATTGTCGATAAGAATGCTCAAACCATTATTTTCAAAAGAAACCAAGCACAAGAAAAACTTAATGCCTATATGAGAGAACTCAAGGAACAATATGGCTATGTCAGATTGATTATCTTGAAAGCTAGACAGCTTGGAGTAACTACCGATAGACTACTCGATGGTCTTGATGACTGTATTTTGAAAACCAATCAAAACATTGTGATCACCGCTCATAATAGAGAAAAACAAAAAGAGATCTTCCAAAAAGTAAAATACTCCTATCAAAAAGTGCCAGAGGCTTTGAAAACAGATAAAGGTATACGATATAAACCAAAGCCAAAATATGATAATGTGAATGAACTCTATTTTCCAAACAATAACTCCAAGATCCAAGTATCATTGGATAGTAGATCGGGAACACCAAGTAAACTGCATATCACAGAGCTTGCCTTCAGAACTGACGCAAGAGAAATGATGGCAGGAACTCTACCATCTATGCCAAAACAAAGTGATATCGTTATTGAAACAACAGCTAATGGAGTAGGAAACTACTTCTATGAAATGCGATACAAATACTATGGAAGGGACGATTGAGAATTCAAAACCATTTTTATTGGTCGATGGTTCGCTGACGAATATAGAGTATCATTGCAACCAAAAGAAGTGATTAAACTACCAGCTGAACTTGCTCATCTTGACGCATTGGATCTTGATGATGAACAGAAAAAACGATACTTACAACAATATGATATCCTCGGCAGAGATGTATTTCAAGAATATCCATCAACACCCGAGGAGGCATTTCTGACAACTGGTGATACGGTGTTTTCATTGCAACTTGTGAAAAATCTCCCAATCATGCCATACAAAGAAGATGAGAAGATTGCAAAACTCAGAATCTATGCACCACCCAAAGACAACTGCTTATATGGTATTGATACGGCAGAGTGATGAAAAGATGGTGATAATTCTTGTATCAAAGTCAGAGATCAAGACTTGAATCTGCTCGCTTGTTACTATGGAACGATACCACCCGATATGTTGTGTGAGGTTATTGATAGACTGATAGAACTAGGTTATAAAGGTATTATTGGTATTGAAAGGAATAACACAGGACTGACTACGATTACTAAAGCCAAAGATTATCATTGGTATTCAATGTTGTATGCTGAGAGAACGATTGATAAAATTTCTAATCAACCAACCAGGAAATATGGTCGACAAACGAATACTAAAACAAGACCACTCATGATCAATGAATATGAGGAAGCGATCAGACGTGGCTTTATTACCCAGGTCGATGAAAGACTCAGAACCGAGATGTATTCATTTATCTATAATGAAAAACATAAACCTGAGGCTCAGGAAGGAACCCATGATGATGCAATTATGGCAGATGCTATTTGTTATCAAATGAGAAAGGAACTAGCGTATGATATGAGTCGAGCGTTGCAAAACGAATCAGAGTAAATCAATAACTCAATAGACTGATTTTTTATGACAAAGAATATACATCATGTAATCTTTATGCACTGCACTTTGTCATATGCAACAATCAATCAACCTGGATCCTATGATAACGAATGAGATCAAACATAGATCTACTTTTCATAAAATCTACACCAATCAAACGAGTCATTTTGTCTTGGGAACTTTCAAGGCACAGGTTTTCAATATTAAATCATACCTGAGTTCTAACAACACCAAAGATGAATACTTGTATCTATCAGTGAATCTACTTTCACTCATGGCAAATACGACTGCTGACTATCTAATCGGCGATGGTATCCAAATTGATATCAACAACGAACAAGCTAAGGCAAAACGAGATGAGATTGCTCATGATAATAATTTTGATGAACTGATTTATAATATCGCACTTAATGTATGAATCTATGGCTATGCAGTATTAAGAACCAGAAAAGGTGACAATGAAGAGATTATGATAGAAGAGATACCTTATGATTATTACTACCCACAAATTGAAGGATTATTCTTGGGAGAACAACCAAAAATCATCTACCTCATCAGTCATATTAATGAAACATTAAACTCAACGATTCAATCCAAAGCAAAAATCCAAACCTACACGAAACTAGACAATGGATCACGATTGATCGAGTATGGATTGTATACAGTTACATTAGATGGATCAGCATATACGCTCGAACAAGAACTAGCAACCCCTGAAACTTTAGACTTTCTGAATATCTATCGTTTTGATAACAAAAGAATAGGAGGCAAACACCTATGAATAAGTGACTATGGAGACGTCTTGGATTTACTGGAAGAAGTGAACGATAGATTCACGCAAATATCAGTCCAGTTCATCAAACATCTCAATAGTAAGATATCTCTTCCTGAGTGAGTATCTGCATTACTGCAAAACAAAGAAAAGAAAATACAAAACCTCGAAGTTTTTGTACATAGACAAGGAGAACAACCAGCTCAGTATATTGAAAACCATAATTCATTGATTCCTGAGGCTCAAAATTATGTGGATAAGATACTCAAACTGATCTGAGCCATTACTCAAATACCCATTTCATTCTTTGGATTTGAAGAGACTGGAGGAGCTGAAAAAGTAGAGGCACTGAGAATTAGACTCACGAGATTTTTGAAGAAGATCCAAAGAAAACAAAGAATGATGGAGTTAATCCTGAGGAAACTTGTGAAGGAAACACTGACTTTTGCGGGGATAAATTGAGACTATACAGTAGATATCAAATTCTCAGATGCAATGCTCAAAGATCTGCAACAAAACACGCAGATGTATATTGATTTATACAATACCAGTCTTGTATCTCAAGAAACAGCAATCGGTCAGATCTTTAGTCGAGACGCTACCATGGTGCAACAAGAAGTAGACCGCATCAAACAAGAACAAGATGAGAAACAACAGAAACAAATTGAACTCAATAATTCTCAACAAAATATCAAACCATCTTTACCTTCTAAACCATCCAATGGCAATCATTGATCCAAACAAAAGTAATCAAGAACTCAGAGAGGTTTTGATCTTATTGCTACTGACCAACAATAAGGAATTTCGAGTAAAATTGCTCAGAATTCTATGATTCGTATTGATCGTATTATTTACCGTTATTACTGTTTGCATATTGCCTCGAGTGATATTTTTGAAATAAGAAATAATCAGATAACATCATCAATAGATTTACTTTTCTAAATCCTCGTTATTATCCCATCATATTTTTATCCTTCCTTTATTATCCATGCCAGACGATATAACAAACCCCAACGGAACAGGTGCCGATACAACCTGAACCCCAGCTCCTGCAAGTGACACTCCGCCTGCATGAACTGATAAAAAACCTGATCCAAAGAGTGATGCAGATTTTGTTCCTTCACGAAGATTGAAGGAAGAGGCTGACAAACGTAGAGAGCTTGAAAACAAAGTCAAAGAGTTTGAAGCGAAGGATGCTGACAGAGAAAAGAAGAACCTGGAAAAACAAGGAAAATATAAAGAGCTTCTTGATGATGCTAATAAGCAGATTGAAACCCTCACGAGTCAGACACAGGTTATCACAGAATATGATACTGCGATGACAACTGTGGTGGAGAGTGAACTCAATATCATCAAGATAACACTTGGTGATGAGAAGTTTATGAAACTCTCTAATCTACTAAATCTTGAGAATCTCACTCCTTTACAAAAACTCCAGACCCTTCCAAAACTCAAAGAACTCATGGGAGAATTTGCAGAGAAAAAACCCGACCCCAAATGAGGTCATAGCATTCCTCAGCACGATACTAACACCTATGATAAAGCTAAAAGCGTCTGAGACTTCAATGGACTATTGAGTTCCATCATAAGCTCTGCGATTAAGAAGTAATTTGATCAATGTATGTACTCTTTATCTTTTTTTACTCACACTTATGTATCAATCATTTGATTTATCACTTATTAGTGAAAGACAGGTATACGACCTGTTTTCTACTTTTTTGAAAGAGCAATCTTCTGCTTTGGAGATTTTCTTGAGAAATGGTCAGAACTATACCGCTGGTACAAATAACAAGTACGAATGGCTTGAATCACAACTAACACCGATGTCATGGTCGGTTAATACCTATACGACACCAAGTCCTGGGTCTCCATTTTGATTAACATTTACATCTACCGCAGGTATGAGACCTAATATGATTCTTAGGTTTGTACGAGCGGGTACCAATGATGATGTAGGTGATATGCAAGTTAAGGTTCAAGAAATAGTATCTCCTGATACAGCAGTCTGTATTTTATATGGAGATACGATGCCATATCCATTGGATCCATCAATGACTGCAAAACTTATGTCCGAAGCGGTACAAGAAAACGAGAAAAATATCGTTTGAGTTGATGAATGGCAACCAGTCAATGAATACAATCACTTCCAAATCTTTAGAAATGCTGTCGAATTGTCTGACACTGCATTGAACTCAGCGATCTATGGTAATGTAAATACATTGTCTGAACAGCTCAAAGGAGCGTTCTATAAAATTAGACAACAAATGTCTGAGCAGTCATTGAGATGACGTAGAGTCGCAAGAACACAGGGAGAAAATGGAACATTCTGAGGTATGTTTCAGTATCTTGATGTGTCATGAGGTAATGTGATTGATGCAGGTTGAAATCAACTAGACCCAACTATTATCAATAATCTAGTTCAACTGATCGTAGAAGATGGCGGAGTAGCAAATACGCTTGTTTGTAATATTAATCAAGCGAGAAAAATCTCATGATTTAATGTTTCTTGAAATAACCCAATTATTACTCAAGACTCAACTCAAGCTGGTAGTTATGTATTGAGATTTATTTCTGATATTCCAGTTGCTGGAGGTATCGTTTCAAATATCTTATTAGATGAGAAAATGCCAAACAACACTGTAGAATTGATTGATATTAATCGTATTGCATTAGTTCCATATGCAAATAGATGATTGAAACTTGTACCAGGAACACAACCATGACAAGATGGTCAGACTGCTATCTTGAGATGAGAATATACGATGGTTGTAAAAGACGGTAAATATTCTCATGGTACTATCAAAAATCTTAAATGGTAGTCTATATTCTTCACTTTTATTTCCTCGTTAATTATTATGGCTCCAACTAAACAACAAACAACAAAACCTGCCGATATTGCACCTGCGGTAACCGCACAGACAGCGGTGGAAGCTGAAAATCAAACATCGCAAGATATATCTCAAACAACCGATGAACCAATAATCAAAACATGATCCACTAAAAAACAAAAGATTGATACGGAGTGACTTATTCATTTCAAAAATTCTCGTAATGCAACATTGTCATTTATATGACCAGATGGTAAGTTATGTTCATTTACTAATGGTATTTTTGCTACAAATGATCCAGCGACGATTAAAAAACTTGAACTTACTCAAGACTTCAAGTTTGGCTTCATTAAGGAATTTGATCCTGAAAAACAAAACGAGAAATCGAAGTAATTATTGTCTCTTTTTTATTATTCTATCTTGTATCATATGCTTATTCGTATTACCAGGGACTGCCAAGTAAACGATCAGTTTTATACTTCTTGAATGGAAGTAGATATTGATCCTATTTCTTTTCATGCAGATTGTATGGAGGAAGTTGAACAGGTCGATGCGTCTTATCTTACTGATTCTCAACCATCTGATGATGAAGATTTGGATGATGAGGATACACCACCAGTCCACAAAAAACAGCGTAAATAGTCGTCTAATAGATTCATTTTTTGAGATGATGGGTATAGTACTCACCATCTTTTTGTTTATTTTTTTTGACCTATGTATGAATCATAATATTACGACAAATTTTATTCAACAACATACTTTGCTGACAAATCTTGCAACTGAGCCAGTCACAACAGTAGAGAAATATATCCTCAGAGCATTGTCACTGGTAGGAAGTTATATCAATGCTCAGCAGTTTTATGATGAAGGAACTGACGCATTCACTTTCCCTGAACCACTACAAAATGCAGTACTGTATATCGTGGAAGTCCTATATATCGATAAAGGTATGTTTGCAGGTGCAAATAGTATTCAATCTGAAAAGATCGGAGATTATGCCTACAGTAAAAAACAAGATACCAGAGTAATGCCACTAGATCTTCCTGCCAATATCATCGCATTACTTGATCCTTATAGATCACGAGCAGGAAATATTGCCATCGATGTAGGATGATATGATAGAGAATATGAAATATAATCAGATTATTTTTTATTTACTCACTACTCATGTTTCATTCTTTACTCCGTCAATCAGCTGATATTTATCAACCAACTCCAACAAACAATGGAGGGATTCAAACTATCAATCGAACATTACTTTGATCTTTTCCTGCTAGACTCAGTAGCTATTCTAAACCATGACTTATTGATCTCACGAATAGTAAAATGAAACATATCCAAGTCAGAGAGTATCTGCTCTTTTTGGATCAAACTACAGCTATAGAGAAGTGATATAAAGTAACTATTGAAAACATTGACTATGAAGTCATTGCAGTGGCAAGTATAGGGAATGCAAGTAGTGCTCATCATAAAGAGTGCGTTCTTCAATTACGACAATAAATCATCACTTTACATCAAAACTCACCATGCAAACTCAGTTCTTGCTCAATACAGAAACCTATAATCAGATCATAGAAGCTGAAAAGCAAGCACTCAAAGATACCGCATGATTTGTTTATGAACTCCTAAAAGATCAAATCAAAGACAAGGCATTTGATAGTGGGGAATATCTCAAGAGCTTATTTCTCAAAAGTATCGGCATTGGAGATATTATCCAAATTTGATCATCGACTCCACAAGCGGTGATCATGGAATACGGAAGGAGACCTCTACAAAAAAGACCGCCACTGGATACGCTCATACCACGAGCAAATAGGAAAGGCATGATCAATGATACAGCAACCAAATACAAAGATCTGAACTCCAAAGATAAAAGCACCATCTACCTCCTTGCAAAAAGTATCGGTGCGAAATGAATCACTCCAAGAGCTATCTTCAGGACGGTCTACGATCAACACAAAGATCAAATTAATGATTTCTTTAGTTCCAAACTCAAACAATACTTATGATAAATCTCAAAAAAGCTATTGCTGACTCTATCATGACCAATCCAATCATTTATGCTTTAGTCGGAGATCGTGTATATAGAAAAAGGAATGACAAAAATGCCAATCCACCTTTTATCGTATATGAATGCTCAGGCTTTGAAAACAAACTAGGAAAGTATCAAAACAATCACTGATATCAAGGAAACAAACTCGTTGTTGATATTGTCGGAGAATATATGTATGAAGATCAACTCGATGAAATAGCCGATGCATTGATTACTCAACGATGATGATTTGTCGGTGAGCTCACGAATACCTGGAGTGGAACCATAGCTTTTGAAGGTAGAGATGAAGGTTATGACCCAGTCACAGATTATAGCGTCGTGAGGCTGTTTTTCTTATTTAAACATGTGTATTAATATTCAAATGAATAATTTTTTTTCATAAAATTATATTTACTACCAATATAAATAGACCGAGTCCGACTAAAGCATATTGTGGGTCAAAAAACGAGAGAACTTGTTTCCCAAAGGTTGTGTATAATGCAAAAAGAGAGAATATTATGGAACGAGTTGTTGCTATTGCTTTCCCTTGGGTTTGCTCTACAAGTACATGATTCCATGCTGGTTGTCGCATTCACTCAAACATATTGAATGCAATAAGCAAAACTGACATTATAATCCAATCTTTGATAAACAAACCAATACAAATAAGTAATATACCCTGTGAAACTGTTGCAATTACCCAAGCAGTATTGTAACTGTATTTTTCTCCTATTTTATATGTGTATTTATTAGCAATCATAATTGCTAATGTTCCAACGGTTGCTAATACTCAAGCCATCCATTCTGGCATACCATATTGTACACGTAGTGGTAATGAGATAATAAAAATAAATGCTACATGGTTTGCTAGTGAGCGATATATAAGAAGTAACCTCAATGATGGATTTGACATTACATTCTTGATGGCAATTTTAGCAGTATCTATATTTTTTCTCAGAGACTCTTTCCGTCAAGTTAGTTTTTCGTATATATTGAGTTCACGAAGTTGTAATGTCAAAATAACCAGTGCTAAAGCAGAAATTACATCTAGTCATGCAAGAATAGTATAACCATTATCTCCAAAGAATTTTAGTATGGCTGATGCAATGAGAGGAGTAATTAATCCAGCTAAACTTTCCATAGCCATAAGATGTCCTATTTTTTTCCCAAATGTAGATTCTTCTCATAAGATTCTGAGATTGTCTTCAAGAAAAGCTTGTCCTGTTCCACTCCAAAATGCAAAATAGAGTCCACTAAAAATAGATGCAATAATAAATCATATATAACTAGGTACTAAGAGTATGAGTAATGCTCCTATAAAATTACAAACCACTGACGCAACAAGAGCTTTTTTCCTTCACGCTGTATCAGCCCATACAGAAGTAGGTAATTCAAATAACCATACAGCAAGAGTAGAGACATTTGTAATAATTATAATCTGACCAAGCGATAAACCAGTATACTTATAGAATAAGGTAATTAATGGAATAAGAAAAACAACTCCCGAAAGAAAGTTAATTCGTGACTGAAGCAGGATATTTTTACGGGCGTATGTTATCATATTCGAATTTTTATAAAAATCATTTTCCTTCTATTTTAATTATAAGGATTTCAATAAATTAAGTCAATAAATAGAGGCTATTAAAGGTGAAATCATACTTATCGGATTTTGATATCAATAGATTGATATTTCAAAAAGCTGACTATAACCTCAGTATTGTTTTATATTTTCACCATTGTTTCCATGACACAACCTACCTGAATCGTCAATGATCAAAGACTTCTTGCTGGAGCGTGAGAGTTTTACTACTGAACTTCGCTTGCATCATTAGTAAGACTTGGAGCATATAGAGATGCAACAATTGAATCCAAAAGAGAAAGTTCAGAACTTGTCTTTGATAATGCAAAAACAAATAAGTTCAAGAAAGGAACAGAATTCTCCTTCAAATTTAAACTTGCTGAAATTGATCCTGACCATAGATATGTGAATACATTTTGTGCATATGATCAAAGCACCAGTAGAATGATTTATCAAGATGTGCGATAGCACATCTAAATAGGTCAAAGATCTGTATGCTTCTTTATATGCACCACAGTGAAATGAGTTACAAACAGCTAATTGTCTGATGAACAGAAGAAGAGGAAATTATTGCAAGATATAGGATATTGAGAGATGTTATAGTGCATTGAAGTTCTCGTATTGATGTTGCTTCTCGTTATTCTATGAGTCGTAATACAGTTACAGCAATTTTAAAACTATATCAATCAAGAGAAGACATTGACGATATTAGCGCCAAACTAAGAAACTCTCAACTAAGCAAGTTAGAGATAATTGATTTTTTTCATTTTCTGAAATCCCAATCTCGTAAGCCTCACAAGTTTAGATGAATAGCAAAGGAAACGGTAGAAAAAATCGTTATTCGTGAGTTTAAAGCACTATGATATTGATATCGTAGAATGAGGAAACACCTTACCAAAAGATGACTTCTTGATAACGATATTAAAGAATGACTCGTAAAGTGAATCTATAAAAGAAATTCATATATTGTGGCAAAAACGAGAGCTAAGAATTGAGAAGTTAAACACTTATACAATTATGATGAGATTTCATCGTTCCAGTATTTACATTATGATGTAAAACATATTCTTGACCATTGAGCGTTACCTGACGAAATTTACGAAAAGTTTGAAACCAATAACGAACTGCCAAAGTATCAACGAACAATTATTGATGCAAAAAATAGGTATAGATTCCTCGCATATTCCAATACAATCAACTCAACAATGTGACTAAATTTTCTCAAATTTGTACTGATGTTTCTACGCAATCAACGTATTGAATGTAAGATACATATCTGATTTGACTGAGGAAGTGAGTTTTGTAGAGCAAGTCCTGAAAAGCTAGCTCAACGACAAGAGATTTTAGACCCCCTTAACTGTGAGGTATACCAATACGATTGACCAAAAGACGTTAGAAAAAATTTGGTTGAAAGATCACACAAAACAGATGATGAGGAATTCTATATTCCAAGATGATATCACATTAATGATAGAGTGAGTTTTCTAAAAGAAGCCAAAGATCGATATATGCATTATAATTATACGAGAATACATACTTGAATCTGTATGAATGATGAAACCCCATTTGAACATTTATGTAAAACATGACATCGAAAGACTGCTTGATTTAAAGATTTTCCTGTACTGACACTGGACGAAGTTTTAAATGATTTACAGTATTACACAAAAACGATTTCCTTACGGAAATCGCTATTGGGAAAACCTGTCTTTGCGGACAATAAACAATAAACAATATATAGATTTTCAAGTGAATTTGAATATCTTAAATAACAAATATGCACAAAATGTATTAACCCAGTACGGAAATTGATCCTGACACACTTGCAAGTATCAATGATGGTTGGATCACTAAAACAAGTGTTGCAGGAACTTTAGTCACAGGTGCAACACAGGTCTTGGCATTATGAAGCGTACAATATCTGACCATGATAGAATTTGAACGTCAGAATTTTGATCTTTCTGCGTTGGTGATTACTTCTGTGGTATGATCAGTAAATGGAACAATTGCTGTTGCTGATTATATTCAAGTAATCTGACCTGGAGGTAAGAGAAATATTTACTTCAAATCCTGAGGAACGGTTACAACTCTTGCTCAGACATTTACAATTACATACAATTATACACCTGCTCAAAGTAGAAAATTTACCTTTGCCGAGACTGGTATTGCAACTAAGTTCTATGCAAGATTCATTCATGAGAGATCTAATGGCAAACAAATTACGATTGATCTCAAAGAAGTGCAAAACTTGACTTGATTAACGATAGACTTTGTTGGTAATAGCGACGACGATGTAGCAACCGTCGATGTTGAATTGAATGGAAAAGTCGTCCAAGATGGTTTTGTCTATGAGCTCTAATAATTAGAGCTAATGTTTTATTTCTCATTGTAACCATCTATGTTTGAGATCAATCTCGAGTGTTTTCTCTCTAAAGAAATTACTATCAAATTGTGAAAAGATCTGTTTGTCTTAGAGCAACCGACTGTGAAACAACTTGGTCAGATAATCAGTAAAACTGATCAGTTCGCAACTGATGAAATCCATAATACTACTATCATGATAGATGTGTTATGATCTTTTATCAAGGATCCCTGATGGTTTGGGTATAGGAGAAAAAAGCTCAAATATATTTTGAAACATCTGACTCCCGATAATCTGATCAAAGTACGAAATGAAATTTTTTTTTGATTGGGGCTGACAAATCACAACTACAATGATCTACTGAATCATGAAACAATCGTGCCACTAGTGGAGGATGAGGAAATGCTGACTGATCCATTGTGACACTGATTGCATTAGTGATGAAGTATTACACAACTAGTCTCGAACAGACGCTCACTATGTCAGCCTACCAGTTTTTTTGTCTCTTAGATGAAATGCAATACATGGAAGATCCAAAAAAACAAAGAATACAAACTAATCCTAAACGCATAGCAAAACTAGAAACAGAACAAGACTTCACTAATTTCCTTTTTGGATAAATCCTCAATACACTGATAATTCCTCAAGCTGACTATAACCATTCTATTTATTTGGAGTGGTTTTTTGATATGGCAAAAACAGTCTTTGAATTATTACGAGATCTCAAACTTGATAGAAATGGTATCAACCAGCAACTCAATCAGGTTAGAGATGATATCAATGGGTTCAATCAAAGAATAAAGGATCAGACAGCGATCCAGCTTTCTTTAAATGTATGAAAACTTAAACAGCAATTGGATGAGGCAAGGGCTCAGATCAAACTTGCAAAGGATCAAGGAAATCGTGATGCAGTGATTTCACTCACTGCTGATGCGAGTAGATTACAACAATCACTCACGCAAGCAGGAAGGGAGCTCAGAAATTATACAAGGACTGGATCAAGTGATATATCTGTATTATGAAAAAACTTCCAGTGAATCAACACTGAAGTACTCAAACAGTGAGGCATTATCCAAAGTACGATTCAAAAAATGAAGATTAGTCTTGGATGAATCAAGGAACTGATTATTTGAGCTTTTTCCATCACTGCCATTACTCAATTCATCAGATCAACCTTTGATCTTACTTCACAAATCCAACAAGCCAAGATTGCTTTCACGAATCTTTTCAAAAGTGAAGAAGTTGCACTCAAACTGATCAAGGATATTCAGAGTTTTGCAAAACAAACCCCATTTGATCAATTTGGTTTGATAGATGGGGCAAAAAGACTCTCTGCTTATTGATTTCAAGCGAATCAGATTATTCCTATTATGAATGCACTAGGTAATGCTGTAGCAGGAGTATGATGATCACAAGAAACTCTGAATGGAGTGATCGTCGCACTGGGACAAATGCAAACCAAAGGAAAACTGGTACAACAGGAAGTGAATCAAATCGCTGAACGTGGTATTCCTATTTTTGAAATATTGAGACAAAAGCTCTGACTCACTCAAGCACAACTTGCTGATATTGGTAATCAAAACATCAGCTCTGCAAAAGCTATCCCATTGATCCTGGAATGAATCAATGAGAAGTTTTGATGACTCATGGAACAACAGGCAAAAACTCTCCAAGGAAGATTGAGTAATCTCATTGATACCTTTAAGATAGGTCTTGCAAGTTTTGGAGAAGTCATCGCTCCATTATTTGTATGAATTATCTCAACCTTACAAATACTACTTACACCTGCTTTCAATATTCTAATCCTGTGAGTCAAAGGACTAGCGGTAGTATTCAGGACGGTCTTTGATGGTATGAAGCAGATCTACCAATTTTTTGCAAATAACTTTGTCATTATTACGAGAGTCGTTCTTGCGAGTTTTCTGTCGGCACTCATCATTATGAGACAACAGACGATCATTACCTTCCTACAAGGAGTCGTGCAAAACTTCATCAAAGGTATGACAACGATGATCACGAGTGTGGTTGCTTTCTGAAGAGCATCGTTGAATTTCGTTCTCAACCTGAGACAAATAACCGTAGAGGCAGTCAGAGCAACCGTAGCCTTTGTTAGAAAAAGTGTCGCACTCGCTATCAATACAGCAAGAACTTATGCTCAAATTATAGCAAACAATCTCGCTTCATTTTCATTTCGTGCATTGGGATTATCAATCCTCGGAACTATCAAAAATCTCATCTTATTGGGTGCGAGATTCTTTCTCATTGCAAGTATTGTCACCGCAGTAGTTGTGGCTATTTTTACTAATCGAAATACGCTCAAAGAAAAACTCAAACCTGTCTTTGATTTTATGGCAAAGGTTTGACAAGCAGTTCCTGGAGCAATAGCAAAAGCATGGAATTTTGCCGTTGATGTGATATTTTGAGCAATCAAAGGAATTCTCAAATCAGGAAAGGCAGTCGCAGATTTTTTGAAAAATACCTTCAATGTTGATATTGGTACAGATAATATTAATAAATACATCGCTCAAATTGATCAGGCAAGAACTGGATTACAAACCAATGCTGATCAAGTGAAATCAATCTTTGAATGAATAGCTGATGAATCAGGAAAGGCATTTGATTTTGTGAAAACACAAATCTTGGGAACCTGATGATCGACTGATCAGCTCTGAGCTGATGTGCTTTCTCTTGCAGGCAAATTTGATGGTATGGGTGATGCTTCAGAAAAAGCGGGTAAGAAATGATCCAAAGCATCACAACAGGCTCAAGAGGAAAAGAAAAAAGATATCGAGCAACTCAAGACTATCGAATGAGAAACCAAGCAACTAGAGAAAGCGAACGATAAACTCCAAGACGCTATCCAAAAAGTATCTGATGCTCAGCAAGAGTATAAAGATGCAGTCCTAGACTCTACCAATCAGATCAAAAATAGTCTGAAGGAAACGCAAAGAGAATACGATAAAACTATCAGGAAAATTCAGGAAACCAGAGATGAAGAGCTCAAGAATATTCAACTCCAAAAAGATCAAGATAAGAAAAATAATCTTTGAGATTTTGTACAAGGACAGGCAGAGGATCTTGCAAAATCACAACAACAACAAAAGAAGCTGGAAACCAAGTTGTCTCAAGAATCAGATCATGAAAAACAACTCGAAATCCAACAAGAAATCACTGCTGAAATTACCAAACAACAACAGATCCAACAAAACCTCAATGAGATTAAAAAACAACAAAGTACCACTGATGCTACTACGATAGATCAACTCATCAAAGAACAACAGCTCAGAGCGAACATGACCGAAGAGCAAAGAGCGTTTTATGATTTCAAAAAACAGCAACAAACTATTGATAGCAAAGCTCAGGAAGATACTCAAAAAGCTACGAAAAAGGCACTGGACGATAAAAAACAAGCAGACCAGGAGCTTGCTCTTACCAAACAATCACTGGAAACACAACAAAAAATTATCAGCCAACTCCAAAATGTAAAATCAGTCACAAAAGCACAAGTTGATAGTTTCCTCTCATGAGCGACCTTCCAAAAGTTTGATGAAGATAGTCAAAAGCTCATTGAGAAACTCCTGGAACTCAAACTCAAAATATCAGATGCAACCAGAGATAAACAATCAGCAAAAAATGAAGTAGTCAGCTTATCAAATAATTTAGAAACAGATACCAATAAACTCCAACTAGCAAATATCAAACAAGTCAAAAAAGAATATGATGAACTAATCCAAAAAGTACAAGATGCACTCAAAAAATCAAACGAACTCAAAACTCAGACGCAGAGTATCGCATTACCAACAATCATCAAAAAATGATCAAAAGCCAATCAAGCAGATCCTCTCGCTCAGCAACTCAGTCCAACCTTACCACTCACTGATCACACAACCGATCAACAAACCATTGAAACCAAAAAAGCAACTGTCCAGTGATTCACTGATTTCAAAAAAGCAAAAGTCGATGAAGATCTCATCAACCAACAAACAGGATCGCAAACTGAACTTGGTATTCAAACAACAACTATTCAACAAATCCAATCAACTCAAGCACAATCAGTGGAGCAAATGAAACAAATATGGCAGATCTATTTTTCACAACTCGTTACTACCACAAGATCTACTGTTACATCACTCAGATCTGAATATTCATCATTAATCTCTCAATTGCTCCAGGTTATTGCTTTACAATCCAGAGTGAGATCCTGAGGAGGTAGATGATTTGCTAGTGGAGGATATACTTGAGGGAATCAAAGAAATCGTGTGGCAGGAGTAGTTCATCAAGGAGAATATGTCGTGCCAAAACGAATGGTCGAGAAATACTGACCCATGGTATCAAGTATGGAGAACATCAGGCTTAGAGGTTTTGCAAATGGCTGATACACTTCAACCACCAACAGAGCTGTGAATATCAATGGCAATATCAATGTTGGATCAGCTTTTGATCTCAATCAACAGATGGATTACTGGAAATGGAAGATATAGAAAAGCCAAGGATGTTCTCCCTGGTTTTGCAAAATTCTTGCTAGAAGGACTTGATTTTTTGTTTTATATCTGTTATACTATAAAACATAAATAGCCTATAGTGTTTTATACCATAATTTTTATGAAACATGCAAGAAGTATTTTCAGACCTTATAAAGGAGTGGCATGACGCTGATTTGCCCCCATTTATAGCAAGAGATAATTATGATTATCTCCATCAAAACTATGCAAATATATTTGCTATTATTTGACCAAGACGTGCTGGTAAGACATTTTTTCTCTACCAAATCATCCAACATCTATTGGACAGTAATGCGTGTAAAAAAGAGGACATTCTGTTTATTGATTTTGAAGATTATAGACTGAGTGGTTTGAAAATAGCAGATATTGATTCTATGTTTAAAGCATACTATGCATTGTATAAAAAAGATCCAAAGTATCTTATTTTTGATGAAATTCAAAATATACCTGAACGATCGAGAGTACTTAGAACTTTCCATAATAAGAGATATAAAATTATTGTAACAGGAAGTTCATCAAAACTACTACTTACGGAAGTAAGTACAGAGCTTAGATGAAGATATACTCATAATCTAATGCTTCCTTTTTCGTTTGGAGAATATCTCAAGCATAAAGATATTGATCCTAAACGTCTTGAGCGTACAAATAAAGAATGACTTGTTTACGATGCCTTCCAACAATATATGCAATATGGTTGATATCCTGAAGTTATTGATGCAAATGATCTCCAAAAGAGAAAGCTTTTGAATGAATACTATGCAACTACTTACTATAAAGATGTTATTGATAGATATAATGTAAGAGACAAAAAACTTCTTGAAGGCTTTATGAGCTATGTTCTTAATATTTATAGCTCATTACTTTCATTAACGAAACTTGAAAAACATCTCAAAGATGAATGATTAACAGGAACTAAATCAACACTTGGAAGATACCTCTCCCACCTCAAGGAGGCATTCTTTATCATCGAATGTCCAAAGTTTGGTTATTCTCCAAAAGTAGAAATGACACAACCGAAAAAAGTTTATATGATAGATCCTGGATTTATTAAAATAGGTAACAATTATTCTGAAAATAAATGAAGAATTCTTGAGAATATTGTTGCGATTGAGCTGTATAGAAGATGAAAACAGTTGTATTATTTTAATGATGGCAGAGAGTGTGATTTTGTTATTAAAGAGCCGTTATCACTCAAGATTGAACAAGCTATACAGGTTACACGAACACTCGATTTCCATAATAAGGAAAGAGAGATACAGTGATTACTTCAGGCAATGAAAAAATGTAAACTCTCAGAAGGGTATATATTTACCTATGATGAGAAAAAGATTATAGAAGAAGATGGATATACTATTCATGTGGTTCCAGTTTGGGAACGATTACTAGACAATGAAGAAGTTGTTGCATAAATTATTTACTATAAAACACTAATTGTTTATAGTGTTTCATACCAAAGTTTTCATAAAACAAATTACTGACCATGCTTCACCGAGCATGGTTTTTAGATTGAGTTTTTACCGTTCCAAGTATACTCCTTGCAGTTTACTTCACTACCTTCTCATGATCTGAAAACAATTCTTCCGAGATTGAAATAATCTGATGTATAGTACTGCGAACTTCAGGATAGCTCTTGGTGATGTGCAATGGAGAAAACTCAAAGTATCTGATGATAAGCAGGATATTGTTGGGTATCATGGAACTCTGACTTGACCAACCTATGCAAGAGGGAGAACAATTATCATTGAAGGATTAATAATTGCACCTACAAGATCCAAATGCTCAATGGGTATGGATTGGTTGGATGCTGTTTTTGCACTTCAGTGAATACCGTCTAGTGTGGAAACCAAAGAACTCAAAATAATTGATGAGCAAGATAGGGAATGGATCATTCAATGTAAAATAGAACAACCAGTGGATTATGAAATTGAGGAAGACAACGATCATAATGATGGATCTATGAGAAGATGGAGAGTTTCATTGTTCGCATCGGATCCTAAGTTTTACTCCATTATCGATTCAGTATTTTATGGTCAGGAAGGAAGTTATGGAGGCTTTTCCTTACCAAACTCTATGAGCAATCAACGAAATATGACCTATAATGAGATCAGCTGTGCTACAACATCTAATGCTGATCAACCTGTTAGGATCACCGTCACGATCAATGGTACGGTGAATACGCCATTAACGGTCTACAACATCACCGCACAAAAATGGTTTATGCTTGATATTAATGCCATAGCTGGAGATGTAATCGTCATTGATGGAAAAGAACAGACAGCAACAAAAAACTGATCAAATATCTTATGAACAAGAGTTCCTGGATCTCAACGACCGACCGTCAAGGCAATTACAAAATATGTCATCTATGACAAAGATGGAGGCATGACAACTAGTGATTTTTCTATCGCACTATCTTTCAAAAACTCTCTTTTGTAATTCTTAAACATTAATCACTATGGCACTTATAGGATATATCTATGATAGAAATAATAGTCTTATTGGACAGCTCTTTGGAGTGGTAGGATTTCAGTGCACTATGAAACTAAATGATATCTCTACAGGAGAACTGAGTATCAGTAACGAATCATTACAGGATGCATTGATTTTGCTGAAGGAAAACAATCGCATCAAAGTGACCTTGGGGAATGATGATGGCACTGAACAAGAATTAATAAGCTGATATATCAGAGGTATTGAAGCTTCACTGACGACAACGATGATCAAAATAGAAGATCTGATTAGTATGTTTGATGATAAAATTATCTATAGTCAGATCAGTTTTACTGGCACCATCACCCAACTGTTGCAAAATATCCTAGATGGATTAAATCAAAGAGAAAATACAGGAATAACCCTGAGTTGTGATGTGACTGAAGTAGTGAGTAAAGAATATCCTAGGGGAGAGGCCATCGGTAATATTCTCAAAGATTTGAGACAAAATACCTATGAATATTGCGTCAAAAGCAATATTCTCTATTTCCAAACGACAATCGGTATTGATAGATCATTAATTTGAAATGATTATAGAGAGCTCGTCTGGGATCTTAACTCCCCATTAGATAGAAGCATCAGAGATGCAAAGCTTGTGATGGATATCAAACAAATGTGTAACGCTTGTCTTGGAAAAGATGCAACTAACTTGATCATTGCTGAGGATGTTGCCAGTATTGGAAAATTTGGAAGAATTGAGAGAAGTATCAGCAATAATGGAAATATCCAAGAGGCAGTCAATAACTATATACAAGAGAGAAAAGATAGTATCAAGGAGTTTGATATTGCTCCAAATATTTCTGACTTCTTTTTTTGTGATGTAGGAGATATGGTAAGAGTATATATCAACTCAGGTAACGATATCATGTTTTATGATTGACCATTGAAGGTAATAGAAAAATCCTACACTGCCTGAGAGATGCCAAAAGTAACCTTCAAACTCGCAAAAAATAAAGTCAAAACGATTGAACTTAATGAGAAAATTAAGGAGATTAATAGAAGAGTGCAAAAACTAGAATTGAAGTAATAACAAATTATTAATCAAGATCTATCAATAGATTTACTTTCTTGTTCCTTGGATATAGTAGTGGCATATTTTACCAGCCATATCTATAGGAATTCATGGAAAGATGCTCACTACTCAATGGAAATATAGCAAACCAAGATGCAGATTATTCTGCACCATTATTGGCATTAACCAATGGTGGGGTTATTGAGTGATTGCAAGTTAGTCATGTGACATGAAATAACTTTCAGATTGCGGTTGGCGGAGGTCTGATCAAGTGTCTCAAAAGTAATGGAGATAAAGTAATGGTCTATTTCCAAAACACTGCTATCAAAAATCTCTCCTTCGCATGACCTAAGAAAGTATGGATTGAGATTTTTCAAAACAACCTCGATAATCCATTACTCAATCCTATTACAGGACTTGGTATTGGTCAGATAACTTTTGGTGCAAGTTATCCTGTAAGTAATTATATCGCACTTGCTAGTATTGATATTACTAATACCGTTACTGATGAACGTAGTGTTATCAAAACCATTGATGATGCTGTTACAAGTGCAATCAGCCAAATCCAATCAGGAGCTACGACCTTTTCTGCTCCATCGATCTGACCTGCAAACACCTACAATGTCAGTTACTCAAGTCCTATAGTAGCGAGTATTGTTGCTGATCCAACATCTATTCCTCAAGGGATTCTCTATTTTTTCAAAGCACATCAGGATAATACTGGAAATGTGACTGCCTCAGTAAATACCACTCAAGGAAGCCTTACTGCACCAGTTAAGAAAATGCATGATCGTGATCTAACCGCATGAGATATTGAAACTAATCAACGGGTAGCAGTCCAACGAGATGGTGTCAATTTTCAAATGCAATCACAACTTGCTCAAGTACCAGTCGGATCAATTCAAAATAGCACCGTTGTACAAGTGGCTGGAGAAGCAGTAAAATGAGGACAACCAGGATTTGCAGGAAGATGAGTGATTGATAAACTGATCATCAAACAAACCAATGGAGGATGAGCATGTAAAATGGGAGATGGAACTTCTATCAGGCATCAATTCCAATTCTTGATCGGTACCGACAATATTCTCAGAAGCGTGAGAGTGCAGATCAGAAAAGTGGGATCACCAACAGATAATGTAGAATGTCGTGTTATGGATATGGACAGAACCACAGTGATTGCTGTTTCGACCACCTCCATTCTATCGTCCAATCTCTCTGCAAACTTTCAAGAGAGTGTTTTTGTATTTAATGATGTTATACTTACTCCCAATCAAAGGTATATCATTGATATCAGAAGATCATCCTCAAACTCAGCAACCAATCACTATGAAATAGAGGCAAATGGTACGAACTTCTACCCTTATGGACAATTGCATTATTTTGATGGTACCAATTGGATTGCTTATAGTGGCTGTTTGAGATTTGCAATTCAAATGGGCTTCAACCATGAGATGGGGAAGTGGCGGTTGTCTGATAATGACTATGAAAGCACATCGCAGGTTGATGGATTTTTTGCACAAACCAAAACCGCCAATCAGCAAGTAGAAATAACAGTTTGATGAGTAAATACGAATCAAATCTGACTCTCGGCTGGTCAGGAGTATTTTTTGAGTAATCAATTGGAAGGAGCAAGTAACATCGTACGAGATACCAATACACACTTTGGGTATCAAACAACAAACCAAGAAAAGATAGCTCAAAGCTTCATACTCAACAGATCACTTACAATTGATAAGATCTTGTTGTCGCTATGGAAACAAGGAAATCCAACAGATAATCTCATTGTTAGAATTGAGACCGATACTACCGATAGTCCAAGTGGAGTACTCGCTCATGCAAACGCTCAATGTACGATTAATTATACCGCCTTATCAACTGGATCCTTCAATACTATTTTTCAGTTTTTATGATCATTTACCCTTAGCGGTGCCACCAAATATCGAATCGTCCTTAGTAGAAGTGGTGCGTTGGATACTACAAATTATTACAGAACCAAAATCAAAGGATCCAATGTCTTTGATCAAGGAAATATGGAAGTCTATCAAAACGCCCTATGGACTGCAAATACTCGAGACCTATTTTTTGATTTTCTCCAACAGTTTAATGGACTAGAACAGAATAGTCAGAATACTGAAACCTATCTATGATATTCTATTGCTGATAGAAGAAAACAAACACAAAAAGTTATCTTTGATAGTGATACCACGATCAAACAAATATGCCTATCACTCAGGAAAGATGGGACTCCAACAGATGCAGTGAGGGTTAGAATTGAGACCGATGGTACTCAGGATATTTTGAATGCATACAATATAAGCTGATGAAGTGCTGTGCAATTTGGATTGAATTCCCCAAACTATGTGAAAGTTGCTGGTAAATTCAGACTGGGTTCATCGCTGACGACGAGTAAGCTTTCTGTATGGTTATACAAACAAAATCTCCCGACTGATAATGTGACCGTTAGAATAGAAACCGATAACAGCTGAGCTCCAAGTGGTGCTTTGGTACATCCCAATGCAGTATTCACTGTTCCTGCAAGTTCCTTGACTACAACACTGACTTTGTATGAACTCACAGGAGTGGGTAATTTTTCTCTATCTGCAAATACGGATTACTGGATCGTGTGTCAAAGATCATGAACTACTGATAATAGTAACTATTATTTTATCGGACTTCAACGATCATGACCCACTAATAACATGGGGTATTTTACGACCACTTGGAACTATTGGAGTGCGACGATTATGTATATCTTTCCTGACGGAGTCTGATGACCATCTGGTAATCTCGTGAATGCTAATGCTGAACTGACCATCTCTGCGACCGCACTGACAAACTCACTACAAAATCTTTATCTCGCTTTTCCTGCAACTTTTACATTAAGCAAAAATACCGTCTATCGAATTGTTGTCGAGAGAACAGGAACGCTCAGTACTACGAACTTCTATCGTATCGGAATTCATAACGGATCCTTGTACCACTATGGGCATAGCAAAAGACACTCTACAGGAATACGAATAGATAGTACGGATACTGAAGATTTCTTTTTCAATTTCGTAAGTCTGTATAAAAGACAACCAGGAAATATCTGAATTCTCTCACGCTTCAATTATTTCTATAAAGTCTGAAAAGCAATAGATGATAGTAAAATATCGTTAGATTTCGATGATACCTATATAGTATCTAGTAGCTCCAATTATAGAGAATTTAGAAACCTTGCTATCACAGAAACCATCAGTGGAGATCTATGATGATGAACAATTAAAACATATTATTTCTGACCAAGAAAATTCATCTCGATCGGCTTCAATGGATATATTAGCATCAGGGCTGAGTGAAACTGGACTGATTTCTCAACTGGATGAGCTGATACTCAGAATTTTGATCATTATGATTTTGGAAATAGAAGAGCTGTAAGAGCGAATGGCTATGCTGCATTTTGACTTTACTCTGATGGATATGGCTGGAATGGGTGGTTTTGTACACTCAATGGAGTGACCGTATCAGCTGATAATTTACGAGTGAAAAAATGAGATATCATCGGAATCGGATTTACAATGTCGGGGTATAGAAATTATACTGCACCAGCAGTGGTGTCATTAGCTGTTCAACTCAATGCAATTATCATCAAAGCCAGTCTTGTAAAAAATGCATCTCTTTTAGTTTCTTAATATAAACCCATGTTATATCGTAATATCACAGATCAAATCTTACAGTGAGTCAAACCGCTCGGTGTTATTAATATCCCCGATGATCAAGAGGATTTTTGAGTAATGATAATTGCAGGCAATCGCATCCAAACATTTATACCGATTGAAGGAGATATTATAACGTCACCACTAGATATCAAACTCCCTATTAATCAAGAAAAAATGAAGGATATCCTGACTTGAATCGGTGTACAGCTAGAAAGTGGACATCCTGATTATCTCATACAACAATGGATCGAATATGCTGTCACTGAACCACTACCGTACGACGCAGATCATCTTCCTGAAGATGCAAAACCATCAGAAATAAGAGATGCTTTACCTAATAATTCCAACTAAATATGAACTTTAGTTTCAAAGACAATGCGATCACGATTACCTTCACTGCACTCATTGGCTTGCTGTGTTTTACCATCTCACGAACCTGGCAAATTGCTCAGCATTATAATCAGCTTGCTGACTCCATCAGTTATATCGAAAAGACCTACGTCAATAAAACGGAATTTGAAAAACTCCAAGTCAAAATGGACTATATCTCTGAAAATATCTGAGAGATCAAACAAGATCTCAAAGAACTCAAACAATCTTTTATTCCTCATAAATAATTCATGAACTATCCATCATTCTTCCAAAGCATCATCAAACTTACTGTATTTATCCTCGTAATCGGAGCAGTTCTCGGAATGTCACTAGGTAAGATTACAGGTGAGCAATATATCCAAATCATGATGGCGTTTATTACTGGTTACTTCTCAGGAAGAATCCCGACCAAAACAGACCCTAACCAACCAAAATAGTCAGATTATTTATTATTTTCCCAAACCTCATGAAAGAACCACCAAGACAATCAGATATCAATCTCTTAGAACCAGGATTCAAAAAAAAGTTTGATCTCTGGCGATCTGAAGTTCTCAAACATTATCCCAATGCAAGAGTTTTTGAATCCAAAAGATCCAAAGAAAGGCAAGAACGACTGTACAGCCAGTGAAGAACTAGACCAGGTAAGATCGTAACTAATATCAAACATATCGGTATGCACTGACAGGGTAAAGCAGTAGATATTGTTTTCCTTAATAATCAAAATCAACCTACTCGAATCTGACCATATGACGACCTCATTGCCCTCGCAAAACAATACAATATCAAAAATCTCAAGCCATTTGAAACTTGTCATTTTGAAGACAATGGCAAACCTTTATCACTTCTTCAAACCATCATGCTTGTATTTGAAACAGTCTACAAAGACAAATTCTGACCAATCTCACAAGATAAGAAAATCACCACTCAAGTCGATAAACGATATGCTATGATCAAGGATAAAACACCATCAGAACAGATCCAGGAGTTGTGTTGGTTGATAGGGATTAAAGTGGAGGAAATTAATCAGAAGATCATTAAGATCAGTCAATTTCCTGAAACAAACTAAGTAGTGCTGATAATGCTTCACCAAGACTAGATATGTTTTGGTGATTTTTGTGTTGTTTTTTCTTTGTCATTGCATCATGCTTATATAAAAGATTGTTTTTACTTTTATATGTTGTAAATCACCATGAAAACCACTAAACTTGTTCTAAAAGAATGATGCGATTATGAATTCCAACTCAATGATGAATCAGTAGAAAAAGTTATTATTACTTATCCAAAACCTCCTCAACCTCCTCAAGAGTCCAATCGCTAGAAGTACAGATTGAAATTACTCCAATGTCAGAAGCAGAATCACAATATTTTATGAGCTTTTTATTGTGAATTGTCAATCCGTAATATCTATTGATAGAGTGGATAAATAAGGCTTTGGTATACTTGTTTCCTTACTTTTGACTGGATTGTTGATGGGAATTTCGTATAGTATTGGATATAAGAAATGCAGTATGCCTTTATTTAATAATGAATTAAAATGACATTAACTAATACTGGAAATAACTCATCCATCGTAAGTTTCATCTGGCAAGTTGCAGATGATATTCTTAGAGACATCTATGTTAAAGGTAAATATAGGGATGTAATATTACCTATGGTGGTTCTTACTCGTATTGACAGTGAGCTTATAGAGACCAAAGAAAAGGTATTATTGGAATATGAGAAATTCAAAGAAAGACTCACCAATATAGAACCAATCTTGCAAAAGGCTACTGGATATGATTTTTATAATACTTCTCCATTTACGCTTACTAGTCTTCTCAAAGATCCAGTAAATCTTAAAACAAATTTTAGACAATATCTCAATGGATATAGTAACAATATCCAAGACATTCTCCAAAAATTCAAATTTGAAAACCAAATCCAAACACTTGAGGAAGCTGATATTCTCTTCGCTCTTATCCAAAAATTTAGTGATGCTATAGGTTTTCTTTCACCAAATAATCTTTCCAATCATGACATGTGATATGTTTTTGAAGAATTAATCAGAAAATTTAATGAAGAAAATAACGAGGAAGCAGGAGAACATTTCACCCCTCGTGAGGTAATTCGTTTGATGACTAATATCTTATTTTTGCCAGTATCAGAGCAAATCAAAGATAGATCATTATCGATTTATGATCCTTGTGTGGGTAGTGGAGGTATGTTATCGGTCGCTAAAGACTTTATCCAATGAGATGAAAGTAGTATACATGGTACGGGTAATATCTTCACGTTTGGTCAAGAAATAAACCCTGAGACTTACGCACTCTGTAAGGCTGATATGCTCCTCAAAGGAGAAAAAGATAATCATGTGGCATTTGGATCAACGCTTTCCAACGACTGATTTACAAACGATAAGTTTGATTTCATCCTGACAAATCCTCCTTATGGAAAATCACGAAAAACAGATCAAGATAAACTCGCCACTGGCAAGAAAAAAGAAATCTTTGATCCAAGGTTTGCAGTAGGTACTCCTCGTATCAATGATGGACAGCTCTTATTCACTCTCCATATGCTTTCCAAGATGAAGCATGATACACCACTCGGGACTCGTATTGCATCAGTACATAATGGGTCAGCACTCTTTACTTGAGACGCTGGAGGATGAGAAAGTGAAATCAGAAAACATATCATCGAAAATGACTATCTTGAAGCTATTATAGCTTTGCCCAAAGACCTGTTTTATAATACAGGTATCGGGACGTATATTTGGATTATGACTAATAGAAAATCAAAACACAAACAAGGGAAAATACAACTCATTAATGCAACTAGCGATCAGTTCTATAGTAAGATGACTAAGAGTCTTTGAAGTAAAAGAGCTGAACTCAAACCAGAACATATTAACAAAATCTATAAGCTCTTTGATGCATTTGAAGATAGTGAATTTTCGAAGATATTTGATAATGAAGATTTTGGATATATACAGGTTATCATCGAGAGACCAAAATGTGATGAGTCATGAAATATTATATCAAAAAAATGAAAGCTTGAAACGGATAGCGACCTTAGAGACAAAGAGAATATTCCTCTCAAACAAGATATCCAAGTCTATTTTGAAAAAGAAGTATTACCCTTTGCTCCTGATGCATGGATCAGTGACAAAGAACAAAAGGTTGGTTATGAGATCAACTTTAATAAATACTTCTATGAATATACGCCACCTCGTAGTCTACAAGATATTGCAAAAGATATTCTCAAATTAGATGAAGAGACTGATGGAGTTTTACACGATATTATCAAATAAATGCCATCTATTCCTATCACTCTTCCATTTCCCGACTTTCATCCTGAAGTAAATAGCGTATCAAGATCATTATATGAATCTGGACATTTTACTCAGGCATTAAAAGAGGCGAGTATTAGATTGGAAGAATGTTGTAAATCAGAATTATTAGGAATGAAATGAGTGGAGATGACATGAGTCCCTCTTATGCAAAAACTATTCTCTTCTAAAAATTGTTTAATCCCATTTGTTAATCTTTCTTTGCAAAGTAATATAGCAAAACAAGATGCATATCGTGATTTATTTGCTTGATTTATGTGAGCTGTAAGAAACTCAGTCCAACATAGTACTGAAATATTAGATGATATAGAAGCACTGTACTGACTGAATATGGTAAGTTACCTCTTCTACAAGCTCGATAGAGCAAAAGAGATGAATACAGTACAGGAAACTATAGAACAAGAACCACTACAAATAGTACAAACGGACGATTCCATTGAGTCATCTATCACAACATTGCTCCTAACAGATTGAAGAATAACTGAAATATCATCGCAAACACAAGATCAATCAATAGCAAAACTAACTCTCCAAAAAGTATCAGAAGATATTATCACAGAACAACTAGAAGTTTACTGAAAAATAGATGAGTATAACTATTACTTTGCACATCAAGAATTATTCATTTTATCTCTCCTCTCATTGCTCTATGACCACAACTAATGCATCATACAAAGATAGCGGTATCGCATGGATCGGACAGATTCCTGAGGCGTGGAAAGTAAAAAGATTGAAATATATTGCTCATATTGAAACTGGTTATACCCCACCAAAAGCAGATCCAGAAAATTATTCTGAAACTTGAATACCTCGAATTAAGCCAGATAATTTAAATGAATTAGAATATCTAATTGATTCATCGGAAAAAATTTCAGAAAAGTGATTAGAGAGGAATTCTATAATACAGAAAGATGATATTATGGTTTGTTGTATTGGGTCTGTTGGTAAAATGTGAGTTGCTTGATGTGCATTAACTTTTAATCAGCAAATAAATGGAGTTATATTTAATTCTGAAGTCAGTAAATGATTTTGAAAATTTTTAATCCTGGCATCACAAGAAGAGCATTTACAATCTTCTCAATCTGTTGTATTGCCAATACTCAATAAAACAAAACAATCAAACATATCTTTCCCTCTCCCCCCACTCCCAACACAAACCGCAATCGCCAGCTATCTCGATACCAAAACCACACAGATTAGCGAGTTTATTACCAAGAAGAAACAACTTATCTCATTCTTACAAGAACAAAAACAAGCCATCATCCACCAAGCCGTCACCAAAGGCATCGATCTATCAGCCAAGATGAAAGATAGTGGGATTGTATGGATTGGACAGATACCTGAGGGGTGGGAGGTTAGAAGATTAAAAATGTTATCAAATATAAAAAGATGAGCATCACCCAGACCGATTGATGATAAAAAATATTTTGATGAAAACGGAGAATTTGCATGGGTGAGAATTTCTGACGTAACCGCAAGTGATATGTATTTACTAGAAACAGAACAACAACTATCAGAATTGTGAGCATCATTGAGTGTGAAACAGTATCCATGAGATTTATTTCTAAGTATTGCTTGATCTGTATGAAAACCCATTATTACAAAGATCAAATGTTGTATTCATGATGGTTTTGTTACTTTCTGACACATTAGCAAAAAAGTTGATAAGATGTTTTTATATTATATATTGGCATCTTGATTGGCTTATGTTTGATTAGGCAAAGAGTGAACACAATTAAATCTTAATATTGATACCGTTTGAAATATCACAATACCATTACCTTCTATTGATATTCAAAAAAAACTTATACAATATATAGTTGATAAAAATACCAAAATAGACCAAGCGATCGACAAGATCGAACAAGAAATCGCTCTTATTGAAGAATACCGCACCTCCCTGATCTATCATGCCGTGACTGGTAAGATCATCGTACAATAAGCGTCAGATTATTTATTTTTTCTCCTCTCATTTTATGGCTACCAATACTCGTGAATCATGATTTGAAGAACTCTTTACTCGCTCACTTGTGGATGATAATGGTTTTGTCCAGAAACGATATAGTGGCGATCATACAGATCACTACGACCGTACGCAGTGTATCGATACGATGGTACTCTGGGAGTTTATCCAAGCTACACAACCTCTCGAAGTAGAGAAGCTCAAATTTGGCTATGGAGAGAACTATCAAGCACAGTTTCTCAAAAGACTGCAAAAAGAGATCAGCGAAAAAGGGATCTTGCATGTCATGAGAAAAGGAGTCAAAGACAGAGATGCTCATATTATGCTGATGTATTTTGAGCCAAATTCTACACTCAATCCTGATCTGATTACATTACGAGAAGCAAATATCTTCACGGTCACTCGTCAGTTATATTTCAGCACACAAAATACCAAGTCAGTGGATATGGTGGTCTTGATCAATGGACTCCCTATGGTCACTCTTGAACTCAAAAACCATCTCACTGGTCAGACGGTCACCGATGCGATGCACCAGTACAAGACAGATAGAAGTAGTCGTGAACCATTGTTTGGATTTGGAAGATGTTTGGTACATTTTGCAGTAGATACAGAGCTTGTCTATATGACCACGCATCTAGAAGATAGTAAGACACGATTTCTCCCATTCAATAAATGACATAATCAGTGAGCAGGGAATCCACCAAGCGACGATGGTATTCGTACCAGTTATATGTGGATGGAAATTCTCACTAAGTCGAGCTTATCTAAGATTATTCGTGACTTTGCACAGGTGATCACTGAGACCAAAGCAGGCAAAACATCAAAAAAACTAATCTTTCCTCGTTATCATCAATTTGATGTGGTTCGCAAGCTTTTACAAGATAGTAAAACACAATGAACCTGACATAAGTTCCTCATCCAACATAGTGCGTGAAGTGGAAAGAGTAATTCTATATCATGGCTTGCCCATCAGCTCACCAGTCTGTATATGGATGACGGTGTGACTAATGTATTTGACAGCATCCTTATCATCACTGATCGTAGAGTATTGGACAAACAACTCAGAGATACCGTGAGTGGATTTGAGCATATGAGAGGTGTTGTGGAAGCTATCACTGATGGATCAAAGCAACTCAAAACAGCCCTCGAAACTGGTAAGAGAATCATCATCACCACGATCCAAAAATTCCCAATGATCGTTGATACGATAGGAGAATTGAGAGGAAATAAATTTGCTATTATTATAGATGAAGCACACTCAAGCACCTGAGGAGAAACGATCTCTAAGATGAATGCAACGATGAGTCTGGATGATGAAGAAAATACCGAAGAGAGAACTGATGAAGATATGATCCTTGAGACACTCCAATCCAGAAAGATGCTCCCTAATGCGAGTTATTTTGCCTTTACTGCTACTCCAAAAAATAAGACCCTCGAACTCTTTGGGGTACAAAATGCAGAAGGAAAATTTCAAGCATATCACAACTATACGATGAAACAAGCGATCGAAGAGTGATTTATTATGGATGTACTTGCAAACTATACCACCTATAAAAGTTACTATGAGCTTGCAGTAATCAAAGACAATGACAAAGAATATGACAAAAAGAAAGCAAACAGACAACTCAAAGCATTTGTAGAGACACACAATGCAACCATCGAAATTAAAGCGGATATTATGATAGATCATTTTTACAACCAAGTCTATCTCAAAGGATTGGTATGATGAAGAGCCAAAGCGATGGTAGTTTGTGGAAGTAGAAAAAGTGCAGTCAAATACTGATTTGCATTCAAAAAAATCATCAGAGAAAAAAATCTACCGCTTGGAATCATCGTGGCGTTTTCTGGAGATGTAAATCTCGATGGTCATGCTCGAAACGAAGCCAATATCAATGAGTTTAGTTCTCACAAGATACCTGACGAATTTGAAGGAGGAAGTTATCAGGTATTAATCTGTGCCAATAAATTCCAAACATGATTCGATCAGCCATTGCTCCAGACGATGTATGTTGATAAAAAACTCTGATGAGTTAATGCAGTGCAAACACTCTCTCGTCTCAATCGTGTCCATAGAGACAAAGATAGTACATTTGTATTAGATTTTTATAATGAGGAAGATGACATCAAAAAGTCATTTGAGCCATATTATAAGACCACTATCCTTGCAAGTTGATCAGATGCAAACAAGCTCCATGATCTCAAAGATGCTTTGGATGCTTTTGGTGTCTATGATGAATATGTAGTGCGTAAATTTGCCACCGATATTCTTAGTGGTGTGTCAGTAGAAAAACTTCATAGTTTGCTTGATACAGTAGTAGAAAATATCAAAAATCTGACTTTGGAGCAAGTTGATGATTTCAAAGATAAAGCAAAATCATATTGTAAGTTTTATGGTTTCATCTCTCAGATCATTTCGTATGATGTAGTCGAATTTGAAGAACTCTATCAATTTCTCAAGATACTCCAAAAGAAATTGATTGATTTATGAACGAGACAAACCACATTGACTCAAGATGTATTAGACGCGGTAGATTTTGAGTCATATAAAAATCAAAAAATGACTTCAAATGCAAGAATATCACTCTCGGAAGATGAAGAATTACAACCAATACCTACAACTCTCAAAGGTACGAGCGAACCAGAAAAAGATCTATTAGAACATATTGTAAGTGACTTTAATACAAGATTTGGAACCAACTTCAGTAGTGAAGATAGTGTCAAAAAAATGCTCTCAGATATATCAGATGAGATCGTAGCAGATAAAAGAATGATGGCTTCATTACAGACTACAGACAAATCAAATAGAAAGCTTGAATTTAAAAAACTATTAGACGAAAAACTCACAACCAATGTAGATGATCATCTTGAACTCTATAATAACTATTTTGATAGTAGCGACTTCCAAGATCATCTCGTCAGATATTTGGATAAGGTAGTGAGTGAGAAGTTAAAATGATTAATTTAATTGCTTTGATCATTATGTTATGCAAGATAATAATTTAAACTTAGATAAGAAAGAATTGTTTGTGCAATTATTTAGAATATATGAACAAGAATTTTTAAATATTCTTCAATATATTGCTCCAATGGAAAGTAATTACAAAGCTTCTAGCAATAAAATACATGAATTACATCTCAGAATTTGTGCTGAAATGGAAAACTTAATTAAGGAAGTTGCAAAGAGTATTTGCCCTGAATTTGATTTTAAATCCAATTTCAATGAATATAAAAGATCTAAATTGTCAGTATCGAATGGGAAGATTTTAGAAGGTATATTAGGTAAAATCGAAGAAGATGAAAAAACCGTTTTACTTGATTTATTGTGGTGAAGCAATCCTGATTTTGCTTATTTTTTATCTTTTGTGGATGATAAAGTTGCATTATGTTCTAAAAAAATAAAGTTTATGGAAGATTTAGAAATGATATCTACTTCAACTATATGCTGATTTGATAGATGATTTTATATACAGCCTTTCGAGAAGATATCTTCACTGGTTCCAAAATGGCGGACTAATTACAACAAAATCAAACACAACAAAATAGAAAATTACACACAATGCACACTACATGATCTTATATACTCTATATGATGATACTATATACTTTTGAATTATTTGGTATTATGATTTGATGCAAAATTAAAGATTGCGAAGATTCCATTTAATGATCCTACTAAGTGAAATTTAGAATATCATCTATGTAAATATAATCTTAATACTAAGATACTAGAAGTGACATGATGCACTGTGAGTAGGTCAATTAACCATCATTGATTATACTCAGTCTGAAATGTCATAAGTAATGATGAATATAATTTAATAAAGGATGTTTTGCATAATGATAATAATAACTTAAAATCATATACGAATTCGACTTTAGAAGTAGAACAATGTATTTATTATTCATTTAATGATTTTGAAAGAGAAATTATCTACAAATGAAATTCTCATGATACCTCTACTTGGGGATTTCAGTGGAAAAATAAAGCTTATGTAAGATTTGTGAATAAAGTAAAAAAAGACCCCGAGGGGTCTTCCTAGTCGCTACCATTGTGCTTTGTCGGATCAACAAGTACATAGCTCGATCAAGCTTCTGGTGTAGGTGGGAGTGGCTTCCCTCTTACAGCAGTAACTTCAGGTCTACCTTGAGTTCCACCTCTTGGTCATACCTGCTGATACTGCCCAGATCTTGGAGCTGGAGTTCATGGCGTTAGCGTTGCTTTAGTCATACCTCTTCAATAGGAAATAAAATACCTCTAAGGGCAATGATAGTATAGAGAATCATTATAAGAAATCAATGGTAAATATAAACTAGTACACCTATAAGGTAATAAATAAAATATACACTAACTATGTATTGAATTAGATTTGCTTTTTACTATATATATTCTTATACTTAATGAAGATCACTTTTAAATCAGATAAAGATAAAAAACTCTATAATAGTAGTAAGGAGATGTCAAAGAAGTACGGTTCTCAAGCTCGTGAGATACAAAAAAGACTTTTGCAGATAGAATCCTCTCCTACAATGAAGCAGTTTGCATTCGATAGACCACATAGTTTAGAATGAAACTTAAAGTGATGTATAGCGATTGATATCAAACATCCCTATCGCATTATTATAAGACCAGTATGAGAGTTTGATTTATCTGATCGAGAAACCATTACTGAGATTGAAGTCCAGGAATTAAATAAGGATTATCATTAATTATATTTATTTCAATTATTCTCAAAACCGTGAGTTTTACTCCCGACTATGTTATTCATCCAGGCGAGTCGCTATTGGAAGCAT
>ERZ724517.55-NODE-55-length-60854-cov-8.601671_pt1 | contig 60854 bp, 46 predicted proteins | sample MGYA00376050_ERZ724517 | MGnify/ENA primary metagenome ERZ724517 (study PRJEB28724, sample SAMN07190886) | activated sludge metagenome | isolation source: activated sludge of sewage treatment plant in Hong Hong | place: USA: Christiansburg, Virginia | collected... | reverse complement strand
CCTATCCCTCCTGCAAGACCAAAAACAGGGTGAAAAGTCAAATTGAGAATTGCTGGCAAATCAGAAGAGGCATTTACCGTACGAGTAATAGATGATATATTATTACCTGCAACGGGGTCTGTTAGCCCCACTAAAGTTGCTGTGGCTGCATTAATAATTGTACCTGCCGCTTGTGGCTGATAACTAAAGGCGATGTTAGCCAAATTAATGGTACTTAGCGTACTATTAGTATAAGTACTAGTTGATTCGCAAACCAAAGTAACAGGACTACCCGAACTCACTGTAAATGGTACTGCTACAGGTACGGTTAAGGCTGGCGGCACAAAATACCCACACGTCCACACCCCTGAAGTTAATGTGACTGATGGATTTGTGGTAACGGTAATGGTATTGGGTAATGGGTCGGTAATTCGTACCGTTGCGCCTGTAGTATCACCCACCACTAAACGTGGTTGAACAGTATAGATATAAGTGACTCCTGCCCCTAACGGACTGTTTGCACTATTACTTTTATTAATCGTTAAATCAGCGGCTTGGTTAATCGTTGTTGACTGCGTCACCGTGTTATTAGACGTGTTATTGTCAGCCATGGTTGAGCTAACTGAAGCCTGATTAACTAAGGTACCTGTACTAGTTGCTAAAACGGGGACTGTAATTGCTGCCGCATTAGTATTGATTGCTAAACTACCTGTTCTTGTACAAGTGACATCAACTGGCCCATTTTGAGGAAAAGTTGCTCCTCCTGAACTAGAGCAAGTCCAACCCATTACAGTCGGAATAGACCGTAAACGCATACCCAAAGGAATATTATCAACCACTGTAATAACATCCGTACCTGTTAAGGCTTGAGGGCCATTATTGCGTGGCGTTAAGGTATAAGTATAACTTTGTCCTTGTGATACAGGGTCGGCACTATCGGTTTTAGTAATACTCATATTAGCACTCACAGACACTGTTGTTGCATCTGTATCGCTATCATTAAGTAGATTTGTATCAGGTTCATTACGCGTGACTGTTGCCGTATTGTTGATTGTACCTGCGGTTGTCGGTGCTGTAACCACAATGGTGACGACTGCACTTTCGCCATTGGCCAAAGCACCAATGTTACACGTTACTGTTGTTGTACCAGAACAAGTACCTTTAGTTGTAGAGCGAGAGACAAAGGTAGAACTTGCAGGAATGGTGTCTGTTAATACCACACCTGTTGCATCGTCAGGGCCATTATTGCTTACATTAATCGTATAAGTTAAAGTACCACCCGATGGCACGGGGTCAGGACTATCACTTTGATTAACAACAATATCAACTAACGCCGCTTGAGCCGTATGGGTATACCCTACTAAGCCACAAACAATTAACATTAACCATAAATTAATTATGGTTTTAAACCTAAAAAGCGTCCGCAACATTACGCCCCCTTATTACTATTGTGGCTATTATTTTTTAGTCTTCTTTTGGGCTTGTTTCTTTTTAACAGGGGCTTTAATGCTTTCTTCCTCAAGCATTAAATCGCCTGTTTGGTCATACGATTGAATATTTTCGCCTGTATAAGCAATTTCGACACGACGACTTAAGGCATAAGCTAACAACTCATCTTCGGCCGTTTTAAGCTGATTAAAGCCTTCGGCTTGGGTCGTCATTCTTGAAGTGTCTATGCCTTTTTTAGCCAAGTATTTAAGCACCGAATTTGCACGGCGATCAGACAAGGCTTTGTTATAAGCCTGACTAGCACGAGCATCGGTATGGCCAATCAAAATAATCGACATTTTTGGGTAAGCTTCTAAAATCTTAACTACTTTATCTAAAATGAGTGCGCCTTTAGGATTAATACTCGACTTATCTAAGGCAAAGTGAATATTACGTGGCACATTCACTAACTGTAGCGGCTCTTTACTAACTTCGGGAATCACGACAGGCTTAGTAAAGGGTTTTTCTGGCACAACAGGTGGTGCTTCAACAGCAACCATCGGGCAAGGCTTGTCTTCTGGTTTTGGACAGAAGCAATTATCAGCCAATTTTTTGGCACGCTTTGCTAAACGCTCGGCAGCAGCAAAATGCTCACGCGCGTGTCGCCAGCCTAATTCTTGATGCTCATGCCCTGCCCACACTAAACGTACTTCCATTTCGGCAATGGGTGCGGCAGCACAGGCAAAGCCTTGATGTGCTTTGAGCTCTGCGGCTATTTTCCATAAATCTTCACGCAAACGCACTGATTCAGGAATAACTTTAGTATCCATCGAAATCTGATTGCTCGCTGCTTCCATTTGTGTGATTAACACATAGGCTTCGGCTAAGGCATTTTCGATAACTTGTGTACGGTCATTTTCGTAATATTCGTGCATGGCAAAATCGAGCCACGCCTGTGCTTTAACCAAATAATAATTTTCGGCTTCTATGCCATTATTATTTAATTTGGCAATACGGTCTTGTGCTGTTTTTAATACGGTTAAGTCACGACCAATCACCACATCACTAATACGCGCTTGTTGAGGGGTGGATAAGGTTTCTTCTACTACAGGCTTAGACTCTGCTGGCATATCATCAGCAAAAACCAAATGCGTATGACTCATAGCAACTGCTAAGAGAGCAATACGGGTTAATTTATTATAAGCCCACATTTTTTGGCTCCAATGCTTTGTTAGTCGTGGGCTTATTTGCGCCAAATAAGTCCTCATCAAACTTGAAGCGTAGACGCATATACGCACCATCAACGGTAAAATCAGTGCCGACCAAATCGGCATCGGTATAACTTAACCAGTTATAACCTACAGAAAGCCATAAGTTGGTTGTGACCAAATAGCCTGTTTCTGCACCTAAAATAAAGCGTTGTCCACCTAAATCACCACTTAACCATCCACCTTGTACACTCGCTTCCCAACGTTCGGTAATATCATGTAATGCGCGACCACCCACCATATAGGTTGTGGAGTCAGAGCTAATATCATTGTTGCGGTCGGTTAGCCATTTAGCGGCATACTGATTAGAAAACGTCCAACGCCGTGTAGGGTGATAATTTAAGTTGGTCGAGAAGATATAGGCATCTTTTTTGAGAATATTAGATAAACTACTTTGGTCGTCATCTAATTTATATTCTAATTTGGTGAGTGTATCCCAACGATTAGTATCAACTTGGCGATAAGCTGCACCTAACTGAAAACGATTTTGCAAACGATCACCTGCACTAACACCATGATTATCGCTAAAACTCAAAATATTTTTAGTTAATAACGTCCAATCGCGTGACAGCTTATAGGCAAAACCGAGTGTATTTAAAATCGTATCCGAACTATCTGCCCAACGTAAGTCGATTTTACCTGTCGCCTTCCATAAAGGATTAGCCAAATACTCCAAGCCTAAGCTAACCGCAATCGCATCACTGCTATCTGAGCCTTCAAGGGTTCGTACTTGCTCAAAATTAGTATTTAAACGCACGCCTTCGGTTAAATACCAGTGATTACGTAAGCCCACAGCTGCCTCTACATCTTGAGCATTTATCGCATCACGGACACGATACTCACTAAAGACACGGCCATCTTTCATGTAGTCACCTTCAACCCCCACCACCGTACTATTACGTTGTTGTTGGTCATTTAAGGCAAAACCACCTGCTAAAGAAGAGGCTATTTCGTGGCGTGCATATAATTTACTTTGTTGGTTAATTCGATAATCGCCGCCAAGTGCAATAATTTTACGCTCAGAATGGTCAACATCTTGTTCGTACTCACCATAAACACTAGCAGCTTCGACCTTAGGAATTTTGATGTTTAATTTAGTATGTATGGTTTTGCCTTCGTAAGGGGTTACACCTAAATTAGTATTATTAGCAGGGACAGCGGTTTCGTCATATAAACGTCCACCAAATTCCGCCGATAAATATTGGTTTAGCGTACGAGTTAAGGTGGCTTTTACGCCATGACGTACACCACCTGTTGTGGTGTTTTCGGTACGAATCGCTTCGGTATTTAATGATCCCCAACTATCTAAACCCAACTGCAATTTAATGCCGCTTTCAGCTCGACCACTACTAAGAGGTGAAGCAGGATTTTCAAAGTCGGTGTCGCTTTCGCCATAATAAACCCGTGCATTAACACGGCCTTGGTTATGCACTAACTCAGCACGACTCGCGTTACCTGTAGGTTTGCTGTCACGGTCAGACTGTGCTACTTCGGCAATGAGTTTAGTGTTTTCGGCTAACTTAAATACCGCATTAGCACTGCCCAATTGATAGGCATCGACGGGGTCATTTTCTTGAACAGCGGCAGCACCTACGGTCAGTTTTTTACCTAATTTTTGCTCAACTTGTACACCACCAACCCAATAGTTTTCGCCTGTATCTTCTTCTATTTCTACCGTTACACGAATAGCATAAGGATTTAAGTTAGCATCTAAACTAGGAACAGGTGCTTTAAAATAAATACTAGAAGTTAAAGGTTCAAACTCATAGTCGGTAAAACGAGCTTGGGTTTCTGTGGAGATAATTAAGCCTAAGTTATTACGGTCACGTTTAATAATTTCGACTTTTTCGCTATTGACACGTAAACCATCAACACCTGTTAACACATAAGGACCTGATACCCCTTGAGCGGGTATCTCAATCACTTTTTGTTTAGCTTTGGTTTGTGCTACAAAAGTGGTTGCCTGAAAACTGTCATTAGCATAATGACCACGAATACCTGTTAACGAGCGATTGTACTGCCCTAAAGACAAACCTTCTGTACTGTCGATGCGCGTGGTGTAGTCACCAAACATCACATACGAGCGGCCTTTATCTAAACGCACATAGAGTTTGCTAGTGGATTGGGCATCAAAACCTCTTACGGCTGAGTCACCATACACAGGATAATAATCATCAGGACGAATATCTCGGAATAAACGTTGATCTTTTTCTTTGTTAGAGTCATACGATAAAGTCAGCAAGTATTCGCCTTTGACTTTACCTTTTAAAAACATAGCCGCACGACCACCTGCATTTAACTTACCATCTTTGCCACTGGCAAGACTTTGTAATTCGGCTTCAAAACCATCGTTAGCATAGGCTGGGTCAACTTTGGCTGCGTTAAAGTTTTTAAACGACACCATGCCCTCGATAATACCTACGGCAACCATTGGGCGTAACTCAGGCACATAACGCAAAGTGGTTTCGGCTTTATAAACACCACTACTAACGCGAATGTTTGCTTCACCTGCTTGAGTAGGGGCAACCAACTTTACGCCAAACTCACCACCCTCAACAAAAAGTTGTATGCCCTGTGTTTTGGGGTCTAAATCGGTGGCTCTAAAACGTCCTGCATTACTTTCTAAGGTAATTGCAGTACGCGAAGTCACAGGTAAGCCATCTTTGTCTAGCAGTTTAACTGTTAATAAGGTTTCGTTACTGCCATTCGCCTCAACCATTTTTTGTTCAGAAACAACCGTAACACTCGCTAATTTATCGGGCGCAGACACATGAATCACACGCACACCACGCGGATTACCCAAAGCATCAAATTGTTTTAAAACAATACGGTTTTGACCTGCTTCTAAGTTAATACCAATATACTCACGTGCTTCGGTCTGTGTATCTGGAATAGTCATTTTAATGCCCACGCTCTTATCGGTAAGCACTTGGTCATTAACGCTAATTTCAAATGTTGCGCCTAATGACCCTTTAAATAAAACACGTGTTTGAGCATAAGGTAATACTTGACCATCGGTTAAATTAAGTATCTCAAGTTGATTATTGGCATTTTCTTGCACGTAACTCTCTAAACTACGGGTGTCAGTTGCCGTTGCAACACGCTCAATATCATCTTCTGTTTTGTTATCTTTATTAGTATTTGCTTGAGATAACACAGGCATTTTTGCTTTGCCGTGTAACCCACACTCATTACCTGTTTGATTAATACAGCCATTAGCAGGCAACGAACGCAAATCGCTAGGGTTGCTAGTTTCAAAGGCTAAGTCGGCTTTTAAGGCACGTTCTAATTCGCCAATGGCCGCGTCACCTTGATTACGGCGACTATAAATCTCGGTCATCGCTGCACCAGAACACGTACCACTGTCGGTGGTAATCGCAAAATCGGCTCGGTGTAACTCACCCGATTTTAAGTCAACAAAACGACTTGATGGATCGCCTGCATTACGCACATTTTGTTCTATAAGCTCTACATCTTGTGGCAACGAAGTACGGTCAACTTTTAATACGTGAGTCGTAGCGCGTAATCCGTAAAAATTATATTTACCTTCAACATCAGTAACGACATAAGAGCCATCTTCTAAAATCAAACGCACATTAGGTACGCCAATTTCTTCTATGCCTTGCACCCCATCACGATTACAGTCAGTATAAACTTTACCGATAATAAATGCTTCTTGAGTAAACACGCCAGCCGTTACTTTAACTTTAGCAACAGCAACACTTGACTGTACGGGTAAATTATTAGGTGTCGATAAGCCTTGTGCTTGAGCGCGGTTAATACCATCACCATGTAAAGCACCCACCCCAATATGAGCACGATAAGTAATCGTGGACTCATTATTTACACCCATATTACCTATGGTAAAACTTAAAATAGGCCCAGTACCACCGACTGGCTCTTGTTTACTTTTATTGATTCTTGCGGTGCCTGCTACATAACTAAAGCCTTTAGGTAAGGTATCGGTAACTACCACGTTATTAATATCGGTTTTGTTAATAGAGACATTACGCACCGTCACGGTGTAATCCACAAAGTCGCCTAATTCTGCGTTAGCTCGTGTAGATGTTTTTTTAATAAACAAGGCTGACGCATTTGCCGCAGGCGGGTCTAAAGGAATGTCTATTTCAATAGGTTTTTTTGTGGTCGGTGGTACATCAAAATTACTACCGTAAGAGCCTTTAAGGTCAATGGTGCGATTAAATTTGGCTCTCAAGTCAGCCGCTGGCACTACGCTAGGATAGCCATAACCCACAGGGGCAGTAATTAATAAACGATAAAAAGTCGTTGTACCATTAGTGGGTGGCACTAAAGGAAAACGATACGCGCCATCTGCTTTGGTGGTAATAACCTCTAGGCAATCGGCATCTGCTTTGGGGTCACGTGGTGTGCTGCAACGAAAGCCACCATCATCAAAAATTTCAGCAGGTTTAATTACACCATTATCAACTAAAACCAATTTAACAACCGCACCTGCAATTGGGGTGTTTGTTTGGCTATCAAATACCACACCAAAGGGGTCAACAAAAATTAACGCGGAGACTGGATTGCCTTGAGCATCTTTTACATCACTGCCATCACGTTTGATATTGTCGTCATCTAAACACCACAAAATAGTGGCGGTTAACTCATCATGGGGGCGAGTTTCAATAATGTAGTTACCATGAACTACAGCAAAATCGACCATTGAGCGAGTAGGTAGGGCATTTGCTTTAGCAAGATGCGTATCATCAATTCTAAAAATACCCGTATTTTTACCTGTTTCAATGGCTACAACACGCTCAATATCACCACTATCTCTAGAGCTAATCTCTAAAAATAAACGGTCGGCAAAATCGGGGCGCAAATTACACTGCGCACATTTGGCCTCTATGTAAATATTACCTTTCAGGGTAATGTGAGTAGCAATTTTAAACGCTACATCTTTGGTTTTTTCATTAGCAATACCCAAACTAGCCGAACCAGCAACCGTTGTAGGCGTTTTTTGAGAAACTGACTGACGTACTTCTGTGCCGTAAAAATAATAACCATGCAAAATATTATTAATAACAGAACCCGTTGCATTGTTATACACATTAACTCGGAGTTTAAAGCTGTCTGTAGCAGCAACAGCAAACTCATCATGTGCTAACACGACACCATCAATTTGCTTAACATCTGTTGGTTTATTGACTGCCGAAACATAGCGATGTTCGGCTGTACCAACGATATGGTACAAAATTTGCCCTGCCCCACTGTATTCAACGGCACTTAAACCATTATTAGCGGCATCTTGTTCGTTTAATAACAACACATTGGTAGGTAAGGCATCTTTAAAAATGACTTTTTGAGTTTGATTTCCATCAATCACCACATTAATTGCTTTTAAGGCTTGGCTACCAATATTTTTGGCTTGCAATGTATAAGTTAAAGTATCAATGGTTTTTTGAACATCTTTAAAATCAATGCCTTTCTTATCGACTTCTTTAATAAGCTCTAATACAGACTTAACCACTTTGACGCGATCGGTTGTGGCCATAATTTGTTGTGAATTTTGGCCAGTTGCCGATAAATCTACGGCAAGTACGTCACCTTCTTGCGCTGCCTCAGCTATTAGTCCTGTAACTAAAATAGCAGCTTGCTGATTTGGGGCGAGTGTAATGCGATAACTGGCATTAATAATTTTGTCGCCTTCATCATAAACGCCATTATTATTAACATCATGAATCAACATCGCGTCTTGTAAATTGTTGGGTACATTATTTAGTGCGAGTGTATAACTATCGCTCAAATTACCTGTATTAGTTAAGGTATGTGGCCACACAGCGATGGTTTTTGGGTCTAAGGTCAAATCGGGTGCGGCACTTAACTGGGCTTGATAATTTAAAATAGTGCTACTAACAATGTTTGATGTTTCTTGAGTCGTCACATTGGCATAACTGTAACGTAACTTAAAGCTGTTATTAAACACCGACCCAACATCGGTTTTAATAACCGATACATCAACCGTTAGTTTTTCACTTTGATTTGCGGCCAAACGGTCTAAGGCTAAGGCTACCGTTTCTACCTGAGATAAATCCGCAATGTTACCTTTTTGATATAAATGATACTGGTTACTGCCCTCGCCTTTTAAACGATACAACACCTGTATACCTGCCGTACCTCCCGTATAACTTAAGTCTTTTAATTGCAAACCTGTAGGTAGTTTGTCTTCCATAATCACTTTATTAAAATTGGTGCCGTCCACAATAATAGCAACAGATTGCACTTCTAATGTGCTTACGTTTGTAGCCGTTAAGGTATAGCTTAAACTCGCTTGACCGTTTACCAAACGAATATCGGTGGTATTGACTTGCTTAAGCAAAGTTACTGGCGAGCTCACTACCAGTACTTTGTCATTTACTGTTTTGGTGCTATTGCTGATTTGGTCTGTTATTTTAAGCTGTACATTAAATACATCATTTTGTTGCGCTGTGGTAGGCACTGTGCCTATGACTAATAAAGCAACATTAGCACCTGCTTCTAAGTGAATAGTGCCTGTAATAATTTTATCTATCGCAGGATCATATAAGCCATTACCATCAACATCCTCAACCAATGTTAAACCATCTAAAGCTTGTCCATTAGTCGAAATATCATCTAAAACAAAATTATAGTCATTTGCTACGCTACTGTTATTAGATAAAACATGAGGCCACACAACCGATTGATTTGTTTGCCGAATTAAATCATCTGCGGTGTTTAAACTAAAGGCATTAAATTGAGCTGCGGCAGTCACACTGTCAATTTTAGTATTCACTTCGTTAGTATTATTACTGGTTGCCTTTAAAATTGTATTAAATACATCATTAGGTTTGGCATTGGCAGGCACAGTACCAACCACAAATAACGTGGTTTGTTTGTTGATATTTAAAGAAACTTGGCTGACTACTGTATCTATCGCAGGGTCATAAACACCATTGCCGTTAGTATCTTCAACAATAATCGGATTAAGTAAGTCGCCATTGTCATTAGTCGCTTGAGTTAACGACAACTTATAGATGTCATTCACCGAGCCTGTGTTACTTAAGGTATGCTTCCATACAGCTAATTCACTAGGCTGTTTTACAAATGGGTTAGCTGCGGTTAAATCAAATAAACTACTCAGTAGCTTAGTGCTGACCACATTAGAGTATGCTTCTTTGCTTTGGCTACCGTAACTATAATAAGCTAAAAATTGGTTATTTAAGGTAATAGCCTCTTTAGTCACTACATCAACATTTACTTCTAAAATAGCTTCTTGAGGCGCAAAAAAACTATCAAAAGCAACAGCCACTTTATCTATGGTACTTAAATCAGGTAAAGCACCCAATTCATAATTTTTATAATTTTTATCGGGCGTACCGCGTACATGATACAACAACAGCCGCCCTACCCCACCGCTACGATAAACTAACTGGCTTAAGCTAACACCTGATGGTAAAGGGTCTTCAAACACCACTTTGCTAACATTGACACCTTCAATATTGACCGTAGTGCCTAAAGCGGAGGCATTACCATCATTACGCATCGTTAGGCTATATTTAAGTGTTTTATCGGCAGAGTTAATTGAGTTAACCGACACTTCTGTTTGATTAACATTTTTAATTAATTTTAAATTTGGTGCTGTTAAATAAGCTTTATCAATTAAAGATAATAAAGGTACGTCTGCTGAGGCACTTTTAACTTGAATATTGGCTAAAAACACATTATCTGCAAGTGCATTTAATGGTACTTGCGCTTTAACCAAAAGAGACATTTTTTGGCCAGCTTCTAAACTTTCTTGATGCACAGCAGGATTAATAATTATATCGCCTGCATCATAAAACCCATTATTGTTAACATCATGAATTAAGGTTAAATTTTTAAGAACACCACTATCGCCACCCAAATCTATTAAATTAAAGCTAAAACTGTTTTGGGCATTACCTGTATTAGTCAGGGTATGTTGCCATGTAATTATTTGGTCAGGATTGGCTTGAATATCATTTGCGGGGGTTAGAATTGCAGCATAAGCAGGCAAAATTTTTGTAGTAACAGGCTGAGACACAGCAAAATAACGATTGCCACTATCATCTACAAATTGTGCACTGGCAATGTTTTCTATTTTTAAACCAGCAGGTGCCATCTTGGCTTGGGCAACACCACAACATACGGCACTTAACACCATAAAAACAGTGCAAAGCCAAAATCTGATGTTGAAGATGTGAGCTTGAGAATACACAATTTAGCCTTTTTATTTAAAATTATTAAGAATTAGCTTATTTGAATTAGTACAACATAAGTCTAAACAAACAAGTACTAACACTAAGGCAAAGTCTAAAAGAGCCAGAAAACCTGACTCTTTTAGTAAAAGCATCCCTGCTTTATGTAGTTAGGCTAAAACAAACTACAGATTATTGGTCAATTTTAACACTAAAGGTGAAAGTTGCTGTTTCGGCACCACTCAAGGTATCTACTGTAGCACCTAAAGCACCTGTTGCACCATTGGTACTAATACCTGTAGTAGCACCAACGCTAGTACCAGGTACAACTACTGCAGGAGCAGGAGCAACACTCAAAGTAGTAAACTGTGGTGTGGTATCGTTAATTACAATAGTTGTAACTGGTGATACACCTTCGTTAGTAGCCTTAATGCTATACATGATACATTCGCCAGGTAAAGCAGCCAAGTTGGCTGTTGTGTAAGCTACATCACCCACATCAACTAAAGAACCATTACAGTTTTTGTCTAAGGCTTGGGTTTTTTCCAAACGAATTTGACCGCCAACCACGTTAGTGGTGTCAGTATTAACAGGATCGGTTGGTGCCGATACGCCGTCGATATTACCTACAACATCAGCTGTAACTGTTAAGGAGTCAGTCGTACCTGGTGTAGCACCTGCTGGCGCTTGTACTTTAGCAAAAATACGAATACTTTCACCTTTGGTCAAGCCAGCCAAACCATCACCTAAACCTGTACCAACCACATCAATAGTGCCTGCACCATCTTGGTCGGTCGTAATTAATTCAAAGTTAGAGCTAGTAATAATGCGGTCAGTACCATCTAACACACCATTACTGTTACTATCAATAAACAATACAGTATTAAAACCAGACAACGAATTTACAGCGGATAACAACATGGAACCAGCAGTACTACCTTCGGTCACGTTACCATTGTTGGTTAAAATATGTTCATACACCACGGTACCACTTGGGAACACCTGACCTGTACGGTCGGTAATCATTTGCAAGCTACGCACAGTATTTACAAGCACGGCGTCGAGTTTGGTATCAGTAGCTGTCGAAACAGGCGACGTGATTTTAAAGTAAATATTTTGAGGAGTAACTGGCGTTGCCACTGCGTTAGTAGGCACAGAGATAACCGCACAAACCAATGCCGAACCAGGTACCCCCAAAACCGCCGCGTTAATTGTGCCTGTATTAGTGATAGTTGCACCCATTGTTGCACAAGAACCACCACTTGATTGGCGGAATTCTGCTGTCCAACCTGAAGGTAATGCAGCCATACCAGCCGTAGAACCTGCAGCCAAGTTATAGTTATCAGCTAAACCGCGTTTGTTTTCAACAAGCAATGGAAACACAGCCGATGAACCAGGATTAACCGTTTTAACACCCCATGCATTATTTGGATTTACTGGAAGTGCGGTAGCAGGATCAGTAACCGTACCTGCACCAGTTGCACCACCACCACCTAATGTACCACTAGCATAACCAGAGGCGGTGTTGTTACTTAAGTCGGCCACGTTAGTAATAATGTTGGTTAAGGTATCGGTAACAGTATTAAACTTAGTTGGGTCGGTCGTAGAACGTGCAACTTTAGTCACATTATAATTAACAGCACCCGAATAGTTTGCAGGTAAAGTTGCTTTTAATACAACTTTGTATTCGCCACCTACTGGTAAAGAGCCAGTATCAGGAATGCCGTCGGAGTTAGTATCTTGCAATACGTTAACACCATCTGCCTGATACAGTTGGAATGATGTGCCAGCAGGGAAGATATTCGCTAAGCCTGTATCACCATTGGTATAAGTTACGTTAAAGGTATCTGCACTATTACCTGTATTATGAATCCAGTTATTAAACGTAACGACCGAACCTTGATAAACACTTGCTTCATTTGGTGCCACGATGTCATTTGCACCACCATCTGCCGTACTACCAGAGGCATTGTTGGCAACAACCGATGATGTTGGTGTTACCGTAAAATCAACAATGTTAGTTTGTTGGTTTGTAATAACTGGGCCACCACCGCCATTGTTGTAGTCAAAAACGGCTTTGTTAGATAACACGCCTGCACGCGCTATACTATTGCCATCAGCCGTCGAGTCATCAATTTTAACTTGGAAAGAAATCGAACCAGAACTGTTTGCTGGCACACTAGCTACAGTAGCTACAATTCTTTCTGTACCCAATAACGGAGTACCCATTACTTGATAACTAATACCTGCGCCATCAGCGGTATTTGCAGTACCTTCATTTGGTGTGCCTGCAATATCATCAGTCAATGAACCACCGCCACTCCACACGCCCGTACCTGCTTGATACTTCATGGTACCAATCGTGCCTGGCGCAGCATCTTTTGGCAGGGCATCTGTTATTACAAAATTAGTGGCAGCCGTATTACCAGAGTTGGTATAGGTTAAGGTATAAGTAACCACGGTACCTGCAGGACCTGTTGTTATATTGGCAGATTTAGTCACACTAACAACGGCATTAGTAGAGATAATTGCGATATCGTTATTAGTGACTGTCTGAACAGGAGTAAATACGGAGCTTGTATTTGCTGTTACAGTCAATTCACCCGTTTGAGCATTAGTTGCTGTAACTGGCGCATTGGTAACCACAACAAACTTATAAACACCATTTGCTGCCAATGTTACAGAGGTAATAGGCGTAAAATTATCTGGCACGCCATTGCCGTCAGCATCTGCATATACTGTAAAGGCTGCAAAGTTAAAATCATCTACCGCACCAGCATTATTTGCTGCAGACAAGTTAAAAGTATCGCTACCGTTACCCGTGTTGGTTAAGGTATGTGGATACACAACTTGACCACCAGGCGCTACATAACGTGTAGCATCAGCAGTCAAGGTAAAACTACCTACTTGCTGAACAATGGTTTGCACCGTGTTAGATGTTGCTGTACGTGGCACAGAAGAAGCATCAGTATAGCTTGCAGTTGCAGTGTTACCAATTAATGAGTTTGCGGCAGGTGCGGCAGCAAATGCGCCCGCACTAAAGCCACCCATTGCCACAGCCATAGCAGCAGCTAAGGCATTTAAACGCCAAACGTTGCTTGTGTTGCGGCAAGCCTGACGATTGTTTTCTTGAGTACGCATAATAAGAACCTCTGGTTTATGCTTGGTTTATAAATTATATCGCCTTGCCAGCTTTAAACTGACGCGCTAACTAATATCCTTATTATTTGGGTAAGCGTCCAGTTTAAACACAAGTTTGTTTAGCAAAAAACGCACCTGCATTCCAGACTTAAATGGCGAATCTAAGTCTGTTAACTTTTTAAAAACGTCCTGTTTTTAAGAGACCACAAAAAAGTAAATACCTCTAATGATATTTACTTAGTTATTCTTGACTCACTTTAACGCGAGCAGACACCACAATGGCTTCATTGGCCTTTAATGTAGAGACCTTCCAACGTAAAGCACGGTATTCTTTAGGTGAAATAGGTTGTTTTTTATCGGGAGTCATTAACGGAACAGGCGCAAAGGTCACATTATCAAGGGTTGCTTCTGCACCCGCTACAGGCATAGCTGTTTTAGCTTGATACTCTGTACCTTTAGGAATAGGTAAGGTTGCTACTAAATTGCCAATCGCTTTAGTACTGACATTAGTATAAGTTGCTCTGTATTCTAACACTTCACCTGGTTTAGCTTCTTTGGCCACTAATAAGACTTCTTTACCTTCGTTATTAGTGCTTACCTTAAAATTTTCGAGTTTAACTTGAATGGGTTCATTTTTAGTAGCTGCAACGGTTGGAGCTGCTTGGAGTTGCGTAGCTAATACAGTAGCCGCAATTAATAAAGAGAGTTTTTTAAACATATTTATGTAAGCCACAGTGCTTATCCTTCACAACCTAAGGTTGCTTGTAAATGAGTAGATACACTCGCCAAGCAATAAACCAACACCCTATGTGTGGTGTGGTTAAAACCGTGCAAAATGCGCTTAAGTAGCATTGAGTGTAATCTACCACCTGTCTTGTAAAGCTATTAGATTACAAAAAATCATGTAACCAATGAATATCTGCAACAAGAATCATCATATTGCTTACAATCATAAACGTAAAAGCAACCAGTTCAAGACAACAAATCAAAAAAGAAGATAAATGGTAGCTTTTAGCTGATTAGTGATGGCCGTCACACTTTTTATGACACTATCTTTACGGCTGTATCGTTCTTAAATGCGGGTTTTGTCATATAAAACAAAGTAGTTAGCAATGATTCTCATTTATATATTTAAACGGATGCTTTGCCTAGACTCATAAATCATCGTATGCTGATGATTCATTCATACATAAACACCTACACTTTATATGGATAAATTATTTTTACAGCAATTGCAACAGTTAATTGCTTTACCTAGTGTGTCTTGCACCGACTCTAACATCGACCAAAGTAATGTGGCGGTGATAGATTTACTCGCCTCATGGTTTAGCTCTATGGGCTTTAGTTGTGAAATAATGCCTATTGCTCAAGGTAAAGCTAATCTTATTGCCACACTAGGCACAGGCTCTGGCGGTTTAGTGTTGGCAGGTCATACCGACACCGTACCTTGCGATAAACAACTATGGGCCAGTGACCCTTTTAAAGTGAGTGAGCGTAACGGCAATTTATATGGCTTAGGCATTGCCGACATGAAGGGGTTTTTTCCTGCGGTGTTAAATGCCGCACAAGCCTTTAGTAAAAGTCAGCTCAAAGCCCCTTTAATTATTATTGCCACCTGTGATGAAGAGTCGTCTATGGCGGGCGCAAAAGCCTTAGTTGAGGCTGATAAACCTAAAGGCAGATTTGCAGTGATTGGCGAACCCACCAGTTTAAAGCCAATTCGTTTACATAAAGGCGTGATGATGGAGCGCGTTAAAATTATGGGGCGTAGTGGCCATTCTAGCGACCCTAGTTTGGGTAATAATGCGCTTGATGCCATGAGTTTAGTCATGAGTGACTTAATGCAATTTAGACAAGAAATGCAAAAAAAGTATCACAACGATGCCTTTACCATCCCCTACCCTACCCTAAATTTGGGCTGTATTCATGGTGGTGATAACCCTAACCGTATTTGTGGCCAATGCGAGTTACAGTTTGATTTGCGGCCTTTGCCTAATATGGATATGGACGATATTCGGCAACAAATTGGTCAACGCATCAAAAAAATTGCCCTTGAACAGCAAATTGAGATTACTTACGAAGCGATTTTTGAAGGTACGCCACCTGCCGAAACGCCTGCCGACTCCCCCTTTGTTAAAATGGTCGAACAACTCACGAAGCATCAAGCTGGTTCGGTCGCTTTTGGCACAGAAGCCCCTTATTTTAGACAATTAGGCATGGATACCATTATTTTGGGTGCAGGAAGCATAGAAACAGCACATCAACCCAATGAATTTTTACCTATTGCCAACATTTCCCCGTTATTATTGTGGTTAAAACAATTGATTCACCATTATTGTGTGCAAGGCCACGCGAGTTTTTGATGATGGGCTAACCCCCTCCCAACCTCCCCCTCAAAAAGCAGGGGGAGGAGCGATGCTCAAGTGGAGACATATAAAATTTAGGATTTTTTGACATGACTGATGAATTTTTATCGCCTGATACCATGACCGAACAATATGTGCATTGGTTTAGAAATTCTGCACCGTATATTAATGCCCATCGTGGCAAAACCTTTGTATTAATGTTTGGTGGCGAGGGTGTTAATCACGAAAATTTTAGAAATATTATTCACGATATCGCTTTATTACATTCTTTAGGGATTCGTTTGGTGTTGGTGCATGGTGCGCGACCCCAAATTGACGAAAACTTAATAGAATACGGTTTAAGCACCCCGTTTCATCAAGGTTTACGCGTCACGACCCGCGAATCTTTGCGCTGTGTCTTAGATGCCGTTGGCTCAATTCGTCTCGAAATCGAAGCCTTTTTAAGCATGGGTTTAGCTAATTCGCCTATGTATGGGGCGCGTATTGATGCGGTGTCGGGTAACTTTGTGATTGCCAAACCCTATGGCATACGTGATGGCGTGGATTATCAGCTAACAGGCGAAGTACGCTCGATAGATACCGAAGCGATTAACAAAAACTTGGTTAATCATCATATTGTAATTTTAGGCCCTACAGGTTACTCCACAACGGGCGAAGTGTTTAATTTATTAGCCGAAGAAGTCGCAGTTCATGCGGCAATGGCGTTAAAAGCCGATAAATTGATTTTATTGGGCGATAAAGAAGGCATTGCTAATCAAGATGACCGTTTATTACGTGAAATGATTCCCAACGAAGTTGACCAATACTTACGTGGCAAAGTCTTAGACAGCGAAATTTTACGCCACATGGATGCTTCGCGCGAGGCGTGTCGTGGCGGTGTACGTCGGGTGCATATTATTTCTCATGCGCGAGATGGGGCGTTGCTACAAGAGTTATTTACCCGTGACGGCTCAGGCACACTCATTACCCAAGACCCTTACGAAGAAATTCGCACTGCCGAAATTGATGACGTGGTGGGTTTAATTGAATTATTACGCCCTTTAGAAGAAGAAGGCATTTTGGTACGCCGCTCACGCGAACGCCTCGAAACCGAAATTAATCGGTTTGCTGTTATTGAGCGTGACGGTATGATTGTGGGCTGTGCCGCCCTTTACCCCTTGCCTGCCGATGATAGCGGCATATTAAGTGGCGAGATTGCCTGTGTTGCGGTGCATCCTAGTTATCGTAGTGGTGACAGAGGCTCTGAATTATTAGATTATTTAGAGGCTCGCGCCCGTAATAAAGGCATTAAAAAACTGTTTGTGTTAACCACACGTACTGCACATTGGTTTTTAGAACAAGGTTTTACGCCAGCATCGGTTGATGACTTACCCAAAGAACGTAAAGCCTTATATAACTTTCAACGAAACTCACAAGTGTTTGGTAAAAAGTTATAATTTCTCGTTTTGATGTAGCCCTCACCCCAACCCTCTCCCACAGGAGAGGGAGTTCTCTCTCCCTGAGGGAGAGAGCTAGAGTGAGGGGAAATAGCGTAATATGCTCAAACTTAAGCCCCAAAACATCAATACTCCCTAGTATTTAGATTGATTAAATAAGAGATTTTTTATGTGCGACACCCCAAATATTCGCAAACACTCCTCCGAAGTTGTTGATGGCATCGAAGCCGCGCCAGCCCGTGCTATGTTACGCGCTGTTGGTTTTACTGACGAAGACTTTACCAAACCACAAATTGGTATTGCCTCAACATGGGCTATGGTTACGCCCTGTAATATGCACATTAACAAACTCGCTGACGAAGCTGAAAAAGGCGCAAATGCCGCAGGTGGCAAAGCGGTTATTTTTAATACCATTACCATTTCGGACGGTATTGCAAACGGCACCGTTGGCATGAAGTATTCGCTTGTATCGCGCGAGATTATTGCCGACTCTATCGAAGCGGTTGCAGGCTGTGAAGGCTTTGATGGCCTTGTGGCCATTGGTGGCTGCGACAAAAATATGCCTGCCTGTATTATGGGTATGGCGCGTCTCAATCGCCCCTCTATTTTTGTGTATGGCGGCACCATTAAACCCGGTGCAGGTCATACCGATATTATTTCGGTTTTTGAAGCGGTTGGCCAACACGCCAAAGGCGAACTCAACGCCATTCAGGTAAAACAAATCGAAGAAGTAGCTATTCCCGGCCCGGGTTCGTGTGGGGGTATGTATACCGCTAACACCATGGCCTCAGCCATTGAAGCTCTAGGCATGAGCTTACCCAACTCTAGCGCACAAAATGCCGTGAGTGACGAAAAACTCTCCGATTGTTATCGTGCAGGTCAACAAGTGTTAGAGTTGCTTAAACTCGACATTAAACCTAGCGACATTATGACCAAAAAAGCCTTTGAAAACTCGATTCGAGTCGTCATTGCGTTAGCTGGCTCAACCAATGCGGTATTACACTTTTTGGCGATGGCGCACACGGTTGGCGTAGATTTAAGCCTAGATGACTTTGTACGTTTGGGTGAAACCACACCTGTATTGGCCGACTTACGTCCATCGGGTAAATACATGATGAGCGAATTAGTCGCCATTGGTGGTATTCAGCCGTTGATGAAACGTATGTTAGCACAAGGCTTATTACATGGTGACTGCCTAACCGTCACAGGTAAAACCTTAGCCGAAAACCTAGCCGACGTAGAAGACTACCCCGAAGGCCAAGATATTATTCGCCCCTTTGATAATCCGATTAAACCTGACTCTCATTTAATTGTTTTAAAAGGCAATTTAGCTCCAGAAGGCTCTGTTGCTAAAATTACAGGCAAAGAAGGTTTGTACTTTCAAGGTAATGCCCGTGTTTATGCCAGTGAAGAAGATGCCTTAACAGGTATTTTAAATGGCGAAGTAGTGGCCAAAGACGTAATTGTGATTCGTTACGAAGGGCCTAAAGGTGGGCCGGGTATGCGCGAAATGTTATCGCCTACTTCTGCCGTTATGGGTAAGGGTTTAGGTAAAGAAGTCGCGTTAATTACCGATGGTCGTTTTTCGGGTGGTAGTCATGGTTTTGTGGTGGGTCATATTACGCCCGAAGCTGCCGATGGTGGCGCAATTGCTTTGGTAGAAAATGGCGATGTAATTACCATTGATGCGGTTACGCGCCAAATTAGCGTTAACGTGAGCGATGAACAAATGGCGCAACGTAAAGCCAAATGGGTTGCGCCTGCACCTAAATATACACGCGGTGTATTAGCCAAATATGCCAAAACCGTGTCTAGCGCGTCCGAAGGTGCGGTAACTGATAAGTAAATTGGTTAAACCATTAAAGGCAGAGTTGTTACTCTGCCTTTTTTATTGGAGATGACACATGTCTTGGTTAGTCACTAAATACCTAATTACCGCCGCGATGGTAGTATTAATTTCGGAATTGGCAAAACGTAGCGACAAAATCGGTGGTTTAGTAGCCGCCTTGCCTTTGGTGACTATTTTAACGTTAATTTGGCTCTATGTAGAAAAACAACCTACCGAAAAATTGGCTAATCATGCGTGGTATACCTTTTGGTATGTGTTACCTACCTTGCCTATGTTTTTGGTCTTTCCTAGTTTATTGATTCGTTATGACTTTTGGTTAAGTTTATTGGCTTGCGCGATATTAACCTTGTTTTGTTTTATAGCACTGTCATGGTGTTTGCAAAAATTTGGTATCAATTTACTTTAAAGATATCTTTTGTTCGCTTGCCTTTCTAACAAGGCTGCTTCATTCTTTATCATAAATTATCTCTTTCTAGCCCCACAGAGGTTGCCTGTGAAACAGCCTGATATTGCCCATATTCGCCAAGAATACTCCAAAAAAGAATTATCCTTAGAGGATTGTTTAGCCAATCCCGTTGAACAATTTAGCCTTTGGCTTGATGAAGCGATTAACTCAAAAGTTAACGAGCCTACTGCGATGAATATAGCTACCGTCAGTAGCGATGGCAAACCTTCGGCTAGAATGGTGTTATTAAAAGGGGTAGAAAATCAAACTTTTGTGTTTTATAGCAATTATGACAGCCGCAAAGGTCAGCAAATAGCGGCTAACAGTTATGTGGCCTTGACCTTTTTTTGGCCAGAACTCGAACGCCAAGTCCGTATTGAAGGCAAAATTACCAAAGTTGCTAATGAAGTATCGGATGCTTATTTTTTTGCGCGTCCGTATAGCTCGCGCGTGGGGGCATGGGCTTCGGAACAAAGCCGTCCTTTAGATACCAAAAGCACTTTAGTTAAACGTGCGGCCTTTTTTGCAGCTAAATATTTGGTGAGTGTGCCACGTCCACCACATTGGGGTGGTTATGCTATTACACCTGAGCGTATTGAGTTTTGGCAAGGACGGCCAAGTCGTTTACATGACCGCGTGGTTTATACTTTAAATGAGCAAGATGTGTGGAATACCACGTGTTTGTTTCCGTGAGGGGTGGTGTGGCGTAAAGCTTATTGGGATTTTAAAAGTGGGTTTTGTACCTCAAGCTACTCACCCCCATCCTACACCTCATTTTTACGGTCTTTTTGAGCATTCCACTCGGTGACTTCTTCGTTTATGACACGTTCATAAATTTCTGCCACCGTTAGCGTCAGGCCAATAGACTCAAAAGTCACAGAATCGCCCAAAAAAAACTCCTCGGCTAACCAGTTAGTTTTGCGCCTACGCACAATCACTTCGGCGACATCTTGCTCAACAAGCACATACTCTTGCAGAGTTGTAATTTGTTGATAAATATGGCGTTTTGTCACTTTATCTCGGTAGTGAGTCGATTTAGATAATACTTCGACCACCAATACGGGTGTAGTTAGGGTGTTGTCATTAGCCTTTTGGGTAGAGCAATCCACAACCACATCAGGATACACATACTCACTGCGTTGATGTGCTTGCGGCGTTTTTACTTTGGTACTTTCGGCAAACACTTCGCATGGCTTTCCCTTTAAGTGATGCCTAATTTCACTGGCAATGTTTTGAGTAATGCGACCATGATTAAAACTGCCGCCAACCATTGCATAGACCTCGCCGTTAATATATTCATGGCGAGTATCTGTTTGTTTTTCTAGGGCAAAGTAATCTTCTTCGCTCATTTGTTGCTCTGCTTTACGCACGGCTGAAGCCATGATACACCTCAAAACTTTACTAATATCTGGATACAGGTTAATCGTCAACACCTAGCTTAGCAAGCCTAAACTTAACACCCTATTACTGCCTATCCAACAATCTATAACCAATGGCCTCGGTAATATGTGGCACTAACACTGCATCACTTTGCGCTAAATCGGCAATAGTACGCGCGACACGCAAAATCCGATGATATGCCCGTGCCGACAAGCGCAAACGCTGCATCGCTTGGTCGAGTAATTTGGCTTCTTTTTCGCCTAATACACAATAAGTATCTAACAAACTAGGCGTTAAGGCTTTATTGGTGCATTGTTGCCGCGCTATTTGCTGCGCTCGTGCCTTTAAAACACGTTCGCGCACACTGGCCGAGCTTTCGCTGGCTTGAGTGTCCCTCAATGCTGTTGCCGCTAAAGCAGGGACTTCGATATGTAAGTCGATGCGGTCTAATAACGGGCCCGATAATTTACCGCGATATCTTACAATTTGGTCGGGTGTGCATCGACAACGCGGCGAGCCATCACCCAAAAAACCACACGGACACGGATTCATCGCCGCTACTAACTGAAACCCTGCGGGAAAGGTCATTTGTTTGGCTGCACGCGAAATCACCACCTGCCCCGACTCCAAAGGCTCACGCAATACCTCTAATACTTTGCGGTCAAACTCAGGCAACTCATCCAAAAACAATACACCATGATGCGCTAAGGTAATTTCACCGGGTTTGGGATTAGAACCGCCACCCACCAAAGCCGCTGCCGACGCGGTGTGATGTGGCGACCTAAAAGGAGCTACGCCAAAAGGATGCTCAGGTTGACCTGCGACCGAATGAATTGTGGCGACTTCTAAACTGGTGTCATCATCTAAAGGGGGCAAAATACTCGGCAAACGCGAGGCTAACAAGGTTTTTCCTGTACCTGGTGGCCCCATCATTAATAAAGAGTGACCACCTGCGGCGGCTATTTCTAAGGCTCTACGCGCCCGATGCTGACCTTTTACATCACATAAATCGGGCATTTTTAGGGTTTGATGGCTTGGTTTTTGGTTTAGGGTAGGCTCTAAGCCTGTATCTGTTTGCAAATAGTCACATAAAGCACGTAAATGACTCACGCCATAAACACGCGCATTTTTGGGGCGTGCGGCTTCTAGGGCATTGCTACTGGGTATATATAAGGCATGACTTTCTTTGGTAGCGGCAATACTGGCCGATAACACACCCAAAATAGGACGTAACTCACCTGTTAAGGCTAGCTCCCCCAAAAACTCTTTATTGTTAAGTGACTCAATAGGAATTTGACCGCTTGCCGCTAAAATTCCTAGCGCAATGGGTAAATCAAAACGTCCGCCATCTTTGGGCAAATCGGCAGGGGCTAAATTAATAGTTAAACGCCGTTGGGGAAACTCAAAACCTGCATTAATAATCGCCGAGCGGACACGGTCTTTACTTTCGCGCACCGCGGCTTCGGGTAAACCCACAATAACCAACGCAGGTAAACCATTGCTTAGATGAACTTCTACGGTAACCAAAGGCGCGTGCAAGCCTAAGGCGGCTCGCGTATAAACGAGGGCTAATGACATAAAAACTTCCTTGTTAATCTTAATTTTACTTAACTATTTGCTCTTCTAACAATTTTACCTGTTTTTCTAGGGCTTGTAATTTTAAACGTGCTTCGCCTAAACGCTGCGTTTGACGATCAAACTCCTCACGCGTCACTAGCTCCATTTTGGCAAAAACCTCTTGCAACACGGCATGAAAATTTTTATCTAACTCTTGCCATGCACCCGATTGATTACTTTGTGCATAACGCTCTTGTACTTGCTCTCTAATTTTTTGCACCAAATTATCCAACACCACGCTCACCTCGCTCAAAAAACGCACCAAAATCTTCAAAACCACAAAAAACGCACCAATTTGGTTCAAGCATGCAGGAGAAGCCAAACTACTTTTGCCCAAAACCGTGCAGTGACTCTGCCTTTAACCCTTTAAACATCTTTATTAGCAATAACTTAGCAATATTGGCACGACTCATGCAAATAAGATTATGCGACTGATGTTTAGGTTTGTGATGCTAGTGTGGCACATGTTGCCAATCACGCAAACGCTGTTTTTACTTAAACATCTTTAACTTAAACACTTTCTTAACTTAAATAATACCTAAGGGGTCACTATGAAACTTTCTTCTTTAGCTAAAGCCTTACTTGCAAGCTCCATGTTGTTTACTGCGGCTCACGCAACAGCCGCCGAACCAATTACCGTTACAGGTAGTGCAGCATTTACAACAGATTATTTATTTCGTGGTATCTCTCAAACAGGTAACAATGCGGCTGTTCAAGCAGGCATGACCGCCACTCACGAAAGCGGTGCTTATTTTTCGGTATGGGGTTCTAACATTAGCTTTACCGAAGGCGGCTTAGAAATGGATGCCTTGTTAGGTTTTAGCGGTAAAGCAGGTGAAGTAGCTTATGACGTTGGTGTTATGCACTACGGCTACCCATCTGCTGATGCAGCACTTGGTTATGATGAAATCTACGCTTCGGTAAGCACAATGGGTGCAAAAGTAGGCTTGAATTATAGCAATGACTATTTTGCCAAGTCTGATAAATTTATGTATTTGTATGCCAGCTATGGCACAGAAGTCGCAGGAGTTGGCTTATCTGCAAGCTTAGGTATGAATAAATTTGATAGTGCTGCGATGATGAGTAATGCACTTGGCACTACAGGCACAGACGACAGCTATATGGACTACAAACTTGCTGCGTCTAAAGCCATTGGTGGCATGACCATTGAAGGCGCATATATTGGCTCTGATATTGATGACACGGAATGTGGCGGTGGTTTGTGTGAAGGCCGCTTTGTACTCACAGCAAGCAAAAGCTTTTGATGTTTAGGGCTTACCTCCCCTTTCCCCTTGGGTAAGCCCTTGTTTTATTGGAGTTAAAACATGAAATTAGTCACTGCAATTATTAAACCTTTTAAGCTAGATGACGTTCGTGAAAGTTTGTCTGACATTGGTGTACAAGGCATTACTGTGACCGAAGTCAAAGGCTTTGGCCGACAAAAAGGACATACCGAATTATATCGTGGTGCCGAATACGTCGTAGATTTTTTACCTAAAGTCAAAATCGAAGTGGCTATTGGTGATGACCTCGTTGACCGTGTCATTGAAGCCATTACCAAGGCGGCTAATACTGGCAAAATTGGTGACGGAAAAATTTTTGTCACGTCTTTAGAGCAAATTATTCGTATTCGTACAGGCGAAACGGGTGTTGATGCTGTTTAAGCCTATAACAGAACTTTATTAGTTCTACCTTATTTCCCTTTTGGCACTCACATGGAGAAACCATCGTGAAAAAGATGATTCTTGCCCTAAGTTTAAGTGGCGCGTTGTTAAGTACAATCCCACTCTATGCAGAAGAAACGGCTGTTGCCCCTTCTGCACCTGTTGCTGCGACTGTTATTGAAGCAGCGACTACTACAATCGATACCGCTGCACCTGTTGCCGACGTTGTTACTGAGGAAGTAGCCGTTGCTGAACCTGCACCTGTGATGGATAAAGGCGATGCTGCATGGATGATGACCGCCACCATGCTGGTTATTTTTATGACCATTCCAGGTTTGGCGTTATTTTATGGTGGCTTAGTACGCGCCAAAAATATGCTCTCGGTATTAATGCAAGTATTTATGGTGTTTGCCGTGATTACCATTTTATGGTGCATCTACGGTTATAGCTTGGCCTTTGGCGGTGGTGGTGCTTTTATAGGCACACTCGACAAAGTGTTTTTGAGTGGTATTACACCCGCCTCTTTGGCTGATACCTTTAGTGCAGGTTATAAAATTCCTGAGTTTATCTTTATTGCCTTCCAAGCAACGTTTGCGGCCATTAGCTGTGCTTTGATTGTGGGTGCTTTTGCTGAGCGTATTAAGTTTTCGGCGGTATTAGTATTTTGTGTTTTATGGTTTACGTTTAGCTACTTACCCATTGCACACATGGTGTGGTTTGGTGATGGCTTCCTCTTTAAAGCAGGTGCAATTGACTTTGCGGGCGGTACTGTTGTTCACATCAACGCAGGTGTTGCAGCCTTAGTAGGCGCATACATGGTTGGCAAACGTATTGGTTACGGTAAAGAAGCGATGGCTCCACACAATATGGTCATGACCATGATGGGTGCTTCTATGTTGTGGGTAGGTTGGTTTGGCTTTAATGCTGGCTCTAACCTCGAAGCCAATGGCGGTGCTGCGTTAGCCTTCTTAAATACCATGTTAGCGACTGCTGCTGCTGCTCTTGCTTGGGCAGGTGCAGAAACACTACTTAGAGGCAAGCCTTCTATGTTAGGTGCAGCATCAGGTGCGGTTGCTGGTTTAGTTGCTATTACTCCTGCTTGCGGCACGATTGGCCCTATGGGTGCCATTTTGCTTGGCTTAATCTCTGGTGTAGTGTGCTTGTGGGCTGTGACTGGCTTAAAGAAATTGATGAATGTAGACGACTCCTTAGATGTGTTTGGTATTCACGGTATTGGCGGTATTATTGGTGCGATTTTAACAGGCGTGTTTACTGCTCCTTCGTTGGGTGGTACAGGTGCTGAAGATTTCTCGATTGCTAGCCAAGTGTTTATTCAAACTGAAGGTGTAGTGATTACCATTCTTTGGTCGGGTATTGTGTCTATCATCTTGTTTAAATTAGTAGACATCGTGATTGGCTTACGTGTACCAGAAGAAGAAGAGCGTATCGGTTTAGACGTAACTTCACATGGTGAGCGTGCTTACAACAACTAAGCAAGTATCACCCAATAAAAACGGAGGCTTTAGCCTCCGTTTTTTGTTTATAATACACAAGGAGACTTATTAGGACAAAAGGCGATGGTCAAATTTGGTAGTGCAATCTTATTTATCTTATTGTGTAGCACGTCTTATGCCGAAATATATAAATGGACTGATGCTAATGGCAACACACAGTTTAGTGATGAACCACCCAAACAAGGTCATTTTGACACCCTAAATATTCCTACTACACCCAGCCCTATTAGTACCTCTGCCCCTTCTAGCAACACCGACGAAGCCGCAAAACTGCGCCAACAAAAGCTAATTGATAGTTTTGAGCAAGAACGCCAAGCTAAAGAAAAAATCCAAAAAGAGTTAGCTCAAAAAAAAGAAAAACTCAATGAAACGTGTATAAAAGCAAAAGAATATTTAAGAAAGCTCAAAGTCGGCGGAATTTATAACTTAGATAAAGACGGCAATAAAGTATATAAACCCGAATCCGAACGCGCTCAAGCGGTTGAGCGCGTACAAAGCTCGATTAAACAACATTGTCGTTAAGGCTTGTGATTATTGTGGGTTTCGTTCCTCAACCCACACTACCTCGACGTTGATTTCACTCAGGAAGCTTTTTGGGTAACATCTTGCCCACACCTGTCACCACAAGCAAAGCAACTAAACCCGCCACAATACCCACTAACATTTCGCCAATAATAGCTATTAGCGCAGGCAAAACAGCAATATGTTTTACTGCCTCTACGCTATGCTCAATCGCGTGATGCACCATAGGCAAGCCATGCACCAAAATACTGCCGCCCACCATAAACATCGCGGCCGTACCTGCAATAGACAAAAACTTCATTAGTTTTGGTGCTAAAGCCAACAAAAATCGCCCTAATTGTTGTTGTGCTGCATTTTTTTGTTGAGTGAGATGCAAACCCATATCATCCAAACGCACAATACCCGCCACCAAACCATACACGCCAACGGTCATTAATAAAGCAATTCCCACCAATACCATCACTTTACTAACAAAGCTCGCCGCCGCCACCGTACCTAAGGTAATCACAATAATTTCGGCCGACAAAATAAAGTCGGTGCGAATCGCGCCTTTTACTTTTTCTTTTTCAAAGGCTAAAATATCCACTTGAGGATTATTAACCGCCTCAACTAATTGTTGATGATGTTGCTCGTTTTCTTCGTGCTTATGCAATAAAGGGTGTACTAATTTTTCTACGCCTTCAAAACACAAAAACAAACCACCTAGCATAAGTAATGGCATAATCGCCCACGGGGCAAACACACTAATTAACAAGGCCGCAGGCACCAAAATTGCCTTATTTTTGAACGAGCCTTTGGCCACTGCCCACACCACAGGCAACTCTCTATCGGCTTTTACACCTGCCACTTGCTGTGCGTTAAGTGCCAAATCATCACCCAACACGCCCGATGTTTTTTTGGCGGCCACTTTGGTCATTAACGCCACATCATCTAATAATGTAGCAATATCATCTATCAAGGCTAAAAGACTGCTACCAGCCATGTTTTTCTTCCTAAATTATATTAACGAGTAAACCATTGCGTACCACGCATGGGCATGACAATCGGCTCTACCCCTGCGTCTTTGATTTCTTGAATAAATCCAGCCAAATCTACGCTAGGAATATAATCAGGCTCATCTTCATAAGGGGTAAACATGGTGTCCCAATGGCACGGTATTATCCATTTTGGCTGCAACAAAGCCACGACATCTTTAACATAGTTAGGGCGATATTTACGACCTATCGCACACAAACACACCATATCGGCCTTAATACCTTGTAACTCTTGGTTAATAAAATCTGCCGAATCAATATGCACAATTTTTAAATTGCCTGTATCCACTAACCAATTAAGCACCAAGCCATGCTTTAAGTCTAATAACTTAGGAGGCCATGCGGGTGGCGATAAAATATCGCCTGCAATTGGAATTCTGCCCATGATTGCCTTGCCATGAATAGAGGGCAAACCACGTACCGTCCATGCGCCACAAGCAATATCCTCACGCCCCTCAGTTTGGACTAATTGAGATTCGGGCAAGCCTGCGGCTCGCCCGACCATACACGCGGCACTTGAGCCAATTAAGCGAGCGCCTGTTTGTTTGCATAAATCGGGCGCATCTAAAATATGGTCATAATGTGCATGACCAATTAAGACTTCATCAGCTTGAGGAATATATTTTTTAAGTAAATCGGTATTGGTATGTAAAGGGCGTAATAATTCGGTCACTCCTATTCGGCTCAAATAGGGGTCTAATACCACGGTGCGGTGCTTGTTTTTAATGATAAAACCTGCCGTTCCTAAATAGCTTAACTCAACTGCATTGGGTGTTTGTGGCAAGGCTGCACTATAAATACTGTGTTGAGGGGTGAGCTTTAATAAATGACGTACCGTCTTGGCAAGGAATTGTTTTATCATAATGATTGGCCTAATCTACATACAAACTTACCCTCACTCTAGCTCTCTCCCGTAGGAGAGAGAACTCCCTCTCCTACAGGAGAGGGTTGGGGTGAGGGTAGATAAATAACCGTGCAAGCCCTAAACATAGACCATTGAACAGGTGAATACAAGTGAGCGCAAACAAACTAGGATTTATTGGGATGGGTTTAATGGGCAGTCGCATGACCGCCCGTTTATTAGGCGCAGGTTATGAGGTTTGGGTATGGAATCGCTCGCCTGATAAATGTCTGCCCTTGGTAGCACAAGGAGCAAAACAAGCCACAGACTTGGCCACCATAGCACAACAGTGTGACGTTATCATGTTATGCCTATCAGACACATCAGCCGTTGAGTCAGCAGTTTTTGGTGAGCAAGGTTTAGCCAATCATCTAAAAAACGGGCAATTAGTGGTTGATTTCTCGAGTATTACACCTGATGCCACACGTGACTTTGCCATGCGCTTACAAGCCCAAAAGGTACACTGGATTGACTCGCCTGTGTCGGGTGGCGTAATGGGAGCAGAAAACGGCACGTTAATTTTAATGGCAGGTGGCGAACTTGAGCAAATTGAACACTTTCGCCCAATAGCCGCACATTTAGGCCAAAAACTAACCCACATGGGTGAGGTGGGGACAGGTCAAATTACCAAAATTTGCAATCAAATGATTGTGGCGAGTAACGCAGTATTGATTGCCGAAACAGTTGCTTTAGCCGCCAAAGCAGGCGTTGATGCGACTCAACTTGCACCCGCCCTTGCAGGTGGTTTTGCTGACTCTTTACCTTTGCAAATTTTGGCACCACGCATGGCTAGTAAGACGTTTGAACCTGTGCAATGGAAGGTACAAACGCTTTTAAAAGACTTAGATAACGCTGTGGCGTTGGCCAAAGAAAATACTAGTAGCACGCCCATATCGGCGTTAGCATCTCAGTTGTTACGTTTACACGCAGCAACAGGCGCAAGTTTGGAAGATTTAAGCTCGGTGGTGAAGGTATTTAAAACCTAAATAAAAAAAGGCTTGGTTGCCCAAGCCTTTTTGTTTGTGAATGTTAATTTATTTAGCTACGTCTTCTTTTTTGGCTTTATGAAAACTAAGCCACATAGTTACCGCTAATACGCTCACAATTACCGCTAAAGACACTAAAGCAGGAATTTTAAACACATCTAACAGCAACATTTTTGTACCAATAAACACCAACACAATCGCCAAACCATAGTTTAACAAGCTAAATTTGTCGGCCACACCTGCCAACATAAAGTACATGGCACGCAAACCTAAAATGGCGTAAATATTTGATGTTAATACAATAAATGGGTCGCTAGTAATCGCAAAAATCGCAGGAATACTATCTACCGCAAAAATCACATCACTTAACTCCACAAACACGAGCACCAAAAATAACGGAGTCGCCACACGCTTGCCATTCTCTAAGGTAAAAAACTTTTCACCGTCATAATCTTTAGATAATGGAATATGACTTTTTAACCAATTTAGCAACTTGTTGTCTTCTAAATTTGCGTCATCATCTGCGCCTTGCCACATTTTTATGCCCATTAAAACCAAAAACGCGCCAAAGACGTACATCAACCAATGAAACTCAGTCAGCAACCAGCCACCTACAAAAATCATCACCGCCCGTAAAATAATCGCACCCAAAATCCCGTATAACAACACGCGGCGTTGCAAATGAATTGGCAAGGCAAAATAGCTAAAAATCATTAAAAACACAAAAACGTTATCAACCGCTAAGGATTTTTCGACCAAATACCCTGTAAAGTATTCGGCAGCTTTTTCGGCAGCAACTGCCGAGCCTAAGTTATTAGCGGTTTCCCACCACAGCAAACCACCAAATGCTAAGGCCAAACTAAACCATACTAAAGACCAAATAGCTGCACTTTTAAACGAGACTGTTTGTTGGCCGCTTTTATTTAAGCCAACGAAATCAATAGCTAAGGCAATTAACACGCTTAATATAAACGCTATCCACAGCAGTGGGCTGGCTAAGGATTCCATAAATTCACCTCAAATTATAAACATAAATTAAGGTCATCAGGCTTGTGGTGTAGGCGCAGTGCAGACAATACAAAACGATGACCAAAAAATTGGCCACCATAGTCTTGCTTGCCAGTGATAGCGTAAAAACGCTATAAAGACTAAACATACCGATTGTTGTACTAGGGCTAAGATGGGCTTAGCAAACAATGTGTTGACGATATGCTTACGAGAAGCTACTCCCTATGGAGAACAGCGCAACTATACCTAATATTTAAAAAAAGACAGCTCTACATTTTAAAATAATGCTATTTTTTACACAAAGAAACAAAGCGATTACACTTGGTTTCGACTTGCTTTAACCCTCACTCTAACTCTCGCCCTCAGGGAAGAGAGAACGCCCTCTCCCAATGTGAGAGGGCTGGGGTGAGGGCTAATTTAAACCGCCAATATGCTTTAGTAAGATGAGTATTGTTCTTATGCCACAATTTGCTGCTAATTTGTCGTTATTATTTACCGAATATCCTTTGATTGAACGCTTTGCTTATGCCAAGCAGATGGGTTTTGATGCGGTAGAAATTCAGTTTCCTTATGAATTAAACATTGAGCAAATTAAACAACAACTTGATGAGCATGACTTAGACCTCGTGTTAATTAATGTCCCTGCGGGTGATTTAATGCAAGGCGGTGATGGTTTGGCTTGTGTGCCGCATCAAGAACAAGCCTTTAGAATGGCGGTGATGCAAGCCTTAAATTATGCTCATGCTTTGGGCGTAGGGCGCGTTAATGTGTTGGCAGGTCGCCAACCTATGGATTGTGAGTTATTAGACTGCTTAAAAACCTTAGCCGCTAATTTACGTTATGCTGCCGAAGCCTTTCAATCCATTGGGGTCATCACCACGTTTGAGGCCATTAATACTTTTGATATGCCACGCTTTTTAGTTAAATCAGTAGTGGATATGCAAGAAATGCTTGAGGCGGTTGACCACCCTACCCTAAAAATGCAATTTGATTGTTATCACATGGCGCGTATGGGTGAAGATATTATGAGCAGCCTGCAAGAAAATATGGCTCATATTGGCCATATACAATTTGCCGATGTGCCACAGCGTCATCAACCGATGACAGGTTCTTTGGATTTTAACCGCATATTTAGCACCATCGACAAGCTCGGTTATCAAGGTTATTGTGGCGCGGAATATCAACCCTCAGGGCATAGTGTTGATTCATTTGACTGGTTTAATCCGTATCGGAGTTAGCCCTCACCCCACCCCTCTCCCACAGGGCGAGGGAGTCTTTATAAGGAATGCATGATGAAATCCTGTATTTTTTGCAGCATTGTGGCGCAGCGAGCACCTGCCAGTATTATTTATGAAGATGAATTATGTTTAGCGTTGATGGATATTTTTCCGCTACGTCCTGCCCATGTGTTAGTAGTTAATAAACGTCATGTGCAATATGTGCATGAACTAAGTGAACAAGAGCGTAATCATTTATTTACTATTGGCAATAAAGTCAGTCAGGCTATACGTCAATCTAGCTTAAAACCTTTAGCAGTGCATTTTAATATTAATGATGGCAAAGCCGCGCATCAAACCGTGCCTCATGTGCATTTACATATTTTGCCGCGTTATAAGCATGATAGTTTGGCTTTTATAGGGAGCTTATTGACTAAGCCTTTGTTAATGCTTAAAGGGGGCAAAAGTCGTGAGCAATTAGATATTCAAGCGCAAGAAATTAAAAAATATTTGTAAAAAGATGGGGGATTAGGGCAACCACTAGCCCCTACCCCCCCCCCAACAGCTTAAAAACTATAACCTACCCCTAACGCAAAGCCATCTTCATCTACACCCGATGTGGCTAATTGTTGGTCTTGAATATCGAGCTTTAACACCACACGCGGTGCTAAATAATAGTTAACGCCATAATTCCATTGCTCTTTTTTGCTGTCTTTGCTATTTGTAATCGTGTTTACTGCTTCGTTATCCCATGAGCTAAAACGCGCAAAAACACCTAATTTTTCAATCGGTTTATACGCCGCTTCTAGGTAATAACCTTCTTGTTTGGCTTTGTGTGCATTGGCAGCAGCTAAGTCATCAATATCCCATTGGGCATATAAGGCACGCGTCGAAAAGTCATGCCATGTATATCCAATATGTGCTTCAACTAAAGTTGCTTGATTGTTTAGGGCTGATGTACCTTGAGTAATATCTTTTTGTAGCTGATAAGCAATACCTGCATCTAAACCTGCAATACCTCGATAATTCAAACCCAGTGTATAAGCTAAGTCTTCGGCAACCGCTTTTGCGCCTTTTTGGCGACCGCTACGAATCGAGCCATCGCTGGTTTTTAGCCCTGTAGAAACCAGCGCGTTATAACTTAAACCGTCTACACCAGCAACTAAACCACTGGCTTTTACTGCGCCTTCCCACCATGTCGTTGGAATAATATTGCTTTCGACTGGGTTACGTTTGTTACCGTAAAAAGTATCTGGCTCGTGAGTTTCGTTCAAAAAGCCAATCGGTATTAAAATCTGACCTATAGATAGGTTTTGTTTGCCTGCATAGTTCCACTCAATAAACATTTGCTCAAGTTCAATTTCGCCCACTTGGCCTTCGCCTGCTATGGCGTGTTCTAGCTCTAACTCAGAGTGTAAGCGCACGTTATCGCTAAACTGATGGCCTACATACAACACAAAACGGTAAGCATCGTATTGTTGTTTGGCATTATCAAAATTGTAGTACTGTGCTTCGCCGTACCCTGCAAGCGTTGTTTTACTAAATGGGTTGCTGTTATTGGCTGAAGGTTTTTCTATGGCGGCCACTAAGGCATCAATTTGTGATTGTTGTGCTTTTAGTTGATTTTTTAATGCGCTAATTTCGGCTTCGTTAGCAAAGGTAGCACCCGATGTGGTGGCTAACATAAGGGCTAATAATGACTTTTTAAACATGAATCTATCCTCAAATAAATAGCACAAGATATTTGTGTGCCATTTTACACAAGATAAACATAAATGCAAATCGTTATCATTTATATTTGATTGGTTTGTTTGAGGACTGATGGTTTAATCGCTTGTGCCAATTGAGCCGCCCATAAGCTATAAGCCTGTGAACTAGGATGGAAGCCATCACTGGCTAATAAATTATGATTAGGTGTAAAGTGTGGCACAACAAACTGCGCTTTTTGATGATGACGCATTGCTTGTGCCAATAACACATTTAAAGACTGGGCGCGTTGCCCTAAATACCACCGCAAAGGTTGAGGTAAGGCCACAAAATAGTGCATCGGTGGCACACTCGATAACAGTATTTTTTGTACACCAAATTTAAGCAGCAATAACTCAATTAACTGCTGTTGCTGCTGTAACCAAATTTTAGGCTTTATTTGACTGGTAACATCGTTTACGCCTAATGATGTTACCGCAATATCAAACGATTGCTTAGGCTGTTGCTCAAGCTGCTCAATTAACGCTAATGTGGTTAGCCCTGTTTGAGCAAGCAAACACCATGACACTTCAAAATCAACCGCTAAAGCAGCCACTAACTGCCCTAACAATGCGTCGTTTTGATGAGCTGTGCCTACACCTGCGGCGGCCGAATCGCCCACAATTAACAAGCGTAAGGGTTTGCCTGTGCCTGTAACACCCACTCTTGCTCCTTTCGGCTCAGGGAGTTTTGGCGTAACACGACGCACATACATTCCCTGAGTTAATAATAAGGGTGCAAGGGCTAATTTGGCAGCGGCTAAACGCATCGTTTTAACCCACAAACATTTTTTTAGCTAAAGGCAATGCCTTAACACCACCAATATTGATAGCCGTCATTAAACCGCCAATCATCGCGCCCACTACACCACAGGTCATAATATCTTGGCCTGTTAAATATAAGCCGTCGATGTCGGTTTTAGGGCGTAACCATGTTTGCTCAAAGCGTTTAGGGTCGTGATCTAAGCCGTAAATTTCACCTTTTTGATACCAACAAAAAAACTCGGTTGATAACGGTGTGGCCAATTCGTAATAATCAATTTTGCCGCGCAAGTGAGGCATTTTTTGATAGAGTTTTTCGAGTAAACGCTGCGAAAAATCTTCTTTGAGTGCATCGTAATCATCGCCCCGTTTGCCCCACGGTTTGTCTGCCCATTTTTCTACCCATTCCCACGGACAAGGTGCCACAATTTCGATGGTCGAACGGTCTGGATAACGGGCGTTAAAATCGGGGTCTTTTGCCGAAGGAAACGAAACATACACCATCGGAATATCGCTATTCGCATCAGCTAAAAAGCTTTTAATAGATTGCTCGTAGTTTTCGTTAGGGTAAATCCACAAATTAGTTTTAGGCAAGTTAAGGTTTTGTGCGGTGTCTTTCATGCCAATATATAAACACAAACTCGCCATCGACGGCTTAACGCTATTTAGCTTTTGGCTGTAGCCCGTTTTTTGCGACACGCTTTGTGGCAATAAACGATTAAAAGTATTAAATACCCCCGCGTTACTAATCACAATCGGTGAACGCACCTCAGTGCCATCCTTCATGCGAACCCCAACCGCTTTACCTTTTTCTAGCAAAATATTTTCTACGGCAGCATAAGTAAACACTTCGCCACCCGTTTTTTGAATTTGTGGAATGATGGTTTCGGCCATGCGCGATGCACCACCAATAGGATAATAACCCCCATGCAAATAATGTTTCGCAATTAAGGCATGAATCAAAAAGCTCGACTCGGCAGGCATCATGCCGTTATCGCCCCATTGACCTGTTAAATACGCAATTAAGGTTTGGTTAGAGGTTAGCTCTTCCAAAACTTGGCGAGTAGGACGATTAAAATAACTTGGCTCAATACGACTACGCACTAACTTAGACAATTTAGCGATACGTTTAGGCAGAATTCGCTCTACAGTAAATAGCTGCATAGCATTGGCTACTTTGCCTAAACGACTAATATATTCATCAATCGCGCCTTGTTCTTGCGGAAAACGTGCAACTAAGTTGTTTCTAAAATTGTCTCGGCCTGCCACCAAATCAAAATGGTCATCGCCCAAAAAAATACGGTCATAACAGGCATCTAACGCGGCCCACTTGAGCTGATCGTTACTAATAAAATCAAATAAACGTCGTGCTAAAGTCGTTTTTATACCCATATCACCAATGTAATGCACGCCTACATCCCATTCATAGCCATTACGACTATAACTATGGGTAAATCCACCTGCGGTGTAATGCTGCTCAAACACCGCTACTTTGTAGCCCAAGCTAGATAAACACGCCGCGGCCGTCAAACCTCCAATGCCCGAACCAATGACAATAGCATCGTAATCGCCATTTAAACGATTGGCACGATAGCGTTTGCCAATACGAATCGTGCTGGCGGCCAAACCTGATTTTTCTGTTTTTTGGGGGGCTGTTTGAGTCATGATATTACTCTAAGTGGGCGGTGTTATTTAATAAACCATCGGCCAACAAACGGGTTACGGTTTGCGCCAAGGTATCTAAATCGTTTGATGACGGATAATTAACTAAGCCATCAATACACAGCATGGATAAACCATGCACCAAAGACCATGCCGTTGTGGTGAGTAACTCAACGGGCAAAGGCTTAAAAATGTTTTCGTCTAAGCCGCGCTGCATATTGTTACGCAACATGGCAAAAGAGTTATTTGAGCTTTGATATAACTCAGGAAAGCGTTTACGCTCTACCATACGCTGACCAAACATTAAACGATAATGGGCAGGATGATGAATCGCATAATCGATGTAACCCATGCCTATACGTTGTAAAGCGGTCATGGCATCACAGGCTTCTTCACCTAAATACTGCTGCATATTGCGTGTTAAGCCGCTAAAGCCATCACTAGCAATGGCTGCTAACAATGCAGACTTGTCTTCAAAATGACGATACACCGCCGTGGGTGATACGCCAACATCAGCGGCTAAGGCGCGTAAACTTAATTTAGCCACACCATCGGCTTGCAGGCGTACCAACGCGGCATCAAGTAGCGCATCACGTAAGCTGCCATGATGATAATTAGGTTTAAGTAAATCTTGAGTCATTTCTTATATTCTTTAATCATTAGACAAATATCTTAAAGATTAATGTTAACACTGTCAACATGGCGTTAAAATAATTCCAAATAAGATGTGTTCTTAAACTAGGAGTGTTGGTGTTTTAGTCTAAAACACGCTTTAGGTTTGATGTTAAGCATATTATCTTATTTATCCCTCTCTCTAGCTATCTCCCACTAAGAAGAGAGGACTCCCCGCCCTTCGGGAGACGACTGCAAGGATGCAGGAGATAGAGCAACGCATGGATCTGTTGCCGAGGGTTGGGGTGAGAGGGCTAAATAAAATCACTCGGATGAGCCAACAACCACTCACTCACCTGATTTAAGCGTTTTTGAGGGTTACTTTCTTCTAACAGATGTTGTTGCTCAGTTAACGACAAAGGCAAGGCTTCGGCCAAACGCCACGCCAAAGAACCCGCCTCGGTTAATACATCACCACACTGTGCAAAAGAGGCAGCAATCTCGGTAAAATTATCTGGAATTGCCACGATGGGGTCTAGGGTTAACCATTCGACTTGAGCGCGAGCTAAACCGTCTTCTTCTACCGTAATACTTAAAATTTTAAAGCGTCTATCCCCTACTGCTAAGGCCATTAAACTGCCATCGGCTAAGGCAACTTGTTGCACTAAATACGCCGAACAGCCAATATCGTACGGAAAAGCAGGTTCACCCACCTCACTACCATAACGAATACGTACAACACCAAACGGTTTGGATTTACCACACTCGTCCATTAAACGCCGATAACGCAACTCAAACACACGAAGCGGTAATTCTCCTTGAGGAAACAACACAGAATTTAAAGGAAAAATAACTAATTCTTGCTTCATTATTTAAATCCAATAGATGACTTAACTCTTTTTAGAACGATAAAAACAGCACATGCCATAGCGCAAAAAAATAAGCGATAACTATATTTACACTAAGTGTGCTATAAATTCAGACTAGCTCAATTTTTTAAAAAATGTGGCCAAAGCAACATCATTAGCGTTTAAATTGTGCAATTGCGCCATATAAATATCAAAAAACAACTAAAATTAGCCTTAATTGCGTAATTTGTGCCTAGCATGAGGAAATTTTATGCCGCTTGGTGACCGACTACTACAACCGATATTATTGCGTACTTTGGCGCATCCTCAATTGCACAACCTATTGCAGTCAAGACACGAGTGGTGGCGGCGTTTACGCAACAAACCGCATCAAGTGGTGGTTTGGCTAAGCTTTACCGACCCTTATAGTTATTTATTAGTGCAAACCTTGCCGCAATTTGTGGCTCAATTTGACATACAATTAATTTTTAAAATTTTACCGTATCAAGAACCTAATCAATATTTTAGCTATTACTTACGCGATGCGTGGCATTTAGCACAGTTTCATCAATTACAATTTCATCATTTTCATGCTCCCTCTCAAGAGCAATGTTTTGTTGCCAGTCAATTGTTATTAGCCAATCGCCATTTACCTATAGATGATTTTTTAACCCTCGCCAAACAAACTTTTTTATGTTTATGGGAGCATCAACACCAAAAGTTAGCCACTTTATGTTTGCGTTTTCAAACTTTATCGGCAAGCAGCACCCGTAAAAAACTGCAACAAGCCGAGCTATTATTTAGTGAGTCACCTGCTCAACGTCCTGCGGCCTTGTTTTATCAAGGGCAATGGTTTTATGGCGTTGAAGAACTCAACTTTTTAGCGCAACAGCTCAGCCAAAAACAGCTTAATTTAAATCAGTGTGGTTTTGTATTAGATGACGAGCAGCATCAAGGTGAACAAAATTATTTAATTAATGACCCACAACAGTTGGCTTATATTCGCGCTCAAAAACACGACATGGATTATTATTTTTGTTTTGATGACCCTTTATCATATATTTACTTAGTGGCTGCCTCGCAACTTGCTGATTATTATCAAATTAAATTAAACTTAAAGCCTATACTGCTTGATTCGATGACTGTGCCATCATGGAAAAGTCAATTTGCACATTTACAACATTTAGCAAGTATCTATAATCTTGAGTTAAATCGGCATTATGTACTTTCGCCCAAAGGCTTAACACATTGTCATGCCTTGTTTTTTGCGGCACAACAACAGCAAAAACCGCTAGAAATGACGCTATTATTACTACAAGCTATTTGGACAAATGCTCAAGACTTAAGCTATATGCCTCATGTTAAAACAATAAGTGCAATATTAAACTTACACAACACCGACCTCAAAACTCAACTAAAACAAGACTTATGGCACAGTAAGGTAGAACAAAACACAGCGGCATGGCTAGAGTTGGATTTGCCGCATTTACCCAGTTTTTATTTACAAGGAGAACGGCGGATTAGTTTTTGTGGGGCGCAACGCTTATGGGCAATCGAAATGGTATTAGTTGATAATATCAAAGAACCCTCTAAAACGTAGCGGCTTAATACTAATTTGCCATAATAATTATGGGTCTGATTCGTGCATTACTAACGCGATTAAGCGTTTTATTACCACATAGTTTTACTAAACAAATGGCTTTGTTTTCGGCAGGGTCGTTATGTATTGCTTTGATTATTTTTGCGACCACTATTTATCAGCAACAACGCACCATTAACCAACAAAATGCCGTTAATCAAGCCATATTACTTATTAAAAATTTAAGCACTTTAGTAGAACAAGATGTATTAATTGCCAATAAAAAATCTATTCGCTCTTTACTGCTTAATACCGCCATTTTTAGTGAAGTAAAAGAGCTAATTGTGACCGACTCTGATGGTACTGTTTTAGTTCATATCGAACATAAAGAGGGTGAAGAGCCTAGCGAAAAAATAAATGATAGCCAACTTAAAACACCCAAAAGCAAAGATTTATATTATAGTATTAATAATACTCGCAGCTATATTACTTTTTGGCAGCCCATTAGTGATTATGGTTGGGTATATATGTTTTATGACTATAAAAATCAATCAGATATTTATTTAAAAATTGTCAAAAATGCCTTATTTTTAGCTATTCTATTTTCGGTTATTGCTGGATTTGTTTTATTTTATCTCCTTAAACATCCTATTTCTCAACTTAATCGTTTAATTGATTTTTCCAAAACATTAAATGTAGATATTAAACAAAAAACCATACATATAGACTCACATATTAATGAGATTAAAGAGTTAAATGTTGCACTAAATCAGTCAGCAGCGCGTTTATCGGAGCAAAGCCAACGTATTCTTAACTCCGAAGCACAATATCGCCAAGTGATTCAAAACGTAGAGGAAATTATCTTTCAAACCGATAATCAAACTATGTTTACCTTTTTAAATCAGGCTTGGCAAAACATTACGGGCTATCCTATAGAAAACAGTAAAAATAAAGCCATGGTTGATTTTTTTCATCCCGAACACCAAGACCATATTTTTCATTTATTACAAAAACTTTTTAGTGGTACAGAAGAACAAATACGCTGTGATGTACAAATCATCACTGCTTCTCACGAAACCCGTTGGGTTAATTTATGGATAAGCCGAATTGATAGTGATGTGATAAATGAGAATGGTACTAAAGTTATTACAGGTACCACAGGAACAATTAACGACATTAGCAAACGTAAACAAACCGAAACCGCATTAATTGCCGCTAAAGAAGCCGCCGAATCGGCTACTAGAGCAAAAAGTGAATTTTTAGCCACCATGAGTCACGAAATTAGAACCCCAATGAATGGCATTTTGGGCATGGCACAGTTATTACTCGAAACACCTTTAAATCAAGAGCAGCAAGAATATTCGCGTATTTTGTATCATTCTGGCCAAGCTTTATTAACGATTATTAATGATATTTTAGATTTTTCTAAAATTGAGGCAGGTAAGTTAAGTATCGAAAATATTGCCTTTGATTTACAAAAAATCTGTGAAGAAGTCTGTGATTTATTATTATCTCAAGTTCACTCAAAAAATATTGAATTAGTATTATCGTATCACCCTGCTTGTCCACGCAATTTATTAGGCGACCCTAATCGTATTCGACAAATTCTGCTTAACTTATTAGGTAATGCGATTAAATTTACTAAAACGGGTTATGTAGCACTTAAAATCTCTGCCGATGTAATTACTCCCGCCACCGTCGATTTAAGCATCGAAATTATTGATACAGGTATTGGCATTCCGCAAGATAAACAAGGCAAGTTGTTTCAGCTATTTTCACAAGCCGATGCCACCACTACGCGCCGTTTTGGCGGTACAGGTTTAGGTTTGGCTATTAGTAAAGGCTTGTCTGAGTTAATGGGTGGCCAAATTAGTTTACAAAGTGAACCCAGTTTAGGCTCTACCTTTAAAATTGAGCTATCTCTTAAACGACAAAATGCGGTTGAACGCTCGATGCCGCAATATCCCGAATTGTATTTTGTGCCTATTTTAGTGATTGATGGTTTAGCAATTAACCGCCAACACATTAGCGATTGTTTGCAGCGTTATGGTATGCGCGTAGAAACAGCAAGCTGTACCGAAGAAGGCTTAGTCAAACTTAAACTGATGAATCATTTATCACCACGTATTCCGTTTATTTTAATCGACCAACAGTTACTTAAATCGAGCGATGGTATTTCGTTTGCTCATTCGGTACGTCAAAATCCTATTTTTGCTAATAGCCATTTAATTTTAATGAGTCAAACCCCTTTACGCAGTTTAGCCAGTAGTGTTTATAGTGCCTTTAATGGTTTTGTGAGCAAGCCGATTCGTTTTTATCAATTAATTAACGAAATTGCCGCGATTCATAGCGGCAAAAAAACCTTTTTACAACTTAAAGAAAGCAATCCTAACCACAACAAAACACTATCAACCAACTCAAGTCTCAACAGTGATTTGCCCATTTTAAAACCCTTAGCTCCTCACCCAACACGCCATAAAACGCTAGTTTTATTAGCCGAAGATAATATCGTCAATCAAAAAGTGGCGTTAAAAATGCTCGAAAAAGCAGGGATTCAAGTCGAAATTGCTCATAATGGCAAAGAAGCTGTTGAGTTATGTGGTGATAAAATTTATGACATCGTGTTTATGGATTGCCAAATGCCCGAAATGGATGGCTTTGATGCTACACGCGCAATTCGAGAACAAGAAAAAAAATTAGATCGTGACCCTGTGACTATTATTGCCCTGACTGCTAATGCTTTAGAAGGCGACAAAGCTCAATGTTTAGCGGCAGGCATGAACGACTTTTTAGCCAAACCACTCAAACAAGACATCTTACGCGCCCTATTACATCAATACCAAGCTAAACCCTAAAACTGGCTTTAGCTACCGCATAACAATCGTCAATATGCTGATACACAATACGCCGCAACACAAAATAACCCAAACCTGCGGCCACCATTTGCCCACCAAAAGGAATAAATTTAGCGACTTGTTTAGAAATGACTTTGGTAGCCATACTTTGCACACTTTGGCGCACGACAGTTCGGGTAACTACTAAACCAATAAATTGTGAGCCACGCTTGGCGACTTCTGACCACACGACTTTTTTGGTTTCGGGGTCAAAGGCTTCTATTTGCTCAGGGGCTAAACCAAAACGCTGGCTAATTTCGGGAATAAGTACCGTTAAAATACTGGCATCTACCACCACATCTAAAAAAGGCACAGGCACAACCGCTATCCCTGCCGACACTAAGGCACGCTTACGCGCCAAGGCACGGCACTGCTCTTTAATAATATCAAACTCATGATTACGAGACATATTTAGCTCTTATTATAAGAATAATGAATTAGGCAAAGATAACATCTTAAGTCAAAAAAATTAAATACAAAAATTGCAAATCAACACTCATTGATGTTATGTTATAGTATAACAAATTTACAAATAGCCGTTTTAAGAGACTCGCTCATGAATAAACCTACGTTATTGGCGGTAGCTATCTGTTTTGCGCCAACCGCCTATGCTCAAAACAATCAAATGATAAGCTCTGGCTCACAGTTTAACCCATCTATTTCGTTGATTTTAGACGGTAATTATTATCACGATAACAAAAAAGGTAAAGCAGGCGATTATTTAGAAGAAATTGCAGGTATTAGCCATACCGTGCATGATGAACACGCCCATGAAGCTCATGGCGTAGAGCAAGGCTTTAATTTGGGCGAGTCCGAATTAGTGATGTCAGCCATTGTTGACCCCTATTTTGATGGGAAATTAATACTCGCCATTGATGGCACAGGCACAACCGAACTCGAAGAAGCATGGTTACAAACACGCATGTTGCCATATGGTTTAAAAGCCAAAATGGGCAAACTGTTTAGTGACATTGGCTATTTAAACAATCAACATCCACATACATGGGATTTTTCAGACCAGAACTTGGCCTATAGCTCGTTATTAGGCGAACATGGTTTAGCCGATACAGGCGTACAATTAACATGGTTAGCTCCTACGCCATTTTATGCCTTGTTTGGCATAGAAGCTCTGCAAGGCAACGACCAAGCGCGTTTTGGTGCTTTAGTAGATGAAGAACTCGCGCACGAAAAACTTGATGAAACCAATATGCTAGGTGGCTTTAGCGCACAAAAAGCAGGCCCACGTATTAACACTATTTTTGCCAAATTTGCGCCCGACTTAGGCACTAATCATGTCTTACAATGGGGATTAAGTTATGCTCAAGCCAAACAATACCAACAATTATTAAATGAAGATGAAACCACTCAAAGTGGCGATGAGCTGGCACTAAATGGCAAGCAAACCTTAATGGGGACTGATATTGTTTACAAATGGGACAGCGCAGGCCAATATGGTCAAGGTGACTTTAAAATCATTGTCGAATACCTCAAGCTCAAAAAAGACATGAATGTTGTTGCCTCTGGCGTAGGCATGGATACTGATGGCGACACGGTACTAGATAGCTTTCCTTTAGCCATTGGCAGCAAAGTGACTGGCACACAAGATGGTTATACTTTACAAGCGAGTTATGGCATTGCACCACGTTGGCAGGTCTCTTTACGCCACGATGCAACAGGCAATACCAATGAGTTAAACGAAGCAGGCAATAAAATTAGTTTTAAAGACTCGAGCCGAAACAGTATTGCTATCAGCTTTTATGCTAGCGAATTTTCACGTTTGCGCTTACAAGCCAGTCAAGCAGATTTAGCGGATGAAACAGGTAAAGTCGAAAAAGTAAATCAGGTATTTTTGCAATACACTCATAGCTTAGGACAACATGGCGCACATAAGTTTTAGATACTCCTCCACCTAAAAAGGGGGAAGCTGGGAGGGGGTAAACCTCACCCCGCCCTCTCCTTAATAAGGAGAGGGCGAACCTAAGCCCACCCTAACCCTCCCCCTAATTTAAGGGAGGGAAATACGCTTAAGCAGAGAAAAACATGAAAAAAACGGTCATTTTTAGCTTATTGGTTTTATTCAGTACACAAGCGTTAGCAAGCATCAACATTGTAGCAACCACCAGCAGTATGGGCATGTTAAGCCGAACGATTGGCGGCGATGCCGTTAAAGTGACCGAATTAGCCCCACCCGACCGCGATGTGCACACCTTACAAGTGCGTCCCTCCATGATGCAAGCCTTACGCCAAGCCCAATTAGTGGTATCTATTGGTGCTGAGCTTGAGCAAGGTTGGCTACCTCCTGCCATCGAAAGCTCATCTAATCCCCAAATTTTGCCCAATAGCATGGGTTATTTTGAGGCCGCCGCTCAAGCACCGCTTATAGATGCTCAAGCCAATGCTAACCGTAGTCAAGGTGACGTACACCCTTTAGGTAATCCTCATGTACAACTCGACCCTGTCAAAATGGCCGATATTGGCCTTGCTTTAGCAGAGCGTTTATCTAAATTAGATGCCGCTAATGCCGCCAAATATCGTCAAAATGCTCAACAATTTAAAGCAGCAGTCGAGGCCAAGCTACCGCAATGGCAAAAATTAAGCGCAGGCAGTACAGGCGTGATTTTGTATCACAAAGATGCCAATTATTTGCTTACCCGTTTTAATGTGCCATTATTAGCTTATGTAGAACCTTTAGCAGGTATTCCACCCACTGCAAGCCATATTTTATCCTTAGTACAACAATTTAAAGGCAAAAAAGGCGTTATTTTGCATACGGTTTATCAAGGTAATGCGGGCATTGCCCAGCTTGCGCAACAACTTGGTTGGAATCATGTATCTTTACCCTTAGAACCTGTAAGCAATGGCAATCAACAAGCGTATTTTGCGGTGATTGACCAATGGCTTAATGCGGTGGCTAATAATAAATAAAGGCTTTTTAACCCTCACCCCAACCCTCTCCCACAGGGAGAGGGAGGAGTAGCTGTAGCCTTAAATGGCATACTCCCGTGTTACGTTGCACTTCACACGGGCTACTTATAATAAATAAGAGCAATACCATGACATTACTACAGCTCGATGCCGTTAGTGTAGGCTATCAAAAACCCGTCTTAGCCAATATCTCGTTTAAGGTGCATAAAGGCGAAGTTTTAGGCTTGAGCGGTAGTAATGGTTGCGGCAAAAGTACCCTACTCAAAGCATTAAGTGGCGAAGCGCGAGTTTTTACAGGCACTATCGCCAAAGCCCCAAACCTTAACATCAGCCTACAAAAACAACACCCCTTACGCTTGGCTAACTTTCCACTCTCTAGCCACGAATACCTACGTTTAATGGCAGCCGATAAAGCCGAACTTCCTGCGCGTTTGGCAGTATTACGCCATCAAAGAGTCGATAGTTTATCGGGCGGACAATTTCAACTATTAAGTATTTGGGCGTGTTTGGCATCTAGTAATAGTCATTTAGTATTATTAGATGAACCCACCAATAATCTTGACCCAGCGGGCGTTAATTTGTTGCTTACTATGCTGAGTGAACGTCAACCACAACAAGGCATTGTGTTAATTAGCCACGACAAAGATTTTGTACAACAGGCTACCACACGCCAAATAGACCTCACCCACTTACATTGCTCCGATGTATAAATTATGCACTTAATTTTTGACCCTTTATTTCGTATTCCCTTAATAGTTGGCTTAATTGCCAGTATTTTGCTGCCGCTACTTGGCGCGTTATTACACGCCCGCGAAGAATGGTTAGCCGCTTTAGGTATTGCTCACGTCACAGCCGCCGCGCAATTGGTGGGTGCTGCGCTAGGTTTACCTTTATTAGCCAGTGGCACTATCGGTGCAATCGTAGCCGTTATTGCCAAGCAGTTTACCGCGCAACAAGGTAATTTAGGTTACGCCCTGCTGATGTTTGCAGGTTGGGCAGTGTTGTATTTAGTGGCAGCTAATAGCTCCTTGGGGGAATCTTTGGCTCATGCTATGAGTGATGGACAGATTTTTTTGGTCGGTAAAGACCAACTGATTGCTATGTTGTTGGTAGCGATTCCATTTTTGGCGTGTTTTGCTTGGTGGTCACAGCGTTTGTTAAGGGCGCGTTTTTTTACGGGTTACGAGCAAGCCAACAAGCTGCCTGCATGGCGTTGGCATTTAAGTTTTGATGTACTTGCGGCGTTATTATTGGCCTTTAGTACCGCGTCGATGGGGCTGATGGCGAGCTTTGCTTTAGTGGTGTTGCCTGCATGGGCGGCCTTTGCGTTAAGCAAAAGTTGGAAAAGTGCTTTATGGCTAAGTTTGTTGATTGGCGTGGTGAGTTATTTTATTTCGTTTGTAGTTGCCCTAAGTTATGACCAAGCTTTTGCACCTGTACAAGTGGCAGTATTATTTTGTTTGACGGTTGGGTTAAGACTTTTTAAGTGGCGGTTTTGATTTGTATTCCTCCCCCTTTAAAATCACACTTTTTTCATTCAGAGTTCACGCTAAGTTTTATTGATGCTTTACACTATGCCTAAGTCCTGAGGTATGGTTTATGACAACGCAACATAATTTTTTAAACGAATGCCAACAACGCATACAGCCGTGGTTAGAATCTTTTTTAAATCAACAAAATGATTTAGCACAAAACCTGTCGGCCTCGATGCGTTATGCAGTCTTAAATGGCGGCAAACGGGTACGCCCTGCCTTAGCCTATGGTGCGTGTTTGGCGTGTGGCGGCAGCCTTGCCGATGCCGATGCTGCCGCAGGTGCAGTTGAATTAGTGCATTGTTATTCTTTAGTGCATGACGACTTACCCTGTATGGACGATGACGATTTACGTCGTGGTGTGCCAACGTGTCATAAAGCTTTTGACGAAGCCACAGCCCTACTAGCAGGCGATACTCTCCAAGCCCTTGCCTTTGTTGCTTTAACTAGCAATCATTTAGATAGCACGCAACAAATTAAACAAGTACAAAAACTAGCCTTAGCCAGTAGCAACATGGCGGTAGGTCAAGCCCTTGATTTGGCAGGTGAAGGCCAACAATTAACTCTCGCGCAATTAGAGCAAATTCATCATCACAAAACAGGGGCATTGATTCGCGCCAGTGTGTTAATGGGTGCAATGGCCGCAGGATGCACCGATAAAAACACCTTAGATGCCTTAGAAACCTTTGCCAACAAACTTGGTTTAGCCTTTCAGGTGCATGATGATGTGTTAGATGTGATTGGCGACACCCAAAAACTCGGCAAAAATGCAGGTGCAGACGCACAACTTAATAAAGCCACTTATCCTGCGCTATTGGGTTTAGTGCAAGCTCAACAGTTAGCTGTACAATTGCACGATGATGCCGTTTTTGCCATAAAACCGTTAGGCTGTAGAACAAATGCGCTTATTTGGTTAGCAGATTTTCTCGTAGCACGCGACCATTGAGCTATAATCCCTCTAATAATTTTTGATAGTTAGCAATAATGTTTAATCATATTCCCTTAACTTGCCCCAACACCCCCTTACTTGACCAAGCAAGCCAGCCAGATGCTTTGCGTCAATTACCTATTAGCGTTTTGCCCGCTTTAGCGCGTGAAGTACGCGAGTATTTATTATGGTGTACAGGCCAAACAGGTGGCCATTTTGGGGCAGGTTTAGGCGTAGTAGAACTCACGATTGCCTTGCATTATGTGTATCAAACGCCTTTTGACCGTGTCATTTGGGATGTGGGTCATCAAGCCTATCCGCACAAAATTTTAACAGGTCGCAAAGAGCAAATGCTCACAATTCGTCAAAAAGACGGCTTAGCTGCTTTTCCTAATCGTGCCGAATCAGAGTATGACACCTTTGGTGTAGGTCACTCCTCTACCTCTATTTCTGCTGCATTGGGCATGAGCTTGGCTGCTCGTCATCAAAACTCTGGCCGCAAAGTAGTTGCGGTGATTGGTGATGGGGCAATGACCGCAGGCATGGCTTTTGAAGCCCTGCATGATGCTGCTCATAACAAAGCCGATATGTTAGTGGTACTAAACGACAATCAAATGTCGATTTCGCCTAATGTGGGTGGCCTGTCAAATTATTTGGCGCAAATTTGGTCAAGCAAACAATATATGGCTTTGCGTGAAGAAGGCAAAAAAGTGTTAGCGACCATGCCCGTTGCATGGAACTTTGCACGACGCACCGAAGAAAGTATGAAGCACCTCACCGCCTCTACAGGTACACTTTTTGAGGCGATTGGTTTTAATACCATCGGGCCAATTGATGGCCATGACGTGATTGAATTAGTTCACGTATTACGTAATTTACGCGAAGCCAAAGGCCCACAATTACTGCATATTTATACCACTAAAGGCAAAGGTTTTGCTCCTGCCGAAGCTGACCCCATTGGTTATCATGCCATTACCAAAATTGCCCCTGCGGTAGAGCGCGGCCAAACGCCTGCGCTTAAAAAGCCCAAATACTCCGAAGTTTTTGGACAATGGCTTTGTGATATGGCGGTGGCCGATAGCCGTTTAATTGGCATTACCCCTGCGATGTGCGAAGGCTCAGGCATGGTGCGTTTTGCTCAAGAGTTTGCGTCACGCTTTTATGATGTGGCCATTGCCGAACAACACGCCGTTACATTGGCGGCAGGTATGGCGTGTGAAGGCTTAAAGCCCGTTGTTGCTATTTACTCTACTTTTTTGCAACGCGGTTATGACCAATTAGTCCATGATGTTGCCTTGCAAAATTTAGATGTCACTTTTGCGATAGATAGAGCTGGTTTAGTGGGCGAAGATGGGCCAACTCATGCAGGTGCTTATGATTACGCCTATATGCGTACCATTCCTAATATTGTTATTTGCGCCCCTGCGGACGAAAACGAATGCCGTCAATTATTGTACACCGCCTACTTGCATCAAGGCTGCGCGGCGGTACGTTATCCACGTGGCACAGGTACGGGCGTGGCAATCGCCCCTAATATGACTGCTCTGCCTATTGGCAAAGGCGAAGTTAAACGTCATGGCCAAAAAATAGCCATTTTGGCGTTTGGCAGTATGGTTGCCCCTAGTTTACAAGCCGCACAAGCCTTAAATGCCACGGTTGCTAATATGCGCTTTGTTAAACCTTTAGACGAGGCGTTAATTACCCATCTTGCAGCCGAACATGATTTATTAGTCACCGTAGAAGAACACGCCATCATGGGTGGTGCAGGAAGTGCTGTGAATGAGTTTGTCTTGGCACAAAACTTGGGCAATCAAGTGTTAAATTTAGGTATTCCCGATGCCTTTATAGAACACGCGACCCATAACGAAATGTTAAGCAGCTGTGGTTTAGATGCTCAGGGTATTGAGCAAGCTATTTTGGCGCGTTTAGCCACACCTAAAACAGCTTCATCATCCTTAAAAATGTGAATCAAAACACAAAACGCACTCAAAACTATAAACTTTTGTTTTATGGGTGCAAAATTTGCATTGCTCTTTTAGCCAGTGATGTCATTAAAACATCATCTTTTTAGGATAAGTATGAAACTTATCTTGCCCGCTAAAGGAGCTAAAACTTATGTTATACCGATTATCTACCTACCTAATGCTATTGTGCTTATGTAGTGTCTCTTTGCCATCATGGGCCAAAATATCCGATGCCGAAGCCGTTAATATGTCGGGCTTACAACGTATGTTAAGCCAACGCATTGCCAAAAGTTATTTAATGATTGGCCAAAAAGTGAGCGTTAAAGAGGCGCAACAACAACGCGAGATGAGTGTTGCGTTATTTGACAAAAATTTAATCACCCTAAAAGAATATGCCCCTACTCCCGAAATCAATCAGGGTTTAACTCAAGTAGAGTCTGTGTGGCTTGGCTATAAAAAGCGCGTATTAAGTACACCGCAACGTGAGGATGCCTTAACAGTTATTCGTCAAAGTGATGAAGTGCTAAAACTCAGTGAGGCCGTAGTTAAAATGATTCAAACCCACAGCAAAGTCTCGGCCGCGCGTTTGGTTAATATGTCGGGACGGCAACGGATGTTAAGTCAACGTATTGGCAAATTGTATCTTAGCAAAAGCTGGGGCTTGACTTACGAGGGTTTAGAGCAAGATTTAACCACAGCCATTAATGACTACGAAAACGCCTTGCAAGAGTTAAGTGCGAGCAACCTTAACACCCCACAAATTACCGAGGGTCTAAGTAGCGTGAAACGTATTTGGAGTTTTTCTAAAGCAGGTTTTGCCCTGTCTGGCGAAAATTTGTATGTGCCGACAACTATTTGTAATACCACCGAAAACTTGCTCAAGCACATGCAAACCATTACCAAACAATACGAAGTACAAATGCAGTTAGCAGATAACCAAAAAAATAAAGCCAATCTAAAAAGCTAAAATAATAGGGAAAAATATAGGGGCAACAAGGAGGTTGCTTCTATTTATCTAAATCTTAAAGTCTTTGCGTACCCCCCATAAGGGCAGCACAATACTCACAAATGCCACACCATTAATTAGCGCGTTTATCCACAAACCAAAAAAGCTCGAATAAATACTGTCGTAAAAAGCCCAAACCACACAGGCCGCAAGCATTACATACCATGATTTTTTAGTAGGATTATCAAACGACTGAGTCACCACTGCCCAAAACAATACCCCCCAACTCGCCACTGTGGGGCCAAATATACCCACCATAAACTGCACCATGCGTAAATCTTGATTAGGATTTAATGCAAATACTTCAGCCATTAGCCTAAAATAAGGTTGCACTAAGTCAAATTGCACCACAAAAGGCAACATTAGACCACCAAAAACGTGTGCTAAGGCAACAAACTGCAACCAGCATTTAACTCTTAACAATAAGTTGTTATTCAGCATCATCATCTCATGCAATTAAAATATTAGTGCCAAATTATACTAATGCACACTTTAAGATGTATTTTCACTTTATCTGCAAAAAATTTACTGTTTTTAACCAAGTATTATAATTCTAACGATGAGACAACGATTTTAGTTTGGGTCATGCCCTGTGATGTTAATATTTTGCCATAAAATTTTATTTATTAGTGATTACGATATTGTTTTGTATAGTTCACAAAGTATACAAATTAAATTATAGTTAGCCTAGTAACACAATCACTTAACATTTAACTCAAACTTTAGGATGATATTTGAAAACTATTCGTCAAATTCGCTTAGTACAAATAAGCTATCAGGTTTTTGTATTTAGCAATCTGCTCATTGCGGGTATATTCATTGGTACAATTTTTGAGTTTTATGAGTTAGATAAGCATTTAGGTAACAAGTTAAGCTATATTTTTGTATTAAATCTTAGCCTGAGCGCGTTGTTATGGATGATTGTTAGGCGTTTACGCTGCCCTGTCTGTAAAAATGTTTTTGTAGGAAAAGAATCACCCGAATTATTTACGCATAAATGTAGACATTGTGGCCGCAGAAGTGGTGATACTCATTAAAAGACGTTGACTCCACTCAGCCAACGTAAGAACGTATCATGAGCGGAGTCGAAGGATTGATTTAAACAAACATCAACACGTCTTATTTTTTCTTGGCTTTTTTCTCTGGTGTAGCTGCTTCATCTTTAGTAACTTTTAACAACTCAACCTCAAACACTAATACTGCATTAGGAGGAATCGTGCCTGCACCCATTTCGCCATAGGCTAATGCAGCAGGAATTACAAAGCGATATTTGCTGCCTACCGACATCAGTTGCAAACCTTCTGTCCAACCCGTAATGACTTGGTCAAGTCTAAAAGAAGCAGGTTGGCCACGTGCAACTGAGCTATCAAATACTGTGCCATCCGTCAGTTTGCCTTCGTAATGTACTTCTACCGTGTCAGTGGGTGTTGGTTTGGTGCTTGCACCTTGCGTTAATACTTCGTATTGCAAACCCGAAGCAGTTGTTTTAACTTCTGCTTTTTTGCCGTTTTCAGCTAAAAAAGCCTCGCCCAGCTTTTTGTTTTCTTCGGCTTGTTTATGAAAATCTTCTTGCGCCTGTGCCACACGACGCTCTTTATAATTGGTTAAAGTTTGTTTGATTTCATCTTCCGAAAGTAAGCCTTGTTTAGCACCATAACCATCTTTAAAACCTGATACAAATTTTTCTATGTCTAAGTTTTCAATCGCAGCAGCATTGTTTTTACCAAAAATAAAACCCAAGCTATAGGCAACTTTTGCTTCTTCATTAGCAAATACACTGCTTGATGCAGTGATAGGCGTGGTTGCTTCAGCTGCAAAAACAGTTTGCGTAGCTGCCAAGGCAGCAACCAATAATAAACGCTTCATATCCTCTCCAAACTCGGTTGTTTGTTATATTCAAAATAGATGGTATCAATAGTAAATACAGGCTTTGTATAAACTGTACTTAGCTGTTTTTATTAAGCATCAAGCATACGATTAGCGGTATCATTTAGCTAGTCTTGTGCTGTTGAAAATCGGTAACTAATTTATAGATACCTTTAAACACATACAATTATCATTAGTTTGTTCAAATTTAATTAGTTCCTAACACACATACGCAAGCATCTTAACAAAACTGTATTTTTGTTAGACAATAACTGGTGTTTTTTTTAGTCAGTTACGTTACCTTGTTGATGAATTATTTTGACTCTCGGAGAAAACCACCATGTCTAGCAAGAAAAAAGCCCCTAAAGCCGACAAATTTGTTGCCGATACTAGCGCGAAGTTACAAAAACTCGCTAAACAAGCGCAAAAAGAAGCTGAAAAATACATCAAATCTGCTCGTAAACTTGTTGAAAAAGCAGAAGCTGGCTACAAAGAAATTTTAGCTAAATTAGCTAAAGTCATTAAGTCTGGCGACACTGACACCAAAAAACTGTTAGAAGATGCACAGGCTCATGCCGAAGCTGCTTTAGTAGCTGCTAAAAAAGACTACGAAACCGCTAAAAACATGGTTCAGTCCAGCGAATTACGTTCTTATGTTCAAGCCAAATTTGCCGCAGGTAAAGATGCTGCTGTTGCTTTGGTAGAAGAAATTAAGAAAGAAGCAACTCAAGTTGCCTCCGACGTAAAAAAAGAAGCTAATCACGTAGCTGAAGAAGCTGTTGCTGCTGTAGAAAAAGCAACTGCACCTGTTAAGCGCACCGTTGCTCGTAAAGCACCTGCCGCTAAAAAACCAGCCGCCACAAGCGAAACGCCTGTTGTTGCTAAACGTACTGTAGCGCGCAAAGCACCTGCTAAAAAAGCACCTGTTGTTGCCGAAGCACCTGCTGTTGTAGATGCTCCTGCGGAAGCTGCTGCAACGACCGAAACACCAGCCACCTAATTTATTCGTGGTTGATGTCAAGGGCGACTTTAGGTCGCCCTTTTTTATGCCAAAAAAATACGCTTATACATACAATGCACAAGCCCTAATTTAATTCATCATTGTTATTTTTTGATACTTGCCGTAAATTGACCACTCTAAAAAATTTAACATCTTAGGACTTACGCAGTGCAATGCGTAAGTCCTGCTCTCTTAAAACAAAGGCTCTCTTAATGCATATAGCCACATTATTATTAATTATTCTGGCCGCAGGTTTAAGCAGTCAATGGCTTGCGGCGCAAATTCGCTTGCCTGCGATTGTGGTATTAATTAGTGTTGGACTAATTCTTGGTCCTGTTACGGGTATTATTCAACTCACTTTGTCACAAACCGAACTGGGGGAGCTGATTGGTTTAGGTGTAGCCATTATTTTGTTTGAAGGCGGCATGGATTTAAAAATCAGTGAATTTAAACGCATTGGCTTTGGTATTAGCCGTCTGACAATTTTAGGCCCTCCGATTGCATGGGTTTTAGGTGGCTTAGCAGCACACTATGTTGCAGGACTAAGCTGGCCTGTCGCATGGGTTTTAGGTGCAATTTTAGTGGTTACAGGGCCTACAGTTATTTTACCGCTGTTACGTCAGGCACGACTTAATAAAGAGTCTGCCTCATTGCTTAAATGGGAAGGCATTGTTAATGACCCAACGGGCGTTTTATTAGCGGTATTAACCTTTCAGTATTTTACCTTACACGGTAGTGGCTTAACCCCTACCCTGATTGGCTTGGGCGCGGCTATTGGTGCCGCCGCGGTATTTGGTGGTATTGGTGGCTGGCTTACAGGTTGGCTTTACAAACGCGGTAGTGTGCCAACTCATTTAAAACCTCCCATGCTGATGGTATTAGTATTAGGTGCTTATTGGCTTAGTAATTTAGTGCAACATGAAGCTGGTCTATTAACCGTTACGTTAATGGGTTTGGTTATTGGTAATATGAAGCTAGTCGAAATTGAGCCACTACGACACTTTAAAGAAAACCTTACTATTGTTTTGTTATCAGTGTTGTTTATTGTTATTCCGTCACAGCTTGATTTTCATCATTTAGAACAACTGAGTTGGCGTTCTGCCTTGTTTGTGTTGGTTATTTTATTTTGGGTGCGGCCACTCACCATCGCTTTAGCCACCTTAGGCTCGTCTATGCGTCAACAAGACAAAATATTATTAGCATGGATTGCTCCGCGCGGTATTGTGGCTGCCGCCACCGCAGGTATTTTTGGCCCTGCCTTAGTGGCCGCAGGTTATAGCGATGCCGAGCAATTATTACCTATTGTTTTTTTGATTATCATTGTGACGGTATTGGCGCATGGTTTAACTTTAGGGCGTTTTGCACAACGCTTAGGCTTGGCCGCAAAAAGCGAAAATGGCGTGTTAATTGTGGGTGCATCACCGTGGACTTTGGCTTTGGCACAAACCTTAAAGGAGCTTAAAATTGATGTGATTGTGGTAGATGGCGCATATCAGCGTTTAAAGCCTATTCGTATGAATAACATCAACTCTTATTATGGTGAGATTTTATCGGAACACGCCGAGCATGAACTAGAAACCGAACATTTGAGTTATTTGCTTTGCACCACCGACAACGATTATTACAACGCCCTTGTTTGTAAGGCACAAGGGCAACATTTTGGGCATCATCGTACTTTTCAATTAGCCACGCATCAAGAGTCTAGCAAAGAGCATAAACGCTTGCCTCTACAACAACGTGGCTATTTTGCCTTTGATGCCGCCGCTAATTTGGGCACACTCAATCAGCATTTAGCAAATGGTTGGAAAGTGCAAAAAACCAAGCTGAGTAAGGATTTTGAATGGGCAAATATGAAGGAGCGTTTGGGCAAAGCAGGACAAGACTGGTTGTTATTAGGGGGAGTTTCGCCCGATGGTATGTTGCACTTGCGCTCGACCGAACAAAACTTTACCGCTAAAGCAGGTTGGACGTTATTGTATTTTGCGCCCTTAGCTACCAAAAAGGACAATTTTAACCCAGAGGATAGCTCCCCTAAACTAAACAATGCCTCCCCGACAGGAATCGAACCTGTAACTGCCCCTTAGGAGGGGGCCGTTATATCCATTTAACTACGGAGAGAAAGCGCGGCAATTCTACCCTAAAGTAATGATAAACGGCTACAATACGCGCCTTATTTGTTAGCCTGCCGATGTTTTTACCATGATTCAGTACCAAGATTTAACCTTACGCCGCAGTGGTCGTATTTTATTTGCCAATGCTTCGGGCATGATTCACCCCTCTTGGAAAGTCGCTTTAACAGGCGAAAATGGCGCAGGCAAATCGAGCTTTTTCTCGGCCTTATTAGGTGGTTTAACACCCGATGGCGGTACGTTATCACGCCCACAAGGTTGGGTCATTGCCCACATGGCGCAAGAAGTGGCAGCACTTAACCGCACTGCCCTAGACTTTGTACTTGATGGTGACAAAGAATGGCGCGCCATTAGTAATGCCCTCGAAACCGAACAAGACGACTTTAAACTCGCCGAACTTTATGGCGATTTTGATGCGATTGATGGTTACAGCGCAGCTGCACGCGCCTCTACCTTGTTAGCAGGTTTAGGCTTTAGCGAGCTTGGCCAACAAAAAATGGTGAGTGAGTTTTCGGGTGGCTGGCGTATGCGCCTTAATTTGGCACAAGCCCTCATGTGTCGTTCTGATTTATTAATGCTTGACGAACCGACCAACCATTTAGACTTAGATGCGATTTTATGGCTCGAAGATTGGCTTAATCGTTATCAAGGTACATTAATTTTAATCTCTCACGATAGAGACTTTTTAGATGCCACCGTGGGTCATATTTTGCACATTGAACAGCAAACCATGACGCTTTATACAGGCAACTATACAACCTTTGAGCGTACCCGCGCCGAGCGTTTGGCACAGCATCAACAAGCCTACGAAAAACAGCAACTCGACATGGCGCACTTGCAAAAGTATATTGACCGTTTCCGCGCTCAGGCCACCAAAGCCAAACAAGCCCAAAGCCGTATTAAACAATTAGAACGCATGATACAAATTGCGCCTGCTCATGTGGACTCCGCGTTTAGTTTTAGCTTTAGAGACCCCATAAAATTAGCCACGCCCTTAATTCGCCTTGATGAAGTGAATGCAGGTTATGGCGATAAAATAATCGTTAATAATATTAATCTTAATATCACCCCCGAAAGCCGTATTGGTTTATTAGGGCCTAATGGTGCAGGTAAATCGACCTTAATTAAAAGTTTTGTGGGTGAGTTGCCCTTGTTGGCAGGTGAGCGCGTAGCGAGTGAGCATTTGCTGATTGGTTATTTTGCTCAACATCAAGTTGACCATTTAGATATGCAAGCCAGTCCCTTATTGGCTTTGACCCGTATTGCACCGCGTACAGGTGAACTCGAATTACGCAAATTTTTGGGTAGTTTTGGTTTTAATGGTGATAGAGTCACCACAACGGTAGAAAACTTCTCTGGTGGCGAAAAAGCCCGTTTAGCCTTGGCATTAATTGTATGGCAACGCCCTAATGTATTGGTTTTGGACGAACCAACCAACCATTTAGATTTAGAGATGCGTCATGCCTTGAGTATGGCTTTGCAAGCCTTTACAGGTGCGTTAATTGTGGTGTCTCACGATAGACAATTATTAGGCAGTTGTTGCGATGAATTTATGTTAGTTGCCGATGGTAAAATTGATATTTTTGGTGGCTCGTTGGTGGACTATGCGGCATGGTTAAAAGAGTGGCGCGCCAAACAAGATGTTAAGGTAGAAAGCACCGCCACCCGTGAAGAAAAACGCCAAGAACGTCAAGACACCAAGCCTGTAGGCGATAATTTACATATTTTACGCCCTCTTAAACAACAAGCCGAAAAGCTCGAAGCTAAGTTTGCTCGTGTTACTGAGCAGCAAGCCAAATTGGCACATCAACTCGAAGACATGAGTATTTATCAAGACACTAACAAAGATAAACTCAAAAAGCTGTTAGCCGAAAAAAGCAAAGTTGATGCCGAGTTAGCCGATGTAGAAGTGGCTTATTTACAAGCACTCGAAGCCTACGAGATTGCAGGCGGTTAGTAGAACGTTTGAGCGTGTCTGTTTCGACTAAAATTTGAGCATACATGCTATTCTTCCCTCACTCTAGCTCTCGCCCTTCGGGAGAGGGTTGGGGTGAGGGCTAAATATCAGCCCCTAACCCCGCGCCACCACCCTATTACGTCCCGTGTCTTTAGCAAGATACAATGCCCCATCAGCGCGCGCCATGACCTCTTGTAAGCCTTCATTATGACGATAGCTTGCAATACCTATACTTAGCGTCACATTCAAATGGTATAACTCGTACTCATATAACTGTGCGGCGACTTTACTACGCAATTGTTCGGCAATACGCTCTGCATCGGCTATTGCACATTTGTGTAAAAAAACCACAAACTCTTCACCACCCCAACGACACAGCAAATCTGCTTCGCGTACGGTATGTTTTAAAATAGCAGCCACTTCTTGTAAAACTTTATCGCCTGCCGCATGACCGTAGGTATCATTTACTTTTTTAAAGTGGTCAATATCTATCATCATCACCGCTAAAGAGGTATGCGAACGCCTGCTATCAGCTAACATATTAAGGCTAAACATTTCAAAGGCTTGACGGTTCATGAGTTTAGTTAAATGGTCAATCGTGGCCATAAATGCTAATTTTTTTTGATAAAAGCTCACCATCATATTGGTTAATACAATCGTGGCTAACACAACCAACATAAACACGATGAAGTTAAGATATAAAGCATGACGCACATCGGCAATGGCTTTGTTTTCTTCGGTTTCTACAAATAAAAACAAACGTACTTCGGGCATATACTGCACATGAAGCAAATAATGCTCCGCTTTAACGCTATACTGAAAATCTTGTTTTTTGCGCGATAAAATTTCATCGGCAATATCTTTTAAGCCCTCTATTTGTAAAATAGAGCGATTATCGTGCAAACGATTATTGCCTGTTAAACGAATGTGTCCTGTGCTATCAACCAAATAAATATTTTTTTGATACTCGCGCTCATAATGACTCAACAACTCATACAAACGCGTCATACTCAAGCCCACACCCGTTGCACCTAAATACGCTTGGTGTTGATTAAACACCCTAAAATTCATAAAAATCGTTAAGGTGTTATCGTGGGCTTGGTCATAATCTATATTAATTTCATAGGGCTCTTTTAAATCACGCACCCGATAAAACCATTTATCGGCCTTATCTGTAGGCGACACTGTTTTTAAAATACCTTGAGGATAGTAATAACGCTGTGTTTTATCGGACACAAAAAAACTGGTAAAAACTTGATAAGTGTCTTTAGTTTCTTTTAAATAACGGCTAATTAGTTCGGGATGTTGTTCGCCAGCAGCCACCCAATCATGTAAAAAGGTATTACTAGCCATCATAGACGAAATAAAAAAGGGTCGTACTAAGTCTTTTTGTAACTCGGCATAAATCGCATTAGAGGTTAACGGTAACTCTTTTTCGACCAAAGCCAAATGAATGGCATTTTTAGAGGCATAATAACTAATTAAAGAGACAGCTAAAAAAGAAATACTTAACAGTAGGCATAAAATTACCGTTAATTTACGGCGTTGCAAAAATTTAATCATGCCTGACTCTGAACAAATAAAGACCATATTTTAACTGAGTATATCTCGTTAGGGAATGACCATAGCAAATACAATCAAACCTTGGCACTGATTTTGCTGCACACATTCTTGTTTTAGTTAAGAGACCTTACCATGTCATTAAATAGCCGTATTTTTTTAGGTGCTTTTTTAGGGCTGATATTAGGCTCTATCTTACGTTACTACGCGCCCAACACCGCACTTAATGAGGCTATTTTGTATAGCGCGGGTTTAGTGGGTTCGCTGTTTATTGGCTTACTCAAAATGGTGCTTATTCCATTAGTCTTTTGCTCGATTGTGGTGGGGGTGGCTAATTTGCGCGCCCACCAACAAATGCATCGTGTTTGGCAAATCACACTACTATGCTTTGCTTGTACCACCACTTTGGCCATTATGTTAGGTTTGGGCGCAGCGCATGTATTTGACACAGGCAAAGGCTTATCGCTGCATTTGTTTGAAGCTAATTTGCAAGGTTTTGAAGCCTCGCAACTTAGCACAGGCGAATTTTTGCAAAGTCTGGTCAAAAATGTGTTTGTTAATCCTTTTACCGCGTTATCTCAGGGTAATATTTTGGCGGTAGTGGTGTTTGCCTTGTTTATTGGCGTAGCTTTAGCGGTCAAAGGTGAAGCCTATCCTAAATTACACGCTTTATTTAACGAGAGCTTTGCACTGTGTATGCAGTTAGTAGGCTGGATTATGCAGCTTGCTCCATACGGTATTATGGCATTGCTGCTTAAATTAGTGCTTAGCGAAAACTCCGCCCTCTTAGGCACATTAGCGCAATTTATGGCGGTAGTGACAGGCACGACTTTGTTTCATGGTTTGGTCACGTTGCCGCTATTTTTGTGGCTGTTTACGCGGGTCTCACCGTTACAATTTTGGCGTGGTGCGCGTCCTGCCCTACTCACTGCCTTCGCTACCAGTTCGAGCGCGGCTACCCTGCCTATTACCTTAAATTGCTTACAGCAAGACTTAAAAGTTAGCCCTAAAGTATCGGGTTTTGTAGTGCCATTAGGGGCACAATTAAATATGGACGGCACCGCACTTTACGAAGCTGCTGCCGCGTTATTTGTGGCTAATTTAGTAGGTTTAGACCTCAGTCTTGGCCAACAATTAATTATTTGCGTAACGGTGATGTTGGCTTCTATTGGCGCACCCGGTATTCCTAGTGCGGGCATGGTGACGATGGTGATGGTATTACAGTCGGTGGGTTTGCCTGCGGAGGCGGTGGCGATTTTGTTACCTATAGACCGTTTGTTAGATACGGTACGCACGGCTGTTAATGTTGAGGGTGATATGGTGACGAGTTTGATTGTAGATAAGCATAGTGCTTAGCTTTAGCCTGTGGTCATTCCTGTATTACGCGATGCTTCATACAGGCTTAACTTAGGACTTACGCGGTTATCTCTTATTTGTTCGCATTTCAACGATTTTATGTTCACAAAACGCGCTAATTGCGGTGCAATGCGTAAGTCCTGAACTGTTTAACTCGTCAACTGCTCCAACTCGCTCAAATAAACCATTGCTTGCTCACGATTTTGGCCACACATACTCAAACTAGGCTGCAAACTACCACACACTTTGGGGCGGCTTGGCAAAGCAAAAATTTTACACAAGCCTGCTTCGTCTAACTGTACACAACGTACCCCCGCAGGTTTACCTAATGGCATATTAGGAATAGGCGACGAAATTGACGGTGCAATACAACACGCGGCACAGCCCAATCTACAGCTTAATGGCAGCTCAATAGTAGTCACCAAAATCTGTTGTATCATCAAAACTCTCTTGCCAAAACAAGCGATTGGCGTATGCTAAAAGATATTAACCTTACAAAAATTAAGAGTTTTTGCTATGGTCTGTTGACGTTTTAATTTAGCCCTCACCCCAACCCTCTCCCAACGGGAGAGG
>ERZ724517.52-NODE-52-length-61905-cov-9.894212_pt1 | contig 61905 bp, 51 predicted proteins | sample MGYA00376050_ERZ724517 | MGnify/ENA primary metagenome ERZ724517 (study PRJEB28724, sample SAMN07190886) | activated sludge metagenome | isolation source: activated sludge of sewage treatment plant in Hong Hong | place: USA: Christiansburg, Virginia | collected... | reverse complement strand
CCGCACCATGGACCCGGCCAACGAAGCCGGTGAAATCCGCGCCTTCAAGCGCGTGATCGAGCGTGGCTTTGTTTACCGCGGGCTCAAGCCCGTGTACTGGTGCTTTGACTGCGGCTCTAGCTTGGCCGAGTTCGAGATCGAATACGCCGACAAGAAGAGCGACACGCTGGATGTGGCCTTTGAGGCCGCCGACAAGCAGGCGTTGCTGCAGGCCTTCTTCCCCGGCAACCTGGCCGACCATCCGTCCGCAGCGCTGGTCGCGTCACGCCTGGAAGCCAAGTCCGCCTTCATCGTGATCTGGACGACGACCGCCTGGACCATCCCCGCCAACCAGGCGCTCAATGCCCATCCGGAACTGATGTACGCCCTGGTGGACACACCCCGCGGTCTGCTGTTGCTGGCCGAGGACCTGGTGGAGAAATGCCTGGAGCGCTATGGCATCACCGGCACCGTGGTGGCCAGCACCACCGGCAAGCAACTGGGCGGCCTGAACTTCAAGCACCCGTTGCACGACGTGGACCCGGGCTATGCCCGTCTGGCACCGGTCTATCTGGCCGATTACGTGAGCGCCGTGGACGGCACCGGCATCGTGCACTCGTCGCCCGCCTATGGTGTGGATGACTTCAACAGCTGCGTCGCCCATGGCCTGAAATACGACGACATCCTCAACCCCGTGCAAGGCAACGGCCAGTACGCAGCCGAGCTGCCGCTGTTTGGCGGTCTCAATATCTGGAAAGCCTGCCCCGTCATCCTGACGACGCTGACGGACGCCGGTCGCCTGATGGCCACCAGCCCCATCCTCCACAGCTACCCGCACTGCTGGCGCCACAAGACGCCGGTGATCTACCGCGCCGCCGCCCAGTGGTTCATCCGCATGGACGAGGGCCCCGGTGTGTTCACCCTGGACAAGGCGCCCAAGACGCTGCGCCAGCTGGCGCTGGATGCCATCGAACAAACGCAGTTCTACCCCGAGAACGGCAAGACCCGTTTGCGCGACATGATCGCCAACCGGCCTGACTGGTGTATCAGCCGCCAGCGCAGCTGGGGCGTGCCCGTGCCCTTCTTCCTGCACAAGGATTCTGGCGAACTGCACCCCAACACCATGGCCATCCTCGATCAGGCGGCCGACATCGTCGAAAAGGGTGGCATCGAGGCCTGGAGCCGCGTGACCGTGGAAGAGACTCTGGGTGCGGCCGACGCCCCCCACTACACCAAGAGCACCGACATTCTGGAGGTCTGGTTCGACTCCGGCTCTACCTTCCAGCACGTGCTGCGCGGTAGCCATAAGGACGCCTATGCCCGAGCACCCTTCCACACGGAAGGCCCCGAGGCGGACCTGTACCTGGAAGGGCACGACCAGCACCGCGGCTGGTTCCACAGCTCGCTGCTGTTGGGCTGCGCGCTGTACGACCGCGCGCCCTACCGCGGCCTGCTGACCCACGGCTTTGCTACTGACGGCCAGGGCCGCAAGATGAGCAAATCGCTGGGCAACACGGTGGAACCACAAAGCGTGACCAGCAAGATGGGCGCCGAAATCGTGCGCCTGTGGGTGGCAGCTACCGACTACTCGGGCGACCTGAACATCGACGACAAGATCCTGGCTCGCGTGGTGGACACCTACCGCCGCGTGCGCAATACGCTCAAGTTCTTGCTGGCCAATGTGTCTGACTTTGACCCCGCCCAGGATGCCGTGCCGCTGGAGCAGATGCTGGAGATCGACCGCTATGCACTAAGCCGCGCGGCGCAGTTGCAGGCCGACATCCTGGCGCACTACAAGGTTTATGAGTTCCACCCCGTGGTCTCCAAACTGCAAATCTATTGCAGCGAAGACCTGGGCGCGTTCTACCTGGACATCCTGAAGGACCGCCTGTACACCACCGGCGCCAACAGCCTGGCCCGCCGCTCGGCGCAAACCGCGCTGTGGCAGATCACCCAAGCCATGCTGCGCTGGATGGCGCCCTTCCTCAGCTTTACGGCCGAGGAAGCCTGGGCCGTGCTGGGTGCAGCAGGCAAGACACCGGCTGCCACCGCCGAGTCCATCTTCATGGACACCTATGTGGCGTTTAACGCGCCTGACGCCGCGCTGCTGGCCAAATGGAGCCGCATCCGCGAAATCCGCGAGGCGGTGAACAAGGACATTGAGACCCTGCGCTCCGATGGCCAGGTGGGATCAAGCCTGCAGGCCAATGTGGCACTGAGGGTGAACGCCGAGGACCATGCCCTGCTGTCCAGCCTGGGCCAGGACCTGAAGTTTGTATTCATCACCTCTGCTATTGATTTGGTAGTGGGTGAGGCACTATCGGCGAGGGTTAGCGCGTCAAATGCCACCAAGTGCGAGCGATGCTGGCACTACCGCGACGATGTGGGTGCCGACGCCACCCACCCCACCCTGTGTGGCCGCTGCACCAGCAACCTGTTTGGCGCGGGCGAAGCACGCGTCTGCGCATGATGCGCCGGGAGGCATGAATATGGCACGTACTTTTGGCAAATCGTCGGGCGCCGGCATGCTGCAGTGGCTGGGCCTGGCCTTCATCATCCTGCTGGTGGACCAGTTCACCAAGGTGCTGATCCTGGGCTACTACCAGCTGGGTGACAGCACCTATGTGGCCAGCTTCTTCAACGTGGTACGGGTGCACAACAGCGGCGCGGCCTTCTCGTTCCTGGCCGGTGCTTCCGGCTGGCAGCGCTGGTTCTTCACGGTGCTGGGGTTTGTGGCGGCGGCCGTCATCATCTACATGCTGCGCTCACACCCGGGGCAGAAGCTGTTCAGTTTTGCCATGGCCTGCATTCTGGGCGGCGCCATTGGCAATGTGATTGACCGCATGGCACATGGCTATGTGATTGACTTTCTGGACTTCCACTGGCGCTGGATGGACCCGGTGTTCCACGGCGGGCACTTCCCTGCCTTCAACGTGGCCGACAGCGCCATCAGCATAGGCGCGGCCTGCCTGATCCTGGACGAGCTACTGCGCGTCCGGAAGAGCTAGGCTAAAACAGGAAGCCCGCGGACAGCACCTGCTCGCTCATCCAGATCGTCTGGTCTGCCGAACCCTGGTAGACCGGTACACTGCGCAGTGCACCGTAGGCCAGTTTTTGCGTGAGTTCCAGGTACATGGATTTGTAGACCCGGTAGCGCACGCCCACCTCCACACCGGCCGTCCAGCCGTTGACCTGCCACCAGTCGTTGCTGGAGAAGCAGCACACGTTGTCGTTCTTGGGGCCTACCTGAACCTGGCGGCCCAGGATGGTGTTCTCGGCATGCGGCAGCAGGATGCCGGCACCGGCGCGGCTGATCAACTGCAGATCACCCGCCTGCTGCTGGGGCCCGGCCAGATGGTGCAGCCAGACGGCGTTGACCATGATGTGGTTCAGCCCGTTGTGCAGCGCGTAGTCAAAGTTCTGTGGGTCCAGAACCATGTTGACGTTGGTGGGCTGGTTGGCGATGGTCCCGCTGACCGCCGCCACCTGGTTCATGTTGGAGTTGTACTTGGTGTGGTCCAGCGAGAACTCGACGGCGAAGGTCTTCTCGGGGTTCATGAACTTGCCGACCCGCACGTTCTCTTGCGGGTTGGTGAAATCCAGTTGGAACAGCGAACGGATCGAATCCGCCGCACTGGAGGGGAAATCGCTGGCGGTGACCTGGCGCACCGTGAAGTCGTTGCCCAGACCAGGCTGGGACACATGGATGTCAGACGGCGCGTACTGCTGCCGGCTATAGCCCCACGAGGCATACCAGTTGCCGTCCTCGCGCAGGGCGCGGTCCACTTTCTCCGTGGCGGACGGGGCCGCCGGTGTGGCAGCATTGGACTGGGCAAAGGCGGCTGGCAACAGGAAGAGGCTGGCTGCACACAGGGCAACAGCGCGCAGGGTAGAGACGGGTGTGGTGGTCATAGGGGGGCAATTTTACCCGCCCCGCCTGCCACGGCCTTACAACGTGAGGATCGTACAGCCCGTTGTTTGACGTGCCTCAAGGGCAATATGCGCCTGCTGCACATCTTCCAGCGCGAACCGCTGGTCAATGCGAATCTTGACCTGCCCCCCCACCACCACGGCAAACAACTCATCGGCCATGGCCTGCGTGCTCTCGCGCGTGGCAATGTGGGTGAACAACGTCTGGCGGGTCAGGTACAACGAACCCTTGGGGCCGAGTATGCCGGGTGCCATGGGCGCCACCGGGCCCGATGCATTGCCAAAGCTGGCCATCAGTCCGAAGGGGGCCAGGCAGTCCAGCGACTTGTCCCAGGTATCCTTGCCCACCGAGTCATACACCACCTTGACACCCTTGCCACCGGTGATTTCCTTGACCCGGGTCGCAAAATCATCTGCTGCGTAATTGATAGCAAACTCCGCCCCATTGGCGAGGGCTAGAGCACATTTTTCTTCAGAGCCTGCGGTGCCAATCAGGCGCAGGCCCAGGGCTTTGGCCCACTGGCAGGCAATCAAGCCGACGCCACCGGCAGCGGCGTGGAACAGCACAAAATCGCCAGGGTTCAGGCCACCCTGGGGCAGCGTCTTCTTCAGCAGGTACTGCGCCGTCAATCCCTTGAGCATCATGGCCGCGCCGGTATCGAAGGAAATGGCGTCGGGCAGCTTGCACACGCATTTGGCCGGCATGACCCGCAGGTCGCAGTAACTGCCCGGGGGCTGGCTGGCGTAAGCCGCGCGGTCGCCGACCTGCAGGTGGGTGACGCCCTCACCCAACGCCTCCACCACGCCGGCAGCCTCCATGCCGAGCTGCAAGGGCATGGCCATGGGGTAGAGGCCGCTGCGCTGGTAGACGTCGATGAAATTCAGACCAACGGCCTTGTGGCGGATGCGGATTTCGCCGGGTCCGGGGTCGCCCACACTGACCTGCACCAGCTTGAGCTGCTCGGGGCCTCCGTGTTGATCGATGCGAATGGCGCGGGATGGGTACTGGCTCATGGTGGTCTCCGTTAACGATGCGTGCCCGACAGGGGCAACGGTCGCCATGGTGCCACGAAATAGCCCCTTCCGCGCACCCGCCGGTATTGCCCTTGGTACAGTCCAGCCATGACCCAACGCCTGACACCCACAGCCGCCGTGCTGCTCATCATTCCGCCCATGCTGTGGGCCGGCAATGCCGTGGTCGGACGCGTGGTCAGCCCGCTGATTTCGCCGATGACGCTCAATCTGTTGCGCTGGACCTTTGCATTCCTGCTGCTGTTGCCGCTGGCGGGTAGCGTGCTGCGCCGGGACAGCCCGCTGTGGCGCCAGTGGCGCCGGTTTGCCTTTCTGGCGCTGCTCAGCACCAGCGGCTACAACGCCCTGCTGTACCTGGCGCTGAACACCTCCACGCCCATCAACGTCACGCTGGTGGGAGCCAGCACACCGGTGTGGATGCTGCTGATCGGACGCTTCTTCTTTGGCACCCCGGTGTCGGCCCGGCAACTGGTGGGCGCCGTGTTGTCCATTGGCGGCGTGGTGCTGGTGCTGTGCCGGGGCCAATGGACGCTGCTGCTGGGCCTGCACCTGGTGGTCGGTGACCTCTATGTGCTGGTCGCCAGCGTGGGCTGGGCCTACTACAGCTGGATGCTGGCCCATCCCACGCCAGAGTCTGCGTCCCTGCGCGCCGACTGGGCCGCGTTCTTGCTGGGCCAGATCGTGTTCGGTCTGGGCTGGTCCCTGCTGTTTGCCAGTGCGGAATGGACGCTGACCGACGCCCGGCTGCACGTTGGCTGGCCGCTGGCTGGTGCCCTGCTGTTCATTGCCGTGGGACCGGCCGTTATCGCCTACCGTGCCTGGGGTGCCGGCGTGTCGCGCGCGGGGCCTGCTGTGGCCGGCTTCTTCATCAACCTCACGCCCCTGTTCACAGCACTGCTGTCATCCGCTTTTCTGGGTGAAACGCCGCAACTCTTTCACGCGCTGGCCTTCGTGCTGATTGTGTCGGGCATCGTGCTGTCATCCCACCGATAGAGGTATCGCCCCCACGCTTCCCCACTCCGTGTGGGTCGCTGCCCCCCAAGGGGGCCGTGTTTCACCTTGGGGCGGCCTGGCGGTGAAACCTGCGCTGGCGCCCAGCAGCGCTTCCAGCACCGCAACCGGTTCGGGTCTGGCAAACAGGTAGCCCTGGTACAGCTCGCAGCCGTACTGGGCCAGCAATTCCTTTTGTTCGAGGGTTTCCACACCTTCGGCGATCACCTCCAGGCCCAGGCTGCGGGCCATGCCGATGACGGTTTGCACAATCAGGCCATCGCTGTGGCGTACCCCCAGGTTGCGGACAAACGACTGGTCGATCTTCAACTGGTCCAGCGGCAGGCGCGTCAGATAGGCCAGCGATGAATATCCGGTGCCAAAGTCATCCACCGAAAACTGAACCCCCGTGGCTTTGAGCAGGGTCATTTTGGCGATGCAGTCATCGACGTTGTCGAGCATCAGGGACTCGGTCAGTTCCAGCTTCAGCAGATGACTCGGTACGCCGGTCTCGCGGATCACATCGGCCACCAGTTGCCCAAAGTCGCTCTGGCGAAACTGTCGGGCGCTGACGTTGACCGCGAGCTGCAGGGCGCCCAGGCGCGCATCGCCCTGCCAGGCCGCCAATTGCTGGCAAGCGGTGCGCAGCACCCAGGCGCCTATCGGCACGATGAGCTCACTCTCTTCCGCGACGGTGATGAAGTCCCCCGGCGGCACCAGTCCCCGCACCGGATGGCGCCAGCGCAACAGTCCTTCGGCGCCCACTATCCGCCCGTCCAGCGCGAATTGCGGCTGGTAGTGCAGTTCAAATTCACCCCGCGCCAGCGCCAGACGCAGATCCGCCTCCAGCTGCACCCGGTCACTGATGGCGGCCTGCATCAACGGGTCAAAGAAACACAGGGCGTTGCCGCGCTGGGCCTTGACCTGGTACATGGCAATGTCGGCCTGCTTGAGCAGCTCCGACGCTTCCTGCGCATCCGCCCCAAACAGCGTCGCACCCAGGCTGCAGGTGCTGCGATGGGGTTGATCGCCCAACACATAGGGCTGGTTCAGGGTCAGCAGCATCTCCTCTCCGATGTGCTGGGCCACCTGGGCGGCATGCGGTTCGTCGTGGGACAGATCGACCAGCATCACGACAAACTCGTCCCCCCCGAGACGGGCCACGGTATCCGAGTCCCGCACGCTAGCCTTGAGGCGCTGGGCGACTTGTTGCAGCAACTGGTCACCCACCTCGTGGCCCAGGGTGTCATTGACGCGTTTGAATTGGTCCAGGTCCAGAAACAGCAAGGCACCCAGCTGGCCCGATCGCGCGGCGGTTGCCGTAGCCTGCGACAGCCGGTCCAGCATCAGGCGCCGGTTGGGCAAGCCGGTGAGCGCGTCATAGAAAGCCAGGGTTTCGATCTCGGCGCTGGCCAGGCGCAGGGCTGTCACATCGTGGTAAGTGATCACCATGCCGCCATCGGGCGTTGCGCGCTCCGTGATTTCAATGCGCTGCCCGCTCGGCAGCACTTGCTCGTGGGCCACACCCACAGCGGACTGGGCCCGCAGCCGCTCGTCCACCCACAGCTGGCGCTCCAGGTCATCCGATTCCGGAAGGTGGTACCGGGCCGCGGTTTCCAGCACCGACCGAAAGGGCGTCGATACTGCAATCGTGCCGGCCATCCACGGGAAAATCTCTTCAAATCGCCGGTTCCATTGCACCACCCGGTGCTGCGCGTCCAGCAACACAAAGCCGCTGACCATGGACTCCAGCGCCTGGTCCAGCGTGGCCTTGGACTGGTCAATGGCCAACCGGGCCGCCGCGATGCGGTGGAGGTAGACCACGACAAAACCACCGGCCAGCACCAACAACAGGCCCAGGGTCACCGCCGCGGCCAGCACGATGTTGCGGTCGGCTCGCCATTCCGCAAGGGCTGCCTCCAGTGGAATACTGGCGGTAATCCAGAGGTCGCGGTACAACACCGGCCGGGCTACCACCAGCGCAGGCGCCTGGGTCAGCCGTGCAAAGGAAGGGGGCGCGCCTTCGGCAGATGCCATCGATGTGTTGAGCGGCGGGGACTGCACCCTGTCCGCGCGGACGTCCTCGGTCGGAACGCCCAGCAGCAGCTGTCCGTTGGATCGCTCCAGCGTGACCTGCAGCGCTGCAATGTCGGTGCCCTGCATCAACACCGCGGCGAGCATCGCAATGGGCACTTCGGCTACGGCAAGCAGGTTGGAGCCATCCGCCATGCGGACATAGCGTCCAAAATACAGCACCCGCTCCGAGCTGACAAAACTGACCACCGGTGCGCTGACCACCAGCGTGGAGATGGGCTGGGCCAGTACATCCTCGACAAATGGCCTGGGCAGATCCCGCTGCCGCGACGAGCCAAAAGGCTCCGACGAAGCAAAGACCCGGCCCGTGTCATCCACCAGTGCCACAAACCGCACCATCAGATTCTGGCTCGCGGCGTTGCGCAACAGGGCGCCGGCTGCCTCGGCATCGACCCACTCGGGCATGGTTGTCGACAGGCCCAGGAAGGCATCGGTTCCGGCGAGCAGCACATCAATCGCCAGCAGGGAGCGGTTGAGTGCCGCCTCGGCACCCGACAGAAACCGGGCGGCCTGTGCCTGGCTGTCAGCCAGTGCCTTTTGCCGGGCATCCCACACCTGGTAACTGGCACCGGCGGCGATCACCGCCAGGAAAGCGCCAACCAGACCCCAGACTGTGTATTGGATACGCGCCGGTGTAGCCGAACTCATGGTGCCGTCGGGATTGCAATGCTGCGTGCAGGGCCTATCGTCTGGCTCCAGATGTCGTTGCAGCGCGCGCCGCAGCGTTTCAACCAGCGCGGCAAGACCGTCGCTGTAAATATCTCCTGGCGCCGGCGCTCGTCCTGGCCTGACACCGGCACGACCACCATGCTGCCCTTGCGCCCGGCCTGGCAATTGGGCAAGCCGCTGTTGCACGCAAAGCCCTCCGCGGTATCACGCTCGGACTCCTCCCAGATGGCCGCTTCCAGCCGCGGCAACTCGCGGCGCAACAGCGCCCGCAAATCCGGCGGCAAGGCCTCCCAGGCGGCCCGGTTTGCGCCAAAGATGGCCAACCCCCAGGTCAGCGGCATGGCAAACACATGGCTGGTCATGGTGTGCAGGCCCAGCGTGTTGCCCGACATGGAGCCGGTGATGGCGCAGTCCACATTGCCGTTCTGCAAGCTGGGCACGATCTCGGCAAACGCCGTGTTGACCGGAACACCCCCCAAGGCACCGACAAAATCCGCCTGCCCGGCAGACGACACGCGCACCCGCCGCCCCGTCAGGTCGGCCAGGCCGGACAGCGGCTTCTTGCAAAAGACGACTTGCGCAGGGTAGGTGTAGATCGCCAGCGCTTCGATGCCATGCTGCTCGCGCAGGGTCTTCTCCAGGTAAGGGCGAAAGGCGCTCAGGCTGACCTTCAAACTGGCGATATCCGGGTTCAGGCCCGCCAGATCGGGCGCCGTGTACTGGGGGTACTGTCCCGACAGGGAACTCAGCAGCGTCGTGCCGAAGGGAATCACACCGAGCTGTAACAGCCGCAACATCTCGACGCCAGGAACCCCGGCACGGTCAAAGGGAACGATGTCGGCGCTGTACTTGCCACCGCTGAGTTTTTTCAGTTCCTGGGTCCAGAACGGCTCCTCCCACCGGGTGAACTGGCTCAATGCCGCCAAGCCGCCGACCACACGCAGTTTGTACGGTGCGGGCGCGGGTGCCTGGGCCAGGCTTTGCGCAATACCCAGAAAAAAAGCGACGCCCATGACGAGCAGCGGGCGCAAAAGCCGACAATGGAAAGTCCGCAGGTTGTGCATGGTTCTGGTCATTATTTACCATATCGGGTAGTGTCGGGTGGCGACATACAGTTTCGGCATTGGTGCATGTGCCGATTGAATTGGACCGCAAACCGGTATTGGCCTGATACTGGCACACAATTTGCGGTTAGCAAAACGAATAAATGGAGACGCAAGCATGTTGAACACCAGTCGTTGGAACAGATTACGCCGCAGTGCCGCCATGGCCAGTGGCATGCTACTGATCGGTTTGTCTTCCGTGGCAACGGCAGGGCCTACCCTGGACCACATTCGCCAGAACGGAAGAATCGTGCTGGGCCACCGCGAATCGTCGGTGCCCTTTTCGTATATGGACGCCGACAAACACGCGGTCGGCTACGCAGTGGACCTGTGCCAGAGACTGGCCGAAGCCGTGCGCAAGAAACTCGACATGAAGTCCCTGACCATCGAATACCTGATGGTAACCCCGAGCAACCGGATTGCGCTGGTGGAAGAAGGCAAGGTGGACCTGGAGTGTGGCTCCACCACCAACAATGCCGAGCGGCGCGCCAAGGTCGCCTTTACGGTTCCCCACTACATCACCGGCGCGCGCTTCATGGTGCGTGCAGATGAGAAGGCAACGGATATCGTCGGCCTGGAGGGCAAGCGGGTGGTGTCCACCAAGGGCACAACGCCGCTGAAGGCCATTGAACGCACCAACAAGGAACGCGTGTTGCGCCTGACCATTCAGGAGGCAGCAGACCATGCCCGCGCCGTGGAGATGGTTGAAAAAGGCGAGTCCGATGCCTTTGTCATGGACGATGTGCTGCTCTACGGCCTGATCGCCAGCCGTGCCCAACCTGAAAAACTCAAGGTCATCGGCAAGTTTTTGACCATCGAACCGCTGGCCATCATGCTGCCCAAAAACGACCCCGAGCTCAAGGCCATTCTGGACCAGGAAATGAAGCGCCTGATTGTTTCCAAAGAGGCCTACGCGATCTACGACCGCTGGTTCCTGAAGCCCATTCCCCCGCGCAATACCCCGCTGAACCTGCCGATGAATTACCTGCTGCGCGATTTCTGGAAGTACCCCACGGACCAGGTTCCAGGAGGCTAAAGATGTAGCCCCCACGGTCGCCCATTGCATGTGGCTCCCTGCCCCCCGAGGGGGCCGCGTTTTGCCTTGGGGCGGCCCGGCGGCAAAACATGCCCCGTAGTTTTGCGGCTAATACGTGCCGGGGTAAGCGCCGCCGTCGGCCAGCACGTTCTGGCCATTGATGTAACCGGCCTGCATACTGCACAGGAAGGCGCAGATGGCGCCGAACTCGGCCGGCGTGCCAAAGCGCCGGGCCGGAATGCCTTTGCGGCGTGCATCGGCCAGGGCCTCCACCGTCTGACCGGTCTTCTTGGAGTTCGCGGCCAGCATGGTCTTGATGCGGTCGGTGTCAAACACCCCGGGCAGCAGGTTGTTGATCGTCACGCCCTGGGCTGCCAGGCCACTGCGCGCCACGCCGGCCACAAAGCCGGTTAGCCCGCTGCGTGCGCCGTTGGACAGGCCCAACACGTCAATGGGGGCCTTCACCGAACTGGATGTGATGTTGACGATGCGCCCGAAGCCGCGCCGCGCCATGCCGTCGACCGTGGCCTTGATGAGTTCAATGGGCGTGAGCATGTTGGCGTCCACCGCCTGGATCCAGGCGTCGCGGTCCCAGTCACGGAAGTCTCCGGGCGGCGGCCCCCCGGCGTTGGTGACCACGATGTCAAAGTCCGATCGCATCGCAAAGACTGCGGCCCGACCGGCTGCCGTGGTGATGTCTTGTGCACAAAATAGCACGTTAGCCCTCGTAAAATGGCCTTGAGTCGCTATCAAATTGGAAGCAGCCAGCTGCAGCTGCTCCGCCCCCCGGGCAACGATCAGCACGTTCACCCCCTCCTGCACCAGCGCCTGCGCACAGCCCAGCCCCAGGCCCTTGCTGGCACCACACACCAAAGCCCATTTACCCGCAATCCCCAAGTCCATACGAAACCTCCAGCAAGAGTGTTGCAAATTGAAACCGATATGGTTGATGATACGCAGGCCATGGCACGAAAACCCCCTCCCCTCCACCCGTCGCTCAAACCGTTTGTCAAAGCGGTTACAACTGCCGAGCAGGCCCTTGCGAGTATTCGCAACGGCGACCACGTGTTTGTGGGGACTGGCTGCGCTGCACCGCGCTCGCTGGTGCAGGCGCTGGAGCAGATGCAAAGTCCACCGGCCGATGTCGAGTTGTTGCATTTTTTTACCGTCAGTGCCTTTGACCACGATGACGCGGGGCGCAGCACGACACGCTTTCGCCACCGTACTTTCTTCGTGGGCAACGACATGCGCGCAGCGGTCAAGCAGGGCCTGGTGGACTATGTGCCCATGTCGATCGCCCGGGTTCCGGAGATGATCGCGCTGGGCCGCATCGCGGTGGACGTGGCGCTGATCCAGGTGTCTCTACCCGATGCATTTGGCTATGTGAGCCTGGGCGTGTCGGTGGACATCATCCCGGCTGCGATTGCGCGCGCCCGGCTGGTGATTGCCGAGGTCAATCCCCACATGCCGCGTTCCATGGGCGACTCCACGCTGCACATCAGCCGCATCGACCACCTGGTGCCGGTGGACACGCCGGTCACCGAGTTCGTCCGCAGCCCGGTTCCGGAGGAAGCCGTGCAGCGCATTGCCCGCTACATCGCTGGCATCATTGACGATGGGTCCACGCTGCAGATTGGCTTGGGACAGGTGGCGCATGAGGCCCTGCAATACTTGACCGACCGCAAGGACCTGGGGATGCACTCCGACCTGATTTCTGACGCCATCATCCCGCTGCTGGAAAACGGCAGCCTCACTGGCGCCTGCAAAACCAGCAAACCGTTCAAGATCGTTGCCAGCATGGCGCTGGGCTCGCGCGCGCTCTATGACCTGATTGATGGCAACCCGCTGTTCTCCATGGAGCCCATGGACGCGGTTTGCAATCCGATGACGATTGCCGCCCAGCACAAGATGGTGGCGATTGCGCAGGCCTACTCCATAGACCTCACCGGCCAGGTCTGCATCGACCAGTTTGGGGGCGAGTTCTTTGGTGGCATTGGCAGCCAGGGCGAGTTTTTGCGCGGTGCATCCCGCTCACCAGGGGGCAAGCCCATTGTGTGCATGACCTCCACCACCTGGGACGGCGCCCAGTCCCGCATCCGTCCGTCGCTGCTGGAAGGCGAGGCCGCCACCGTGGCGCGCGCCGACGTGCACTATGTGGTCACCGAATACGGCATTGCCTACCTGTTTGGCAAGTCCATCCGCGAGCGCGCCACGGCGCTGATTGAGCTGGCGCACCCGAAATTCCGCCCCGAATTGTTTGCCAGGGCACAGGAACTGGGCTATCTGAGCCCCGACCAGACCCTGCAAAACCTGCGCGCCTACCCGGTGGAAGAAGAACTGACCATCACACTCAAGGATGGACGCACCGTGATGCTGCGCCCCGCGCTGTCCAGCGATGCGCAGGGCATCCGCGACCTGTTCCACCACCTGAGCGAGGCTGATGTCTACACCCGTTTTTTCCGCCACGTGCGCGGTCTGTCTAATGCCGAAGTGCAGCGCCTGTGCAATGTGAACTACGAGAACGAGGTGGCGTTTGTGGCGACCACCGGATCACGCGAAGAGGGGCTGATCGTGGGCCAGTCGTGCTACTTCACCAATCCCACGACCAACCTGGCGGACACCGCGTTCATGGTGCACCCCGATTGGCAGGGCTGTGGCCTGGGCACGGCCCTGCAAAACCGCATGGTGCAACACGCCATGAAACGCGGTCTGCGCGGTTTTGTCGCCGATGTGCTGCCGGGCAACACCCGCATGCTGCAACTGGCCCGGAACGGACCGCCGTCGGTTCAAATGGAAAAAACCAGTGACTCGGTGCACCTGACCCAGCTGTTTGAGCCGGCGCCGCCGAAGGGCCAGACCTGGGAACAGCTGGTGCGCAAGGCTACAGGCTGGTCACATCGACGAACGTCTCAGGACGCGGAAAACGACCCACCATCCAGTGGCGACTGAGCTCCAGCAAGGTGATCACCGGCAACGGCAGGTCACTGACCGCATCGGGACCGGGCTGGGGGTGGTCGGCCAGCAAGGCCGCCAGGTGCAGGACACCGGACAGGGCATCAAAGGGCTGCTCGGCCATGGGGTCGCTGGCGCTTTGCAGCCCGGTGACAATCGCGTCGGGAAAGTTCCAGTGGCGTGCCATAACGGCCGTCACCTGACACTCGTCAAAACCCAGCAAACGCTGTTCTCGCTCCCAGCGCACCGCGGCCTGGTTGGGGTGGACTTCGATCTCGGCCAGTCTTTCGGGTACCCGTTGACCAATCAGCAACTCTCCCAGGCGCGACATCATGCCCGCCAGCCAGGCCTGTTGCGGATCCAGCCCCGCACCGCCGGCCAGCCACTGGGCGTACCCGGCACAAGTCATGCTGAACTTCCAGAACGCGCTACGGTCCAGCCCGGGCACGGTCGGGAACGCCGTACTGATACTGGTGGAGAGAGCCAGCGCACGAATGCGGGACATGCCCAGCAGCGTGATCGCATGGTCCAGCGACAGCACCTGGCGGCTCAGCCCAAACTGTGCGCTGTTGGCCATGCGCAGCAGGTTGGCGGTCAGCGCCGGGTCTTTCGCAATGATGGCGCCCACCTGCGCACCGGTGGCATCCGGGTCATTCAGGGTGCGAACCAGCGAATGTGCCACCTCGGTCATCACGGGCAGCTTGGCAGTCTCGAAAAAAGCAGTCAACGTGGGCATGGAGTCTCCAAATCGGAAGCGGGTCAAGCATGACGAGTATAGGAAACTGCCCGGCTGCAGACAAACACGCCGGCGATCACCAGCACCGTGCCCCCTACCAGCCACGCGGTGAACGGCTCACCCAGCACCAGCACGCCCATCACCATGGTCGACATGGGGCCGACCATGCCCACTTGCGCCGCCAGCCCCGAACCGATGCGCTCTATGGCCATCATCACCATCATGACCGGCACCACCGTGCACAGGGTCGCGTTCAGTACCGACAGCCAGACCACCTGCGGCGCCACGGCCAGCGCCGTCTCCAGCGGGCGCAGGATGACGAACTGCGCAATGCACAGCAGGCAGGCCACGGACGTGGCCAGACCGACCAGCCGCATGGACCCCAGGCGCTGCACCATCTCGCCGCTGTGGAACAGGTACAGCGCGTAGCTCACCGCGCTCAGAAACACCAGCACCGCGCCCAGCGCGACGTCGGCGCCCTGCAGCGTGACTTCGTGGCCAAACACCAGCAACACACCGGCGTAGCTGATGGCCATGCCTATCACCTGGCGCCGCGCGATGCGCCGCCCCACCAGCACCAGCCCCAACAGCAGCACCAGCGTGGGGTTGAGGTACAGGATGAGCCGCTCCAGCGACGCAGTGATGTACTGCAGGCCGGCAAAGTCCAGGAAGCTGGCCAGGTAGTAACCGGTCACGCCCAGCCACACAATGCCCAGCACGTCCTTGCGCGTCAGCGCCGGAGGCTGCTGCTTCGGCGTGCGGCGACTGGCCCACCAGCTCATGGCCAGAAAAAAGGGTAGTGCAAACAGCATGCGCAGCATGATCAGCGTGACCGCATCCACACCATGGCGATAGGCCAGCTTGACGATGATGGCCTTGCCACTGAACGCAACCGCGCCCAAAGTGGCCAGTGCCAAGCCGACGGCCAGTGATGGGGGAACAGCGGGTTTGGCAGTGGTCGCCATGTATAAATCTCGCGGGTTTGCTGGTGCAGCACAAGACTCTGCAACTCAGGGTCACTTTACAGGACATCCGCAGAAAAACTGGGACTAGAATTCCCCTGCCCGGTGCGCCCCGCCCCAGCAGACCCCAAACGAATAGGCAATGACCGCTGAACCTGGAACAACACCGGACTCCGAGCTGCAAAGACTCACACGCAGCAGCATGGAACTGTTGGCACTGGCCGTTGAGCAAAGTCCCTTTGGCATCATCGTCATGGACCTCGATGGGCGGGTTGTATATTGCAACCAGGGCTTCATCGCCATGTCGGGGTTTTCGCAGGCCGAGATCATTGGCGTTACGCCGCCCCCCTGGAACCCGGCCGAGACCACCAACGCCATCTACCGCAACCTGTTGTCGTCCCCCAACCAGACCGGGCGCTGGAATGGCGATGTGCAGAGCCGGCGCAAGGACGGCAGCCTGTATTGGGAGCGCCAGGTGGCGTCGACGCTGCGCGGTGCCGATGGCAAAAACTCCCACCTGATCGTCGTCAAGGAAGACGTCAGCGACCGCAAGGTCCGCCGTGCCGACTATGCGCAGACCCGGCATTTGCTCGAACGGGCACTGGCCTCCAGCAGCAACGGCATCATGATTACGCGCAGCGATGCCGATGACCATTCCATCGTCTATGTGAACCCGGCCTTCGAGCGCATCACAGGCTACCGGGCGGCCGAAGTCATAGGACAGGAAGGGCGTTTTCTGGTGCGCGACGATCTGGCGCAACCCGAACTCGACCACATACGCTCCGCCCTGCGCGGCAAGCACGAGGGCCAGGCCACGCTGCGCAACTACCGCAAGGACGGCTCACTGTTCTGGAATGAACTGCACATTGCGCCGGTGCGCGATCTCGCCGGTGGCGCCACCACCCACTTTGTCAGCGTCATCAACGAAGTCAGTGAACGCATTCGCTACCAGCACGCGCTGGAGTACCAGGCCAACCACGACAGCCTGACGGGTCTGGCCAACCGCAACCTGCTCAATGACCGCATTGAGCAGGCCATTGCCTGGGCCAAGCGCAACGGGCATGTGATCGGCGTGATGTTGTTGGACCTGGACCACTTCAAGCTCATCAACGACGCCTCCGGGCACAGTGCCGGTGACGCCTTGCTCAAGGAGGTGGCGCGACGGCTGACCGCCTGTGTGCGCGAGACCGACACCGTGGCGCGCCTGGGTGGCGACGAGTTCGTCATCATCCTCACAGACTTGCCGCAGCCCGGCGACGTCGACCGCATAGCCGAAAAGATCCTGTCCACACTGTCGCGCCCGACGGAGGTGGTTGGGCGCGATGTGTTTGTGACCGCCAGCATTGGTGTGTCCCTGTATCCGCGCGACGGGGACCATGGCGAGATCCTGTTGCGCTATGCGGATATGGCGATGTACCGCGTGAAAGAACACGGCCGCAACAGCGTGCGCCAGTTTGTTCCCGAGATGGGCTCAACGGCCATCAGCCGGCTGGACATGGAGGCGGCCATGCGCCGGGGACTGGAGCGCGGGGAGTTTGTGCTGCACTACCAGCCCAAGATCGACCTGACAACCCTGAGCATCGTCGGCGCCGAGGCGCTGGTGCGCTGGCAGCATCCGCAAATCGGCCTGGTGCACCCGATAGAGTTCATTCGCATGGCCGAAGAAACCGGCCTGATATTGCCGCTGGGCGAGTGGGTGCTGGCAGAGGCCTGCCGGCAGCAGGTTCTGTGGCACCAGCAGGGTGTGGCGCCGCTGAAGATCGCCATCAATATGTCGGCCCGCCAGTTCCGCCAGGACGAGCTGGCCGAACGCATCGCGGCCATTTTTGCCGCGACCGGCGCCGACCCAACCCAGTTCATTCTGGAACTGACCGAGAGCATGGTCATGCACGATGTGGACGGTACGTTGGTGTCCTTGCGGGCACTCAAGACGTTGGGCGTATCGCTGTCTCTGGATGACTTTGGAACGGGCTATTCCAGCCTGTCGTATCTGCGGCGTTTCCCCATCGACGAGCTGAAGATCGACCGTTCCTTCATCAACGACATCCACACCAACGCGGACGATGCGGCGATCGCCGGTGCCATCGTGGCCATGGCGCGCAGCCTGGGCCTGTCGGTCGTGGCCGAAGGCGTTGAGAAGCAAGAACAATCCGATCTACTGGCTGCATTGGGCTGCAACCAGGTGCAGGGCTATTTCTATGCGCGCCCCATGACGGCCAGTGCCTTTGCCGAGCGCCTCCAGGAATCGCTGGAAAAACGCCCATGAGCAAGCTGTCCTGGCAGGCCATACCCCAAGCCGAGCTGGCCCTGTTACTGGGACAGGCCCGGCTCGACGACTCCCGTGCAATAGGCGCCGCGACCGTTTACCAACTCACCGTGGAAGGCCGCGATGTACTGGCCGTCGCTCTGGCCGACGGGCAGGCCCTGCTCGTGGAGTCGCTGGCCGCACCCAAGCTCAATCGCCGCCAGAGCACCCGCTCGAAACCGTAAATCACCGCAAGCGCAGGCGCACACGCTGCAGCGCGGCCATACCCACAAACACCAGCGCGCCGGCCACAACGCCGGTCACCGCGTCCAGGGTCAAGGGCAGAACCGCCTGAACCAGAGAGCCCAGTCCACCACCGCCCCACTGGCCCACCAACGCCTGCACCGCATGGTGCAACGGCCCCAGGCCATGCACCAAAATACCGCCGCCCACCAGAAACATGGCCGCCGTTCCCACCACTGCCAGCGTCTTCATCAACCAGGGTGCTGCGCCCAGCAGGGCACGGCCCAGCGACTGCTGGGCACCCAGCCAGAGAGCGGGACCGGTGCGGCGGCTCAGGTAGAGCCCTGCGTCGTCTATCTTCACGATGGCGGCCACAAATCCGTACACGCCAAACGTCATCACCACCGCAATGCCGCTGAGCACGGCCAGCTGGGTCAGCCACGGACTGTTTTGGACCGTACCCAATGTGATCGCAATGATCTCCGCGGACAGCACAAAGTCGGTGCGGATGGCGCCCTTGACCTTGTCGCGCTCCAACGCCAGCAGGTCGACCGCCGGATTGGCCAAAGCCTGCAACAGTTCGTCGGCATGGGCCTGGTCTTCAGCCTGGCTGTGCAAGAGCTTGTGGGCCAGCTTTTCGAATCCTTCAAAACACAGGTAGGCACCCCCCACCATCAACAGCGGCGTGACCGCCCAGGGGATGAAAATACTGATCAGCAGCGCCGCGGGCACCAGAATGAGTTTGTTGACCAGCGAGCCCTTGCACACCGCCCACACCACCGGCAATTCACGGTCGGCGCTGACACCGGCCACCTGCTGCGCGTTGAGTGCCAGGTCGTCGCCCAACACGCCCGCCGTCTTTTGTGCGGCAACTTTGGACAGAAGGGCCACGTCATCCAGGATGGTGGCGATGTCGTCAATCAGGGCAAGCAGGCTACTGGACATGGTGCAAGGGCTCAGCGGGAAAATACCCATTGTCGCCGCTCCAGGTGGCGGCAAAAATGCTTCATGAGCCACATCCCGCTTGCACACCCTGCCCCAACGGTACTGGATGTGGAGGCGTCCGGCTTCGGCCGCAACAGCTACCCGATCGAGATCGGTTTTGTGCTGCCCAACGGCCACACCTATTGCACGCTGATCCGACCCGAGGCGCATTGGACGCATTGGGATGTGCAAGCAGAAGCCACCCACCACATCCCCCGTGCCCTGCTGGTGAAGCGTGGCGTGGCCGTGCCAGAAGTCGCACGTGCCATCAATACCCAACTGGCCGGGCAGACGGTGTACACCGACGGCTGGGCCAACGACTACAGCTGGCTGGGAGCACTGTTTGATGCGGCCGATATGAGCCCGGCCTTTCGTCTCGAAAACCTGCGCACCTTGCTCGACGACCAGCAGGCTGACCAGTGGCACACCGTCAAGGCCCAGGTCAGCAGCGAACGCGGCGTGCAGCGCCACCGCGCCAGTGCGGATGCCCACCTGCTGCAGCTGACCCTGCTGCGCCTACGCCACGGCCCGTAGCCGACGCAACACAACCCACTGAAACCATGTCCATCACCATCGACCTCAACCTGGGCTATGCATTCGACGTCAAAGCCTCCGCGAACGAGGTGTTCGGCGTGCTGGCCGACGTGCCCACATCGGCCAGCTTCTATCCCGGGGTCGACAAGCTGGTGGACCTGGGCGGCGGTGCCTACCGCTGGGAGATGGAAAAAATCGGCCTGGCGCAGGTCAACCTGCAAACGGTCTACGCCTCTAAATACGTCGGCAACAAGGCCAAGGGAACCGTCGTGTGGACGCCTGTTGCGGGCGAGGGCAATGCCCTGGTGTCGGGCAACTGGAAGATCAGCAGCCGCAAAAAATCAACCCACGTGGAGCTAAGCGTCGTAGCCGAATTGACCATCGCCCTGCCCGCCCTGATGAAAATGCTGGTGGCGCCCGTGGTGGAGGCCGAATTCGAGAGACTGACAGAGCAATATATCGACAACCTCATCCAGCGCTTTGGCGGCGAGGTGTGATAGCCCCCTCAAAGGGAGCGTGCTTCCCCTAACCCAGGGGTTTGCGCGCGAACAGCTGCAGCGTGTCATACAGCTCGTGGCGCAGCAACGCCCGGCCCAGCATGGCCTCCATTTCTGGTGCCAGCTGTTGCGCACGCGGAGCGTCAAAGTGCATGTCATAGGCATTGAACGAGTCCAGCTCCAGAGCGCCCAAGCCCGCGCCGCGGGCCAGGGTCAAAAGGTCCTCGCCGGCAAATTCAAAGATGTGGCCCATGTGGGTCAGCGTGGGGGCGTTGACCATGGGCGCCAGCCCGTTCTTGAAGCACCAAAAAGTGCGTGGACAGAACCGGTTGGTGGTGGTGACCTGCCATAGACCACCCGGCTTGAGTACCCGGGCCATCTCCTGGCAGGCGAAGACCACACCGTCCCATGACACCACGCCGTCCGCACGAATGGTGAACAGGTGCTCGACGGTTTCCCAGCAGACCACGGCATCGAAGCTGTTGTCCGCGTACGGCAGCCGGTCGGTTCGCGCGTCGAAATAGCGGGCCACGTCCGCACCGGGGTTCAGCAGGGTCTCGCCGTTGATGATGTGCCAGTCTGGCGGGGATTCGGTGAACCCCGCCAGCACGGCGTCTCGCGCCTGCCTGAACCCACCCACATCCAGCACACGGTCCTGCGGGTCCAACCGCGCCGCCAGGTTGCGAGCCGACATCGCGATGCGCGGTCCACCAATCGTGAAGTAGTCAAAGCCCGCCGCAAGTTCGGCGGCGTAGGCCAACGCACGAGAGAAGTCAAAGGGCCGCATGGTATCGAATCAATAGCAACATGTTCTTATTTTACGAGGGCTAGCGCCTGATTGGACCAGAATGTTCAAGCGAAACCTCATTCGATCATTCAATTGTCTTATTTCCAATTGATTGCCTGCGTCAACTAATTGCGTGACAATATCAGGTATGAGCGAAAAGACCCCCTCCTCCATCGACCTGCATGTCAAGGCTCTTCGCGGCTTCAACCGCTTTTACACCCGGCGCATCGGCGTGCTCAATCCGTATCTGGGCAGCGACCTGTCGCTGACCGAAGTAAGGGTGCTGTACGAGCTGGCGCACCGTGACCAGCCCACGGCCAGCGAACTGGCCCAGGACCTGGCGCTGGACGCCGGTTACTTGAGCCGCATCCTGCGGCGCTTTGAGGCCAAACACTGGCTGGAGCGCGTGCCCTCGCCCGCTGACGCGCGCCAGAGTCTGTTGGCACTGACGCCCGCCGGACACAAGGCCTTCGCACCCCTGCAGCAAAAATCATGTGACGAAGCCGCCGATCTGCTGGCTCCGCTTGTAGATAGCGACCGCCATCAATTGATAGCCGCCATGGACCGCGTGCAGCGATTGCTGGCCCCGGCCGGCGGCAGGGGCAAGCCACCGGTCGCGGTGTTACGCGACCCGCTGCCCGGCGACATGGGCTGGGTGGTGCAACAGCACGGCGAAATCTATGCCCGTGAATATGGCTGGAACGCCGAATTTGAGGCCCTGGTGGCTGACATCGTGGCGCAGTATGTGCGCAACTACCAGGCCGAATGGGAGCGCTGCTGGATCGCCGAGCTGGACGGTGAGCGGGTGGGCTCGGTCTTTGTGGCGCGCAAGTCCAAGACCGTGGCGCAACTGCGCATGCTGATCCTGACGCCCAAGGCCCGTGGCCTGGGCCTGGGTGCGCGCCTCACCGACGAATGCATCGCCTTTGCACGCAGCAAAGGCTACAAGAAAATGCTGCTGTGGACCAACAGCTGTTTGGGCGTGGCGCGGGACATCTATGCCAGGCGTGGTTTCAAGCTGGTGAAGAGTGAGGCGTACAAGGGCTTTGGGCAGAGGCTGGTGGGGGAAACGTGGGAACTGAAACTCTGAGTATCCTCTCATTGTCAGTCAGCACACTACAAAATCAATAGCGCACTACGCATATTCCACGAGGGCTAGCGCCTGATTTATCTCAAGCTATCAAACGAAATCCGCATCCAGCACCACCCGATAGCGCGCCTTGCCCGCGCGCAAGTGGTCCAGCGCCTCGTTCATCTTGCTCATGGGAAAGTGTTCTACCTGCGGAGCAATGCCGTGGCGGGCGCAGAACTCCATCATCTTGGTCAACACCACGGGTGATGGCGTGGGCGATGCCGAGATGCTGCGCTGCCACGACAGCAGGCCGCCGGTGCGGACCTTCATGGCCTCGGTCACCACACCCACCATGTGCAGGCGGCCCTTGGGGGCCAGCGTGTTGATCAGCGCGTCCCACTCCAGGCTGGCGCCGACCGTGACCAGCAGAAAGTCCAGCGTGCCGGCAATCGCCTTCAGCTCCTTCACATCGACACTGCTCACCGTTTTGTGCGCGCCCAGCAATAGCGCTTCTTCGCGCTTGGACGGTGTGGAGGTGAACGCGGTCACCTCGCAACCCCAGGCGCGGGAAAACTTGACGGCCAAGTGGCCCAGGCCGCCGATGCCGACGACGCCGACCTTGTCCGTGGGCTTGATGCCGTGGATCACAAAGGGCAAGAAGGCGGTGCCACCGCCACACATCAGCGGGCCGGCGCTGGCCGGGTCCACGCCTTCGGGGATCGGCAGCGCCCAGCCCCAGTGCGCGCGCACCTTGTCGGCAAAGCCGCCGTGGCGGCCGACGATGGTGGGCTGGCGTTTGGGGCACAGGTTTTGCTCGCCGCCCATGCAGAAGTTGCAGTGGCAGCAGCTCTTGCTGTGCCAGCCTATGCCCACGCGCTGGCCCACGCTAATGCCCTTGGCCTGCTCGCCCACGGCCACCACGGTGCCGACGATCTCATGGCCCGGCACCAGCGGGTAGGTGGCAGGGAACCATTCGCTATCGACCATGGCCAGGTCCGAATGGCAGACGCCGCAGTACTCCACGGCAATTTCCACGTCTTCGGGGTGCAGCGTGCCGGGGTCGTAATCCAGCCGCTCCAGGGGGCTGCCAGCGCGGGGGGCGGCCCAGGCACGGAATAGGGTCATGGCAAGTCCTCTTAGTCAGTTGAGGACAGAGCTGAAGGTCTGTCCCGCAAGGTTTCACAACTCTGCGAGGTTAGTCGCTTTCCACAGCGGGTTTCCCCTTGCCATGTAACGGCGGCGACTGTCCCGTTCAGGCAGAAACCCGGCGCATAATCAGCGCGGCATCGAATTTGCCGACCCAACCCCTTACAAAAAGCTACTTACTATGCACCGCGTCGCCATCAGCAGCACAGGCATCTTTACGCCACCCGAAATCATTACCAATGAGGAGTTGGTGGTCGCCTTCAACGCCTACGCAGCACTCGAAAACGCCAAATACGCCAACGAGATCGCCGCCGGCACCCGTACCGCCATCACCGACTCCAATGTCGAGTTCATCGAAAAAGCCTCCGGCATCAAGCGCCGCTACGTGATGAACAAGTCCGGCGTGCTGGACCCCCGGCGCATGCGCCCGGTCTTCCAGGCCCGCCCCGATACCGAAATTTCCATGATGGCCGAGATTGCCGTCAAGGCTGCAGAAGACGCGCTGGCCAATGCCGGCAAGACCGCTGCCGATGTGGATGGCGTCTATTGCGCCGCCGCCAACATGCAGCGCGCCTACCCTGCCATGGGCGTGGAGATCCAGACCGCACTGGGCATCAACGGCTATGCGTTTGACATGAACGTGGCCTGCTCGTCGGCCACCTTTGCGCTGGAGATGGCCTTCAACGCCGTGCGCTGCGGCGCGGCGCGCGCCATTCTGGTGGTCAACCCCGAAATCACGTCGGCCCACCTGGCCTGGATGGACCGCGATTGCCACTTCATCTTTGGCGATGTCTGCACCGCCATATTGGTGGAGCGGCTGGACCTGGCGCCCGCTGGCGCATTCGAGATTCTGGGCACGCGCCTGCAGACCACGTTTTCCAACGCCATTCGCAACAACGCTGGCTTCATGTCACGCGCCGAAGACCGCAACCCCGAAGACCGCGACCAGCTCTTCCGGCAAGAGGGGCGCAGGGTGTTCAAGGAAGTCTGCCCCATGGCGGCCGAACACATTTCCAGCCACCTGGCGACACACGAACTGGCGCCAACCGATGTGCGCCGCTTCTGGTTGCACCAGGCCAACCTGGCCATGAACCAGTTCATCACCCGCAAGCTGCTGGGGCGCGATGCCACGCGCGACGAAGCACCGGTGATTTTGGACGAGTTTGCCAACACCGCATCGGCCGGCTCCATCATCGCCTTCCACCGCCACAAGGCCGACTTTCAGCCGGGTGACGTGGGCGTGATCTGTTCGTTTGGCGCGGGCTACTCGATTGGCAGCGCCATCGTCAAAAAGACCTGAGCCGGCAGGCCCATTGCCCGCGCATCCAACATACCTTCGTGTATCGGTGCATGATGGGCGAACTCTGCTATCAGCTTTAAAAAAGGTGGGCCATGCAAGCTGCGGATCTGCCAGAAAACGAATCGGATCGTCTGAATACACTCAGGGCGCTCGACGTTTTGGACAGTGGCCCCGAAGAAGAATTTGATGCCCTGATCAAGGTAGCCTCTTTGGTGTGCGGTGTGCCGGTTTCCCTGATCAGCCTGATCGACACCGAGCGCCAATGGTTCAAGGCCAATATCGGGTTGCCCGGCGTGACCGAGACGCCACGTGATATTGCATTCTGTGCGCACGCGATATTGGATGATGGCCTGTTCGAAGTACCGGATGCGTCGCTGGACGCCCGATTCGCCGACAACCCCTTGGTACTCTCGCAGCCCGACATCCGGTTCTATGCCGGTGCACCCATTGTGATGGCTGATGGCAGCCGTATTGGCACGTTGTGCGTGATTGATCGCAAGCCACGCGAACTCGACGATACCAAGCGGGAAATTCTCAAGGACCTGGCCATTGCCGCTGCGCATGCCCTGGAGGGAAGACGTGCGATTCGCGCATTTCAACGAATCACAGAAAACTTGGCCGCCAATGAGGTCCTTCTCAAGGAAGCCCGCGACAGCGCACAGGCAGCAAACATCGCAAAGAGCCGTTTTCTGGCCACCATGAGCCATGAGATTCGTACGCCCATGAATGGTGTGTTGGGTATGGCTCAGCTGCTGATCATGCCCAACCTGGCAGAAAAGGAGCGTCTGGAGTATGCACACACCATACTCCATAGCGGACACACGCTGCTGGCGTTGCTCAACGACATTCTGGATCTGTCCAAAATTGAAGCGGGGAAATTCCAGTTCGACGCGACTGAGTTTGAGCCTGCGCAATTGTTAGCCGAAGTTTGCAAGCTGTTTTCCGGTTCGGCCAAGGCAAAAGGTTTGGGGCTCGACTCCACATGGATTGGCGCATCGGCACAGCATTTTGTGAGCGACTCCCACCGCTTGCGCCAGATGCTCTCCAACCTGGTGGGCAATGCCATCAAATTCACGCACAGCGGCCATGTGCATATCGAATGCAAGGCCATCGAATCGGGCAAGACAGCCGCACTATTGGAGTTCTCGGTCAGCGATTCGGGAATCGGGATCCCGATCGAAAAGCAGGGCTTGCTGTTCAAGCCCTTCTCACAGGCTGACGATTCCACCACCCGTGAATTTGGTGGTTCGGGGTTGGGGCTATCGCTCGTCAGCAACCTCGCAAAGGCCATGGGTGGGTCTGTCGGTGTGAGCAGCGAGCCCGGAAGCGGCGCCAGATTCTGGTTTCGCGTGCCAGCAAAGCCATTGGACGCACCACAAGTCGGCACACAAGCGGAAGTTCATTCGGCTGTGCAGGGAACAGCCGGCACCCAGTTGGGCCAATTGCAGGGGCATGTACTGGTCGCAGAGGACAATCCGGTCAATGCCATCGTGATCCGCTCATTGCTCGCGAGGCTGGGAGTCACCATGACACTGGCCGCAAACGGGAAAAGCGCGGTCGACGCGATCATCGGGGCGGCCGATTCCGATCAACCCGATTTGATCCTGATGGATGTGCACATGCCGTTGATGGACGGATATGCGGCCACCCGGGGCATACGCCAGTGGGAGGCTGAGCAACGGAGGATGCGCCTGCCCATCATCGCGCTGACGGCCGATGCCTTTGAGGAAGACCGTCAGCTCTGCCTGTCCGTGGGCATGGATGACTTCCTGACCAAACCAATTGCCCTCGACGTGCTGTATTCAGTATTGGCACAGTGGCTCAAGTCATCCTCGTAAACGGATCGACTGGAACCAGCGCACACGGAGCCGTTTCGATTAACTCAGAGCCCGCTTCAAGCGAATCTCTTCGACCCGCGCCGTGCCAATGGGCACGGTCTTGGCGCTGCTGGGTTCGCGCTTGAAGCCGGCCAGTTCGTGGAAGCGCAAAGCGCGGTCGTTGGAGATGGGTATCCACACCGTGACGTGGGTACAGCCCTCTTCCATCAGCCCTTCGCGTGCGGCATCCCACAGCGCCAGCCCAGCGCCCTGGCCCACATGGCTGGATGCCACATAGATGGACCAGATCTCGCCCATGGTTTGTGGGGTGCCCTTGTCGCGCGAGCGGTCAAAGCCCACAAAGCCGACGATGGTGTCGCCATCCAGCGCCACCTGCACCTGGGGTTCTGCGTATTCAATGGCTTCGCGCCAATAGGACTGGGGTTTTTCCAGCGCGGCCACGGGTACGGGCGCGTTGGGCGTGGCGGACTTGAAGGCCTCGCACACGGTGGCATTGTGCAGTTCGGTGATGGCCTTGGCATCGCGCAGTGTGGCGGGTCGAACCGTGAAAGTAGTCGTAGGGGACATGTCTAAGCGTTAACCTGAAGCAAAAAATTGGGGAAATGAGGGCACCGATTGTCGCTGCAAACGTCGGACGCACCAAAAAGTGGTTTCAACTCTTTACGTCACCTAGGGTCAACACCGTTGCCACCGCGGGGTTGCGCTCACAGAATGCAGACATGACCGCACCCATCACCGTATCCGCCTCCGACCTGCCCCTGCAATGCCTGTACCGCTGGGAGCGCGAGCGTGCCCAGGCTGTCTACCTCACGCAGCCGGTTGGCGCCGGCGCCGTGCAGGACATTACCTGGAGCGAGGCGGCCGACCAGGTGCGTCGCATGGCCACGTGGATGCAGGCGCAGCGCTGGCCCGCGGGCAGCCGGGTGGCCATCATCGGCAAGAACAGTGCCCACTGGATACTGGCCGACCTGGCCATTTTCATGGCCGGCCACATCTCCATTCCCATCTACCCCACCTTCAATGGCGAAGCCCTGGCCTACATCCTGGCTCATAGCGAGGCACGTGCCTGCTTTGTCGGCAAGATGGATGAGACCAGCAATCTGCAAACCGGCATACCCGACGGCATGCCGCTGATTGCATTGCCGCTGGCGCCCAAAATCAAGGCCCTGGCCTGGACCGATCTGCTGGCCACCAACGCCCCCCTGCAGGGCACACCGGCGCCGCCCATGGACGCGGTGGCGACCATCATCTACACCTCGGGCACCACGGGCAAACCCAAGGGTGTGGTGCAAACCTTCCAGTCCATGGCCTGGGGCGTGACCAGTGCCACGCGGCGCGTACAGATGGACGCGAGCGACCGCTACATCTCCTACCTGCCACTGGCCCATGTGGCCGAGCGCATGCTGGTCGAGCAGGGTGCCCTGCGTTACGGCGGGCGCATCTTCTTTGCCGAGGCGCTGGACACCTTTGTGCAGGACCTGCAGCGGGCCCGGCCCACGATCTTCTTCTCGGTGCCTCGGTTGTGGGTCAAGTTTCAGCAGGGGGTGCACACCAAGATGCCGGCGAAGAAGCTCAAGCGTCTGATGGGCCTGCCGCTGATCGGGCGCCTGGTGCGCCGCAAGATTCTCAAGGGTCTGGGGCTGGACCAATGCCGGCTGGCCGCCGGTGGCGCCGCGCCCATGCCAGCCGACGTGCTGCAGTGGTACCGCGACCTGGGCCTGGACCTGATCGAGGTCTATGGCATGACGGAGAACTGCGGCGTGTCGCACTCCACGCTGCCGGGCTCGCGCCAAACCGGGTCGGTCGGCCTGCCCTACGACCTGGTCGAGAGCCGCATTGACCCCATCACCGGCGAAATCCAGATGCGCAGCGCAGCACTGATGCAAGGCTATTACAAAGACCCGGTGGCCACCGCCGACGCCATGACCAACGATGGCTGGCTGCGCACCGGTGACAAGGGCCACATCGATGCAAAGGGCTTCCTCAGCATCACGGGCCGGGTCAAGGACATCTTCAAAACCAGCAAGGGCAAATACGTGGCGCCCGCGCCGATTGAAGACCTGCTGGTGCTGCACCCCGACATCGAGGCCTGCGCGGTAACCGGCGCCGCCCTGGACCAGCCCCTGGCACTGGTCATGCTGTCACAGGATGCGGTGGCCCGTTGCGCCGCCCCTGCGGCGAAGCAGGCTCTGACCGATGCGTTGGCACGGCATCTGGAAACGGTCAACGCCCGACTGGAGCCGCACGAGAAGCTGGGCTTTCTGGTGGTCATCGCCACCACATGGACGCCCGAGAATGGCTTCGTCACGCCGACCTTCAAGGTCAAGCGCATGCAGATCGAAGCGACCTATGGCAGCCAGTACGCAGCCTGGCAGGGCCAGCGCCAACCGGTGGTGTGGGCTGACCACTGACGGGCGCCGTGACAGGGACGGCGCGGCTCAGGCCGCCAGCGCAATGCTTTGTCCGACCATCTGCAGCAGTGCGGCGTGGTTGCGAACGACAAGACCCTTTTTCTGGATGCGAATCACATGGTCCCGCTCCAGGGATTTGAGTTCCATGTTGACCCGCTGGCGGGACGCGCCCAGCAACTGCGCCAGACTTTCCTGCGCCAGATGGATGCCAATGCGCACTTCATGCGGGTGGCCCAATGCAGGCAGACCGTGGCGACGCACCAGATGCAGCAACTGCTTGGCCAGGCGCACCCGTAGCGGCAGCGTGTTCAGGTCTTCCAGGCGGCCATAGAGTGCGCGTATCTGTTGGGCATTGCGGCGCAGCAGCGCCTCGCAGAGTTCCACATGCTGCGCCAGTATGCGTTTGAAGTCCGCCTTGCCCACACACACGACCGTGCAGACGCCGTGGGCATAGACATCGTGGGTGTGGCGGTCGCCATCCAGAATGGAAACGTCACCAAACCACGCGCCCGGCTCCAGATAGCGCAGCGTGCTGTGCTTGCCCGACGAATGGCTGGCGCCCACGCGCAAGGCCCCTTTGGCACAGCCCAGCCAGGCCTCGGGCTGTTCACCGTGCGCCGCGACCAGTTCGCCATCGCGGTAGCGCTCAACATAGGCGCAACGCAAGATGTCGTGCTTCAGCGGCGCGGACAGCGCGGAGAACCAGCGCCCGCTGTTGATGGCGGTGCGCTCGTCTAAGCTGAGAAAAGGCGTGTTCATGGTTTCTCGCAAGGGTTGGATTGGTCAATGGCAGCGTCGATGAAGCCGATCAAGGCACTGCCGATACGCTGGGCCTGCGCGTCGCACAGCTTGGTCTGGTCATACAGCAGGTGCAGATGCAGCCCCCCGGCGTACCCGGCAACCGTGACGCAGATGGGGTGCTGTGGCGGCGGCGACACCATGAAGGCCAGCGAGCGGACGCGCGCGCCATTGCGCAGCGTGAGTGGCTGCTGGTTGCCAATATTGGTCAGCATGGACGCAGGGGGGCCCAGGGCGGCGGCGGCCTGCACCATGCGGGCACTGTGGCGTGAGGTGGGGAGCAAAGAGGCCCGCGGGTAGACGGAGTGGATTAGATTGGCATCGCCGCTGTGGAGCAGCTGCGACAGCTGGGACTTGATGCCTATCGCCAGTTGCCACAGATCCGGGCTGGCCGCCACCGCGTGGACCGTGGTCAGGGTTGCGATGTAAAGCCCCAGATCGTCGGCGCTCAGGCGGTCGCTGAGGACTCCACGCAAATCGGCCAGCGAGGTCAGGGCCAGGTGGCGCTCCTCGGGCGCACCGCATTCGCTGTTGATCGCCAGAATCTGTGCCGCCCCCAGGACACCATGCACCGTCGTGCCATGGGCCCGGCAGGCTGCCAGCAGGGCCTGCCCCTTTTCCGGGGACAGGGTGTACGGGATGGCCTGGATGCTGCGCCCGCAGCGCAGCTGCGGGTCATAGCCGGGCAACTGGCGGGCAAACTTCAGGGTCGCCCGGCCCTGCCCCAACCAGAACCCAACCTTCTGCACCGCGCTCTCCACCATCCCCTTGGCGTTGATGGGGTCCAGATCCTGGGCACTGGGGCGGGCGGCCCGCAAGGCGAGCGGCAGGTCTTCGCCGCCGGCGCGCCGCAGCACGTCCAGCAGCACCTGGGCGCCGGACTTACCGTCGGCGATGGCATGGTGAAACACCATTGCCGCGACCGACTGGCCACCGCGGCCGCCAAACCAGAAGAACCGGGCCAACGGTGCCACATCGGCAAACGGTGTGTCCAGTTGTTCGGCCAGGCGCAAGCGCCAATTGCGCAGGGGTAGGACCTGGGCCTTCAGCGGGGCCTGTTCCATGGACACAGCCTCGAAAAACGGATGACCGTCCACCTGTGCAATGCGCGCACGCAGCAGCGGTTTCTCCTGCTGCGTTGCGTGCAGGGCGTGGTTTAGACGGGTCAGTTCCAGCGCCCCGACCACCTCCGCGAAGACCACAAAGTTCAGGCAGTACAGCGAGTCCAGCAGGTAGTAAATGGCCTCGGTAGCCCCCAGATGCCGGTTCATCACAGTGCCGGACGCTGCGTCCCTATACTTCCGAATGATCTTCGTGTCCAAATTGCCCGCCTGATGGTCAGTCGCCCCAAAAGTCCCATGATGCAAGCGCCGGTGGAGGAGTTAAATCCCCCGATCGGGGGGCGCACCGCCGAACAGGCGGCCCCGCTGCTGGGCGTCAAGATTCGCCCGCCCTGGCGTTCGCGTGGCGTTATTCCGCGTGCACGAGTGGACGCTTACCTCAACGTCATTCGCCACCGGCCATTGACGCTGCTGGTGGCACCGCCGGGCTACGGCAAGACCACGGCGGCCGTATCCTGGGTGGATGCGCTGGCCGGCGCCGGTGCCTGCGTGGCGTGGCTGTCGCTAGGCCCCGAGGACGATGAGCCGGAGCGCTTCCTGGACTACGTGGATGCGGCAATAGCCCAGGCCTTGGGCAAGGCCGCGCAGAGCACAGCCGACGCACTGTCGGCAACATTCTCGGTGCCGATGGAAACCCGTCTGGGCTGGTTGCTCGAAAAACTGGCCGGTTTGTCGGTACCGGTGTATCTGTTTCTGGATGACTTCCATCTGGTGTCCCATGCGCAGATCCTCTCCGCCATGGATTTCCTGCTGCGCTATGCACCAGAAAACCTGCACGTGCTGTTGCTGTCGCGCGAGACCATCGCACTCAACCTGGGCGCGCTGCGCGCCCGTGACGGCGTCGTGGAGGTTCCGGCGAATGCGCTGTTGTTTGATGTGGGCGAGACCGACTTGTTGCTGCAAAAAGGCGAGTTCGTGCACTCCCTGTCGGACCAGGCGCCAGCACTGCACACGCTGACCGGTGGCTGGATTGCAGCCCTGCGCGCGGCCGTCGCCACGCTGCGCAGCCACGGGCGGCCCGAGCAATACCTGGGCAAACTGCCTGCCACGCTGCGTCCGATTTCCAGCCTGTTCTCCGATTTGATGGAGCGACTGGACCCCGCACTGGTGGACTTTCTGGAGCGCGTGTGCATCACCGACCGGCAATGCGCGGCACTGGTGGAAGCCCTGGGCGCGTGTGCCAATGGCCAAGCCATGCTGGAGCGCATCGAGCACCTGCAATTGTTCATCAGCCGCCAGGACGACCGTGGCAGCTGGTTTGTGCTGCACCCCCTGTTTCGGGAGTTTCTGGAGCAGCGCGTCCGCACGCGCACGGGTCTGGATGTGACCGATCTGCACCAGCGGGCCGCGCAGTGGTTTGCGGCACAGTCGCTGTGGTCCGAGGCCATTCACCACGCGCTGGCGGCGCACGACGTGGGCCGGGCCCTGGCCTGGATCGAGTCGCGCGCCATGGTGCTGGTGGGCGATGGCGACATCCTGACCCTGCTGTCCTGGGAGCGGCAACTGCGGGCGCACCTGGTGGCCCGGCCGATACGCCTGCGGCTGGCATTCGCGTGGGCGCTGTGCCTGGCCATGGCCAGTGAACGGGCCCTGGCCCTAGTGGACAGTGTCGAGGCCGAGCTCGCCGCACTGGACCGCCCCACACCGCGCAACAAACTGCTGAGCGAATGCACGGCGCTGCGTGCCGTGCTGCTGGCGGAAAAGGGCGACTATGACGCCGCCAGTGTGCTGGCCGCGCAGTATCTGCGCGCGCCGGTGGCGCAACCCTGGGTGCCCAATGCCATTCTGAATGTCATTGCCAGCGCGCATCTGCAGGCCGGGCGCTGGGCGCAGCTGCAGGTGGTGCCGCCGATGGCGCAGGACTCTCACGAACAGCGCGTGCCGGACCGCACCTCCATGGTCTATCGCCTGAGCATTCTGGGTCTGGCCGAGTACCGCCAGGGCCACCTGGAGGAGGCTGCCCGCTACCTGGAGGAAGGCATGGCCCTGGGTGCCGCCCTTGGCACGCGGGGCCATGTGCTGCAGGCCCTGCCCGCGCCCACGCTGGCGTTGGTGCGCTATGAGCAGGACCGGCTAGTGGATGCGCAGCGCATCAATGCGGAACACTTCGAGGTCAACCGGCGGGTGGGCCCGATCGACGGCCTGTCGGGCTGCTACCGCATTGCCGCGCGCACCGCGCACATGCAGGGCCAACTGGTGCTGGCCCGCACCCTGCTGGATGATGCGGAGCGCATCGCCACGGCGCGCGGCTGGAAGCCCGTGCAGGCGGCCGTTTGCATGGAGCGGGTCCGCTACGCGCTGCTCGATGGCCGCATGACGGACGCGCGCGCCAGCACCGAGCGGCTGGACATTCTGGCCGGGTCTGTGGACAGCAACAGCAACGCGGCGGCCGACCTGCAGCGCAGCCTGGCACTGGCAGGCGCCTGGCGCGACCTGGTCGAAGGCGCCCCTGCTGCTGCGGCCACCAGCCTGGAGCGGCTACTCCATGCAGCCCGCGCCAACGGCAAGCTGCTGGACCAGCTCAGCATCGGAACCGCGTTGTCGCTGGCCTGGCTGGCACTGGGGCGTCACGCGGAGAGCCTGGACCTGTTCATCGACCTGTGCCGTCAGGGGCAGGCTGCGGGTGCGCTGCGTTCCATTCTGGACCAACCGGTTGCGACCGATGGGCTGATTCGCCTGGCCACCGTGCACACACAGACTGAAGCCCAACCCGTGGGGGTCCGGGCGTTTCTGCAGCGCCTGCTCGCGGCCAGTGCTACGGGCCCGGGCGCCACCCCAGCACCCCCCAACGTCACCGCTGCTTCACCTGGTCTGAGCCCGCGCGAGCATGGCATCCTGGTCCTGATTGCCCAGGGCCTGTCCAACAAGGAGATTGCCCGCAACCTGGGGCTCACCGCGGAAACGGTCAAGTCCCATCTCAAGAAAATCTACCCCAAGCTGGGGGTGCAAAACCGGGCCCAGGCGGCGGCCAAACGGTTGGGGCCCACCGCTTGACCATGCCCATCCTCGCCACCTCGGCCCGTATTGCCGCACTGTGCCTGCTGTTGTATGGCGGGGCGCTGACCTGGCTATGGTTCAAACAGGAATCGCTGCTGTTTGCCCCCACCGTGCTGGCGGCCGATTACGCCTTGGCCACCGCACCCGATGTGCATGAGGTGTCCATTGACGTGCCGGGCGCGCGGCTGTCGGCCCTGCATTTGCGCCTGCCCCAGCCCAAGGGGGTTGTATTTTTTCTACACGGCAATGCGGGCAGCCTGGCGAGCTGGTTTGTGAACCCAGACTACTACCGGCGCGCCAACTTCGATTTGTTCATGCTCGACTACCGGGGCTATGGCAAGAGCAGCGGGCGTATCGAGAGCGAAGCCCAGTTGCGCGCCGACGTGCGGGCGGCGTGGGCGGCGGTGGCACCGCAGTACATGGGGCGCAAGATCGTGGTCTACGGGCGTTCCCTGGGCTCCGGGCTGGCAGCCGGCCTGTCGGCCGAACTGGCGGACAGCGCGCCGCCGGACCTTACGGTGCTGGTCTCCTCATACACCAGCATGGCCGCCCTGGCCGGCGAGCACTATGGCTGGATCCCCCAGGCCGTGTTGCGCTACCCCTTGCGGACCGACCAGATCGTGGGCCGCATACGTTCACCGTTGCTGCTGATCCATGGCGTCCAGGACGCATTGATCCCGCTTGCGCACAGCGACACGCTGAAGGCCATGGTGCCCCATGCATCGCTGTTGCGCATTGCCGGTGCCGCCCACAACGACCTGCAGGATTTCGATACCTACCTGGACGGCTACGGGCGCGCGCTGGCTGCGCTCTAGACGCGCAGCGTACGGTCGAACAGGCTGAACAGCCGCTCCCAGTGCCGCTCGGCGGCGGCGCGGTTGTAGATGCTGCCGCGCTGAGGGAACACAAAGCCGTGCTCCACGCCCGCATACCACTCAACGCGGTGCGGCGTGCCGGCGGCCACCAAGGCGCTCTGCAGCTTCTGGATGTCGGCCGGTGGCGCCCAGCGATCGATCTCCGCACAGGCAAAGTAACTCTCGCACCGGATGCGGTCCACCTTGCGGTGTGGTGAATCCGGCTCGGCCGTCGCCATGTTGGCGCCGTGAATGGACGCGATGGCGCGCAGGCGCTCGGGAAACTGGGCGGCGGCCCAGACCACAAACGGGCCGCTCATGCAGTAGCCCACCGCACCGATGTGGCTGGTTTTGGCTTCGGGTTGCGCATCCACAAAGGTCAGCATCGCAGCCGTGTCTACCGCCGTGGTGCGGGCGGTCAGCGATGCCATGTGCTCGAACATCGTTGCCATCATGGCCTCGCTGCGCTCGGTCAGCTGGAAGTCACGGGTGCGTCGGTAGTACAGGTTGGGCAGCACCACGTAATACCCCACGCTCGCCAGGCGCCGCGCCATGTCGTGCAGCTCCTCGCGCTTGCCCGGTGCATCCATGTAGAACAGCACCACCGGATGCGGGCCGCCTTCGTCGGGGAACACCACAAAGGTATTCATGGCGCCGTCGGCGGTGGGAATATCGAGGTTCTTTTCGATCATGTTTGCTACTGTATTGATAGCGATGTTCGCTTGTTTTACGAGGGCTGGATGCACTTTTTACCATAAGCCTCGCTCTGGATGCCATAAAGTAACCCTTTTTGGGTTTTTAGATCCCGGGGCTGGGCCTGTGCCTGCGGTACGCCGCCGCTGTGGAAGGAGCCGCTAATATGGACCCATGCGAACCCTACTGCACTTCTTCACCGCCGGTCTCGTGCTGGCGCTGGCGGCCTGCGCCAACCTGGAGCCGACCGGTCCGGCCAGGGACAAGACCTATGCCATCACCATCCTGCATACCAACGACCACCACGGCCGTTTCTGGCAGAACAGTGACGGTGAATACGGCATGGCGGCGCGCAAAACCGTGGTCGATGGCATACGCGCCGAAGTCGCCGCCAGTGGCGGCTACAGCCTGCTGCTCGATGGCGGCGACGTCAACACCGGTGTGCCCGAGTCGGACCTGCAGGATGCTGTGCCCGACTTCAAGGGCATGAACCTGCTGGGCTACGACGCCATGGCGGTCGGCAACCACGAGTTTGACAAGAGCCCGGCGGTGCTGGCCATGCAGCGCAAACTGGCCACCTTCCCCATGCTGTCGGCCAACATCTACCGCGGCGGTGAACGCATTTTTGCGCCATACAAGCTCTTCAACCTGGGTGGGGTGCGGATTGCGGTCATGGGCCTCACCACCGAAGACACCCAGAAGCTGGGCAATCCGGACAATATGCGTGCCCTTGAGTTTCGCAGCCCCATTCAGGAGGCCGCCAAACTCGTTCCCGAGTTGCGCGCGCAGGCTGACGTGGTGATCGCGGCAACCCACATGGGCCACTACGCAAACGGCCAGCATGGCATCCAGGCCCCGGGTGATGTGGAAATGGCACGCGCCGTCACCGGTCTGGACCTGGTGGTGGGCGGCCACACGCAGAATCCGGCCTGCATGAAGGCCGAGAACGTGCTGGACAGCACCTACGTGCCCGGTACGCCCTGCCAGCCGGACCGGCAAAACGGCACCTGGATCGTACAGGCCCACGAGTGGGGCAAGTACGTGGGACGGGCCGACTTCCAGTACCGCAATGGCGCGTTCACGCTGGTCAAATATGCGCTGATTCCCATCAACCTGAAGCAGACCGCACCCTTTGCCGAAGACCCGCAAATGCTCGCCCTGCTCCAGCCCTACCAGGCCTTCGGCCAGAGCAAGCTCCTCGTGAACGTGGGCAGCAGTGATGCGAGGCTGGAAGGGGACCGCTCCGTGGTGCGCAAAGCGCCAACCAGCCTGGGTATGCTGATCGGCCAGGCGATGATGGACAAAACCCGCTCCGATTTCGCCGTCGTCAATGCAGGCGGCATCCGCGACTCCCTGCCCGCCGGCGCCATCACCTACAAGGACATCCTGAAGGTACAGCCCTTTGGCAACACGCTGGTAACCCTCAGACTCACCGGCCGTGAAGTGCTGGACTACCTGCAGGTAGCAGCCCGCATGAGCCCGGGCGCGGGGGGCTTCCCCCATTTCTCGGGGGTGGAGGTCCGTATGGCGTCGGGCGCCATCGCCGAAGTCCGCGTTCGGGGTGCCACCCTGGACCCGGCTGGTACCTACCAGATGGTGATCAACAATTTCATGGCCGTCGGTGGTGACGGCTACCCGGTCATGACAGCGCATGCCGGCTATGTGGACACCGGTTTTGTCGACGCCGACGTGCTGCGCAGCTTCATCGCGGCCCACAGCCCCCTTCAGGCATCGCGTTTTGCCACCGGCCAACCCGCCATCGGCGCCCCCCGTTGAATCCCACTCCCGGCACCTGCGCATGAACACACCTTACCGCCGGAAAAAATTCCGCGTCGTCCCGAATCCGGCTCTCCCGGGCAGCCGGCTGGACCACGATGAGCAGGGTCTGATCGTGGACGGCTATGCGCCGTCGCAAATGATCGAGGACCTGCGCAAATACCAGGCCGAACTGGAAGTCCAAAACAAGGCCCTGCGCTACAGCCAGCAGGAGGCCGAGGGCGCGTCCGAGCGCTTTGCCACGCTGTTTTCCAACGTGCCGCTGGCCCTGATGGTGGTGGACGAAGAGGGCCTGGTCATGGCCAGCAATGCCATGGCACTGCGCCTGTTTCAACCGGTGGAGAGCGACCCGCCGCTGCATTTTTTGCTGCCCTTTGTCGGCCCCACGCATACCGATGAAGTGGCCGTCGCCTTTCTGAGCGCCAAGTCGCGCAGCACCAGCGAGGTCAGCGAGGTGGTCTTTCTGGCCGGCTCCCAAGGCACCTTTACCGGTGACCTGCACATTGCCCGCATCGAGAATCCACAGGGCGATCTGGCGCACTTCATCTGCGCCATCATCGACCAGGGGCCGCTGCTGGCACAGCGCCATGCCCTGCAAAAGAGCGCGGCGGTATTGCAGCAGCGCAACGAAGACCTGCTGCTCAGCGAAAACCGCATGGCCGCCATCATCAACTCGTCGCTGGACGCCATTCTGTGCATCGACGAGCAGCAGGGCATTACGGTGTTCAACCCGGCGGCCACGGCCCTCTTCCAGTGCCCCGCTGAACAGGCCCTGGGCAGCAGCCTGGAGCGCTTCTTGCCCCAGGTGGCGGCCACGCTGGCGACCGGGACCGTTGCCGCACAGGCAACCCTTGGCGAGTTTGCCGCCACCACCCTGCAGGGCCACGAAATCTTTGTCGAGATCAGCGTCTCGCTGGAGCGCCGGCTGACACCGCGTGTGACCACGCGCCTGCCGATCTCCGAATTCATTGCCCGTCGGGGCATGCAAGGTCCGCACGGGGAGATCACGACGATTTTTGCCCGTGACCTGACGGCCAGCAAATTGGCAGAGGCCCGCCGGGTTACGCTGGAAACCCAGTTGCGCGAATCCCAGAAGATGCAGGCCATGGGAACCATGGCAGGCGGCATTGCCCACGATTTCAACAACATCCTGAGTGCGATCCTCGGCAATGTCGACCTGGCCAAGCAGGACACGGCGGCCAGTTCCCCGGCACTGACCAGCCTCCAGGAAATCGAAAAGGCCGGTCGCCGCGCACGCGATCTGGTGCGCCAGATTTTGACCTTCAGCCGCAACGAAGTGCCCAAGCGCACGCCCATTCAGCTCGACGATGCGGTCCATGAAGCGGCGCGCCTGGTCCGGGTGGCACTGCCCCCGCTGGTGGACCTGCAAGTCAGGATCACACCGCATACCGCGGCCATCCTGGCCGACACCACCCAGGTCGAGCAGGCTCTGCTGAACCTGTGTACCAATGCCTTGCTGGCCATTGGCAGCCACAAGGGTTCGCTCACCATAGAACTCTCCAGTGCGGAAGTGGGCCAGCCCCTGGTCGGACGTCTCGGTTTGCAGAGTGGCCGCTACGTGACCGTCTCGGTGCGCGATACCGGCAGCGGCATGTCGCCCGAGACACTGGGGCGCATCTTCGAGCCCTTTTTTACCACCCGCGAGGTAGGCCAGGGCACAGGACTTGGCCTGTCCGTGGTGCACGGCATCATGCAGGGGCACCAGGGCGCCATCGACGTGCAGAGCGTGCCCGGTGAAGGCAGCGTGTTCACGCTGTATTTCCCGCCGACCTTTGAGCAGGCCGTTGCGCCGCCCGCGGAGGTGGCCCCCGTAGAGCCCGTCGTCGGCAGGGGCCGCCACGTCATGTATGTCGATGACGACCAGGCCCTGGTGTTCCTGATTGCGCGGGTCCTCAAGCGCAAGGGTTTTACGGTCACCGCCTTCACCGACCCGCACGAGGCGTTGCGCGCCTTTGAAGCCAAGCCAAAGGCCTTTGATCTGCTGGTGACCGACTACAACATGCCGGGCTTCAGCGGCATCGACCTGCTGCGCCAGGTCAAGCGGATTCGCCCCGACGTGCCCGTGGCGCTGGCCTCGGGCTACATCACACCGGAGCTGGAGCAGAGCGCCATGGTGGAAGGCGCCAGCGCCCTGATTTACAAGCCGGACGACGTCAGCGAGTTCTGCGAAACCGTGCAACGCCTGATTGCGGGCAATGATGCCCGCTAGAACTCTTGCCCCCACGGTCGCCCACTCCGTGTGGCTCCCTGAGGGGGCGCATTTCACCTTGGGGCGGCCCTGCGGTGAAACCAGCCCCTGACACCCCGCTGTGCGTGGTGTATGTAGACGATGCGATTGTGGTGCTGGACAAGCCGTCCGGGCTGCTGTCGGTGCCCGGGCGGGGCCCGGACAAGCAGGACTGTCTGAGCCTGCGGGTGCAGGGCCAGTACCCGGATGCGCTGGTGGTGCACCGGCTGGACATGGCGACGTCGGGCCTGATCGTCATGGCGCGCGGGCTGCAGGCCCAGCGCACCCTCAGCGAGGCCTTTGCCAACCGCCAGGTGCACAAGCGCTATGAGGCGGTGGTGCACGGCGTGGTGGAGGCACCCTCGGGCAACGACTGGCGCACCATTGATCTGCCGATCGGCGTGGATTGGCCGAACCGGCCCCGGCGGAAGATCGACTTTCACGCCGGCAAGGCCAGCCAGACCCGCGTGCAGCTGCTGCATGTCGATGCCCAGCGACAGATCAGCCATGTGCTGCTGGAGCCGCTGACCGGCCGCACCCACCAGCTGCGGCTGCACCTGCAGGCCATCGGCCATCCCATCCTGGGAGACGCCCTCTACGCGCCACCGGCGGTGGTCGCCATGGCCCCACGGCTGCTGCTGCACGCCCGCGATCTGGCATTTGCCCACCCGGTCAGCGGCCGCGCCCTGCAGTTCAGCTGCGAGATCCTGAAGCATTGCGGGACAGATCTTCAGCTCTGTCCTCAACTGACTAAAATGCGTGAGTGACACCTATACAAAACGCTGACCTGCACTGCCACTCCACGGTTTCAGACGGTACGCTTGCGCCTGAAGCACTGGCTGCGCGTGCCAGCGCCAACGGCGTGGAATTGTGGGCCCTGACCGACCATGACGAGATCGGCGGCCAGCAACGGGCCCTGGCCGCGGCCCGGGACTGCGGCATGCGCTACCTGACCGGTACCGAGATTTCCATCACCTTCATTGGCAAGACCGTTCACATCGTGGGGCTGGGTTTTGATGCCACCAACCCTGACCTGATCGCCGGACTGCGCCGCACCCGGGGCGGCCGCGATGTTCGGGCCATGGAAATGTCCGATGGCCTGGCCAAGGTCGGAATCAAGGGCGCGTACGAGGGGGCGCTGAAGTTTGTCGGCAACCCGGAGCTGATTTCACGCACCCATTTCGCCCGCTTCCTGATCGAAACGGGGGTCTGCCGAGATACCAACGAAGTGTTCAGAAAGTTTCTGATCGAAGGCAAGCCCGGTTATGTGCCACACAGCTGGGCCACGCTCAAGGACGCCGTAACCTGGATCACCGGTGCCGGCGGCATGGCCGTCATTGCACACCCGGCGCGCTACAAGTTCACGCCCAATGAAGAGTTCGCGCTGTTCACCGAGTTCAAGAGCCACGGTGGCCAGGGCGTGGAGGTGGTGACCGGCAGCCATTCGGTGCCCGAGTACAGCATTTACGCCGACACGGCCCGTGAATTCGGTCTGGCGGCCTCGCGCGGCAGCGACTTCCACAGCCCCGATGAAAGCCACACCGAACTCGGCACCCTGCCCTTTTTGCCCGCAAATCTGACACCCGTCTGGGAAGCACTGGCATCCCGCATCCAATAGACGCATGGCCCAATATTTCGAAGTTCACCCCGACAACCCCCAGGTACGGCTGCTCAGGCAGGCCGTGGCGCTGCTGGAAAAAGGGGGCGTTCTGGCAGTCCCTACGGACTCCAGCTACGCCCTGGTCTGCCATCTCGACGACAAAGCAGCCGTGGACAACTTGCGGCGCATTCGGGGCGTGGACGAAAAACACCACCTCACGCTGCTGTGCCGCGACCTGAGCGAGCTGGCCAGCTACGCGCGGGTCGACAACGCCCAGTACCGCCTGCTCAAGTCCGCAACGCCCGGCCCGTACACCTTCATTCTGGAAGCCAGCAAGGAGGTGCCACGCCGAGTCAGCCACCCGTCCCGCAAGACGATTGGTCTGCGTGTGCCTGAACACACCGCCCTGCAGGCCCTGTTGGCGTTACACGACGGTGCCTTGCTCGCAACCACGCTGATCGCACCCGGCGAAACCCATCCCATGAACGACGCCAACGCCATTCGGGATCGCTTTGAAAAACTGATCGCCGGTGTCATCGATGCCGGGGCCTGCGCGCAGGAACCCACCACCGTCATCGACCTGACCGGGGCGGAGCCTCAACTCATCCGCCAGGGCCGGGGCGATCTGGCCCGTCTTGGGCTGTAAGACCAACCTGGAAACTTCATTCTGTGGACATTGCAAACCTGATACAAACCGTCGCCCTGTACGCGTTGCCGGTGCTCTTTGCCATCACCGTGCACGAGGCGGCCCATGGCTATGCGGCGCGACATTTTGGCGACAACACCGCCTGGATGCTGGGCCGCGTCACGCTCAACCCGATGAAGCACATCGACCCCGTGGGCACCATCCTGATGCCGCTGATTCTTTACTTCGCCACCTCGGGGGCTTTTCTGTTTGGCTATGCCAAACCCGTCCCTGTGCGTTTTGGCAACCTGCGCCACCCCAAAAGAGACATGGTCTGGGTAGCGCTGGCCGGACCTGGCGCAAACCTGGCCATGGCCTTGCTGTGGGGCATCACCCTCTACCTGCTGCACGCAGCGGGTGTGACGGAACCTTTTTTCCTCAAGATGTGCAATGGTGGTGTGTTGGTCAACGTTGTGATGTTTGCCTTCAATATGTTTCCGCTGCCGCCCCTGGATGGTGGGCGCATTCTGGTCGGCTTGCTGCCGCACCGCCAGGCAGAGTTGGTGTCACGGGTTGAGCCCTGGGGATTTTTCATCGTCATGGCGCTGGTCGTCATGAACGTCATCAGCACGCTGTGGATGCAGCCGGTGATGGCGCTGACCTTTGGCCTGCTCAACATCCTGCTATCTCCTCTGGCAGCGCTGGTGTCGTAAGCACCAGCCGCACACGCCTGCCCATTTCCTTGATTGAATCCTCTGCAATGCCCTCCACACGCTTTCTCACCGGCATCACCACCTCGGGCACGCCCCACCTCGGCAACTATGTCGGTTCCATACGGCCGTCTGTGCGGGCCAGCCTGTCGCCGGACGTGGAGAGCTACTACTTCCTGGCCGACTACCACGCGCTCATCAAGATCGACGAGCCGGCACGCATACAGCGCTCCACACTGGAGATTGCCGCCAGCTGGCTGGCTGCGGGCCTAGACCCCGAGCGTGTGGTCTTCTACCGCCAGTCCGATGTTCCCGAGATTCCAGAACTCACCTGGCTGCTGACCTGCGTCACCGGCAAAGGCGTCCTCAACCGCGCCCACGCCTACAAGGCAGCAGTCGACAAGAACACGGCGACCGACCAGGACCCGGATATGGATGTGACCGCGGGGCTGTTCATGTACCCGGTACTGATGGGGGCCGACATTCTGATGTTCAACGCCCACAAGGTGCCCGTGGGGCGCGACCAGGTTCAGCACATCGAGATGGCCCGCGACATGGCCAACAGCTTCAACCACCGCTATGGAGAGCACTTTGTGCCACCGCAGGCCGTCATCGAAGAGTCCGTGGCAACGCTGCCCGGGCTGGATGGCCGCAAGATGAGCAAGAGCTACGACAACACCATCCCGCTGTTTGCGCCGCGCGAGCAGCTCAAAAAACTGATCGCCGGCATCGTCACCGATTCGCGCGCGCCCAAGGAGCCCAAGGACACCGAAGGCTCGGCGCTGTTCCAGATCTACCAGGCTTTTGCCAGCGAAGACGAGTCCCAGGCACTGCGCCAAGCCTATGCCGACGGCATCGCCTGGGGCGACGCCAAGCAGATACTGTTTGAACGCATTGACCGCGAAATCGCTCCCATGCGCGAGGCGTATCTGGACCTGATCAACCACCCGGCCAAGATCGAGGCGATCCTGCTCGCTGGCGCGGTCAAGGCCCGCCAGCGGGCCACCCCGTTCATGGCGGGGTTGCGCCACGCCGTGGGCCTGCGCAAGCTGGGCGACCCGGTCCAGGCCGCCACCCAGAAAGTGGCCAAGACGGCCCTGCCCAGCTTCAAACAGTACCGCGAGGCCGACGGCCAGTTCCGCTTCAAACTGGTGGATGCGCAAGGCCACGTGTTGTTGCAGAGCCTGGGCTTTGCGTCACCCAAGCAGGCGGGCCAGGCCATTGCCACGCTACAGCGTGAAGGCTCGGCAGCCCTGGTAGCACTGGCGGATCAGCTGGAGCCGCTGGCGGTCGATACCGCCATGGTGGCGGCCGCCTTGCAGCAACTGGCAGCGGGAACTTAACACCAAACGCTGTATCACAACAGAGGCCTCCCTACTGGCCTCTGTTGCCAGCGTTTCCATGACCCCAACCAACTGCCTTGATATGACCCCACGCTCACTACTGATTCAACTCTCCCTGTCGCTGTTTGCTTTCAGCGCGCACGCCGCCACTGCTTCAGCGGTTGCCACAGAAACACTGCCCTCCGGGGTGATGATCATGCACACCGTGGTGGGCACGGGCGCACTGCCCAATGCCGTCGACCGAGTGAAGGTGCACTACCGCGGCACGCTGGCCGACGGTACGGAATTTGACAGTTCGTACAAACGCAATGAGCCTGCAGTCTTTCCGTTGAATAGGGTCGTGCCCTGCTGGACACAGGGCCTGCAGAAGATCAAGGTCGGTGGCAAGGCCACGCTGACCTGCCCACCGGCGACCGCCTATGGCGAGCGTGGTGCGCCAGGTGCTGTGCCACCGAACGCCACACTGACCTTTGAGGTGGAACTCCTCGCCATCGAGCGATAGTCCTGCGCGCGGGCCTAGTGTGACCCGTAGCTGGCCAGGCGGCGCACGTCCAGAATACGGATTTCACGCCGGGCGATCTCGATCAGCCCTTCGCTCTCCAGTTGGTGCAACACCCGTGAGAAATACTCGGGTGTGAGGGACAGGCGCGAGGCCACCGTGGCCTTGCTGACGGGCAGCGACACGGTAACGATGCCAAGGTCGCCTTCGTGGTCCAGCTCCACGTCGCGCAGCAGGTAACCAATCAGGCGCTGCATGCCGCTGTGCAGGGCGTAGCCCTCGACGTCCAGCAGCAGGCGGTGCAGCCAATGGGAAATGCCGGACAGCATGTGCATCGAAAACCGTGGGTCCCGCTCGATTTCGCTGAACACGGCCTGCTTGCTCACGGTCATGATCAGGCTATCGCTCAGGGTTTGCGCGTTGAGCATGTAGGGCTTGGGCAAAAACATCATCGCCTCGGCAAAACTGTGACCCGGTCCCACGATTTCAATGACTTTTTCAACCCCGGTGGATGACGCCACAAAAAGCTTGATCTGACCGGACACAACAAAGTGAAACGACTCGCACTGTTCGCCGGCTCTGAACACCATGGCGCCACGTGTGAACTGGCGCAATCTGCAGCCACGGGCGATGTTTTCGCGCTCGGGCTCAGACAAATTGCTGAACATGGGAAGTGTCCGCAGGTGGCGGGGCATATCGAATCGACCAATGGATGTTTGGCTCATTTTCCAGCTCAAAAAGTTGACTTGGTTCAACTTTAGACCCCCCTTTGACGCCGCGCCGGCCGCAAAAGGAGTAGAGCCCCGCCTCTTTGGAACTAGTCGTTCACACCCTCTCTAGTTCTAAAGAACTAGTCACGGCAGCATTTGATTTTCATTTGATATGGGTCAATTCCACTATGAAAACATGGCCCTCAAAATGGGCCGATTTCCGTCGCTATGACTGCGGCATGGACCCGCGTGCTGACGTGCATTTTTCGCAGCAAATTTTGCACGTGCACCTTCACCGTGGTTTCCGCAATACCCAGCTCGCGCCCGATTTCTTTGTTGCTGGCACCCCGTGCAATGCCTCGGAGAATCTCCAATTCACGCGATGACAGGGCCGCCAGAACGGGCGATAAAACGGGGGGCGCCGCCACACTGGGAGCGGTCCCCAAATACGCGGCGACCATCTTGCTGGTCATCTCCGGTGCGATCACCTTTTCACCCTTGACCACACGTTCGATGGCGCCGATCAAGGTGTCGCCTTCGGTGGTCTTCAGCAAGTAACCTGCTGCGCCATTGCGCAATGCGGTCATCAGATCGGCTTCATCTTCACTGACTGTCAGCATCAGGATGCGTGCATGCGGAACGGCCTCTTGCAGTGCGACCACAGCATCCACGCCGTGTACGCCCGGAAGGTGGTTATCCAGCAGGATCACGTCCGGCTGCAGTTCTTGTGCGCGGCGCTGCGCCTCGCCAGCATCCGCGGCATCACCCACGACGAGCACGCGTGCATCACGGGACAGCAATGCGGTCAACCCCCGTCGAAACAGGGTGTGATCGTCCACCACCAAAACGCGGATAGCAGGCACATTCATGTCGGTATAGGCTTTCAAGGCGAGTCAGTTGGATGACAAGGCTACCGGAGCATTGTCCGTCGCAGGCGAGATGTGTGCGCCTGCCAGAGTCAAACGCACGCAGCATCCCCCACCGGGCGATGCACGGACCGACAATGTCGCGCCCAAGCGCTGCGCACGTTCGGTCATGATTTGCAGGCCCACATGTGTTTCATCAGCCACACCATCGCCCACGGCAAAACCGACACCATCATCACGTACTTCAAAGACCCATGCGGGCTGCTGCTCCACGCGCAGCCAGACCTGCGATGCGCGGGCGTGCTTGCGCACGTTGGAGAGTGCTTCCTGCACGATGTGCAACACCTGAATCTGCACATCCGGCGTCAGGGGTAGCCCGTGTCCGCTGATCTCCAGGGACGTGGCCAAGCCCGTCTGAAGCTCGAACTTGCGCAGTGTGGTCGCCAGGGCCGGTTCAATATCTTCGGCATTCGCACGCGTACGAAAATGCACCAGCAGTTCGCGCACATCGCCATAGCACTCGCGTACGCCCGTATCGATTTCCTCGAGCACGCCGCCCATCACCGCCTGGTCCTGGGTTTGCATCGCGTCGCGCATCAACTGCACCTGGATCTTGAGAAAAGCCAGGGACTGGGCGATGGAGTCGTGCAGTTCACGGGACAGATGGTGCCGTTCCCCTGATACTGCGGCCTCCCGCGCCAGCGCATTGAGCCGCAAGTTCTCCATGGCGCTGGCGAGATGGCTGGTGAGCGCTTCCAGCAGAGAACGCTCGGCATCGCTGGGCGACACCTTGGCGTAAAAGAACAGACTCACCTCCCCCATCACACGTTCTTGCACGCAGATGGGAACATTGACGACCGTCTCAAAGCCCGCTTTTGCACAGTGTTTGAGAGACTCCTGCGGCAGAGAGCGGATGGGAATCACCACCAGCGCGTTGTCGGGCGTGGGTGAACCACAGAAACAGTCGCCCGCGCTCAGGCACTGCTCCGCATCCACGAGCTCGACGGGTAGCCCGCTGGCTGCCAGCATCAGGTAGCGCTGCTGGGCTTGACCCGACCAACGCAACGCCACCCCGTCGGCCTTGGCGATGGACATGATGCGTTTGGAGAAATCCTTCGCCAAATCCTCAAGCGACGTGGCACGGGCGACCAAAGCCGTCACCTCGTAGAGCGACTCCAGGCGTTCGCGCTTTTCTTCCAGCTCCAGGGTTTTTTCAGCCACTTTGCTGGCCAGGTTCCCGTACAAGGACTGGAGGTGCGCCGCCATGCCGTTAAAGCCTTCGGCCAGGGTTCCAAACTCGTCCGACCCGACCCGCTTGACCCGAAAACCAAAGTCTCCGCCCTGGATCTTCTGAATGGCCTGCTTGAGCAAATTGACAGGTTCCAGCACAAACAGATAGCCCGCAAACAGCAGCGTGACGGCACCCAGCAACGCCACAATGAGGACCCCGATCTGCAGCAGGTGCAACGTGGCCGTCCAGCCCGCCATGTTCGATTCAATGCTGTTGACCAGCAGGTCGATGTCCGCAGCAAAGGTGACCGTATCCGATGTCAAGCGGTCCAGATTGCCGGGTCTTTGCGCCAGCCAGTGGGTATGAAACTGGGCCCAGTCCCTCTCGACGGCCGCAAAATGCTGCCGCGCAGCGCCGTCCCATGGAACCTGAAGCGGGCGCGCGGAATCGCCATTGCGCAACAGTGCAAGGCTTTGGTTGAAGTTCTCGATGTGCGACGGCAACTCCTGTGCGCCGGAGCCCGTCGGACTGGCCACCGTCAGTGCGATCCGGTAGGCCTGCATGCGCATGCGCCCGGCCTCATTGACCGCCGCAGCCCCCCCATTGAGTTGCCACGACACCCACAGGTTGACCGTGGTCGAGATCAACGCCAATAGCAGAAATGGTGAAACGGCGAACGCCAGCTTGCGACTCAGACTCCATCGCGTGTGTATGACTGTCATGGGCCAAATCTTACTGCGCTGCAGTGGCCCTGCCGGTTCAGGTCAATTTTTGAGTGGCGGAGGCACGGCTCCCAGAGCCGCCGCCCAATTGAAGACACTGTTCACACGCACTTTGAAGGCCTGAGCTTGGGCCTGAACCCTGATGCCGGCGCAATCCTTGCCATACTGGGTGATCGCATAGTGGGTACACGTGACCTGTTTGCCGGGCCCCAGACTGGCAACTTCGCGCGAGGCACGCACGGTGCCATGGGCTTCGAGCTTGGCCAGGCGGTTGCGGGTGGATATCTCGGGGGCACTCACTTCACGCGCCACATCCTTGACCGCTACGGGAGCGGATTGCGCAGCCAGATGGCGCAATATCTCCAGTGATTCGGGCCACTGCTCGACTGGAATGTTTCGATTGGAGTGTTTGCTCATACAGCCGCCTTTAGTTTGCGTTAACAAATAAAGGGCGACGCAACATCGAAATCCTGGTGCACATTTCGATGGCAGCCCCGCTGGCAAATGACCTTAGTCATGTAGCCCGGAAGCTTTGCGTCCTTGACTTTCGTCAAGTTTGCCCCTGCCAGATTTGCTCTTGCGAGCCGCCTCGCTGGCTGCGAGCGAGAGCACCGCACACTGCGTTACACCATCGCTACCACGGATATTACATACGCCAGCGCTTATTTGCAAGCAAGTGCTTCAAAGAGTTTCCGGGCACTACTTCAGAACCGTGGCCCCGGACTCGGTCAACAGGTCCCGCAGAATTGAACGGTGGCAGTGGGCCTCGTCCTGACAATAGCAGCCCAGGGAAAAATTGGCGCCCTGGGACAGTCTGGCCAACAACTCCAGAGTCCTGGCGGCATCGGGCTGCTTCATCTCAGCGCGGTAGCGCTTGGCAAAGGCGCTCCATTTCACGTCGGTGTCGGCCTCCTGGCCTTGCTTCATCGTTTCAGCGCTGGGGGCCAGGTTGGGGTACCAGACGTCGTACCAGTTCTGGCTGGCGAATTCAGTCTTGGGAACACCCCGCGGCGGGCGCCGCACGGTGCCGATCCGTATGCCCTCATCCGGAGCCCGGTCCGTGCCGAGTCTGACAATGCGAATGCCCATTACATATCCTCCAGGTTGGGGGTCCCAGGTGGTGACAACGGCGCGCGGAACTGCTGCAACCACACGGGAAAGTCCGCGGACGGCATCGGCCGTCCTATGAAGTAACCCTGCGCGAAATCACACCCTAACGCCGCCAGCTGATCCCAGTTCTCCCGGGTTTCAACCCCTTCGGCTACGACCATGCGTCCCAGATCATGGGCGAGCTCAATGGTGGAACGCACGATCACGGACGAATCCTTGCTCACCAGCATGCCACGCACAAACGACTGGTCAATTTTGATGTACTCCACCGGCAGCTTGAGCAAATAGCTGAGCGAGGAGTAGCCGGTGCCAAAGTCATCGATGTACAGCGGAATGCCTTGCGCACGCAGGCCGTGCAACACGCGCAGGGCGAATTCCGCATCCTCCATCACCGTGCTCTCCGTGATCTCCAGTTCCAGCAGACCGCTGGGCACACCCCAGATCGCCTGCAACTGGCGAATCTTCTCCAGGAGGCCTTCGTCGTGCAGGTTGCGTGCGGACAGGTTGACCGCAATGGGCAAGGCGCAGTCCTGCTGCATCCAGCCATGGTTCAGGCGCAAAGCAGTTTCGATGACCCACTCGGTCAGTGGCTTGATCAGGCCCGTGTGTTCGGCAAGTTCGATGAACTCACCAGGGAAAATCAAACCACGCTCGGCGTGCCTCCAGCGCACCAGTCCCTCGGCCCCACAGACACGGCCAGTTGCCATCTCGACCTTGGGCTGCAGGTAGAGCGACAAATCCCCCCCTTCAATGGCACGCCGCAACTCACCGGCCAGATTCAGACGGTGCGACGGATTCCGGTCCTGCAAAGGATCAAAGACGACGCACCCCACACCTTTCTTCTTGGCCAATTGCACCGCGATGTCCATGTGCCGGAACAGGTCATGGGCGGTCGATCCGTGCTCCGGAAACACGACGACACCGGCATTCACCGACATTTCCAGATAAATATCGGCCAGTAGGAAGGGCTGTGCCAGCACGCCGTCCAGCCGTTGCATAAGGGCGAAAGCCGCCCCGGCGTCACTCTCGGGGAGCAGAATCGCAAATTCGTCCCCACGCAGGCGCGCCACCACGGCGGGTGCAGGGGCCACGGCACACAGGCGCGAACCGAACTCTCGCAGCATCTGGTCACCATAGTTGAAACCCAGGGCATCATTGATTTCACTCAGGCGTTCAATATTGGTTTGCAACACCACGAACGGCTGCCGCGAGCGGTGTCCGGCGTCTATGGCAGCCGCGAGCAACTCGGTAAATCGGGTCTCGTTGGGCAACCCGGTCAGCAGGTCGCAATGGGTCATTCGGTGCAGGGTCTCCTGGATCTTTTGCCTTTCAGCTCGCGCGCGCAACGTGGCGATGCCAAAAGCCAGGTCATCGGCCGACTCCGCCAGCAACGCTACCTCCTCGGCACTGATCGAATCCTGCTCCACCCCATAAATAGCCAGGGCACCAATGACCTCGGACCCCACACGCAGCGGACTCGCCACCGCGCACGCATTGTTGCGAAGATACGGATGCCAGGCAGCGTAGCGTGGGTCGGTGAACATATCACGGACCACACTGGAATGACCGGTACGGATGGCGGTGGCGCCCACCCCTTGCCCGTGTTCGTTGTCGGCCCAGCTCACGGTCAATTTATCCAGGGCCAATTGGCCACCCGGGTAGCCGCGCTGCGCCATCGGCTTCACGGATTGGCCCGCATCGTCTTCGCGGTACCACACCACTGCGGTCGGATAGCCCCCCTCATCCACAATGGCACGGCACATGCTTGCCAGCAGTTCGTGCTCATCCTTCGCCCGCAGCATGGTGCGGTTGCCTGCGCTCAGGGTTTTCAACGCCCGGCTCACCTGCTCCAGTCTGCGCACTTGCTGCGCCAGGTCTGCGTTGAGCGTCTGAATGGTCTCCTCGGAGCGCTTGCGCGCGGTGATGTCCCTGCCCAAAACGTAATACCCAACAACCCGTTGCTGGGCATCCTGCTTGGGGAAGTAGTCAACGCTCTGCCACATCTCGGGAAAGGGCTGCCAGTCGTAGCTTTGCGGCTCTCCCTGCAGGGCCCGTGCGATCACCGGAGCCGCGATGGCATAGCGCTCGTCACCCAGAATTTCGCGCACGGTACACCCGGCAATGTCGGCCCGTTCGGGTGCAAAGCGCTCCCGGTACTGATTGTTGACATACACATAGCGCTGCTCGGCATCCACGTAGGCGATCAAGGCCGGCACATTGCTGATCACACTGTGCAGGTGGTCTTCCGTGGTGCGCAGCTGCGACGTTCTTTCCTGAACCCTCTGTTCCAGCAGTTGGTTCGCGTCACTGATCGCCTGCTGCGCCTGCCGCTCCACCGACACATCCCGAAAAACGAGGACCACACCGTGCATGTGCCCTGTGGAGTCGCAAATAGGGGCCGCGCTGTCGGCGATGGGGCACTCACTGCCATTACGCGCCAGCAGCGCCGTGTGGTTGGCAAGTTCCTGAACTGCGCCGGTTTCCAGTACTTTGGCCACTGGCACCACGGCTGGCATGCGCGTCTGCTCGTTGATGATGCAAAACACCTCATCGACGGGCCGGCCTCGCGCCTCGGCCACCGACCAGCCGGAGAGCCGCTCCGCCACTGGATTCATGCGCGTGATACGCCCCCGGAGATCGGTTGCCAGCACTGCGTCGCCGATGGAGTGCAGCGTGGTGGACAGGCTCTCCTCGCTGTCAGCCAGTGCGTGTCGACTGGCCTCGGTCTCCCGCAGTTGGCGCCGGATCAGCCCATAGGTCGCCGTCAGCAGTGCAACGAGCGACAGCGCGACCAGCGCACCAGTGGTCAGCAAGGAGTCCTGGGCTTGCAGCTGCTCGGCACTACGACTCTCCAGCAATCTGCGCTCCGCGGCATCCATCTCGCCCAACCAGCGGTAGGTGCGCTGGCGCGTTTCCTGCAAGGGAGCGCTGGCCACAAACGCGCTTGCAGCCTCCTGGCCCTGGGTCTTGCGCAAGAACTCCACGCGCCGCGAAATGGCCATGCGCTCGTTGACAACCTCACGCAGCTGCGCCCATCGTTCCAGTTGGGCCGTGTTGTCACTGACAAGCTGTTTGATCCGGCCAAGCAAGGTCTCCCGGTCCTCTATGGCCGCATCGCGATCGACCAGCCGCGCCGGGTCACCCGAGATTCTGAAGCTTTGGGTGGCATATTCAATCTGCAGCGTATCCGACTTGGTCTTCGCCAGGCTATCGAGCACTTCGTGGGAGTGCGCCACCCAGCGTGCCGCTTCGGAAGCGTCGTGTGCGACCTTCCATGTTGTGGCCGTGATTCCCGCCACCACCAGCACGGCAATCGTGAATGCGACCAATACCTTGGTCTCGAAACCAGAGTAGGTTTTCAACACATCCTCCCCGCGCCTAGTCTGGCGCTTGCCCACGCACCATAGCCGAAATAGGCCAGGCAATCAAATGGGGTCCGGCATCACCGCAGGGCGGTGCAGGAGTGCGCAGGGTATCACGCGGTGCGCGCAGAAACCAAAAAGCCCATGCAGAACATGGGCTTTTGGCGGAGAGAGTGGGATTCGAACCCACGGTACCTTGCGGTACGCTTGATTTCGAGTCAAGTACATTCGACCACTCTGCCATCTCTCCTGAAATTGCTTCGATTGGACGAAGCGCAGATTCTATCAGGGTCTCAGGGTCACCATTCCGCCCAGGTAGGGTCGCAGGGCTTCCGGGATGGTCACCGAGCCGTCGGCGTTCTGGTAGTTCTCCAACACGGCCACCAGTGTGCGCCCCACGGCCAGGCCGGAGCCGTTCAGCGTGTGCACCAGTTCGTTCTTGCCCTGGGCGTTCTTGTAGCGGGCCTGCAGGCGGCGCGACTGGAAGGCCTCGCAGTTAGAGACCGAGCTGATCTCGCGGAAGGTGTTCTGCGCGGGCAGCCACACCTCCAGGTCATAGGTCTTGGTGGCGCCAAAGCCCATGTCGCCGGTGCACAGGCTCATGACGCGGTAGGGCAGGCCCAGCTTCTGCAGAATGGCCTCGGCGTGGGTGACCATGGCCTCCAGCGCCTCGTAGCTTTTCTCTGGGTGCACGATCTGCACCATCTCCACCTTGTCGAACTGGTGCTGGCGGATCAGGCCGCGGGTGTCGCGCCCTGCGCTGCCGGCCTCGGAGCGGAAGCACGGGGTGTGGGCAGTGAGTTTGATTGGCAGGTCGGCTTCGGCCATGACCATATCACGCACGAAGTTGGTCAGCGGCACTTCGCTGGTGGGGATCAGGTACAGCGCGGTGTGGTCGGGCTGCTCTTCACCCTCCTGGCCGCCCTTCTTGGCGGCGAACAGGTCGCCTTCGAACTTGGGCAACTGGCCCGTGCCCTTGAGTGACTCGCCGTTGACGGCGTAGGGCACATAGCACTCGGTGTAGCCGTGTTCCTGGGTCTGCACGTCCAGCATGAACTGGCTGAGTGCGCGGTGCAGGCGGGCAACCGGTCCCTTCATCACCGTGAAGCGCGAGCCCGACAGCTTGACGCCCATCTCGAAGTCCAGCCCCAACGGCGTACCGACGTCCACGTGGTCTTTGATCTCGAACGCCATGGCAGTCGGTGTGCCCCAGCGGCGCACCTCCACATTGCCGTGCTCGTCCTCGCCCACCGGCACGCTCTCGTGCGGCAGGTTGGGAACGGCCAGCAGCAGGGTCTGCATGTCCAGCTGGATCACGTCCAGGCGCGCGGCGGAGGTTTCCAATTCGGTCTTCAGGCCGGCCACCTCGGCCATGACGGCATCGACCTCGGCCGGTGTGCCCTTGGCCTTCAGCATGCCGATCTGCTTGGACAGCGTGTTGCGCTTGCTTTGCAGCTCTTCGGTGCGCATCTGGATGGTCTTGCGTTCAGACTCCAGCGCGGTGAAGGCGTCCACGTCCAGGAAGGCCTGCGGGTTCTTGCGGGTTTGCAGGCGGGTGATGACCGAGGCCAGGTCTTTGCGCAGCAGGGTGATGTCTAACATGTTGATTCTCCAAATCAGTCGGGGTCAGAGCACATTTGCTATGCAAAGTGGTCCGACCCACAAAGTCTCAGTATGAAATAGGGCCCTAGCCCTCGATTTTATTGCGTGAGCAGCTATGTTTTTAATAGCTACCGGGGTTGACTTCAGGCGTCCAGCTTCAAACCCTTGGGCAGCGGAAACTTCACCGTTTCTTCAATGCCGTCCATCTTGCGCACCGACACCGCGCCCAACGCGCGGATGCGGTCAATCACCTCGCGCACCAGCACCTCGGGTGCCGACGCACCGGCCGTCAAGCCAACGCGGCTCTTGCCTTCAAACCAATCCGTCTGCAACTCGGCGGCGTTGTCCACCATGTAGCTGGCAACACCGAGCTTGCGGGCCAGCTCGGCCAGGCGGTTGCTGTTGGAGCTGGTGGGGCTGCCCACCACGATCATGATGTCCACCTGCGGCGACATGATCTTGACGGCGTCCTGGCGGTTTTGGGTGGCGTAGCAGATGTCCTGCTGCTTGGGCGACTGCACTTCAGGGAACCGAGCCATGACGGCCGCGGAGATTTCGGCGGCGTCGTCCACGCTCAGCGTGGTCTGCGTCACCAGCGCCAGCTTGGCGGTCTGGCGCGGGGCAATGCGCGCCACGTCGGCCACATCCTCCACCAGGTGGATGCTGCCGTCGTCGAGCTGGCCCATGGTGCCCTCGACCTCGGGGTGACCCTTGTGGCCGATCATGATGAACTCGAAACCCTCTTTGTGCAACTTGGCGACCTCGACGTGCACCTTGCTGACCAGCGGGCAGGTGGCGTCGAAGATGCGAAAGCCCCGGCGCGTGGCCTCCTTCTGGATGGCCTGGCTCACCCCGTGGGCGGAAAACACCAGCGTGGCACCGGGTGGCACCTCGTCCAGCTCTTCAATGAAGATGGCGCCACGGTTCTTGAGGTCGTTGACCACATAGGTGTTGTGCACGATCTCGTGGCGCACGTAGATCGGGCGGCCAAATTTTTGCAGCGCGCGCTCGACGATCTCGATGGCGCGGTCCACGCCGGCGCAGAAACCCCTGGGCTCCGCCAGCAATATGACCCCCACGCTTGCCACTTCGTGTGCTGCGCTGCCCTCCGAGGAGGCGCTCACGCCTTGGGGCGGCCCAGCGGCGTTCAGGGCTTCGTTGTTGATGAAAGTGTTCATAAAACGCCAATCACCTGCACTTCAAACGTCACCGGCTGGCCGGCCAGCGGGTGGTTGAAGTCGAACAGCACGCCACGGCCTTCTGCCACCTGCAGCACCACCCCGGCAAACTGGCCCTTGTCGTCGGGCGTGGGGAACTGCACCACATCGCCTACGCCGTATTCCTCGCTGGGATCACCCATCTGCGTCAGCACCTTGCGGGCCAGCCACTGTTGCATGGCGGGGTTGCGTTCGCCAAAGGCGGCGCCGGCGGGCAGCTCAAAGGTCTTGCGCGCGCCCTCCTCCAGGCCGATCAGGCAGGCCTCGACCGCGGGCGACAGCTCGCCCGTACCCAGGGTCAGCGTGGCGGGCTTGCCGTCAAAGGTGTTGATCACATCCCCGGACGGGCCGCTCAGGCGGTAATGCAGGGTGAGGAAGGAGCCTGGTTCAACGCAGGTTGGCGTGGCGGTCATAAAAGTCCCTATAAACTGGCCTCTATTGTAGAAACCCCGGCCAAACCCCTGCGCACCTGCCGGGCAGCCCCCACCCAGACCATGCCCCTCAAAGACCTGCCCCCCGACGCCCGGCCGCGTGAAAAGCTGCTGGCGCGCGGCGCCGCTGCGCTCAGTGACGCCGAGCTGCTGGCCCTGCTGCTGCGCACCGGCATCCAGGGCAAGGGCGTGCTCCAAATGGCCGACGAACTACTGCACATCAAAAAAGATAGCAGCACAGGCAATGGCGACGAGGGCTTCGACGGGATTTCAGGCTTGTTGCATGCCACGGCCGAGGATTTGAAGCGGGTCAAGGGGCTGGGCCCGGCCAAGCGGGCCGAGCTGATTGCCGTGCTGGAGCTGGCCCGCCGCGCCATGGCCCAGCAGCTGAAAGAACGCACGGTGTTTGCCGACCCCGACACCATCAAGCACTACCTGAAACTGCACCTGGCCGCCAAAAACCATGAGGTGTTTGCCGTGCTGTTTCTGGACACCCAGAACCGCCTGCTGGCCATGGAGGAGCTGTTTCGCGGCACGCTGACGCAAACCAGCGTCTACCCGCGCGAAGTGGCGCTGCGCGCCCTGCACCACCAGGCCAGTGCCGTGGTGCTGGCGCACAACCACCCCAGCGGCACGGTGCAGCCTTCGCGCGCCGACGAGGCGCTGACGCAAACCCTGAAGGCGGCGCTGGCGCTGCTGGACGTGCGGGTGCTGGACCACATCATCGTCGGGCCGGGGCAGGCCCTGTCCATGGCCGAGAAAGGCCTGCTGTGACCACCACTGCGTCCAAGGCCGCAGCGGCGAAGGCCAAGCCGATGAAGGTGGGCTCGCTAGCGGATTTGAAGCAGGTGAAAAAGGAAATTGCCGCGCAGGCCGAGCGTGCGGCCCAGGCCGCGGCGCAGCAGGCGCTGGAGGCCAAGCGCGTGCGCGAGCACCGCAGCCTGTTCCAGGCGGCCGTGGGCGCCGTCCAGCGCCTGCCCGCGCACGGCACGGCCAACCTCAAGCCCGCCGCCCCGCCGCCCTTGCCCATGCAGCACCTGCTGGACGAAGCCGCCGCGCTGCAGGAGGCCATCAGCGACGAGGTGGACATCACCACACTGCTCGATACCGACGAACGCCTGAGTTTTCGCCGCCCCGGTGTCGGACCCGACGTGGCCCAGAAACTGCGCAAGGGCCAATGGTCCATCCAGCGCCAGATCGACCTGCACGGCCTGCGCAGCGACGACGCGCGCGAGGCGCTGGGCGCCTTCATCCGCGAAGCGCACAAGCAGGGCATACGCTGCGTGCGTGTGGTCACCGGCAAGGGGTTGGGCTCGCCGGGCAAGGCGCCGGTGCTCAAGGACAAGGTGCACCGCTGGCTGGTGCAGCGCTCCGAAGTGGTGGCCTTTGTGCAGGCCCCGCCGGCCCAGGGCGGCGCCGGGGCTCTGGTGGTGCTGTTGCAGCCTTTACGGGCGCCGTGAACTGCTGACCCAGGCTGGATCGGCCTGCCAGGCTGCCGCCCAGGCAGGCAATTGGTCGGCCGGCATGGGGCGGGCAATGCCATAGCCCTGTGCCAGCTCGCAACCCAGTTGCAACAGCAGGCTGCCGTGGGCCACGGTCTCCACGCCTTCGGCAATCACCTGGCGCTTGAAGGCTGCGGCCAGTCCGATCACGCCTTGCAAGATGGCCAGGTCGTCCGGGTCTTCGAGCATGTTGCGCACAAAGCTCTGGTCGATTTTGAGCAGGGTGACGTGCAGGCGCTTCAAATAGGTCAGTGACGAGTAACCGGTGCCAAAGTCATCCAGTGCAAACATCACCCCCATTTGCGCGCAGGCCGCTATCACCTGGGACACCTGGGCAATGTCTTCCAGCGCACTGGTCTCCAGCACCTCCAGCTCCAAGCAATGCGCCGGCACCTGCGGGTGTGCCGCCAGAATCGCGCGCAAGCGATCCACAAAATCGCCTTGCTGCAACTGGTGCGCGCCAATGTTGACGCTGACCGGCATTTCGAGCCCCGCGGCATGCCATCGCTCCATCTGGCCCAGCGCGGTGTCAATCACCCATTCGCCAACGGTGACGGCCAGCGCATGGTCCTCGATCACCGGCAGGAACGTGCCCGGCAGCAGCAGGCCGCGTTCGGGATGCTGCCAGCGGATCAGGGCCTCGGCCCCTACGACCTGGCCCGTGCGCATGTTGACCTTGGGCTGGTAATGCAGCACGAATTCGCGTTGCGCCAGCGCCAGGCGGATGCGCTCCAGGCTTTCATGGTGGCCGCGGATGCTGCTGTCCCGCTCGGCATCAAACACGTGGTAGCGGTTTTTGCCAGCCACCTTGGCCTGGTACATGGCCTGGTCGGCCTGGCGCAGCAGTTGGTCGGCGTCGATGTCCTGCGCCTGCGGGTAGCAGGTCACACCCAGGCTGGCCGAAACCTGGACCGTCAGCTCCTCCACCTGAACCGGCTGTGCCGCGGCAGCCAATAGACGGGTCAACAGCGGCAGGCAGGCAGGCGTATCGACCAGATCGATCAGCACCACCACAAACTCGTCGCCACCCAGGCGGGCCAGCGTGTCCTCTTCGCGCAGCGCCTCTTTCATGCGCTGCGCCAGGATGACCAGCACCTGGTCACCCACTTCGTGGCCATGGCGGTCGTTGACGGCCTTGAACGCATCCAGGTCCAGATAGGCCACCGCCAGTTGCCGGCCACGCCGCTGCGCCTGCGCCATGGCTTGCTGCAGCCGGTCTGCCAGCAGCACCCGGTTGGGCAGATTCGTCAGCGCGTCGAAATGGGCGATGTGCTCCAGCTGGCTTTGGTGGGTCTTGATGGCGGAGATGTCCGAGAACAGCGCCACATACTGCTGCACCTGACCCTGCGCGTCGCGCACCGCGCTGATGGTCAACAGTTCGGCATACACCTCACCACTCTTGCGCCGGTTCCATATCTCGCCGCTCCAGTGGCCCTGGTCCTTCAGGGCGCGCCACAGCGTGGCGTAGAACGTGGCGTCCTGCCGGCCGGAGCTAAGCATGCGCGGGTTCTGCCCCAGCGCCTCCTGGCGGCCGTAACCGGTGATGCGGGTAAAGGCGTCGTTGACGTCGATGATGGTGCCACGCGCGTCGGTAATCAGTATGCCCTCGCGGGCATGGCCAAAGACATTGGCGGCAAGCTGCAGTTTTTCTTCGGCCAGCTTGCGGTAGGTCACATCGCGCACGACAAAGACCAGATGCGTGGGCGCGTTGTGGACATCCCGGACGAAATCCGCGTTGGCTTCCAGGAACACCACACTGCCATCGCTGCGCAGTGCCTGGTACTGGGCAGGCCCGGTCATGACGCCCTGAAACATCAGCGCAATGTTGGCGTCCGCACGCTCTCTGTCGTGCAGTTCCAGGAAATCGCCCACTGGGTGGCCGATTAGTTCCTGCTCCGTCTGGCTGTTCATCAGCCGGACGCCGGCAGGTGAAATCATCTGAATGCGGGTCTGCAAATCGGTGATCAGGATGGCATCGGGTGTGGCCTGCAGGATGGACCGGTAGCGGGCATCGCTGGCGCGCAACGCCTCTTCCCGCTGCCCGTGGTTTTCCAGCAGGCGGTTGAAGCCACCGATCAGCTCCCCGATTTCGTCCTGTTGGCCGACCGGCAGGGCCTGTGCCGGATGGCCCGCATCGGCCTGGGTGGTCAGGGCCCGTGAGGCCGTCAGCAGGGGCGCCAACTGGCGTTGCAACATCCGCGAGATCAGCCACCAGGTAGCAGCACCGGCCAGCACGGTAAACAGTACCGCGCCCAGCAGCAGGCGCCGCATCAGATGGTCAATCGGTGCAAATGCCTCTTGCGCCGGCAGCGTGGCCACCACAAACCAGCCGGCTGCCGGAATGCCTTTGGCGGCTGACAACTCCGGTAGGCCGCGCGAACTGACGGCAAGACCAAAGCCTTCGTATCCCTGCATGTAACGGTCGTGCATGGCGTTGGCCCCGGGCGCAGGCACCGGCTGCATGACGCGACTCTTGTCGGTGGAAGTGACGATCAACCCGTGCTGCGGATCTATCAACAAGTAGCCACCGGTCTTGCCATAAGAATTCTGGGCGATCTTGTCCAGGAAGTTGGGCTTGTCCAGGTCGGTCACCCCCGACAGGACGCCGATGACAGCGCCCTGTGCATCACGAATGGGCACGGCCATGGGCACGAGGGGGGTTTGCCGCTTGATGCCAATGACGGGGCGGCCGATGGCGGCCTTGCCATCCTTGAGGACTGTGGCTATCAAAGGTGAGCTGATGAAACTGGTACCCAGGCGTTGCGCGCTGCGGGGCACGTCGGCAATGGCCGTGCCATCCAGACCGGCCGCCCAGGCACCACCACTGAACAGCGGCTGCAACAAAGGGCGCTGTTCCAGCAGGGCCTGCAGCTTCGCCGGCTGGCTCAGCATGGTCGGGGTCACCTCACGGGCGATGATCTGCAATGCCTGCATGCGGTCGTTCAGGCCGTCATCCAGGTCACGGGCCATCGCGGATGTTGTTGCAAACTGCTGCTCGCCCAGCACGCGCTGCATGTCTTCACGCAGGATGCTGCTGGCGTACAGCGACAGCGACCAGATACCGACGATGAAAATCGCCAGCGTGAACAGGGTCACACGGGTTTTGAGCGAGCGCGAGCGGAAGAACCTCAAGTTCATGGACTATTCTGGGCGAGGCAGTGCGAATTGAATTTGACTTGCATCAAGTCTACGCCGTCACAAAAATATCCGCTGGTGTGGCTGCCCGACCAGCCCCGTACACTGAAGGTACGCGACGGACGTTGCTCCCACAGGCAGATGTATGAAGTTCAAAATGGCAGAAAAATCGTTGTTCGCAGTGCTGCTGCGTTCACCGTGGTGGATCAGTGTAGCGGTCGCATTGGCAATTGTCGTGGCATCGCGGGTCTTGCTGCCAACGCTGTACGCCCCCTTTGGCATGGTGTCCGGTCTGCCTTTCTTGGTGATTGGTGGTATTGCGGCCTGGCGGCAATCGCAGGCACCCGACCCTGCGCGCATGACCGAGGCGCTGATGCGTGCCGGCACCATGTCGTGGCGCGATTTTTCCGACACCCTGGCGCGCGCCTTCCAACGCCAGGGCTACACGGTGACCCGGCTGAACCGCCCCGCATCCGACTTTCAAATTTCCAGGGATGGTGAGACGACACTGGTCAGCTGCAAGCGCTGGAAAGCCGCCAACCATGGCATCGACGCGCTGCAGAGCCTTGCAGCGGACAGACAAGCGCTGGCGGCGCAGCATGGCACCTACATCAGTTTGGCCGCGGTGTCCGACAAGGCCAGGCGCTACGCCACCGAACACGGTATCCGGCTGATGCTGCCGGCGGAACTGGCACAGCTGATGATGGGAGAAGCCTGATGCTGCGCGAGTACATTGGGGCCGAGACCATCCGGCTGGCCGTGCTGGGTCTGCTCGTCGTGGCCCTGGGTAGCGCCGTGGCACTGGTGCTGGCGCCCTTCGTCGTCTCCATGCTGTGGTCCGGCATTCTGGCATTCGCAACCTGGCCGCTGTATGTCCGCCTGCTGCGCCTGAGCGGCGCGCGCGCATGGCCGAGCGCCTTTGGCATGACGCTGCTGGTCGCAGCCCTGGTAGTGTTGCCCACGCTGTGGTTGTTGTACCTGCTGCGCACGGAGGTTGGGGTGTTAACGGACTACCTGACCGTGGAGCTGGAAGCCGGACGCCTGCACCCTCCCCTCTTCATTGCCACACTGCCCCTGGTAGGGCCGGAACTGATGGCCTGGTTCAATACCCTGCTGGCCGAACCCCTGCGGTGGAAAGCCGAAGTGAAGACGCTGATTGGCCATCTGGACACCGAGGCCTGGTCGCTGCTGGGCGGCGTGGGCAAGAACATCGTCAAACTGGGTTTTTCACTGTTCACACTGTTTTTTGTTTACCTGCACGGTGTGAGCCTGCTGGCGCAGGCGCGCACCATCCTCAGGGGTTTGCTGCGGGAACGCGCCGATGGCTACCTGGACGCGGTGGCCAACACCACGCGCGCCGTGGTGTATGGCATCGTGCTGACCGCACTGGTGCAAGGCCTGGTCGCCGGCCTGGGCTACTGGGTCGCCGGGGTGCAGGCACCGGCCACCCTGTCGGCGGTCACGGTACTGGTCGCATTGATTCCCTTTGGTACGCCATTCGTATGGGGCAGCGCGGCCCTGTGGCTGCTGTTTACCGGCCAGACCACCGCTGGCCTGGGCCTGCTGCTGTGGGGTGTGCTGGTGGTGTCCTGGATCGACAACATCGTGCGCCCTATGGTGCTGTCCCGCGGCAGCAACATTCCGTTTGTGTTGGCGCTGTTCGGTGTGCTTGGTGGTCTTGCCGCCTTTGGTCTGGTAGGGCTCTTCCTGGGACCTGTCATTCTGGCGGTGGCACTGGCGGTGTGGCGGGAGTGGTTGTAATCGGCCCTCGCGAACAACGCCAGGGCTGCTAACCAAACTTGAACAGCACCCCGTGCCCGCCACGCGGGTACTCCCAGTTCACATTGGTGTGTTCGCTGCAGATGATGCGGCAGCTGCCGCACTCCAGGCAGCCGTCGGTGATCAGCGTCACTTCGCCATTACCTTCCATCTTGTAGCAGGAGGCCGGGCAGACAAAGGTGCAGCTCTTGACCACGCACACATTGGTGCAGACATCGGCGTCCTTTATCTGGATGTGGGGGCGCCCGGCGTCCACCTTGTAGCGGTTCTGGAACAGCTTCTCTTCAACGTTGACGGTGATGGTGTTCATCGTATGGCCTTCCAGAGTTTGTACGCGTCACCCACCAGGCCGGTGAGTTTGCGGGTGTTGCGGAAGTTGGCAAAGATTTCGCGTTCCTTGGTCTTCTTGTCGACGCCGTCCACCGTGATCATGG
>ERZ724517.51-NODE-51-length-64508-cov-8.924550_pt1 | contig 64508 bp, 54 predicted proteins | sample MGYA00376050_ERZ724517 | MGnify/ENA primary metagenome ERZ724517 (study PRJEB28724, sample SAMN07190886) | activated sludge metagenome | isolation source: activated sludge of sewage treatment plant in Hong Hong | place: USA: Christiansburg, Virginia | collected... | reverse complement strand
CCGTGCACAGGCATCGTGCAGTCACAGCCGTGCACAGGCATCGTGCAGTCACAGCTCGTGAGGCCGTACCGGACGCCCGGGTCTTTCAGCCCGACGACGCCACGGTCATCCTCAACGAATCGGTTTCGGCGATCATCGAGCCACCGGCCGCCGGCGAGCAGTCGGAGGTCGGATGGTTGGCCCGGCGGGGTCGGGTTCCGCTGGGGTACCTCGGCCATCCACAACGCACGGCGGCAACGTTCCCGGTGCTCGACGGGCAGCACCTGGCCGTCACCGGAGACCGGGCCCGGTACACCCTCGCCGGCGACGACCAACTGCGTGTCGAACTGCTGGGTCGCGAATCGGCCTGTATCAACACCGGAGGCGAAAAGGTGTTTGCCGAGGAGGTTGAGGTCTGCCTCGCCCGGCACCAGGCGGTGGTCGACCTGCTGGTGGCCCCGGCCGTCGACGAGCAGTTCGGTCAGGCGGTCGGAGTCGTGGCGGCCCTGAGGCCCGGTGCCTCGGTGAACCTGGACGACCTTCGGCAGTTTGGACGCCTGTCGTTGGCCGACTACAAGCTGCCTCGACGCCTGGTGGTGGTGGACGAGGTGGTGCGCTCTCCAAGTGGCAAACCCGACTATCGCTGGGCTCGGGGCCAACTCGACCGATGAGCGGCGGTACGCTCGTGGCCATGAGGGGCCCCGAGCGTGACGCAACCGGCTCCCGGAAGTCATCAAGCGACCCGGTGCTGGGCATGTTCCGGCGACCGAGCGGCTCGCGATTTCGGCGTTCGTCAGATGTGCTGATCGAGCCGAAGGAGCACGGGCGCCTGCGTGCCGCTGCGCTGGCCGCCGAACTGGCAACCGGAAAGCGGGAGGAGACCTCCGCCGACGCCCACCGCAGCGTCCTGTTGCGCGTCAGCCGGATGACGTTGGGCTTCACCGTGATGCTGGTCGGTGTCATCATGCTGGTGATTCCAGGTCCAGGGTGGCTGGGCATCGCCGCAGGTCTGGCGATCCTGTCCAAGGACGTGGCGTGGGCCGACCAGGCGCTGCACTTCATTCGCGAGAAGATCCCGGGCGTACCCGCCGACGGGCGCATCCCCCGCTCGACCTGGCTGGTCATTGGGCTGTTGACCGCGTCGGGCATCGCGGTTGGGATCTACCTCAAAACCGGTGCATGAGCGGTCGGCCCGGTGCGTCTCGTCGCCCCGGCGTCAGCGTGGAGCGTGCCGCCTGGCCACTCGACCGTGCCATGGATTTGCAGGCCACGCTGGGCCGACTGCGCGGAGGCTCCGCTCCGACCCGATGGCTCCGAGCCGACCGTGCGTTGTGGGTGGGCAGCCGACGATCGGGTCCGGCAACGTTGGGGCTTCGGATCGTCGACGACTCGGTCCTGGCGGTGGCCGTGGGCGACGGCGCTGCCGAGGCGCTCGACAACGTCCCCACGCTGATCGGGCTGGACGATCACCATCGACAACTCTTCGAGGTCCACCCTCCAGCTCTGGCACGGTTGGCCCGCCGACGCACGGGCTTTCGGATGGGAGCCACCGGCGACCTCTCCGGCGCCTTGTTTCCTGCCGTGCTGGGCCAACGGGTCACCGCCGGAGAGGCCCACGGATCGTGGACGGCGTTGTGCCGCGACCTGGGCGAAGGCGCCCCCAACGACCCCAGCCTGAACGTGCTGCTCGGCGAGGCCGAGCTGCCGACGCTGTTGGTTCCGCCCCAACCCAGGGTGTTGGCCCGACTGACCGCGCATGAGTTACACCGCTACGGGGTGGACCGCTCCCGGGGCGACCTTCTCGTGGGTCTGGCTCGGCGGGCAGCGACCATCGACGCCCTGGTGACGCTCCCACCCGCCGACGTGCGCCGGCGCCTGATGACCCTGCCCGGGGTGGGGCCCTGGACGGCGTCGATCGCCACCCGCGTGGCACTGGGCGACCCGGATGCCGTGTTGATCGGTGACCTGCATCTGCCATCGACCGTCGCCTGGGCGCTGGCCCGCGAGGAGCGAGCCGACGACGACCGCATGCTGGAGTTGCTTGCGCCCTATGCCGGCAACCGGGCAAGGGTTCAGCAGTTGATCAAGTCGACCCGTATTCGGGCGCCCCGCCGAGCCTCCAGGTACAAGCCTCTCCCCATCGCCTCCATGTGATCCACAGCAGCTCACAGGCCGTCCCCAAGATCGCCGCGAAAGACACAGGGTTGTCCTCTTCCTCCCCACAGGGTGAAGGGCGTACCGTCGTCACATGGCAGCTTTTGAGGTTCACCTGCGGGACGGTTCCACCCATCGCGTCGACGACGTGGACGCCTACCAGCCCGAACGAACGATGACGACGTTCTTTCGGTCAAACAACGCCCGGCGGGCAATCGACTGCTGGTCGGAACGGGTGGCCAGCTTCCGTACCGACCAGCTCCTGGTCATCCGCGCAACCGCCTGTGAGGCACCGTCAAGCGGTTCAGCCGGCGGCACGACCACCCGGGTTGCGCCGGTGGCGTTGATCTCGGCCTGAGCACGGGATGGGGCCGGGACTGCGGGAGAACCGGCGGTAGTCTGGACCGGTGGAGGCCTGCTTGATTGATGAGGGCGGTGCGGCGCCGTGCCCACGCATCCTCGTGATCGTGCCCGCCTACAACGAGGAGGCGTCGATCGCGACGCTGCTGCAACGCTTCGAGACGGTTCGGCGCGGTCTCCCCAACCTGGACCTGCTGGTGGTCGATGACGGATCGATCGACGGCACCGTCAGCGAAGTCCGCCGGATGGGGGTTGCGGTCGCGCCCATGCCGATTCACCTGGGGATCGGCGCCGCACTGCGCACGGGATTCCGCCATGCGGTCGATGCCGGCTACGACGGCGCCATCCAATTGGATGCGGACGGTCAGCACGATCCGTGCGAGATCAGACGCATCCTGGTCGGGTTGGCCGACGGGGCCGACCTGGTGATCGGCACCCGGTTCGACCCCGCCGACGAGGTGCCCGGCGACCGGTACCTCCCCTCGGCCCAACGGGCGCTGGCCATGCGCTGGATGCGCCTTGGGGTCAGGCTCCACACCGGCGCCCGCCACACCGACCCGTCCAGTGGCTTTCGGGGGTTCTCCCGGCCGATGTGTGAGTCGTTCGCCCGCGAGTACCCGTTGGACTACCTCGAATCGGTTGAGGCACTGATCTCAGCCCATCTGCTGGGGTTCCGGGTGGTGGAGGTGCCCATCACGGGCCGGGCGCGCGTCGCCGGTGTCCCGTCGCACCGTGGGCATCGCTTGGGCTTTCACTACCTGCGCATGTGGATGGCGTTGATGCTGCAGCGACGAAGGCGGGCCTGACGTGTGGCGGGTGCTCGCGGCCGTGTGGGCCGTGGCGTCGGTGGGCACGGTGGTGTGGTTCATTCGTCTCGGTCGGCTTCGCGTCAAGTATGCGGTTCCCACGATGGGGCTGGGGGTCCTCGTGGGCCTGCTGGCGGCCTGGCCTCGCATGGCCTGGTCGTTGGCCGACCGTCTGGGTGTTGGATCGCCGATGGGCCTCATCGCGTTGCTGGTGCTGGCGTACGCCTCGGGGATGTCGCTGGTCGCGGTTCGAGAGCTGAGCCGGTTGGAGGCCCGCACCCGGTCGCTCGCCGAGGCGGTCGCCCTCCTCGATGCACGAACCCACGACACCCAGCAACAGCAGCCGGCCGTGCGCGTCGTAAAACCCGGCGACGGTCCCTCCGACTGAGCGACCCGCGTGAAGACCACTATCATCTCCCGGGTCATGAGACGGCTCCTCGGCAGGTTGGAGCAGTGGAGGCCTTGGCCGATCGCTGCGCTGGCCCTCGTCTCCTACGTGCCGTTGTTGTTGACCCACCGTGGCCAGGTCGGAGCCGACACCAAGAGCTACCTCTACCTCAATCCGGGCAAGCTGTTGGCCGACGCTCCCTGGCTCTGGGAAACCGGGGTTGGTCTTGGCACCGTCACCCACCAGAACATCGGCTACCTGTGGCCGTCGGGCCCGTTCTACTGGTTCTTCGACACGCTCGGAGCGCCCGACTGGATCGCTCAGCGGCTCTGGTTGGGCACGATCATCTTCGCCGCGGGCATGGGCGTCCGCTTCATGCTGCGCACGCTGCGCTGGGAGCTGCCCGGCGCCACGGTCGCCGCGTTCTCCTATGCGCTCAGCCCCTTCCTGTTGCATTACGGGGCTCGCATCTCGATCATCCTGTTGCCGTTCGCCGGGCTTCCCTGGCTGATCGGGTTCACCATTCGGGCCCTGCGTCGTGGCGGCTGGCGCGATCCGGCCGCATTCGCGCTGATCACCCTGACGGTCGGCGGGATCAATGCAACCTCGCTGTTGCTGGTGCTGGTCGGCCCCGCCATGTGGGTGGCGTACGCGCTGTTCGCGGAACGAGAGGTCACCTGGGGCCGTGTGCTGGCGGTCGGAGCCCGCATCGGCTCGCTGACGCTGATCAGTTCGCTGTGGTGGATGGCCGGGCTGATGCTGCAGGGCAACTACGGCATCCCGATCCTCGACTACACCGAGACCTACAAGGTAGTGGCCACCGCATCGACCGCACCGGAGGTGATGCGGGGTCTCGGCTATTGGTTCTTCTACGGCAGCGACTCCCTTGGCCCCTGGATCTCGGGGGCGGTCACCATGGTGCAGAACCCACTGGTGCTCACCGTCAGCTTCCTGCTGCCGGGCCTGGTGGTGCTGTCGGCGCTGTTCACCCGCTTCCGTTACCGGGCCTACTTCGTGATGATGGTGGTCGTCGGTGCGCTCATCTCGATCGCATCGCACCCCTACGAGTCACCGACACCCGCCGGGGCGATCTTCAAGGCGGCCACCGGCACCGACGCGGGGCTTGCGTTTCGATCCACCCCCCGCGCCATCCCGCTGTTGGCGCTCGGCGGGGCCGTCTTGTTGGCGGCGGGCATCTCGGCGGTGGCGACGGTCCGCCCACGCCTCAGGGTGCCCGTTGCGCTGGCCGTGGTGGCGCTGATCGGAATCAATCAGGCCCCCCTCTTTCAGGGCCGCATGGTCGACAACAACCTGCAGCGCTCAGAGAACATCCCCGAATACTGGAACGAGGTGGCAGCACGCCTTGATGCCGGCGACCGTGACACCCGGGTGCTGGCGATGCCCGGCATCGACTTCGCCAGCTACACCTGGGGCAACACGGTCGACCCGATCACGCCGGGGCTGATCGATCGCGACTTTGCTGCCCGCGAGTTGATCCCCTACGGGTCGTTCGCTTCGGCCCAATTGATGATGGCGGTCGACCTGCCCTACCAGGAGGGCACGGTCAACCCTGCCGCGCTCGGCCCCATATTGCAGATGATGTCGGTCGGCGACCTGGTCACCCGGAACGACCTTCGCTTCGGACGGTACCGCTCACCCCGGCCGCGAAAGTTCTGGGACCAGATGCTTCAAGTATCGGGCCTGGGCGATCCCGAGTGGTTCGGCCCCGACGTGTCCGACGCGCCCGATCCCGTCGTCCCGCTGATCGACGAGATCGAACTGGGCATGGACCCGACGCTGCCGGACCCGCCCTCGGTCGGTGTCTTTCCGGTGGAGGATCCTCGGCCGATGCTGCGCACCGAGTCGGCGGATGCCCCGCTACTGGTGGCGGGCGACGCCCACGGCCTGGTGTCCGCCGCCGGCGCCAACCTGGTCGACCCTGACCGCCCGGTCTTCTATTCCGCGACCTTCGCCGACGATCCCGACGCGCTCCGCGCGCTGGCCGCCGAACCGGGGGCCGAACTGGTGGTCACCGATTCCAACCGCAAGCAGGGTCTGCGATGGGGTTCGGTGCGCGAAAACCGCGGTTACACCGAGCGGGCCGACCGCAAGCCGATCATCCCCGACGTCACCGACAACCGCCTGGATGTGTTCCCGGATGCCGGCACCGACACACAGAGCGTGGTGGAGACCCGCGGCGGAGCCACCGTTGACGCCACCACCTACGGGAACGGGGTCAGCTACACCCCGGGCGACAAGCCCGCCTTCGCGGTCGACGGCTCGCTGCGTACGGCGTGGCGAACCGGCGCGTTCGGCAAGCTGACCGAGGATGCGCTGCAACTCACCTGGGACTCCCCGGTCACCACCGACACGGCCACCCTCGTGCAGAGCCAGCGCAAGGTGAACCGCTACATGACCGAGGTGGAGCTCAGCTTCGACGATGGTTCGGGCGTTTTCACCGACCCGATTCATGTTGACCTGGGCGAGGAGTCGCTGAGCCCGGAAGGTCAGGTGATCGACTTCCCGAAGCGAACCTTCAAGCGACTCCGTTTGGAGATTCTCGACACCAACGTGGGTGAGTTGGCCGACTACGGCAAGGTGTCCGAGGTGGGCATCGCCGAGCTCAAGGTGGCCGACACCACCCTTGAGGATGTGGTTCGCCCGCCGACGGACCTGTTGGACACGCTTGGCGTCGCCGGCACCAACCGTCCGCTGGCCATCGTGCTGAAGCGGGCCGCAGCCAATCCGGAGGAGGTTGTGCTCGACGACGAAGAGCCGTCGATGGTGCGAACCCTGTCGGTGCCCGCCACGCGCACCTTCGGCGTCGAGGGGCTGGCTCGGGTGCCGTTGGAGCAACCCGACGAGAGCATCGACGCCATTCTGGGCATCCCCGACGCCTCCAACGGCGGTGTCACAGCGTCCTCGAAGGCCCGGCTGCCCAACCTTCGGGCTCGTTCCGCCTCGGCCAACGACGGTGACACGTCCACCGCCTGGCAGGGACCGGTCAACCAAGGCGCCGGCCTCTGGCTGAACTTTGAGTATCCCAAGGCGATCACGGTGAACGACCTCCAGTTCACCTACCTCAACGACGGCCGGCATTCCACGCCATCGGTCATCCATCTCGAAGGCGCCGACGGTGCCGGTGCCCCCATCGACATCCCAGCCGCCGAGCCGGGTGACCAGCGCGGTGACACCACCACCGTTCGGTTGGCGTTGCCCAAGTCCGTGAGCGGGACGAGCCTGCGCCTGGTGATCGACCAGGTTCGGCCTCGAAGCACCCGTGAGTGGTTCAGCCACTCAACGGTGAACCTGCCGATCGGTATCGCCGAGGTGGGCTGGGGAGGCCCAACCGTGCCGCCCGCCCCGCCGCGCCTGGCGCCCACGTGCCGCAAGGATCTGCTCTCGCTCGACGGCACTCCCGTTGGGGTCGTGCTCGACGCAACCACCGACGACCTCCTCGACAGAATTCCGGTGCCCATTCGCAGCTGCGACCCCGGCGGGTCGAAGGCCGCGGCGCCCACCATCGAGTTGGGCCCCAAGCCATCGTTGCTGCGCACCACCCCCGGCCTCAAGACGGGCGTGGACATCGACGAGCTGTGGCTTCGGTCGGCCGCCGGTGGTTCGGCCGTGACGCCAACGTCGCCCGACCGCCCGACGCAGGCCGGGGTGCAACCCCAAGGCCCAACCGCTGCTCCGCCGGCCACCACCACCAAACGAACCTCCCGCCTCACGTACCGGGCATCGGTCTCCGATGCCACCGAGCCGTATTGGTTGGTCATGGGCCAGTCGTTCAATCCGGGGTGGCACCTCACCACGTCCGACGGCACCGACCTGGGGCCCTCGACCCTGGTCAACGGCTTCGCCAACGGGTGGAGGATCGATCCCGCCAAGGTCGGCCCGGACGCCACGTTCGTCGTCGAGTGGACCCCGCAACGAACCGTCTGGATTGCCTTGGCGCTCTCGCTGTTCGGAGTGCTGATCACCCTGGCGGTTGCGGCGTTCGACCCGAACCTGCTCGCCGGGCGACGCAACCTGGCCGGAGCCCGGGTGTCGCGGGTACTGGCGCTTCCACCCATGGACCGATTCGGCGTGCCGCGCCCGGCCCTCAAGGCCGCTGTGGTGGCCGTGATCGCCGGCTTGGCGGGCATCGCGGCTTTTGGCGTTCCGATCGGCGTGCTCGCAGGCGTCCTCACGTTTGCCGTGTTGGTCCGACCTGCCACGTGGCCGGTTCTTCGGGCGGTGGGCGTCGGCGGATACGCCCTCGGTGCGTTGTACGTGATCGCCAAGCAGTTGCGCAACGGCTACGAACTGGGCTTTGAGTGGCCCAACCTGTTCCCAGCCGCTCACCTGCTGGTTTTGGTCTCCCTGGCCATGGTTGCCGTCGACGTGCTGGTCGAGGGCCTGCTCGGTGGTTGGCGCCGAACCATGGACGATACGGAGGAAGAACCTTGACCGAAACGTCGTTGAATGCGCCGATTTCCACCGGCCCGACGGTCGATGCGGGCCCGCTGAGCGACGCCGGCCGGGCACGCATGGTGGAGTTGGCCGACCAGGCCGGAGTTCGTCGAATCCACATGCTGGGCTGGCGTGACCTGGACGACGACGAGGCCGGTGGGTCGGAGGTGCATGCCTCGACCGTGGCGGCCCTGTGGGCCCAGGCCGGCCTCGAGATCACCATGCGTTCCTCGGCATCGGTGGGGCGAAGCGCCGTGGGTTTTCGAGACGGCTACCGGGTGGTGCGCCGCGGGTCTCGGTACGGCGTCTTTCCTCGTGCTGCGGCAGCCGAGATCACCGGACGACACGGCCCCTGCGATGCGCTGGTCGAAATCTGGAACGGCATGCCCTTCGCCTCACCGCTGTGGTGGCGGGGCCCGCACGCGGTGTGGTTGCATCACGTGCACGGCCCCATGTGGAACATGGCGTTGGGCGACACGCTGGGCCGGGTCGGTCGGCTGTTGGAGGAACGCCTCGCTCCCCCGCTCTATCGGCGCGTCCCGGTCGTCACGCTGTCGCAGTCATCGGAAGCAGAGTTGATCGACGAACTCGGTTTTGATCGCGCGCGTATCGGGGTGGTCGAGCCCGGCATCGATGCCCGCTACAGCCCCGGTGGGTCACGTTCCGACACCCCGTTGGTGGTGGCGGTGGGACGCCTGGCGCCGGTCAAGCGCTTTCCCATGTTGATTCGCGCGGCTGCTCGCGCCCGAGAGCGCATCGGCGACCTGCAGTTGGTGATCGTCGGTGAGGGCTACACCCGGCCCGACGTGGTGGCCACCATCGACGAGGTTGGTGGTCACGACTGGGTTCGGCTGGCCGGCCACGTCAGCGACGACGAGCTCATTGGGCTGTACCGATCCGCATGGTGCGTGGCATCGGCGTCAGAACGGGAGGGCTGGGGCATGACCCTCACCGAGGCGGCGGCGTGCGGTACCCCGGCGGTCGTCACCAACATCGCCGGTCACTCCGACGCCACCCGAGACGAACTCAGTGGGCTGCTCTGTGACGGTGAGGAGGGGCTCACCGACGGCCTGGTTCGCCTGCTTGGCGACGCCACGTTGCGGGCCAGGCTTCAGGCCGGCGCGCTCGACCGGGCCGCAGAGCTCACCTGGGAACACACCGCCATCGCCAACCTCGAGGTGCTCTGCACCGGCTCGGTGAGTTCTGCTCGACCCACCGGCGGGGCGTAGCCCGCGCTACCGGCCAAGGTACCGGCTCGGAGGCGGGCCAAAGCGGTGCCGTAGGTAGTCCCTGACCCCGTCACGGCGAGCTGCGGCGTCAAACACCAGTGGCCGACGCGTCGGGCGCACGCTTCCATCGAGCAGCTGGTAGGCGCTGATCAACAGCCGTATGAACGCGTGGTAACGGCCCGAGTGGGTGCGCACCAGCAGCAACGTGTTGCGGTGCTGTAGGTAATCGACCAGCGCCACGCTGGAGCCCAGATGGGTGTTGGTCACGCGGGCCCCGCGAACCAGGCCGACCCTCCAATGGTGCCGGCGGGCACGGATGCCCAGGTCGGCCTCCTCGCAGTACGCAAAGTATCGCTCGTCGAACAGGCCGATCTCCTCCAGCGTCGCCCGGCGGGCCACCATCAGCGTGCCGTGGGGGTAGTCCACCTCCTCCCACCCATCTGGGCCGGGCGCCCCAGCGTCACTTCGAGGTTTCATCACCAAACCTCCAAAATACGGGTCCATCACGGGGATCGAGCCATCGCCCACGTCGGCACAGGCGAGGCCCGCCCGGGGGCGTCGCCCGAGCGCAGCCCCCATGAGCGCCAGGCAATCGTCGGCCGGTGCGGCGTCATGGGGCGCCAACGCCACCCATTGGGTGTCGTGGGTGGTCAACCAATGCCTGAGCCCTGCGTTGGCGCCGGGGCCGAACCCCAGGTTCCCGCCCGCTTCCAACAGCTCGATGGCCACCGGGCCCCCCGCGTGGGCCGCCATGGCCTCGCGTATGGCCTTGAGGTGGTCCGCGCCGGAGCCGTTGTCAACCACGATCAGCCGCTCCAGGCCGGCTTGCAGCAGCCACGAGTCCAAGACGCCAAGCAGCGAATCCGATGCGTTCCGATGGATCAGCAGCCCGGTGAATCGTTGCACGCGCTCAGCTTCCCCCGGGCTGGTACGGTCCCGCCAAATGAAGCCGGGGGCCGTCGAGTTGGAGACACAGCGTTGAACACCGAAGAACTGAACCGTGACCTGACCGCCGAGCAACAGGCGCTGGACGACGTGCTGGCTCCGTTGACCGACGAGCAGTGGTCACTCCAAACCCCGAGCCCCCGCTGGAGCGTCGCCGATCAGGTGGCCCACCTCACCTATTTCGATCGTGCGGCCGTGACGGCGATGGGCGACCCGGACGCGTTCACCGCCGAGGTGGAGGCGCTGATCGGCGCCTTGGGCACCGGCTCGGCAGCGGACAGCGCCGAGGCGATGGACCGTCACACGCTGGAGCAGTATCGGGTGCTGACACCGGCGGAGCTCCTGGCGACCTGGCGGCGGGGCCGCAGCCAACTGAGCGACGCAGCCATGTCACTCGACGATGGTGACCGGGTGCCGTGGTTCGGACCGTCGATGAGTTCGCGTTCGTTTCTGACCGCCCGGCTGATGGAGGTGTGGGCCCACGGCCAAGACGTCTGTGACGCGGTCGGGGTGGCTCGGGAACCGACCGCTCGCCTGGCCCACATCGCGCGTTTGGGGTTTCTCACCCGGGGCTGGTCGTATGTCAACCGGGGCATGGATGCTCCGGTGACCGAACTGCGGGTTCAACTCGATGGCCCTGGTGGCGAGCGGTGGACCTTCGGACCCGAGCATGCCGCCCAGCAGGTCACCGGTGACGCCGAGGAGTTCTGCCTGGTGGTCACCCAACGCCGTCACGTCGACGACACCTCGCTTCGGGTCGTGGGGGACGATGCCCTCGGTTGGATGACCCAGGCCCAGGCGTTCGCCGGCCCACCGACCGACCCTCCGGTACCAACGTAGGGCTTCGCCAAGCTTCGACGATTCGCCCTCGGTGCGGGCGTGGGGTCAGCTCGCCGCCCCACTCCGTGCGTACTGCACCAGTTGCAACAGGCTGTTCCTGGTGGCGCCGTTCCTTCTGGCATCGGTGTAGAAGATCGGGACGCCGGCAGCCACGGTCAGTGCCTCTCGAACCTCCACGAGCGAATGGTAGGCGTTGGCATAGAAGCAGTTCACTGCGACGACGAACGGGAGGCCGCTCCGCTCGAACGAGTCGATCACCAGGAACGAGTCTGAGAGCCGACCGGTGTCGACCAGCACCACCGCGCCGAGCGCTCCACAGATCAGGTCGTCCCATCCGGAGAGCAGGCGCTCCTGTTGCGGGGCCCCGAAGAGATGAACGATCAGGTCGTCGCCCAGGGTGACCCGACCAACATCCGTCGCCGCCTCGGCGGTCCGGGGTTCAGTCTCTGAAACCGAGTTGATGAAGGTGGTTTTACCCACGCCGAGGCCTCCGGCGACCACGATCTTCACGGGCACCGTCACCGGGGGCGGCGGGGTCATCGATCCGGAGGGCGTTTCAGCCTGTCGACCAGACCGCGCCGCTCGGCTCTCAACGGTCTCGACCATGCCCGAAACAACCAGGTCGGCCACGAGCACCCGCACCACACCCAGGCCCAAACCTCGGCGGGCCGCGATCTGGGCAAGCGAGATCGGCCCGCCGAGCAGAGCCAGGATCGAACGCTCCTCAGCACCGAGGGTGGGGGCGGCCGCTCGCCCGGTTGAGCGCACCAACGTTTCGATTGGGATGTCGAAGCAAGGCCGGGTTCGACCCTTCGTGACCGAGTAGGGGCGAATGAGGCGCCCACCCAGATGCGGCTCGTGGTCGCCGTTGTCAACCTCGGGTGAGGGGTGGTCCAACATCGTCAGCGACCAACTTCTGCCCGAAGCGCGGCGCCATGGCCCCGAACCGGCAGCGACTGACCGGGCACAACCGGGTGGGCCTCGGCGTTCTTCGGAGATGCGTTCGGGCCTGGCCCGCCCTCAGACGCCGCAATCGGCTCCACCAGGTGCATGGGCAACGTCACCGCTGCGATCACGCCCCCGGCCCGGCCCGGCAACAATCGCACCGAAATCCGGTGCCGGGCCGCCAGTGCTGCGACCACCAGGAAACCAAGCGAAGGGCCCGACCCCATGCTCGGGCCCACTTCCGGCGGGGAGGCGAGCCGTTCGTTGACCTCCGACATGAGTTCGGCGTCCATGCCCGGTCCGTCGTCGGTCAGGGTCACGGCGTAGCCACCGTCGGGGGTGGTCCGGCCGGCCACCTCCACGGTGGTTTCCGGCGACGAGTGCCGGGTGCTGTTCTCCATCAGCTCGGACAACAGGTGGGTCAGGTCTGCAGCGGCGCTGCCACGCACGTTCGCCTTCGCCATCTCGCCAAGATCGAGACGTTGATAGTCCTCAACCTCCCCGATGGCCGCCCTCACCACGTCGGTGAGCAGCACCGACCTGGAGCGTTGTCTGCACGGTTCGGCCCCGGCCAGGAGCAACATCGACGCCTCGTTTCTGCGCATGCGGGTGGCGAGATGGTCGAGATGGAACAGTCGCTCCAGCTGATCCGGATCCTGCTCGGTTGATTCCAGGGAGTCGAGGTATCGAATCTGGCGGTCGAGCAGGCCGTGGTTGCGCCGGGCCAGGTTGATCCACGCATCGGCACCCGCCGGACCGAGGTCGTTGATCTTCGGCGGGACGATGCCCGGGTTGTCCAGCGAGCGCTTGACGCCCCTGGCAACCAGTGCGGTCAACACCAGGCCTGCGGCGGCGATGGCAACGACCATCCAGATCGTGTCGGTGGCCTCAGCGACCCGCACCGTCGACGCGTTCAGCGCCAAGTCCAGCACCTCGGTCTGTGCCGTATCGAAGGCCATGATGGCGGCCACGGCATCGGAGCCGAGCTTGGCCGAGTCGGTGGGGCGCTCGTCGGCGGGTGCCTTCGAATCCAAGGCTTGCATCAGTCCGTCGGCTTGACGGACCGCCTCGGTGTGTCGCGCACGGTTGAGAATTGCCCGTTCGGCGGCATCGGCCGGCGTGGTGCGGGACGTCAGGTTCAGCGCATCGAGGCGCTCACCTGCAACCTCGAACCGGTCCTGGGCCACCTTGTCGACCTCACCGGGGGCGCTGACCAGCACGGCGTAGGCGAACCGGCTGCCGTTGGCCGCCATGGTCTGGTCCAGCACGAGGCCGGCCGAAAGGTCGATGGCCGGGCTGGTGGCGCCGGCCAGGGACGTGCTCATTTCGGTTGCGATATCGGCTCGGGTGGCGAAGTCCTCAAGGCGATCGACGGCGTCGTCCTGACCTGTGTTCTCCACCAGGGATCGAACGTTGGGCAGTTCCGACACCATGGCGCGGTACCGGGCGCTCAGCCGGGCAACGCTGCCGTCCGGGTCCTCGACGTGAACCGCCGCCAGGCCGGCCGTCGACCTGGCGAAGGCCTCGTCGGTGGTCGATCGAGCCCCGGCGAGTTGGTCGGCCGTTGCGGGATCACCGGAGGCCATGAAGGACGCCGACAGCACTTGCTCGGCCCGCAGGGCCGCCTGAGCCCGCCCAGCGTCGGCGAACGCACGAACCAGCGCACGGTCGTTGAGCGCCAAGGAGCGCTGCTCACGCTGCCCGCTCACGAAGACGGCGGTGAGCACACCCAGTGCAATGAGGGGCACGGCAACGACGACAAGGAGTCGTCTCCCAACCCTCAAGCGAGTCTTCATCGACGCTTCTCCCGATTCCGAGCCGACGAGCCGTGGTGGACCGTCCTCGTTCCATCGGACAAAGGCCAGGGGTTGTGAGGCTTCCGTCCTCAGGAGGGCGGTGGCTGGGTACCTACAGTGGGCGGTCGCCCGGCAGGACCGGCGAAGGAAGGTCGGTGTGGCCCATCAGCGCCCTGTCCACCGACGCAGCGCAGGCTCGCCCTTCGGCGATGGCCCACACGATCAGGCTCTGTCCCCGACCCATGTCGCCGCACACGTACACCCCGTCGACGCTGCTGGAGTAGGTGTCGTCGCGTGCCACGTTGGACCGGGCGTCGCGTTCCACCCCAAGTTGAGCCAGCAGCGGTGACTCATCGGGTCCGGTGAAGCCCATGGCCAGGAACGCCAGTTCCACCGGCAGTTCGGTCTCGGTGCCCGGCACCTCATCGAAGCTGGGGCGCCCATCGACCAGGTGCTGTTCCACTTCGACGTAGCGCAGCCCCCGCAGGCGGCCGGCATCGTCGAGGAGGAATGCCTTGGTCGACACCGCGTAGATGCGTTCGCCCCCTTCCTGATGAGCTGAGGACACCTTGTAGGTAAACGGCCAGCCGGGCCAGGGGTGGGCATCGGAGCGTAGGTCGGGGGGCCGCTCCATGATCTCGAACTGGTGCACCGACGTGGCCCCTTGGCGGAGGGCCGTGCCAAGGCAGTCGGCCCCCGTGTCACCGCCGCCGATGATCACCACCGCCTTGCCCCTGGCCGAGATCGACGGCTCGTCAAAGTCGCCCTCCTGCACACGGTTGGAGAGCGGCAGGTACTCCATCGCCTGATACACGCCCGTGGCCTCGCGACCCGGGATGGGCAGGTCACGCCAGTTGGTGGCCCCGCCGGCCAACACCACGGCGTCACAGCCGCTGCGAAGTTCGGCCGCCGAGACGTCGACGCCCACGTCGGTGTTGGTGACAAACCTGGTGCCCTCGGCCCGCATCTGAGCCAGGCGCCGGTCGATCACCCGCTTCTCCAGCTTGAACTCGGGAATGCCGTAGCGGAGCAGACCACCGACGCGGTCGGCGCGCTCGTAGACGGTCACCAGGTGGCCCGCCCGGGTGAGCTGTTGGGCCGCCGCCAGCCCCGCCGGGCCGGAGCCCACCACGGCGACCGATTTTCCGGTCAGGTGGCCGGGCGGCACCGGGCGAACCCAGCCCTCCTCCCAGGCCCGATCGATGATCTCAAACTCCACCTGCTTGATCGTGACCGGGTCGGCATTGATGCCCAGCACGCATGCCGATTCGCATGGGGCGGGGCAGAGTCGCCCGGTGAAGTCGGGAAAGTTGTTGGTGGCGTGCAGCGCCTCGATGGCCTCGCTCCACCGGCTGCGGTAGATCAGGTCGTTCCAGTCGGGGATCAGGTTGCCCAGCGGACAGCCCTGATTGCAGAAAGGAACCCCACAGTCCATGCAGCGACTGGCCTGCGCCTCCAGCGAACCGGCGGGAAAGTCCTCGTAGACCTCGCGCCAATCCTTGAGGCGCACCGGCACGGCGCGAGGCGGCGGCAACTCCCTGTTCACTTCCAAAAACCCGCGTGGGTCACCCATCATTAACTCCTTAACTTCGTGCTGCGGCCATGACGGCCTCGAGGGTTGCGTCGGTGTCCAGCCCGTCCGCCGCTGCCTTGGCCGTCACGTCCAACACCCGCCGGTAATCGGTGGGCATCACCTTGACGAACTCGCCGACGGCCTCCGCCCAGCGGTCGAGCAGCCGGGCTGCCACCGCCGAGTCGGTCAATGCACGGTGGCGTTCGAGGACCTCGCGCAGAAACGCTCCGTCGCCGGCCTGCCCGGCATCAGCGCCGACCGTTCTGTCATCGAGACGTGTCAGCTCCACCATTTCGGGGTTGTGGTTGAGCCCAAGTTGGGCATCGGGGTCCCACACATAGGCGATGCCGCCCGACATGCCGGCGCCAAAGTTGCGGCCCGTCGGCCCGAGGATGACGGCCCGTCCACCGGTCATGTACTCGCAGCCGTGATCACCCACGCCCTCGGTCACCACGAGGGCACCCGAGTTGCGAACGCAGCAGCGCTCCCCCACCACGCCCCGGGCGAAGATCTCGCCGCCCGTGGCCCCGTAGGCCATGACGTTGCCGGCGATGATGTTGGCTTCGGCGACGAAACCCGGGTGGACCTCCAGCGGTGGGCGCACCACCAGGTGGCCCCCGGACAGGCCCTTGCCGACATAGTCGTTGGCGTCCCCGCACAGGGCCAGGGTGATGCCGCGGGGCAGAAACGCTCCGAAGCTGTTGCCGGCCGACCCGGTGAAGTCGACGTGCACGGTGTCATCGGGCAGGCCGTCGGCGCCCCAGGCCTTGGTGACCTCGTGTCCAAGCATGGTGCCCACCGTGCGGTTGACGTTGCGGATCGGCAACGTCAGGTGCACCGGCACGGCGTCGGCGATCGCGCCCCGGGCCAACTCGATCAGCGTGTTGTCGAGCGCCCGGTCCAGGCCGTGATCCTGATCGGTGGTGTGATGGATCTCGGTGCCCATGGCCGGTTCGGGCCGAAACAGGATGGGCGACAGGTCCAAACCTCTCGCCTTCCAATGAGTGACTGCAGGCCGTGCGTCGATCAGCTCCGCGTGGCCAACAGCATCCTCGAGGGTGGCAAAGCCAAGCTCGGCGAGCAGTTCGCGCACCTCTTCGGCAATGAACTCCATGAAGTTCACCACGTGATCGGCCTGGCCGCTGTAGCGCGCCCGCAACTCCGGGTTCTGGGTGGCGATCCCCACCGGGCACGTGTCCAGGTGACACACCCGCATCATGACGCAGCCGGAGACCACCAGCGGTGCGGTGGCAAACCCAAACTCCTCGGCGCCCAGTAGCGCTGCGATCATCACGTCACGGCCGGTCTTCAGCTGGCCATCGGCCTGCACGACGATGCGGTCGCGCAGCCCGTTGATCAGCAACGTCTGCTGGGTCTCGGCCAGGCCGAGCTCCCAGGGTGCACCGGCGTGCTTCAGCGAGGTCAGCGGGCTGGCGCCGGTGCCACCGTCGTGGCCGGAGATCAGCACGACATCCGCCTTGGCCTTGGCCACGCCGGCCGCCACGGTGCCCACGCCCACCTCGGCCACCAGCTTCACGTGCACCCTGGCCACCGGGTTGGCGTTCTTCAAGTCGTGAATCAGTTGGGCCAGGTCTTCGATCGAGTAGATGTCGTGATGCGGGGGCGGGCTGATCAGACCGACGCCCGGCGTTGAATGGCGGGTGTTGGCAATCCACGGATACACCTTGTGGCCGGGAAGCTGTCCACCCTCGCCAGGTTTGGCACCCTGCGCCATTTTGATCTGGATGTCGTCCGCATTGGTCAGGTAGTGGGACGTCACACCGAAACGTCCCGAGGCGACCTGCTTGATCGCCGAGCGCCGGTCATCACCGTTGGCGTCGGGCAGATAGCGATCTGCGTCCTCGCCGCCCTCGCCCGTGTTGGACTTGGCCCCAAGCCGGTTCATGGCGATGGCCAGGGTTTGGTGTGCCTCTGCCGAGATCGAGCCGTAGCTCATCGCCCCGGTGGAGAACCGCTTGACGATCGACGCCACCGGCTCGACCTCATCGAGTGGGATCGACGGCCGGGCCTCGGTGTCGAGCGTGAACAGACCTCGCAGGGTGGCCAGGCGCTCCGACTGGTCGTTCACCAGCGACGTGTATTCCTTGAAGATGGCGTAGCTCTTCGACCGGGTGGCGTGTTGCAGCTTGAACACCGTCTTCGGGTTGAACAGGTGGTACTCGCCCTCCCGGCGCCACTGGTAGTCGCCACCCGCTTCCAGCGGCCGGTGCGCCAATTCTTCGGGCCGATCCGGCCAGGCCCGGGCGTGGCGACGCCTCACCGACTCGGCGATCTCGTTCAGGCCGACGCCACCCAGGCGGCTCACCGTGTCGGTGAAGTACTCGTCCACCACGTCGTGGCCGAGGCCGATCGCTTCGAAGATCTGCGCGCCCGTGTAGGAGGCAACCGTCGAAATGCCCATCTTCGACATCACCTTGAGGATGCCCCCACCGGCGGCCTTGATGTAGTTGTCAACCGCCTCGTCGAAACCCAGGGCACCCAGCCGACCCTCGGCCACCAGGTTCTCGATCGTGTCGAAGGCCGTGTACGGGTTGACGGCGGCGGCGCCGTAGCCGATCAAGGTGGCGAAATGATGCACCTCACGGCACTCGCCGCTCTCGACGATCAGGCCCACCCGCGTGCGCTGCTTGGTACGAACCAGGTGATGATGCACCGCCGAGGTGGCCAGCAGCATCGGGATGGGAGCCCGGTCCGCGGTGGAGAACCGGTCGGACAGGATCACCACGTTGACGCCGTCGTCCACCGCCGTCGACACCTCGGCGCGAAGTCGCTCCAGGGCGGCGGCAAGCCCGGTGCCACCGTCCGCCACGCTGAAGTGCGTGTACAGCACCCGACTACGAAACCCGTGGGGTTCGGTGTCGTCCAGCTCGCGCAGCTTTCTCAGCTGATCGTTGTGCAGCACCGGGTAGGGCAACTCGATCAGCTCGGCGTCGGAGGGTGACAGGTCCAACACGTTGCCTTCGGGCCCAAACACCTTGCCGAGGCTGGTCACCAACTGCTCCCGAATGGCATCCAGCGGCGGGTTGGTCACCTGGGCGAACAACTGGCTGAAGTAGTCGTACAACAACCGGGACCGGTCCGACAGCACCGCAATGGGGGTATCGGTGCCCATCGAGCCCAGCGCCTCCTTGCCGTTGCGCGCCATCGGGGTGAGCAGCAGCCGGATCTCCTCCAACGTGTAGCCGAAGACCTGCTGGGCCCGCAGCGTGTCCAACGGGCGTTCGGTGACGTGGGGCTTGGTCGGCAATGCCTCCAGGTCGATGAGCCCGGCGTCCAGCCACTGCTGGTACGGGTGTGCGTTGGCCAGTTCGGCCTTGATCTCGGCATCCTCGACGATCCGCCCTGCCTCGGTGTCGATCAGAAACATGCGCCCCGGCTGAAGGCGTCCCTTGCGAACGATCGTGGTGGGGTCGAGATCCAGCGTGCCCACCTCAGAGGCCATCACCACCAGGCCGTCCTCGGTCACCCAGTAGCGGCTGGGCCGCAGCCCGTTGCGGTCCAGTACGGCGCCCACCAGGGTGCCGTCGGTGAAGGTGATCGACGCCGGTCCGTCCCACGGCTCCATCAGGCAGGAGTGGTACTTGTAAAAGGCCCTCAGGCTGGGGTCCATCGACTCGTGGTTCTCCCACGCCTCGGGGATCATCATCAGCACGGCGTGGGGCAGGCTGTAGCCGCCCAGGTGCAGCAGCTCCAGCGCCTCGTCAAACCGGGCGGTGTCGCTGGCCCCGGGCGTGCAGATGGGGAAGAGCCGGTTGAGGTCCCCCTCGATCAGGTCGGTTCGCAACATGGCCTCGCGGGCACGCATCCAGTTTTGGTTGCCCTGCACGGTGTTGATCTCGCCGTTGTGGGCCACGTACCGGTAGGGGTGGGCCAGTGGCCACGACGGAAAGGTGTTGGTGGAAAACCGGCTGTGCACCAGGCCCAGCGCCGACTCGGTGCGTTCGTCGGTGAGGTCCCCAAAGAAGCCTCGCAGCTGGGGGGTGGTCAACATGCCCTTGTACACCAGGGTGCGCGACGACAGGCTGGCGAAGTACACCTCCGACTCGGGTCCGTCAGCCGGTTCGTGCTCAATTCGCTTGCGCAGCGGATAGACCGCCCGGTCCAGGTCGATGCCACCACGGGGTCCGCCCGCACGATCGCTGCGATCGGCAACGATCAGCATTCTGAACTGCGGCATGACCTCCCGGGCCCAACCGCCGATCATCGACGCATCGATCGGCACGTCCCGCCAGGCAACCGTCCTCAGGCCCTCATCGGCCACCAGCGCCTCGATGTGATCGGTCGCTGCTCGCGCCGCTGTCGGGTCGGTGGGGAGGAACCCGATTCCGACGGCGTAGTGGCCGGCCTCCGGCAACTCGGCGTCGACGACGGCGCGGATCAGGCGGTCGGGAACGCCGATGAGGATCCCTGCGCCGTCGCCGGTGTTCTCCTCGGCCCCGGTGGCACCGCGGTGCTCCAGGTTCTCGAGCGACGTCAGGGCCTGCTGGACGAGACGATGTGATCGACGACCCTGGAGGTCGACCACAAAGCTGACTCCACATGCGTCGTGTTCGTAGTCGGGGGCGTACAGCCCGTGGGCGGCGGCAACGTGACGGTCCATCTGGAGCCTTCCAAGCGAGAGCGAGGGACGGCTCGGGACGACGTTGGCCCGGCTCACCCATACTATCGATCGACGCGCCCAGCCTCCAGCCGACCACTTGGCCCCTCACCGCCGGGGCCCGCTGCCGAAGGCCCCCCAAGCGCCCCATTCAGTAGAGTCGGAGGATGGCGTTCAAGCACCCCCGGCCTGCTCACAACCCGCCCCTCCCCCGCGGGGCGCTCGCCCTGATGCTGTTTGGCGGCCTGTCCCTGGTCGCCTGTGGTGGCACGACGTCAGCGGACGTGACGGCCTCCGAGGCGACCGGCGCTTCGACGCCGGCGGAGTCCGCCGGTGCCACGCCCTCCGACGCCAAAACGGCCAAGGCGCCGGGTTCAACCGGCGGAGAGGCCGCGATCACCACCACCACCAAGCCCGACGACGGGCGCGACCCGATCCTTGGATCGGGCAAGCCGGTGACCATCGCCTTTGCAGGCGACATGAACTTCGAGGGGCCCACCGGATCCCGGTTGGATGCCGATCCGGCGTCGGTCTTCGGGCCGGTCACCGACATCCTCTCCAGCGCCGACCTCACGGTCGCCAACCTCGAGACGGCGGTCACCAAGGGTGGCGGATCGCCGGTGGGCAAGCAGTTCACGTTCAGTACCGGGCCTCGGGCGTTTGACGCCATCAAGGCCGCCGGTATCGACGTGGTGTCCATGGCCAACAACCACGGTATGGACTACGGGGAATCCGGCTTCGCAGAGTCGCTCCAGGTCCGCGACGAGGTCGGCTTCCCGATCATCGGTATGGGTGCAAACGACGCCGAGGCCTTCGCCCCCCACATCGCCGAGGTGAACGGTCAGCGCCTTGCGGTCATCGCCGCCACCCAGGTGCTCGACGGCTCGTTCATCCAAAGTTGGACCGCCACCGCCGACCATGCCGGTCTGGCCTCGGCCAAGCGCGAGGATCGGCTCGTTCAGGCCGTGAGCGAGGCTCGCAAGAAGGCGGACACCGTCATCGTGTTCCTGCACTGGGGCACCGAAACCCAAACCTGTCCGAACGAGGCCCAACAGTCGCTGACCCCCAAGCTGACCGCCGCCGGGGCCGACATCGTGGTTGGCGGGCACGCCCACCGGGTGATGTCAGGTGGCTTCTCCGGCGCCGCGTTCGTGGGGTACGGCCTGGGCAACTTTCTTTTTCAGGCCAACTCCGACCTGGGCCGCCGGTCCGGCGTGCTGAAGGTCACGGCCACCGGTCGGCAGATCGACAACTACGAATGGGTGCCGGCGCTCATCAACGGCGCCAATCAGCCCATCCCGGCCGACGCCGCAGCGGCACAGAACCTGACCGCATCGTGGAATGAGCTGCGCGGCTGCACCGGCCTCACCGATGCGGCAACCGCCGAACCCCAGCCGGTGTCCTGATGGGCAACCCCACCACCACCGATGACCTGATTCGGTTCATCGAGGCTTCACCTTCTCCCTACCATGCGGCCGGCGAGGCCACCCGACGCCTGGTGGCCGCCGGGTTCACGCAAAGCCCATGGGGCGCTCCGTTCCCGGCGGAAGGTCCGGTGGTGGTGCGCCACGAGGGTTTCGTTGCGGCCTGGTGTCGCCGTGGCCAGGCGGCAGACGCCCCGCTGCGCATCGTCGGAGCACACACCGACAGCCCCAACCTGCGCGTCCGGCCGCAGCCCGATCGTTCGGTGGCCGGATGGCAGCAGTTGGGCGTCGAGGTCTACGGCGGCGCGTTGCTCAACAGTTGGCTCGACCGTGACCTCGGATTGTCGGGCCGGGTCGCCATCGCCCAGCCAGTTGCCACCGATGATCCGGCGTCTGACCATCCAACCTCCCGCGAGGGCATCGCGATGCGGGAGGTGCGCTGGGACGAACCGTTGCTGCGGGTGCCCCAACTGGCGATCCACCTCGACCGGGAGATCCACACCGACGGCCTCAAGCTGAACGCCCAACAGCACCTCACCCCGGTGTGGGGCATCGCCCACGGCGGGGGCGCCCCCGCCCCCACCTCCGTCGGAGCTGCTGCTGATGACGCCGGTTTCAAGGGCTGGCTGGCCGAGGAGCTCGAGGTCGATCCCAGCCTGATCCTCGCTTGGGATCTGATGACCCACGACCTCACCCCGCCGGCACTCCTCGGCAGGCGCCGCGAGCTCCTCGCGGCTCCGCGGCTGGACAACCTCTGCTCGGCCTGGGCCGGCGTCACCGCCATGGTTCAGGCCGCATCCTCGCCCGCTGCGAGCGACGCCGCCACGGTGCCGATGTTGATCCTGGCCGACCACGAGGAGGTGGGGTCCACCAGTGGCGTGGGTGCGGCCTCCGCAGCGATCGTTCGACTCGTCGAGGCCGTGATCCTCTCGGCGGACGAGGGCGCCGCTGCCACACCCGGCGGCCCAGCAGTGGGCGCTGCCATGGCCGGCACGGTGATCGCCTCGGCCGACATGGCACACGCCACCCACCCCAACTACGTCGACCGCCACGAGCCGGGTCACCACATCGCTCCCGGCGCCGGCCCGGCCCTCAAGGTCAACTCCAACCAGCGCTACGCCTCCGACGCCCGAACGGCCGCCTTGTTGCAGCGCGCCGCCGCACGAGCGGGTGTGAACCTCCAGACGTACTCCCACCGGGGCGACCTGCCATGTGGCTCCACCATCGGCCCCACCCTGGCCGCCTCGCTGGGCGTTGGTGTGGTCGACGTGGGCGCACCTCAGTTGTCGATGCACTCGGCACGCGAGCTGATGGCGGTCGACGACATTCAACCGTTGGCCCGGCTGCTGGCCTCCTGGCTTGGCTGCTGAGCGGGTCGTTCGACGCGTGCACCACCGACGTTTCGCTCCAGCGCCGCTCACGGGCGCGACGGCTCGGGCGGCGGCGAGCGTCGTGCTCGCCGTCCTGCTCGCCGCCTGCTCCGGAGCGAACCGATCGCCCGGTTCGACGGCCTCCTCGGCACCGACGACGGCGAACCCGGGGTCGGGCACCGCCTCGCCCACCTCGCCCGTCGCCCCCAGCACGGGTTCCGGACAGGCGGTCACCATGGTCTTTGGCGGCGACACGGCCATCCGGGGCCCCAGCGTCAAGTTGCTGGAGGCCGACCCGGCTTCGGTCTTCGGGCCGATCACCGAGCAACTCACGGGTGCCGACCTGGCATTGCTGAACCTGGAGACCGCCATCACCACCGGCCCGGCCACTCCCGAAGACAAGGAGTTCACGTTCTCCACCGGACCCGAGGTGTTCGATGCGCTTCGCGCTGCGGGGGTGGACGGCGTGTCGATGGCCAACAACCACGCCGTCGATTTTGGCGTCGACGGCCTGGCCCAGAGCCTCGATGCGATCGACGCCGACGGTTTCCCCGTGGTGGGCATCGGGCGGGATGAGGCGGCCGCCTACGCCCCGCACGTCTTCGAGGTGAACGGGCAACGCATCGCCGTGCTCGGCACCACCGAGGTCATCGATTCACAGCTGGTCAAAACCTGGACCGCCACCGATTCTCAGCCCGGTTTGTCGTCGGCCAAACGGGTCGACCGTCTCGTCGAGGCCGTTCGGGCCGCCCGCACCGATGCCGACACGGTGGTGGTGCTCATCCACTGGGGTACCCAGTACGTGCCGTGTCCCACCGATGTCCAGTTGGCGCTGGCCGACGCGCTCACCGAGGCCGGCGCCGACATCGTCGTCGGGGGCCACCAACACCGCGTGGGTGGCGCCGGGTTTTACGGCTCGGCGCTGGTCGGCTACGGCCTGGGTAACTTCTTGTTCTCGGCCAGTTCCCCGGCTGCGAGCCACAGCGGACTGCTGGAGGTCACGGCCACCGGCCGCCGCATCGACGGCTACCGCTGGATCCCGGCGGTGATCAACGATGACGCACAGCCGATACCCGTCCCGCCGGACGTACGGCCCTATCGGGGCCTGATGAACGACTGGAACGCCCTCCGAACCTGCACCGATCTCACGGCCGACCGGCGCGACGGTTAGCGACGGCTACAGCCGGCAGGTCCGCAGATCGCTGGCAAGGATCGCCTTCGCTCCGATGCGGGACAACGAGTCCATGACGACGTTGGCCTCGGCCTTGGCCACCATCACCCGGATCGCCACCCAGCCCTCGCGCGCCAGGGGCGTCACGGTGACGCCCTCCATGCCCGGGGCCACCGCCGTGGCCTCCGCCATCAGTTCCGCAGGCAGGTCGTACTCCACCATCAGGTACTCGGCGGCCACCACCACGCCGCGGAGGCGTTCGACCATGACCCGGGCGGCCTCGTCGGGCTTCCGCCCGCGCTGGGTGATCAGCACGGCCTCCGAGGCGAGCAGCGGCTCGCCGATCAGTTCCAGGCCCGCGTCGGCCATGGTGCGGCCCGACTGCACCACGTCGGCCACCGCGTCGGCCACACCCAGGCTGGGCGCCAGTTCGACGGCGCCGTCCAGGTGGATGATCGACGCCTCCACGCGCTGTTTCGTCAGGTAGGCGCCCAGGAGCCCGTCGTAGGAGGTGGCAATTCGGGCCCCGTCAACCAGCGCGAATCCGGAACCGGCAGGAGCGGCCAGACGAAACTCGGCCTTTCCGAAGCCCAGCGACAACACCTCGTCCACCGGCGCCTGGCTGTCGCTGGACAGGTCGCGCCCGGTGATCCCCAGGTCGATCACGCCGCTGCCCACGTAGATGGCGATGTCCCGGGGACGCAGAAAGAGAAACTCCACCGACTCATCCCGGTCGTACACCCGCAACGCCTTGCCCGAGCGGCCCAGGCGGTAGCCGGCCTCACTCATCAGCTCGGCGGCCTCCTCGGAGAGGGCCCCCTTGTTGGGCAGCGCCACCCGCATTGGTGCCTTCGGGTCGGCCCCCGTCAGGTTCGCGGTGAACGGCTCAGCGGTGGACGGCTCAGCGGTGGACGGCTCAGAGGTGGGCATACACGTCCTCCAGGCTCAAGCCGGTGGCCAGCATCATCACCTGCAGGTGATAGAGCAACTGGCTGATCTCCTCAGCGGTCCGTGCGGGGCCCTCGTGCTCGGCCGCCATCCACACCTCGGCCGCCTCCTCCACCAACTTCTTGCCCACCTCGTGAGGCCCGGCGGCCACCGCCGCCACCGTGCCGGAGTCAGGGTCGCCCGCAGCCACCTTGGTCTGGAGCTCACCAAAGAGCTCTTCGAATCGCTTCATCGCCGTCCCGGTGATCGTCGAATGGACGCAGGAACCTACCGGAGGTTCGCCACAACCCCCAGCCCGCCACCTTGCCGGCGCCGCGCCGCTCGATCGTTGGAAGACCATTCTTCGACGACGGCCTCCAAGTCGCTACGGTGCCGCCGTGACACTCCTTCGGCATCGGCGCCGCTTCCGATGACACCGTCCGACGCCCGCGCCCTGCTCGGCGTCAGCCCGCAGGCCACCCACGACGAGGTGCGTGCGGCCTTCCGGGCACAGATCGGTCGTCATCACCCCGACGTCAACCCTGCTCCGGGCACCTCCGCCCGCGCCATGGCACTGATCGAGGCCTGGGAAGTGCTCAGCGTCGAACCGGCCGTTACAGACCCCCCGGTTACAGACCCCCCGATCACAGACCCCCCGATCACAGACCCCCCGATCACAGGTCCCCTGGCGGCGTGGGCGACCGGGTCGTCGGTCATGGCCGCCGCCCCTGCGGACGAGGTCATGCTGTGGCTGATCGATGCCGCCCACCGGGTTGGCGACGTCACCTTCCTCGACATGGCGGCAGGACTGGTCGAGGCACTGGTCGAGTTCGTCGACGGCCCGGTGGTCACCCTCACCCTGTCGCTCCAGGGACGGGTTGCCGCGGGCACCGAGGTGTTCATTTCGATGGAGCCGTGGAGCCGACCGCCGCGTCCCGACCTACCCGATCCCGACGCGGTCGCCCGCCTGCTGGCACACCATCTCTGCGAGGCGGCCGCCGAACTCGGCCCGCCCCTCACCGACTGAGCGCACAACCACCTGAGCGCACAACCACCTGGTCGCTGAAGCGATCAGCAGACCACGGTGGTGTCCTGTGCGGTCCCGGCACGCGCTGCCTCCCAGGCGGCGATGGCCTCGCCCATCGGGGTTGAGGGAGGGCCCCCCACGCTGGGCCACAACTCCTCCGAGATCAGGCGCCAGTTCGCGGTGGCACCCAGTTCCCCCAACAGCGCAAACAAACCGAGGTTGATGCGCTGCACGATCACCCAGTCGCCCGGCAGGTTGGCCGACTTCATGATGTCGGCGTACGGGCCGGTGAGGTCGAAGTAGCGACGTACCGCTTCGGCCGACCAGTCGGACCCGATGCTGTGCACACCCTCCTCGGCGATGTGGTCGTAGAAGTGACCGAAGTACGAGGCCACCTGCTCAATGGTGAACGGCGCATCAGCCGGCAACAACCCGATGCGTTCCACCTCGCTGCGGAACCGCTCCAGGTCGTGGTCGATCACCATGGCGACGATCAGCGACTCGAAGTCGGCGACGGTGGCGACATCAAACGTTTTCACCAGGCCATAGTCGAGAAAGCTCACCCGGCCGTCCTCACCAAACAGGTAGTTGCCCGGATGCGGGTCGCCGTTGAATGCGTGCATGCCGTAGATCGACCCGAACACGTAGCGAAAGATGGTCTCTCCGAACAGGTCCCGTTCGGCCTGGGGCGCCTCGACGATGTCGGCCCAGCGTCTGCCCTGCACGAACTCGCTGCACAGCACCCGCCCGGTGGAGTACTCGTCGATCACGGCCGGAACGGAGATGGTGGGATGCCCCTCGTAATACGCTGCGAATCGGCGTTGATGATCGGCCTCGGCCCGGTAGTCGAGCTCCTCGGTCAGCCGCTCCCGCAACTCGGCCACGATCGGCTTGGGGTCCATCCCTGGGAACATCATGCCCAGCGCATTGAACACCACGTCGGAGGTCTCCAGGTCGTGACGGATCGCGTCGTCGACCCCCGGGTACTGCACCTTGACGGCCACCTCGCGTCCGTCGTGGGTCACCGCCCGATGCACCTGCCCAATGCTCGCAGCAGCAATCGGACGTTCGCCCCACTCGGCAAACAGCTCATCCGGGGGCGCGCCGAGCTCATCGGTCACCATCTTGGCCGCCAGTTCCGGGGCCATCGGGGGAGCATCGGACTGCAACTGCACCAATGCCTGGCGCACCGGCTCGGGCAGCCCGGTCTCCAGGTAGCTGGCCATCTGTCCCAGCTTCATCAGCGCGCCCTTCATGTTGCCGAGGGCCTCGGCCACCGCCTCCGCCGAGGCCAACTCGGCCTCGGCGCGCAGTTCGGCCTTTCGCTCCGGCGCCGCACCAACCGACCGCGCCCGGCTCAGGGCGACGGTGGCGCCGGCCTTGGCCCCCACGCGGGCCAGCTGTGCACGGCGGGCCATCCGGGCGGTGACCATGGTGGGTGCCTGACGCCCCCTGCGCCGGGCGGCGATCGCCACGGCAGACGCGGCTGCCAGGCCCACGGCCCCCACCGCCAGGAGACGTCGCTGCGAGCGCGGTAAGGAGCATCTTCGCCGGGGGGAGGGGGAGTCCATCGCCGCACGGTAATCGCCACGGCGCCCGATGATCGAAGCGTGCTCGCCCGCTTGTCAGCCCTCGGTGATGGTGACCGACTCGATCACCACGTCGGTCGTTGGCCGATCACCGCGGCCGGTCTGCACCGACTGGATCTTGTCCAACACGTCGAGGCCGTCCAGCACCTTGCCAAACAGCGAATAGTTGGGCGGCAGCCCAATGCCGCTGGGACCGGACACCACGAAGAACTGGCTGCCGTTGGTGTCGGGGCCTGCGTTGGCCATCACCAACGAGCCCAGCTGATATTCGCCCGGCTGGGGCAGCTCGTCGGCAAACCGGTAGCCGGGACCGCCGCGGCCGGTGCCTTCAGGGTCACCACCTTGAATCACAAAGTCCTTGATGATCCGGTGGAAGATGACGCCGTCGAAGTAGTGATAGCGGGCCAGGAACACAAAGTTGTTCACCGTCTTGGGCGCCCGCTTGGGCAGCAACTGCACAAACATCGTGCCCATCGAGGTGACGATCTCAGCGTGGTAGGTGGTCTCCGGATCGATACACATCGGGGGCGGGGCGTCGAACTTGGTGGTGCGTGGGCTGGAGCCGTCGGTGTTGGGGCATTCGGCCATGGTGGGGGTCGCCTTCCTGGACGGACGCCGTCGGTCCGCCACACCGCACAGCGTAGGCGCCCACAGCCGCCGGCCCGCCCATCGTCCCTGCCGCGTCCCCGCCGCTACCGCAGTTGGTCCAAGATCGGAATCGCCGCCTGCTCTTGGAGAAACAGCACCGACTGGGCGCCCTCGCGTCCAGGGGCTGTCGGCAGGATGAGGGTATCCGGGCTGGTACCGGCCAGGCCGCGTGCCAACCCGAGCGCCCCAAACGCGGACAGGTCGTCGTCGATGGTGAGATCCTTGCCCAGGGCCCTGGCCACCTTGGTGAGACCGACCGGATTGCGGGTGGCCCCCACCTTGCCCATGACCGCCTTCATAAACTCCTGTTGTCGCAGTTGGCGCCCCAGGTCGGCGGTGGGATCTTCACGTGGCACCCCATCGATCACCTCGGTGTAGTGACGCGAACGTACATAGGCCAGGGCCTGTTCCCCGTCGAGCTCCACCGGACCGGTCTGGTCAACCGAGAGTCCGCTGTTGGTATCGAAGGCAGGGTGGGGGAAGTTGATCGTGACCCCACCGACCGCGTCCACCAGCGATCCGAACGTGACGAAATCCACTTCCACGTAGTGATGGATGGGGATCTCGAGTGAGCTCTGCACCGTGGCGACCAGTCGAGCCGGCCCGCCGTTGTAGGCGGCGTTGATCTTCGCCGATCCGTCCGTGCCGGAAATCGGCACCCACAGGTCCCGTGGGATCGACATCATCTTTGGCGTTCCGTCCCCCACCCGCATCACGATCAGCGTGTCGGCCCGCTCCCCCGCCACCGACCCGTCGGCACGCTGGTCCGACCCGGCGATCAGGTAGTTCACCCCAGGACCGTTCTGGGGGGTGAGCACGCCGGAGAGGTCCACCCGGTTCACCCCGGCGAACAGGCTGTAGAGGTAGAGGCCGAACCCAGCCACCAGCAGCAGTGGCACCAGCGGGATCGCCAGCCACAACCACCGCTTCCTGGGCAGGCGCAACCGCCGGCGACGTCCCGGCGGACGTCTCGACCTGGCGGGTGCGACCGGGAGCGGGGCCACCGAGGTGGGAGGACCGGCCGACGCCGGTCGTTGCATCGAAGGTGCCGGTGGCCCCGGCGAACCGGCACCGGCTGGTTCGGTCTGCTCCGGCACATAGACCTGACGCGGACCGGCAGCAGGGGGCCGCGCCGGCGTCGCAGGTGCCGGCGGCGTCGCAGGTGCCGGCGGCGGCTCCCCTTCGGGCGGCGCCGGGGATCCACCATCGTCGCCGGGGGCAGGCACGTAGAACTTGTGGCTTTCGTCGGCGTTCACGTGTCACCTCTTCATCCGGGCACCGGGTGACAGTGTGCCGGCGGATCGGGTCACTGCGGTGCAATGCTGTTCCGCCGCTCAACAGACGGGGCGGTGTGGACCTGAGAGCGCCGACAGCCCGAGCACGACCGCAGGCCGACACCGGTACGATTTCCAGCCGTGACACCGCGATCCCAGCCCTCCGGGGACAGCCGAACCAGCGGTGTTCCGGGGTCGACCAGGGTGGGGCATCGCATCGTTGGACGAGTGGTCGTGGTGGGGTTTCTCACGTCCTTCCTGGCCACGCTCGTTGCCTGTGGAACGTCGCTCGATGGCACCCCAACAGCCGACGCCGCCGGGGCCCCGTCCAGCTCCGCCGGGGAAGAGGTTGAACCCGCCCACACGTCCGAGGCAGGTGTCACCATGATCTCCGAGTTCCCCGGCGACGGACCGCGGGCCGACACGGCGGCGTGTGTGCAGTTGGACGTCAGGTTGAAGGTCGCCGACGGGGACACCCATGTCACCACCCCGACGGGCGACCACTCAATGGTGGTGTCCCTGAACGACACCCGGGTGATTCCGGGAATTCGATCGGGTGCCCGCGGCATGAGGGTGGGCGGGCGACGCGCACTCGGGATTCCACCGGCATTGGCCTACGGCGATCATGGCTGGAAGCTCGGCGGGGTTCCGCCGGGTGCAAGGTTGCACGCCGACGTGACGGTGCTCTGGGCCGCTGATCCACCGAAGTGGTCGTGGGAGTCGCTGCACCATGCTGTCAGCTCCGGCCAACATCACCTGAGCCTTGACGAAGGCAGCGGACCCGCGCTCGAAGCCGGGGGTCAGGCCACCGCGTTGATCTCCTCCATGGATCTCAAACATGACGCCGTGCTGAAAACAGGTTGGCCATCGTGTTCTGCGCAGGCGATCGACCTGGGGTCCAGCGACGTCTCGGTTTGGTTCCGGAACGAGTTGAAGGGCCTACGCAGCGGTGGCACCCGAATCGTGTTGAAACCCAGCGACGTACCGGCGGAGCAGGCCGACGCCTGGCTGGTCACCCTGGTTGGCGTGCGCAACTGAGCCCAGGCTCACCAGGTGTTGGTGAAGCTCAGCCATCAGCGAAACGGCGGACCGGCAACCCATGCCACCAACGAACGACGACGCCCGTGCCGAAGCGGGGTCACCCGGTGATACTCATACGCGGGGAACACCACCGCCGAGCCCTGCCCGTTGACGTGCCGCAACCGGTCCGGGTCTTCCGGATCCGCCAGGCGATCGGGCAACTCCAGTTGAGCCCCGTCGTAGCCGCCCGGGTCGGTGAGTTGCACCACCACGGTGATCTTCCTGGTTGAGACGTCGCCGTCCAGCCCGTCCCGATGCCAGGTGTAGTGGTCGCCCGGACCGTCGTAGCGGGTGTATTGCAGTTCCTCCTCGAAGCCAACCAGGTCGAAGCCCCAACCTTCATTCGCCTCGCGCACCAGCCGAGCGAGCCGCTCGAAGATCCACCAGGTGTCGTCGTCGGCGGCCAGCCAACTCACCGAGGACGACCGAACACGGTCCACCTCGTCGTCGCCCTCGATCGAGCCGACCTCCGCGCACTCGGGTTCGGCCAGCGCCACGATGCGCCGACACTCCTCAGGGGTGAAGGCGGCATCGACCACATGGTGGGATGCCTGGTGCCGTGGCGTCGGCGAGATCAACGGCAACCAGTTGATCGGCGGCTCCGCATCAGCCACTTCGTCGCTCAGGGCGTGGTCTGCTCCACCCCGGGGTCGGGTGTGTTCAGCGCGTCCCCGGATACTGTGGCGCCCTCGTCTGGCGACAGCTCGTTGTCTGGGAAGTAGTAGGTGGTGCTGACGACGACCGTGGTCGTGGCGAAGGAGCTCGGCGTACCGATCGAGTTGTCCTTGTTTCCGGTGAACACCACCTCAGCAGCGGGGTCCTCCAAGGTGGGGCTGTCGTCGCCACACGCCACCAGCGTGCCACCGGCCAGCAGTGCCAGCGCACCCCAGCCGGCGCAGCGGCGAAGCGTTGGGCGGCGGCGAGGCGTTGATTCCGTGCTCATCTGGCGTGCTCCTTCGGACGGGTCAGAACCACATCACTGTGGTCTGGCGGGGGCCCCGCCCGCAAGCTGGGCCACCGCACCACCTGGTCTCAGCGCTCGGCGAAGAAGACCATCTTCGATTCTGTGTAGTGGTCCAGGGCCGCCATACCGAGTTCCCGGCCCATCCCCGACTGCTTGAACCCGCCAAACGGGGCCTCGTAGCGCACCGAGCTGTTGGAGTTCACCGAGAGCACTCCGGTTCGGATCGATCGGGAGACGCGTAGCGCCCGGCCAACGTCTCCGGTCCACACCGAGCCGGAGAGGCCGTAGGGGCTGTCGTTGGCCAGCCGAATCGCCTCGGCCTCGTCGTCGAAGGCGATGACCGCCGCCACCGGCCCGAAGATCTCCTCCTGGCCCACCCGGGAATCGTTGGCCACGTTCGTCAACACCGCAGGGTTCATGAAGAACCCCGGATCGGCCGTCTCGCCGCCGGTGACCAACCGGGCGCCCTCGGCGGCGCCGATCGACAGGTAGTCCACCGCTTGATCCCGCTGACCGGCCGAGATCATCGGGCCGATCTCGGTCTCCGGGTCGGTTGGGTCGCCCACCCGCAGCGCCTTGGTTCGCTCGACGAGCGCGTCGGTGAACTCGCCCAGCACCGAGCGTTGCACCAGCACTCTCGACCGTGCGCAGCAGTCCTGCCCGGCATTGGCGAACACCGAGATGGGAATCTCGGCGGCGGCAAGCGCAACGTCGCCATCGTCGAAGACGACTGCCGCCGACTTGCCACCCAGTTCCAGCGACACCCTGGTGATGTTGGGTGCAGCCGACATCAGGATGGAGGTGCCGGTGGAGGTGTCGCCGGTGAACGACACCTTGTCCACCCGGGGGTCGGACACCAGCGCCGAGCCCAGCGTGGAGCCGGGTCCGGGCAGCACCGAAACGCACCCGGACGGAACCCCTGCGTCCACGAGCACCTGGCCCAACAGCAACGCACCAAGTGGGGTGAGGGACGCCGGTTTGACGATCACCGAGTTGCCGGCGGCCAGCGCCGGGCCCAGCTTCCAGGTGGCGATGTAGCTGGGGAAGTTCCACGGCACCACCAGGGCGCACACCCCCACCGGCACCCGCGACACGGTCATCATGCCGGGGTCGCGCACCGGGATGACGTCGCCGAAGTGTTTGTTGGCCGCTCCGGCGTAGTAGTCGAACACGTCGGCCATCGCGCCCGCCTCCCAGCGGGCGTCGGTGATCGTGTGGCCGGCGTCGGCCACCTCGGTGTCGGCAAAGGTGTCGGCCCGCTCCCGGATCAGCCGGGCTGCGTTGGCCAGCACCTTGCCCCGCTCGGTGGCCGACGTGGTGGCCCACTCCCCCAGCCCGTCGGCAAACGACGTCCGGGCGGCGTCGAGCGCGGCATCCAGGTCGGCGCCGCCCGCTTGGGCCACCTCGCCCAACGCCTCGCCGGTGGCGGGATTGTAGGTGGTGAAGGTGGCGCCATCGGCGGCGGGCCGCCGTTGTCCGGCGATGATCAGTTCATGGAAGGGAGGGGCCATATCGGTGACATTAACGGCGCGTTCGCAGTCGAGTCCCGTTGGGGTGGCGGCAACCGGGCGCAATAGTTGGTGCAACATGATCTATGTAGCGATACGATGACGCCATGAAGACGGTGACGATCACCCTGCCCGAAGCGTTGGATCGCGAGGCTGCCGACGAGGCGCGACGACGTGGCATCTCCAAGTCTGAGCTGATCCGGCTGGGATTGGGCGAGGTACTCCCCGCCGAGCTTGCGACCACCGGAGGCGACCTCTGGACCGACCTGGCGGGTTTCGCTCGGGCAGATGTGAGCACGGAGGCTGGGGAGATCGATCGCACCTTGTATGGGCCATGAAGTTTGCTGACACCAGTTGGTGGGTGGCATGGGCCCTGCCTGACGACCGCAATCATGCGGATGCACTCGGTGCGATGAGCCACCTCGGAGCGAACGAGCAGGTCCTCACCACCAACCTGGTCGCTGGCGAGACCTGGACATTCCTCCGTCGGCGCGCAGGACATCAAGGGGCCTTTGCATGGCTCGAACGGCATGAACTTCTGCAATCTGAGGGTCGACTTCGTGTCCATCGGGTCACCGCAGATCAAGAGAGTCAGGCTTGGAAATGGCTCCGGCGGCGAAGAGACCGGGAGCTCTCGTTCGTCGATGCAACCAGCTTCGAGGTCATGCGAGATCGCCGACTACGAGAGGCGCTTGCGTTCGACCACGACTTCGCTTCGGCCGGCTTTGTCGAGCTTCGGCCGTAGCGTCCGCATCGACCGGAGCCCGTTCTGGTGCGGACGGTCCTGCCCAACATCTACGATGCGCGCCCATGAGCGCAGATCTAGAGAACAGCACCAGCACCGACGGCGCGGCCAACCATGTCGCCGACGCCGACATCCAGCCGGCTCCCGGGCGGGACACCGCAGCCGGACGGCTTGACGGCAAGGTGGCGCTGATCACCGGCGCCGCCACCGGCCTGGGTCGGGTTGGTGCCGAACGTTTCGCCGCCGAGGGTGCGTCGGTGGTCGTCGCCGACGTGGCCGATCCCACGTCCACGGTGGCCGCCATCGAGGCCGCCGGCGGCAGGGCGATCGGCGTGTACTGCGACGTCACCGACGCCGACGCCGTCCATGCGGCCGTCGCCGCGGCCGAGGAACACTTCGGCAAGCTCGACGTGATGTACAACAACGCCGGTATCTCGATGGCCGACGACGACGGGCCCACCAACACACCCCGCGAGGTGTGGGAGCGCACCCTGCAGGTCAACGTGATCGGCGTGGCCGAGTGCTGCTCGGCCGGCATCCCGGCGCTGCAGCGGGCGGGCGGCGGGTCGATCGTCAACGTCGCCAGCTTCGTCGCCCATCTGGGTGCCGCCACCCCGCAGATCGCCTATACCGCCTCCAAGGGCGCCGTGCTGTCGATGACACGCGAGATCGCCACCGTCTACGCCCGCGAGAACATTCGGGCCAACGCGCTGTGCCCCGGGCCCGTGCTCACCCCGTTGCTCGCCAAGTACATGGCCGACGACGCCGCCCGCCAGCGCCGCCTGGTGCAGATCCCGATGGGCCGCTTCGGCCAGCCCGAGGAGATCGTGTCCGGCGCACTCTTCCTGGCCTCCGACGAGTCCAGCTTCATGACCGGCCAGTCCCTCCTCATCGATGGAGGCATCACGGCGGCCTACACCACCCCGGAGTAACACGATGCCGGGCGATGAGGCGTCAGCCGAAGGCGATGAGTGTCAGGCCGCCGCGCTGTGCGCCAGGCGGATGGTTCTGCCGTCGATCTCGGCATGGATGGTCAGGGTGCCGCCGAGTCCTTCGATGAGCTTGCGCAGGGTGGAGAGTTTCGGGTCGGCAGAGTGTTCGAGCTTGGAGACGCCCGCTTGGGTCATCCCGAGCCGCTTGGCGAGTTCTTCTTGATCGATCCCCAGACCGCGCCGCAGTTCGGCAAACTGATAGGCGATGACGTCCTGAAGTGCTTCATCGGCGAATTTGGCCACCCGAGCAGCGCGCACTGGATCGTCAAGAATCGGCTGAACTAGGTCGCTGAAGTTCTTGGCCATCACACGTCTCCTTCATCGGTAAGGGTTGCCAGATGCCCGTCGTACAGGTCATCGGCAATCGGGATTGCTGTTTCGTACCACCGGTTCCACAATCCGGACTTGTCTCCTCCAAGGAGAAGGATGGCGGTTCTGCGTGGATCGAATGCGAAAAGTGTCCGGGTGGTTCGAGCTCGGAGCTCTTTCATGTTGGCGTGGCGGCTGCCAGAGATCTGGTCTACAGCAGGTCTGCCAAGCGATGGGCCGTGTGAGGCAAGAAGCCGCACTGCCGCAGCGATCCGATCCTGATCTTCCTCGGCCAACGACTCCCACCAAATCTCGAACTGATCGGTGTACTCAACCTCCCATCGCACGGTGTAGACACTACCTGCCAGTTGTACGACTTGCAAGTTGTTCGCGTCATGCGTCCACGACCGGGGTGAGGCCATCGCCTGAGTAGCTCGATGCCAGGCAGTGTGCCGGGTGTTGGTTTCACAAACCTGTTCGAATTTCGAAGCGACACTTCAAATTTGGAACAAGCCATTCGTCCAAGCGCTGCCGGGGTATTCGCCCACCGGCTCAAGGTGCGTATCGATATGCTGGAGTCGCCGACGGCCCAGGGCCCGAGGAAGTAGGCCCAGTTGACGTCCGGACGGACGGCAGCTGGGTTTGCGCCTTTTACAGCTCACGCCGGGCTGATGGTACGGATGGCCATAAGCGCCAGGGCAAACATAAGCACTGTGCTTATATTAGGCATCGTGATTATATCTCTCGTTCACCACCTCGGTCAGCTCGGCGCCACCGCCGACATGCTGCGTGGCGGGTCGGCGGGAGGTGTCGCGAAACCCGACGCTGTCCTTCTGCTGCGAGCCAACGACGTTGACGGACGCTTCGCAACGGAATGTCGCGACCGGACGCCCTACCCGAACGAGTTGAAGCAACTGGACACCAGGCGGGAAATCCTGTCGAAGTACGGCGAGCCGCTCCTGATCGTCCCGTTCGTCTCGAAGTCACTGGGGGAACGGCTGCGAACCGCTGGGTGGTCGTGGGCAGACTCCGAAGGGAACCTGGACCTACGCTCCCCCGGGCTGGTGCTCCGTCAGCGCGTGTCGGTCACCCGCACGAAACTCAAGAGAGCCACGCAGTTGCCGGGCGGCGCGGGAAGCAGCGCCGCGATCCGCAGGTTGATCCGCTCGCCGCGAAACACGCCACTCGCGACGGTGACCAACCTTGCCGCACAGGTGGGCGTGAGCCAACCGCGAATGTCCCAGATCCTGACCTCATTGAGCGACCTCGATCTGACCGTCAAAAAGGGCAGAGAGTGGTTCCTGACGGATCGGGAGGCACTGCTCGATCAGTTTGTTGATGGGCTAGATCAGCCTGCTGCGCCCACTCGGTACCTCTACAGCCTGGATCCCGTGTCGGCCGTGGCCGAACGATCGGCGCTGCTCACCGACACAGTCGTTGTGTCCGCCGATGTCGGGCCCGACCTCATAGCCCCCTGGCGGCAGCCATCGGTCGTCGTGCTCTACTCGCACGACTGGATCGACCCGGATCGCATAGGAGCGGTTGAGGCGGAAGGGCGCGATTCGTCGAACGTGTTCGTCCGGCAGCCGTCCGACAATGCTGTGATGGCCTCGGGAGCAACCGCCAGACTGCGCAACGGTGGCCCGGCGATCCCGCTCGCCGACCCGACTCAGATGTTGGCCGATCTCATTGAGCTCGGAGGATCAGACCGCCAAGAAGCGGCCGAGGTTTTGCGAACGTGGATACTCGAACGCCCGTAACCGTCCCGACCGATACTGCATACCGAGTGATCCATTCCATGAGGCTCCGCCCGAGCACCCGGGCCAACTTTTTATGAGTACCACTACAGCCAGGACAGCACCCAGGCCCACTCCGGAGACGCCGCTGTTCCCATACGGGGACACGCTCGCGGACTCTGATGGCTACCTCTATGACACCAATGGGGCGGCGGTCATCATCGACGGTCGCCACGCCACGATTGAGGTACTCGAAGCCGAGGCCGACTATTGGGCGACCCACGGATTCCGACGTGTCGCCAACAGGTAGCGCGCGCCCGGCCAAGTGAGTGACCCTGAGCTCAAGTAGCAGCGGGTGCGGCGAGCCGCTTGGCCCAGCGAGCCGTTGATCCGGCCGTACAACTGTGCACAATAGTGACTGGTCGTAATATATTGTGCGCAGTCGCCAACTATTGTGTGCGACTTGCATCTAGGATGCGACCGTGGATCTGCAGCGACCCTTCACCATCATCACGCCGACTGCCGACGGCGACGCTCTGAGCGTCCTCGCCGGAGCAGATCGCGCCTTTACGGCCTCCGAGGTGCAGCGACTTGCCGGTCGACGCTCCATCCAGGGGATTCGGCAGGCGCTCAAACGTCTGGAAGAGCAAGGGATCGTCACGGCCACCCGCGCGGGCAACGCCGTGCTCTTTGGGCTGAACCGACGACACCTTGGAGCAGATGCGATCATCCAGCTGGCCTCAATCCGGGACGAGCTGATCGCCCGCCTGCAAGAGCAACTGGCAGGATGGGATCCGGCATGCGAGTACGCCGCACTGTTCGGTTCAGCTGCAACGGGTGGCATGCGACCATCGAGTGATATCGACCTGCTCGTCGTCAGAGCGGATTCTCTCGACCCCGACGAGCCAAGTTGGCGAGAACAGCTCGGCATGCTCACCCGGTCGGTCGCCGGCTGGACGGGAAACGACCCGCAAGTTGTGGAGTTGAGCCAGTCAGCCGTCGTCGCCCAGATTGATGACCCTGACTCCTTTCTCCGTGATGTGGAACGAGACGGGATCTGGTTGGCAGGACAGGACTCCTATCTACTTCTGGCACGGTCAGGCTTGGTTCGGTCGTGAGTCGAACCACGAAGTGTGGCGCCGCGACCCGGCACGGTCGATTGATCAAGGCCGTCAGATTTCTGGAACAAGCGGAGGTGGTGCTCGCAATGGCTGACGATGATGCTGAAGTTGCTGACCCTGCTGTCACGCTCCTCATCCACGCGGGTATCGCCGCATCCGATGCCCTCTGCTGCGCCCAACTTGGCGAACATGCTCGCGGCGAGTCGCACGATGATGCCGTCGGACTTCTGAGGACTGTCGACAAGTCGCTGGCAGATGATCTCCACGTCCTCCTTGGGATGAAGGCACAAGCCGGGTACAGCGCTCAGCAGACGTCCGCTCAGAACCTCATTCGTGCCACCCGAGCTGCCCGGCGGCTGGTGACGGCGGCCCGAACGACATGAGGTCTCGGCCTCGTACTTCGGCTGCACGGCGCCGAATAGCGGGAACATCGGGAAGGCAAGGCGACCTTCGCTGACGACCATGGCCGATGCGCACCACCCAGATAGCCACCCAGGGCTGACCATGGTTCCTCTCGACCAGGTCGTTGCCGTCGCACGTGCACGCCCGACCCCCACTGGTGGCCACCTCGTCGCTTCAGGCCTCACCGACGAGGAGTGGGACGCGTTCATTGATGCGCTCACCGACGACGTGAAGGGACTCGAATGATCGTCCACGTGGCTCCGCTGCGCCCGATCTACCGGAGGTTGCTCAACTCATGACGAACCGAACCTATGGAACCACCGCTTCGGGTACGCCCATTGCCGACCGGCTCATCGAGAAGCTGGCGACGAGGCCGAGGCTGGCTACGACCCCGAGGTGATCGTCGCCCGGCGCGGCCAACGAGGTCGGCCCATGCTCGGGTCGAGTGAAGTCGGGGACGAATGCGCCGATGGTCTTTGACCGGATCTCGACCTCGCCCGACCGGATGGCAGGCGTCCCATGCATCCGCGATCTGCGATTTCCCGTCGCAACGGTCGTGGCGATGGTTGCCGACGGAATGACGCACGACGAGATACTCCGTGAGCACCCTGATCTCGAACTCGACGACATCTCGGCGGCGCTCAGCTACCCGACAGGCACGATTGACCAAACAGGCAGCCGAATTGCCGGAGCATCGGGCTGGTCGAGTCGTCATTTCACCAGATCCCGTGACAGTCGATCAGTCAGTTCGTCGCGTTCTGCTGGCCGGATAGCGCCCCGGTCCGCCGCAGAATCCGGGGCTTGGCGGACCAGGTAGTCGGGAACCGAACCCACGGAGTCAGCGAGCGTGCGTCGAATCGACGTCAGGGTGACCGCTTCGATTCGTGTGATCTCTTCGGGCTCAAGATCAGCCCGGTGAATCGAGTAGCGCTCCCCGCCCGCCCGGCTGATTCGATAGCTGGTGGGGATCGTCAGATGCACGTGGGTGGGGTTGATGTCGCACAACTGGTGCACCAACAGCGCTGAATCATGGGAGATCACTCCGCGACCAGCGGCCCACAGCCGCCTCAAGATGAACTCGTGGACGCCGAGCACGTCGCCCGCTTGGTTCCATCATCGTCTCACGGGAAAGGCGGTCGCTTGATAGGGATGGACGTGCGTACATTTGTCACATGCCCGCAGCGCCCGATCCAACGAAGCCCGGAGGGCTGGTCATGGTGCCGCTCGACGAGGTCGTCGCTGTCGCACGTTCACGCCCGACCCCCACTGGTGGCCACCTCGTCGCGTCGGGCTTGACCGACGAGGAATGGGACGCGTTCATACGAGTGCTTGAGGAAGATCGTCAGATGGAACGAGATCGCCCAACTCAACCAGGTAGTCTCTGACCATGCCGTCAGCACCCAAACCAGAAATGACGGAAGAGGAGGGCTTGATCATGGTCACGCCCGACGAGGCCATCGCTCGGGCGCGTCCGTTGCCGAGTCCGGAGTCCGTCGCCATCCCCGGATTGACGGACGAGGAATGGGATGCGTTCGTAGACGCGCTCGCTGAGTGCTGATTCCCACCAGGGAAGCCGTCGTAGTCGACACCATGGTCGTGTCGGGAATTCTCAACGCAGTTCGAGACCCTGGCACCGCCGAGCCCTACCAAACGACGATCGGGGACCGACTGGTTCTTGTCTCGTTTATCACTGTTGCCGAACTTCGATTCGGAGCGATCAAGGCTGGCTGGGGCGAATTTCGAACGCGATCCCTGGAGCGCAGTCTGGCGAAGTTCTTGGTCATCAAGCCTGATGACCTTCTACTCACTGCATGTGCGGAACTGCGTTGGGCAGCACACCAGCGAGGACACGCCCTCAGCCAGAAGGTCCACGACTCAGACAGGTGGATCGCAGCGACGGCGCTCCACTTGGATCTGGACCTGGTCTCTGACGACCGTGTGTTCCGAGAGTTTCCGGGCCTGCGGCTCGTTCAACCTGGGAAGTCGTGAAGACCGCGTAGTCGGGTGGGAAAGCGCGTCCATGGGTCCGGTCTGGCACCCGAGTTCGGGTTCAGGCCAGGTGGGAGTGCATCAGGTGGCTGGGGCGTCGATCCAGGGAATCGGGCCGGGTGGGGCGACGTCGGCGAGGGTGGCGAGTGCAGCGGCGGTGGCCCGGACGGCCAGCCAGCGCAGGAGTTCGATCTGGGCGACCCGGCGGGGATCGTCGTGCGGGGCCAGCGGCACGGCGCCGGTTGCAGCTGCCACCACGGCGTCACCGTCCACCCGGCAGTGCGGCGGCGTGATCGCCCGGGCATAGCCGTCGTGGGCGCCCTGGGCCATCAGCAGGCACTCGGTCTTGGTGAGCGCAGCGTCGGTGACGATGAGGCCCAGCGTGGTGTTTTCGCCCGCAGGCGGCGACGCTGACGGAGGCGATGCGGCGCCGAATGGTGCGGGGTCGCCCGGGGCTTCGCCAACATCGCCGTCGTCGGCCGGCACCAGGCTGGGCCACGGATCGTCGGCCGGGCCGTGCCCCACGACATCGCCGAAGGCGTTGACGGCGATGAGTGCCGACACGGTGAATCCACCCTCGCTGATCGTGGCCGTCACCAGACCGCCCGGCACGGCGTGATCCCGGCCCCGCCACTTCGACACAATCGCCCCAGCACCCGCTCCAGTGCCTGCCCACGTTCCGGCGCCCTCGGCGCCGTCCTCTGAGGCAGTCACGGGAACCGCCAGGGCCGCCTCGACTGCGGCAGCGCCATGGGCAGGGGCCGGGCGGACGTCCGACGTGCCGACGGCCAGGTCGAACAGCGACATGCCGGCGACGATGGGCACCACTCCCCCGGCGGTCGGAAAGCCACGCCCGGCGGCGCTCAGCACCGACACCACGCCGTCGACGGCGGCCAACCCAAAGGCCGACCCGCCCGACAGCACCACGGCGTCCAGGCGTTGGACGGTGGCGGTGGGCGCCAGCACGTCAAACTCACGGGTGGCGGGTGCACCACCGCGCACCTCGGCCGAGCCGATCGAGCCCTCCGGCAACACCACCACGGTGACGCCGGTGCGGGCGGCGGCATCGGTCCAGTGCCCAACGGCCACGTCGTCGAAGCCGTCCAGCCCCGATGAGGTGACCGTGCCGTGTGCTGATTCGAACTCCGCCATGTCGTGGCTCCCTCTGGTCTCGGGGTCCAGAATGCCCCAGCCGCTATCGTCGGCGTGTCCCCGGGCACGTTCATCATGGCCGCCCATGCCCGGGCGACGGAAAGGTTCCCACCATGACCACCGACGGTCCCCTCGATCTGGAATCCCTGGCCCTCGAGGCCGCCGAGGGCGACCTCGACACCGTGGTGGTGGCGTTCCCCGACATGACCGGTCGCCTGCTGGGCAAGCGGGTGACCGCGCGGTTCTTCCTCGACCACGTCGTCGACCGGGGCGGCCATGCGGGCGAGGGCATCGAGGCCTGCAACTACCTGCTGACCACCGACGTCGAGATGGAGGTCGTGCCCGGCTACCGCTACGCCACCTGGGAGGCGGGCTACGGCGACTTCCGGGCCATCCCCGACCTCAACACGCTGCGCCGCATCCCGTGGCTGGAGGCCACCGCCCTGGTGCTGTGCGACCTGACCGACCACGACGGCAACCCGGTGAGCGTGTCGCCCCGTCAGATCCTCAAGGACCAGCTGAAGCGGGCCGAGGCCGCCGGGTTCTCGGTGAAGATGGGCTCGGAGCTGGAGTTCTTCCTGTCGCCGGACACCTACGAGCAGGTCGCCGAGAACCATTTCCGGGCGCCGCGCACCGAGGGTTGGTACAACCTCGACTACCACATCCTGCAGACGAGCAAGGACGAGCCGATCATCCGGCGGATCCGCAATGAGATGCTGGGCGCCAACATCCCGATCGAGTTCTCCAAGGGTGAGGCCGCCCCGGGCCAGCACGAGATCAACCTGCGCTATTCCGATGCGTTGGAGATGGCCGACAACCACACCGTCTACAAGAACGGCGTGAAGGAGATCGCCCACCTGGAGGGCCGGTCGGCCACGTTCATGGCCAAGCCGTATGCCGCGCAGCCCGGCTCGTCGTGTCACATCCACACGTCGCTGTGGTCGACCGACGGCGAGACGCCGCACAGCTGTGGCGAGGCGGGCGATGGCATGAGCGCCGATATGCGGGCGTTCGTCGCCGGGCTGCAGACCCACCTGGCCGACCTCACGCTACTGGGCGCCCCCAACCTCAACAGCTACAAGCGCTATCAGCCCGAGTCGTGGGCGCCGACCGCCACCGTGTGGGCACTCGACAACCGCACCGCGGGCCTGCGCCTGGTGGGCCACGGCGCGGGGCTGCGCATCGAGAGCCGCATCCCCGGCGCCGACGCCAACCCGTACCTGGCCTTCGCCGGGGTGATCGCCGCCGGTCTGGCCGGTATCGAGGCGGGCCTGGACTGCGGCGAGCCGTTCAACGGCAATGCCTATGCCGCCAACGCTGATGACAGCGACGACGGCCCAACCCTCACCCACGTGCCCTGGAACCTGCCGGATGCCACCATCGCGTTCCGGGATTCGGACGTGGCCAACGGTGCGTTCGGCGAGGACGTCATGTATCACCTGGTGCACGGCGCCGAGGCGGAGTGGAAGGCGTTCCACCAGTCGGTGACCGATTGGGAGTACCGCCGGGGCTACGAACGCCTGTGATTGTTGACTGCGCCGTCTACCGCGACGGTGTCCGTCTGGCGGGCGATCGCACGCCCGAGTCGGTCGCGGCCGAGTTGGCGACCCCGCCACCCGACGAGCCCGAGCCCGGCGGGGCCGACCACGACCCGGCCGAAGGCGAGCGCCCGGTGCCCCGCGAGTTCGCCTGGGTGGGCCTGGCCGACCCGCTCAGCTCTGAGCTGGCCCAGGTGCGCCGGGCCTTCGACATCCACCCGCTGACGATCGAGGACGCGCTGTCGCCCCGGGAGCGCCCCAAGGTGGAGCGCATCGAGGGCACCCTGTCGATGGTGCTTCGCTCGGCCCGCTACCTCGACGCCGCCGAGGAGGTGGAGTTCGGCCAGATCACCGTGCTGCTGGGCGACGACTTCGTCGTGGTGGTGCGCCTCGGCGACGCGGTGAACCTCAAGGGTGTCCGGCGCCGGTTGGAGACCCATCCCGAGCGGCTGCATTACGGCCCGGCCGCCGTGCTGGTCAGCATTCTCGACGAGGTGGTCGACGCCTACGGACCGGTGCTCGACGGCATCGAGAACGACATCGACGAGGTGGAGACCCAGGTGTTCGCCCAGGGCGTGCGACCGGGCCAGCCCACCGAGCGGCTCTACTACCTGCTGCGCGAGGTGCTTCAGACCCAGCGGGCCACCAGCCCGGTGCGTGAGCAGGTGGCCGCGCTGATGGACGGCGACGAGGTACCCGAGGGCGCCAAGCCGTACCTGCGCGACGTGGCCGATCACCTGGCCGACGTCGTCGACCGCACGGCCAGCGCCCGGGCGCTGCTCAGCTCGGCGTTGGAGGCCAACCTCACCCAGGTGTCCCTGCGCCAAAACGAGGACATGCGCAAGATGTCGGCCTGGGTGTCGATCCTGGCGGTGCCCACGATGATCGCGGGCATCTACGGCATGAACTTCGACCACATGCCCGAGCTGGACTCGAGGTTCGGCTATCCCCTCATTCTCGGGCTGATGGCGTCGATCTGTCTCATGTTGTACCGCGGGTTTCGTCGCTCGGGATGGCTGTAGGCCGGAAGTTCCGGCATTGGGTCGACTCGTCTGCGAACGGGGTTGAAGTTGAACCTCATCGCTCGGTAAGGTGATTACTCATCAATGTGACGAAAGGCTCGCTCTTGGTGGCCGCCACCTCTACGGTGCGCTAACACGGTAAGGCTGGGCCCAGCAGCCCAGCAAGCCAGCGCTTCTCCGCCCGTACAGCGCCCGATCACGAAAGGTCCTGCCATGGCATCACCCCTCGGCCCCCGCTCAACGGCGCTCGTTGAGCGCCTGGGCGGAGTGCATCGACGGGGCGTCATGGGCTCGCTCGATGCCTTGTCCTGGTTTTTCGCGGTGTTCGCCACCTCGTCGCTGGCTTTCGTCGAGTCGTACAAGGCGTTCGAGATCACCGATGCGCTGACGCTCGCCATCGCAGCCGCCCTCCTGCAGTTGGGGGCCGGGTGGTCCGTCGGGTTGTACCGCAAGGCCTGGCGAGCCGGCTCTGTGGAGGAAGTGCACCGGGTGGCCCGAGCCGCCACGGTCACCACGATTGGTTTGATCCTCTGCGCGCTCGTCGTCACCGACGCCCGCCGTATGGTCGCCGCCGCGCTGCTGGCCGGGCCGCTGGCGGCCTTCGCCCAACTCGGCGTGCGCCTGGTGCTGCGCTCCGCCGGCGAGAAGCTGAGGGCGGCCAAACACTCCAGCGACGGCAAGCGCCCCGCCCTCGTATTCGGCGCCGGCGTTGCAGGTGCCCGGGTGATCGACGCCATGTTGAACGAAGACTCCGACCTCTACCCGGTGGGCCTCCTCGACGACGACGTCCGGCTGGCCAACCTACGCGTGCGCTCGGTGTCGGTGCGGGGCACGCGTGCCGACCTGGTTCGCGTGGCCAAGGCGACCGGCGCCGAGGTGTTGGTGCTGGCGATGCCGTCGAGCACTGCTGACGATTGGGCGGCCATCGGCCGCGACGCACGGACCTGCGATCTCGAGGTGCTCAACCTTCCTTCGGTCACCCAGCTGTTCGGCAATGTCACAGTGAAGGACCTCCAGCCGGTGTCAACCCAGGAACTGCTGGGCCGCGATCAGGTGCACACCGGCCTGATGGACATTTCCAACTACCTCAGCGACAAGCGGGTGCTGGTCACCGGCGCCGGTGGATCGATCGGCTCGGAGCTGTGCCGCCAGATCCGCAACTTCAACCCGGCCAGCCTGGTGATGCTCGACATCGATGACACCTCCCTCCAGGAGCTGCAACTGGGCCTGGAGGGCCGGGGCCTGCTGGACAACCGGGCGCTGGTGGTCGCCTCGGTGCGTGACGCCGACCGCATGGCGGAGGTGTTCGAAACCCACCGTCCCCAGGTGGTGTTCCACACCGCGGCGCTCAAGCACCTGCCACTGTTGGAGCAGAACCCGGACGAGGGATTTAAGACCAACACGTTGGGCACGCTGGCCATGCTCGAGGCCGCTGCCGCCACCGGCGTGGAGCGGGTGGTCAACGTGTCCACCGACAAAGCCGCCGACCCCACCTCCGTCCTGGGCGTCACCAAGCGCCAGGGCGAGCGCCTGGTGGCCAGCTTCGCCCACTCGGGTGTGGCCGGCACCTACCTGTCGGTGCGCTTCGGCAACGTGCTGGGCAGCCGCGGTTCGATGCTGCCCACCTTTCGTCGCCAGATCGCCGCCGGTGGTCCGATCACGGTCACCGACCCGGACGCCACCCGCTACTTCATGACCGTCGAGGAGGCGTGCGGCCTGGTGATCGACGCCGGCGCCGTCGGCAGCTCAGGCGAGGTGCTCGTGCTCGATATGGGCGAGCCGGTGAAGATCGCCGACGTCGCCCAACGTCTGGCCCGCGAGGTCGACCCGCCGGTCGACGTCGTGTTCACCGGCCTGCGCCCCGGCGAGAAACTGCACGAGGTGCTCACCTCCAGCGATGAGGACGCCGCCCGCCCCCATCATCCGCTGATCTCCCACGTGCCGGTGGAGCCGTACAGTGAGGTGGAGCGAGCCGAGCTGTGTGACGAGATCCGGGCGACGGCGCCGGGCTGGGCGGCTGCCAGAAGCTCGGGCACCGAGAGCGCCGCTGATGGGGCACTTCTGACACTCCGTCAGCGTGCGGGTTAGCCTCCCCCACGTGCGAGGCATTCTCTCCTACGGGGCTTCGGTCCCCCACGCTCGACTGCAACGCTCGGCCATCGGGTCGTTCCTTGGCTCCGGAGGGGGCAAGGGCACCCGGTCGGTTGCATCCCACGACGAGGACACGTCCACCCTGGCGGTCGCTGCCGGCCGTCAGGCGGTCGCCGAGCAGCGCGATCGGGTGGAAGCGCTGTGGTTCGCCACGGCCGAGCCGACCTACCTCGAGAAGTCCAACGCCGGGGTCATCCACGCTGCGCTGCGACTCGACGAGTCGGTTCCCGCACTCGACTTCGGCGGCGCCGCCCGCTCGGGCATCGGCGCCCTCGACACCGCCGCCCGGGGATCCCAGCGCACGCTGGTGACCGCCGCCGACATCCGCACCGGCCTGCCCGGCTCTCCCGACGAGACCGACGGCGGCGACGCCGGGGTCGCCCTACTGCTGGGTGACGAGCGCGACGGTCCGCTGCTCGCCGAGTTCCTCGGTTCGGCCAGCGCCTCGCGGGAGTTCCTCGATCGCTGGCGCCTCCCCGAGGAGGCCCACACCCGGGCCTGGGAGGAACGCTTCGGCGAGGGCGAGCTCGCAGCCGCCGGCCTGGGCGCGCTCGACCGGCTGCTCGGGCAACTCAGCCTGCCCCGCGGCGACGTGGCCGAACTGATCGTCACCGGCACCTCAACCCGGGCGATCACGGCGGTGTCCCGCAAGGTGGGCGGCGACGCCGACCCGCTGGCCGCCACGATCGGCAACACCGGCGGCACCCACCCGATGCTCCGCCTGATCGACGCCCTCGAACGCCACGAGGCCGGCGCCACCATCGTGGTGCTCCACCTGGCCGACGGTGCCGACGCCATTGCCTTCAGAACCGTTGGTTCTGCATCTGCTGATCAACGCACCGTCGCTCAACAAGTTGCATCCGGCGACGACGGCCTTGCCTACGCCCGGTTCATGTCATGGCGGGGCGTGCTCACCCAGCAGCCGCCCAACCGGCCCCCGCCCATCCGCCCGTCGGCCCCCGCGGCGGCACGCCACGCCGACTGGAAGTACGGCTTTGTCGGCAGCTTGGACCGCTCCAGCGGCGCCCTGCACCTGCCCCCGGCCCGGGTCTCGTTCAAGGGCCAGGCCCTCGACGACATGGAGCCGGCGCCGATGGCCGACGTGCAGGCCACCGTCGTCACCTTCACGGTCGACAAGCTGGTGTACTCCCAGTCGCCCCCGGTGGTGTTTGCGGTGGTCGACTTCGACGGTGGTGGACGTCTGCCGGTGGAGCTCACCGACTGCCGCCCCGACGAGGTGAAGGTGGGATCCAAGGTCGAGATGACGTTCCGGCGTCTCGGCATGGCCGAGGGCATCGCCAACTACTTCTGGAAGGGCCGCCTGGTCAGGGGAGAGAACTCATGAGCTCGCACGGCATCACCGACCAGGTCGCCATCGTGTCCATGGGCTGCACCCCCTTCAAGGTGCATTGGGACAAGGGGGCCGACGACCTGCTGGTCGACGCGGTCACCCAGACCACCGCAGCGGTCGGCCTCCAGCCCAACGACATCGACGCCTATTGGCTCGGAACCTCCCAGTCCGGCGCCTCGGGCATGATGGCCGCCGGGCCGCTCAAGCTGGAGGGCAAGCCGGTCAGCCGGGTGGAGAACTACTGCGCCACCGGCTCCGAGGCGCTCCGCATGGCCGCCTACGCGGTCGCCTCCGGCGCGTACGACACCGCACTGGCCGTTGGCGTCGAGAAGGTGAAGGACGGCGGGTACCAGGGCCTCAACGCCTTCCCCTACCCCACCGATGGCACCCAGCGCACCCTCACGGCGGCGGCCATGTTCTCCCTGGTCGCCCCCGCCTACGCCCGCCGCTACGGCATCGACGAGGACGACCTGCGTCGCGTGCTGGCCACGATCGCCTCCAAGAACCATTACAACGGCGCCCGCAACCCCCTCGCCCAGTTCCGCAAGGAGATGGGCGTCGACGCCATCTGCGCCATGCCCGCCGTCGCCGGGCGCCTCGGCGTGTTCGACTGCGCCGGTGTGGCCGACGGGTCGTCGGCCGCCATGATCGTGCGGGCCGAGGACGCTCACAAGTACTGCGACAACCCGCTGTATATCAAGGCGCTCAGCCTGGTCGCCGGCAACGGTTCGGGCCTGCTCGACCCCGACTACGACTACACCACCTTCCCCGAGTGCGCCGCCGCCGGAGCCGACGCCTACGCCCAGGCGGGCATCACCGACCCCCGCACCGAGCTGGCCATGGCCGAGGTGCACGACTGCTTCACCCCCACCGAGTTGGTGCTGATGGAGGATCTGGGCTTCTCCAAGCGGGGCGAGGCCCATACCGACGTCATGGCGGGCACCTTCGACCTGGACGGCGACCTGCCGGTCAACTCCGACGGCGGCTTGAAGAGCTTCGGCCACCCGGTGGGCGCATCGGGCCTGCGCATGATCTACGAGCTGTGGCTGCAGCTGCGGGGCGAGGCTCCGGAGGACCGCCGCATCTCCACCGCCGACCGGGGCCTCGGGCTCACCCACAACCTGGGCGGCTACCCGGGCGAGATGGTCAGCTTCGTCGGCATCTTCGGCGTCTAGGTCCTGGCGAGACCACCCGCACTGAGCAACAGGGCACACAACCACAGGGAAACATCATGAACGTACTGCTCGTCGGCCAGGGCTACGTCGGCCTTCCCGTGTCGATGGCCGCCGTCACCGCCGGGTTTCATGTCACCGGGTTCGACACCGACGTCACCAAAGCCACCACGCTTGCCGGGGGCGGTTCTCACGTGGAGGACATCGCCCCCGCCACCGTGCAGGCAGCGCTCGACAGCGGCCGCTACAGCGTCGCCTCCAGCCCCGAGGAGCTCGGCCCGTTCGATGTGGCGGTCATCACGGTGCCAACGCCGCTGACCGATGGCGCACCCGACCTCAGCGCCGTCGAGGCCGCCGCCGCCATGGTCGGCGTCCTCCTCACCGCCGGCGGTCTGGTCGTGCTCGAGTCCACCACCTGGCCCGGCACCACCACCGAGGTGGTCGGGCCGATCCTCGAGGCCAAGAGCGGCCTGCGGGCCGGCGTCGACTTCCACCTGGGCTACAGCCCCGAGCGCATCGACCCGGGCAACCAAACCTGGCGCCTGGAGAACACCCCCAAGGTGGTCGGCGGCATCGATCAGGCGTCCACCGACGCGGTCGCCGCGTTCTACGGCGCGTTCGTTCACACGGTGGTGCCGGTCGGCTCCACCGAGGTGGCCGAGCTCACCAAGCTGCTCGAAAACACCTTCCGACACGTCAACATTGCGCTGGTCAACGAGCTGGCGATGTTCGCCCACGACCTCGACATCGACATCACCGACGCGGTTACCGCCGCTGCCACCAAGCCGTTCGGGTTCATGAGCTTTCGCCCCGGCCCCGGAGTGGGCGGGCACTGTCTGCCGATCGACCCCACCTACCTGTCGTGGCGGGTCCGCCGCCGGTTGGGCACCTCGTTCCGCTTCGTCGAGCTGGCCAACGACGTCAACGACCACATGCCCGACTACGTGGTCCGCCGCATCCAGGCCGGCCTGAACGACCGCGAGCTGGCCGTGCGAGGCCGCAACGTGCTGCTGTGCGGCCTGGCCTACAAGGCCGACACGTCCGACGCCCGCGAGACGCCCACCCGGGCGATCGTCGCCGGGCTGCTGTCGCTCGGGGCCCGGGTGACCATCGCCGACCCTCACGTGCCCCTCGAGCAGTTCCCCGACGGGGTGGCGACGGTCGGCGGCGACGCCGCTGCGCTCACCGAGGCTGCACGCTCGGCGGACGCCGTCGTCGTGCTGGTGCCCCACAGCGACTTCCGGTTGGACGACGTCGTGGCGGCCGCACCGTGGGTGCTCGACTGCACCTCGGCGGCCCCCGACGCCGCCAACGTCGAGCGGCTCTAACCCTCCGAGGACTCGACTCCCGACAACGCAGAAGGCGCACCGCCCCGTTGGGCCGAAGCCCAGCGTGGCGATGCGCCTTCGCTCACCCGACGTGTGTCGGGTGTGTTGCCAGAATCAGCTGTTGGTGCGGCGGCGCTTGGCGACGGCGATCACCAGCATCGCACCACCGGCGACCAGGGCGGTTGCCAGCAGCGACGGCAGGGTCGCACCAAAGCCGGTGCGGGCGAGGGGCCCGCTGGACACGCCGGGTGCGCCTGCGCCGGTGGAACCGCCGCCCGGGCTGCCAACGCCGGTCGAGCCGCTACCCGGGGTACCGCCAGTGGACGGGGTGCCGCCGGTCGTGCCGGTGGTTCCGCTGGTGGACGGGGTGCCGGTCGTGCCGCCGGTGTCGCCACCCGTGGTGCCCGGAGGGTTGGGCTGGGACTTGCCGCCGGCTTCAACGCCGGTGGCCTCGCAACCGGAGATGGCTTCGTTGCCGTCGGCGTCAACGCCGTAGAAGAGGAACTGATGCTCACCGACCAGAGGGCTGGTCAGCTCGACCGAGCCTGAGGGTGCGGTGCCGGAGAACAGGCGCAGCGACTGGCTGTACTGGTTCACCACGAAGTTCTGGGTGGCGTCGACCGGGGCGAACACCTCGAGGGTGAAGGGCTCGTTCACCGTGTAGGAGGCGACGCTGCAGCTGCCAAGATCGCTGTTGAGCAGCTTGTCCTCGAGATCATCGGGGATGCCGTTGCCATCCCTGTCCCGATTATCGGTCGGGGAGGTGGTGTAGCTGTCGCCACCGTCCTGGGCGCCGGCGGGACCGACGAACGTCATGCCGAGCAGCAGCCCAAACGCGGCAACCGCCACGCCGGCAACTCCGGCCCGCTTCGATCGTCCCATGCGGGGGTTTCTCATGTCTTCCTCCAATAGTGGCAACGGGCGACAGCCTATCGGGTGTTCACCTTGGCTGTCACGAATCACTGAACGGTTTTCCAGGTGCCGCTGAACGTCAGGCGGGATCGGGCGCCGAAGCCCCGTCCGTCGTCGCTCCGTCGGGGTCCCACCAGGCCAGCGTGCGGACCAGTCCCGGGCCGAGCTCCACCGGGTTTCGGGTCCCCAGCAGCTGCTCCAACCCGGACGGGTCGGCCTGGCTGTGGCGCACGTCGCCGGGCCGGTCGGGGCCGAAGATCACGTCCAGGCTGCGGCCCAGCAGCGTCTCCAGCTCGGCGATCACGTCCAGCAGCGTCCAACGCCGCCCGAAGGCCAGGTTCACCGGGCGGGCCGAGTCCAGGCCGCCCAGCGCCACCTCGGCCAGCACGTCGACCACGTCGCCCACGTAGGTAAAGTCCCGGCTCTGCATCCCGTCGCCGTTCACCGGGATGTCCCGCCCGGCCAGGGCGGCGTCGAGAAACGCCGGCACCACCGCTGCGTAGGCATCGCCGGCCCGCTGGCGGGGGCCGTACACGTTGAAGAACCGAAACGGCACGGCCGGAAAGCCGTAGCAGTGGCGCCAGGCCAACACGGCCGACTCCCCCGCCAGCTTGGACACCGCGTAGGGGCTCAGGGGTGCCGGGGCCAGGTCAATCGTCTTGGGCAGCACCTCGGCCGCGCCGTACACCGACGACGACGACGCAAACACCAGCGGCCGTCCCCCGGCCGCCCGGATCGCCTCCAGCACGTTCACCGTGCCGTCCACGTTGGTGGTCATCGACGGCCGGGGCTGGTCCACCGAGCGGGGCACCGACGGGATCGCTGCCAGGTGCACCACCGCTGTGGCCTCAGCGACCAGCCGGGTCACCAGCGCCTCGTCCAGCACCGTGCCCTCCACCAGCTCCACCGGGGTGTCGGCGTCGCCCACGCCCTCCAGGTTGTCGGGGCGTCCGGTCGACAGGTCGTCCAAGACGGTCACCCGCGTCACCCGGTCGTCGTCGACCAGGCGCCGGGCCAGGTTGCCGCCGATGAAGCCCGCCCCGCCGGTCACCAGCACGTGCTGGTCGTCTCGTGGGCTGGTGGTCTCACTCATCGGATGTCCTCATTGGTTGGTGGTCAGGCGGACCGTGCGTCCAGGGGCCACCGTCTCGTCGATCACGTTGCGGTCGCCCTCGCGCACCACCACGTTGGTCTCGGTGGCGCCGCCGTTGGCGGGCCGCACCAGCGTCAGGTCGTAGGGCCCCGGCGGCAGCGTGCTCTCCAGGCGCCAGCGCAGGTCGATGCTCTGCCCCGGCGGGATCCTCACGAACACGCTGTGGCGATAGATGCCTTGTTCAACTGCGGTTCGCACGGTCGTCCGCTCGCCCTCCACCTCCAGGCTGGCGTTGAGCGACGGGGTGAGGATGGACACCTCCCGTATCTGGGTGCCGATCGGTGTCCCGCTCTCGTTGCCCACCACCACCGGCGGCAGCCGCGCGGGGTCGCCCACGTCGTTGGTGTAGGTCGATGTCAGCGTGGCGATGCGTGCGCCGTCCTCGTCATCCCAGGCAACGTCGTAGTTGTGGGTGCGGTTGAGGAACACGTCCATCTTGTTGGGCGCCACGTTGCGCTCGACGATGCCCAGCAGGTCGCCGTCGGTCGCCGGCAGGGGTGCGCTCAGCCCGGTGCGGTCCAGTAACGCCCGGTCGTCGTCGATCCCGGTGGCCATCGCCAGGTGTCCGTCGCGCACCAGCGGCCCAAAGCGTTCGCCCAGCTCCCGGGGGCCGGGCAGGTCGGCCGAGCCCAGCCGGTCGAAGATCTCCCCGGTCAGCTCACCGATCGCCTCGTCGTCCTCGCCGTCCTGGGGCAGCACCCGAAACTGGTCCCGGGTGAAAAACGCCTCGGTGTTGGTGGCGTTGATCTCGGCGACCGTGCCGGGCACGGCGATCGGCCCGGTCAGCGCCACAAACTCGGCCAACGCTGCCGGGTCGGCGTAGATCACCCCGTCGATGTGGCCCCGTCCGTTGGCCTCCATCAGGTTGGTGGCGGCGGCTGCCACCACGTCCAGGTCCGGCGACGACGTCCAGTTCTGGGTGTAGCGGCCCGGTGCCATGTCGATGAACGACGGCGGAAAGTCCGACGACGGCGACGGCGGCTGCCTGGTGGGTTCGGACCCGTACAGCTCGCGGGGCGTGCCCGATTCCTCCAGCCCGATCGCTCCGTCGGCCACCTTCAGCAGCGCCCACCCGCCCATGAAGCCGCCAAAGTCGCGCCCCTCGGCCGGGTTGGCCACCATCACCAGATAGCGCCGCGGGCCGTCCGCACCCAACAACGCCGGGGCGTCGGCCAGCGCCAGCCGCGCCAGCTCGGCCTCGCTGGCCAAGTCGTCCACCTCGGCGGCCACCTCGTCCAGCCGGGTGCGCAGCGGCGCCACCACCCACGGCGACTCGATTCCCGCCAACCCGTCCACCGCTGCCTCCAGCGACGACGCCAACGCCCCCACCGGCACCTCGGTGGCCTTCAGCTGGGCCAGGTTGACGCCCCCGCCCTCCTGGCGCAGCGCCTGGTAGTCCACCGACGTGGCCGCAAACGCGGCGCTGCCGTTGAGGTCGCTGCCCATGTCCGCACCGGCACGCAACGCGTCCACGTTCTGGGCCACCCCCGGCACCATGCGGGCCGGAAACAGCCACACCGCCCCCAACCGGGTCGACACGTCCTCGAATCCGGCCGACGCCTCGTTCAGCAGCTCGGTGGCACCGCCGGTCTCCCCGTCGCGCACCGCCGCTGCACCCCGCCGGGTGTCGTCCACTGCGGTCTCCACCGAGTTTCGTGCCCCCAGCGCAACCACCCCGGCCACCGCCAGGCCGATCACCACAAACGCCCCTACCCCGGCGACGGCCCACCGGGCACGTCGCTGCCCCACACCGCTCAGGCGCTGGTAGCCCGAGACACACATCGCCAGGTACAGCACCGCGCCGATCAGCACGGTGAAGCCCAGCGGCCCCACCGGACGAAGCTCCATCAGGCTCAGCGTCACCGCCGCCCCGGCGACGGCCCCCACCACGCGGTTGCGCCGGTCGATCGTCAGCAGCGCCGTCGCCGCGGCGACGCCACCCAACGCCAGCGCCAGCCCAACCCCCTCGGCCAACACCGCCGCCAGCGCGGCGATCACAAACATCGGCCAGCGCCGGGCTCGCGAGCCAGCCAGCGCCCCGACCGCCACCAGCAACGCCCGCTCCAGCGCGTCCACTCCCCCGTTGCCGGTCGGCGCCACCGAGCCGGTCCACAGCGCCGCCACCAACGCACCGATCACCGTCACCACCACCACGCCAGCCACCACCCGGGGGCCGGTAGTGGCCTTGGCCCGCCGTGCCACCCGACGCTTCCCGTCCCCGCCGGGCACGGCCGGCGGTGCACCCGTGGCCGCCGACCCAAACCGCGACCCACCCGTCGGACCGGCGGGTTCGGCCCCGCTCCCCGGCCGGCCCGCATCCGGCACGGCCGCGTCGTCGGGCCCGGGCGCCGTGAGGTCCGCCCACTCAAAGGGTGGGTCGTCGTTCAGAGGAAGCTCACCTGGACCCGACCATCGACGTGACGATCTGCGCTGTCGCTTCGATGCCACGTGGGGAGGTCTCCAACGGTCTCGATGGTGGTTCGGGCGGACCGGCAACGCTACCAGCGCGCCAACGTGGGATGATCTCGCGATGGGCCCCACCCCACACGATCACGCAGCCGAGCCGTTTCGCCTGCTGTTCGTGTGCACCGCCAACCGCTGCCGGTCGCCGATGGCCGAGTACCTGGCCCGCCAGTCGTTGGCCCGCCGTCAGATCGACGCCGAGGTCGTGTCGTCCGGGCGCCTGGGCGGCTCGTTCGAGGCCTCACCGGGTGCGGTGGCGGCCCTGGCCAAACGCGGCATCGACCTGCGGGGTCACACCAGCGCCCCAACCGACCCCGACACGTTGGATCACGCCCACCTGGTGCTGGTCATGGAACGCGCGCACCTGGCCGACGTCTACCAGACCAAGCCGGGCGCCATCAGCCGCTCGTTCACCCTGGGCGAGTTCCCGACGCTGCTCAAAGCGGTGACCGCCCAGCCAGCGGATGCCGATGCCACCCCGACACAGCGGGCCCAACATCGCATCGCCCTCGCCCACGACGCACGAGACCCCGCCAGAATCCTGGTCGACGATGACAGCGCCGACATCGCCGACCCGATGGGTCGCTGGAACCTCCACTACCGGCGAACTGCCAAGCAGCTCGAACACCTCATCGAGGCCACCCTCGACGGGCTGTTCGGAAAACGGTCGGGGTAGCGGCTCAGTCGGTGAACTCAGCCTTCCCTCAACATCGGGTCGGCGGCGTCGTGGCCTTCGGCGCCGTCGCCGGTCAGCACGGTCGACACCGTGCGAACCAGAATGCCCACGTCCCGACGGAGCGACCGGGTCTCGACGTAGGCCAGGTCCAGCTCGATGCGGTCGGCCCACGCCAGCGAGTTTCGTCCCGACACCTGCGCCAGACCGGTCAATCCCGGACGTACGGTCAGCCGTCTGGCCTGGTCCTGGGTGTAGCGCTCCACCTGCGAGGCCACGGTGGGCCGAGGGCCCACCACGCTCATCTCGCCCTTCGCCACGTTCAGCAGCTGTGGCAGCTCGTCCAGCGACCAGCGGCGCAGCACCGCGCCCACTCGGGTGATTCGGGTGGGGTCGGGCACCAGCGGGTTGTCGCCGTTCACCATGCTGCGAAACTTGTACACCTGGAACGTCCGCCCATCGAGCCCCACCCGCTCCTGCAGAAACAGCACCGGGCCCCGCGACGTCAACGCCACGACCAGCCCGATCAGCAGCCCGACCGGCACCAGCACCGGCGAACACGCGATCAGCACCACCCAGTCGAGCGCCCGCTGCAGCCGGTAGGGCCGTGCGGCGGGCAGCGCGCCCAGGTCGGGCGGCGCCAACACGCTGTTCGTCGCAGCCTCAACCGGGAACCCCACCGTCGCAGTCTTCACGACGGAGCGCGTTTGGGCAACAGCCGACGGTAGGTTTCCAGCGTCAGGTCGATCTGGTTCTGCTGGTCAAACCGGTCTCGTGCCCGCTGCGCAGCGGCTTGACCCATCACGTCACGCCGGACGGGATCGTCCAGCAGCGTTCGGAGCGCAGCCTCCAACGCGGCCGCATCGTTCACCGGCACCAACAGACCAGAGACGTCGTCGTCCACCACCTGGCGACACCCGCGGATGTCGGTGGCGATCACCGGCAGCCCCATCGCCGACGCCTCCATGGCAGCGCGCGGAAACCCTTCGCGATGCGACGCCAACACAAACACGTCCCCGGCGGCGTAGTACCGCTCGGGTCGGTCGCTGAAGCCCACCAGGCGAAGCCCGTCGGCGGTGGCCTCGGCCACCTCAGCCTCGGTCAGGCCGTCGGCCTTCCCGGCCTCGGTCGGCCCCACCACCACCAGCTCGTGGTTCGAGCCGCTTCGCCGCAGCCGACGGTGGGCCTCAAACAGCTCTCGGAAGCCCTTCTCGGCCACCAGCCGACCGACGGTCACCACCACCGGCGTCTTGTCGGACACCCCCCACTCAGCGCGTAGCTCGCGGCGCTCCCCCGCCATCGCCTCGCGTCGGTCAAACCGCCCTAGGTCGATGCCGTTGCCCAGGTTGAACAGGCGGCGCTCCGGAACGCCCCACCGGGCCAGCGTGGCCGTGTCCTCGGGGTTCTGAATCAGCTCGGCGTGCGAGCATGTCGCAGCCCCGCGTTCCAGCACCCGCACCACGCTCCGAAGCGCCAGGCCATCGGTGGGCTGGGCGTACAGGCCGTGCACCGTGTTGACCACCGCGGGCACCCGCGCCGCTCTCGCCGCCGGGCGGCCCAGCCAGCCCGGCTTCGGGTTGTGGGTGTGCACCACATCGGGCTTGAGGGCCTTGAACAGCCGGTACAGCTCCCTGGCAGCTCGCAAGTCGGCGCGTGGATCCATGCTGCGGGTCAAATGTTCGACGGGAACGTGGCGGATCCCCCGCGCCTCCAGCGCGGCCACGTGCTCCCCCGGCGCCGACGCGCCGATCGCGTCCCACCCGGCGGCGGCAAACGCCTCCAGCTGGGGCCCCAGCAACAGCTCCAGGCTGATATCGGTGGTGGTCACGTGCAACACCATCGGCGCCCCAGCGCGACTCATGTCCGAGCGCCCCGGTAGGTCACGCGCTGAACCAGGCGACGCAGGTCGTCCTCCAGGCGCATGCCACCGGCAAACTTGTGGGCCACGTCTCGCGGGGTGTCCGATCGTTGAATCGGCGACCGGGCCAACCGGTACGGGTCGGTGCGCCCCACCCGGTTGGGTCGAGTCCCGGCCACAGCAGCCGAGTCGAACCGCTCGCGCACCAGGGCGTCGTTCTGAAGCGAAGGCGCCAGCGCCTTCGGGTAGGCAAAGTGCAGCGGCGGGCTTCCCGTCAGCTCGATCAGCACCTCGATCGACCGATCTAGGTCCGCCGCTACCGCCGACGGCGGCTCCCGATCCAACAGCAAGTGCGAATGGGTATGGCACCCGATAGTCACCAGCCGATGGTTGGCCACCTCGGTGAGCGCAGCGCGGCTGAGCGGAGCGGCGCCATCGGGCCAACGTTCCCCGGTCAGCACCGGCTCGGTCGCCACGTACACCGTCGCCGGAAGCTCGAACTCGTCGAGCACCCCTACAACGTGATCGGCGAAGTCGGCGGTGCCGTCGTCAAACGTCAGCACCACGGCTGGTTTGGGGTCGGTACGCTCGGCCGCAAACTCGTCCACTGCGTCGTTCAGGCTCAGCACCCGTGCGGTGTCGGCCAGCTGGGCCATCTGATCTCGAAACCGATCGAGTGGCAGGTCCATCTGCGAGGCGCCAGCACCACCAACCCGGTGGTAGGCCAGCACCACCAGCCCGGAGGTCGGCATCACCGCATCGGCGGCCCCGGCGAACCGCTTCAAGCCGCGCCGCGCGGCACCTGCCAAGGCCTGTTTGCGGTCAATGGCGCTCAAGGCGCGCTGCCCACCTCATCGGTCTGCGTCGACGTGTCCGATCGGGTCGCGCCGTCGGGCTGCTTGGACGGGTTGGTTGCGCTGAACGAGCCCTCAGCCTCAACCGGCATCGACGGGTCGCCGGGCCCATCCAGGCCCTCAACCGAGTAATAGTCGTAGTAGTAGGCCTGACGGCGTCCGGCGTTGGGTGTGCCCACCAACAACGTGCCCATCACGTTGGCCCCCACGCGCTCCAGCGCATCCACCGACTCCACCAAATCGTTCTCGGTGCTTCGGCCCGAGCGGACCACCATGATCACGTGATCCACCACCGGCAACAGGTCCAACGCATCGCTGGACGCGTTCAGCGGACTGGTGTCGATGATCACCGTTGCGTTCTGCGCTGCGGCCTGGCTGACCAACTGCTTGGTGGCGGCGATCAACTCGCTCACGTCGCGGCTTGGCTGGCCAGCCAATGCCAAGTACAGATTGGTGAACTTGGTAGGCCGTACCACCTGATCCACCGTCGGGCGGCCCTCTGCCGGACCGGTCAGGTCGGCGATCGTCGCTCCGGGCTCCACGCCCATCACGCCGGCCAGGGTCGGCCGACGGAAGTCGGCCCCCACTAGCAGCGTCCTCACACCAACCTCGGCCATGGCTTGGGCGGTCAGCGCCGCCGAGGTGGTCTTCCCTTCCCCAGGTGCTGTCGAGGTGATCATAAACACACCGCCGCGTTCCGCCCCGTCTACCCCAACCTTGGTCGCCTCGGTCGAGTCCCCCCCATGGCCGGACACAACGAGTGTCCCGCGCTCGTGAACAAACTGCATGGCCGACCGAACCCGTCGATACGCCTCGGCCCACACGCCGGTCAGCACCAGAGCCCCGTCGGACGTGGGTCGTCGCTTCTCGGCGACGAAACCAACCTCGGCGATGATCGGCAACGAGCACGCCTCGGCCAACTCTGGGCGGGTATCGATCCGCCGATTCAGACGTTCCAGAACCAGCGCCAGGATCGCTCCGAGTAGCAAACCAAAGAACCCGAGGAACGATGCCCGCAGCGGCAGGCTGTTGGGTACCTCAAAGGCGCCGCGCTTGTCCCGCTTCGGCTGCTGTTCACCCAAGGTCTGATAAGGCTGGGTCGACTCCAACTGGGCCTTCTGCACGGTTGCTTCCGAACGTGCCTGCGCTGCCGCGTCGGACAACGATTGACGCTGCGAGACCAGCGCCGGGTCAGGGCCGTCACTTCCTGGGGCCGCCTCTCCCGTCTCAGGGTCCGGCCCCGGGACGTTGGGGTCGGTCAGGTCGGGATACTTCTCATCAAAAGCCAAGACATCCATCTCGGCGACGGTTGCCGCTTCCTCCAACTGCTCTACGCGAACCCGCTCGGCCTCTTGACGCTGACCGTTGGTTACATCGAGAAATGCCTTGGTCATCTCGTTCACGCGCCGTGCTGCAAGATCAGGGTCCACATTCACACTTGCGATGGTGATCGACTGACTCTCGGTGTCCACCGTCACCAACATTTCAGAAGCCAGCTTGTCGGATCGCTCCCCCGCGCCCAACGCCTCTGCAGCGATCGTCGGAATTTCCCCGCGGGTCACCTTCAGGCTGTCCTGCTGCACCGAAACACCTCCGGTGCCAGATGCATTGGCCACCACCACCTGTTCGGCTCGGTACTGCTGAACGATGTCGCTGGGGGCCAGCTGCGACGACACAACGCCAGCGAGCAAGCCCACCACGAACGAGATGGCCAGAATTGGCCAGCGACGCCGCAGGACGGCGGTCACCTTGGTGGAGATCATGTAGTCACTTTCGGTGCGGGCCGGATGTTCGAGGCGTTCACCTCCGTGGATGACGCCCCAACTTGAACCGACGACATTACCGGCGCCGACTCCCGGCCGTCAGAACGGGTAGATCCGCTCATCAGAAAGCCCCTGCCCTTCGCAATTGGCGGAGCAGCAAGAAACGCCAGCATCAACGCCAACATCACCGTTCGCTGGCGAGCAAGGATCCCGAAGTTGCCGATGTACGAAAACGCTACAATGAACCCGCTCGAGAACGTCACCACGTAGACCAGATATGGGCGGCGGAGCATCAATCGGACGCCTCCCGCCAGCCGCCTCCAGCTCACCACCGCCATCACCACCATCACCAAACTTTCCAGCGCAGCGAACGCCGTGCTGGCATTGTCAGCCTCCCAAACGAACGGCCTAAAGAACACCGTCACCACTGCTGCCGGTAGATCCGTCGGGTCGCTGACGGCAGGCGGGTCGAAACTTGACCCCCCAGTGGTGGTCTGATCAAGCGTCTTCTCAAGCACGCCGCCGACACCGCCTTCGCTTCCCTTGTCACCAAAGAACCTGGCGGTCTGGCTAAGCACGACCACCGCAACCACCAGGAGCACACACACCGCAACAGCCCGGACCAGGGTCGACTTCAAGCCCGCTCCGCCGCCAAATCCTCGCAAAGTCCCCACCAGGCTCGCCACCCCAAGTGCCAACACTCCAAGTGCCCCGTAGTGCGGCCGAATTATTACTAGCCCAGCGATCCCTCCCACAAATACTAGGATACTCCCAGCTTTAACCTTATCCGACAAAAGAAGAGCTGCGCCATACGACACTACGCCTAGCGCAAACGTCATGAGCGCTTCCTTGCCGATCGATGCTGGCCAATAGAGCAGTGAAGGAAAGAACAACAGCAACAGCAAGTAGCGCTTGTGATCAGCTTCGGGCACCGCTCGCCTGAGGGCGCGCCACATCATCAATCTGCCGCCGAACGCCAACCACGCAAAGACAACACTGCCAGCCCAACGGGAGGCGCCGGTGACCAGGTATACGAACGACAACACGAGTGCAACGCGTTGAGTCTCCGCGGGACGGCCCTCCAACCCCGGAGGGACGCTGGTCATCACGCCCTGTTTGAAGAGTTGTGCGAGTTCCCCCGCCGCATTGGAGTACCCTCCAGCGTCTGACACATCATCATAGAGGACCTTGGACACAAAATAGCGGACGATCACGCCGACGGCGGTGGCCAACATGCCCCACACGAGGAGTTTCATTAAGGTCGGGTCATTTTCCTTGCGCGAGATCCATGAAAGCACGGGGAGCGTGACCACCACTAACGTCGTCAGCGTAAAGATCCCCGACCACTCGTCGAGGTCCAAATTGTTCACGCCGACAGCGGCGAAGCCAACCACTATCAAAACACCAAATAGCCCCCCCAGCACAACGGGCGTTTCACTCCTGTCTTGGCTTATCCACATTCGAGTACGGCCTTCTCGTGCTCCAGGAATGGCTTAGCAATCAAATTCGGCTCCGAATCTTCGGTATGGTTGCTAGGTTCGGACTTGGAATCCGCCATGGCTTGGTCCGCCCAGACAGTGCCGCCCGTGCAGCGGGGTGGATCCTAGCTGTGCGCGGCTGCCGGTTGTTCCTGACGGACGAGTGACCGGTTCACACAAGGTCGCTCAGCCAAGGGAACCCCTGATCTGTGGCGGCTGGCACACAGGGCGAGCTGGGCGTTTGACGTTTTGACGAGCCGAAGCCCAAGTAGTCCCGCTAACCGTAAGTTGATCCGAAGCAACCCACGGAGCTCCAACGTCGGGCAGCCGCTAAAGCTCGACCACCCTCCTCCCCGTGTGACCGTGCAACTCGTCGAAACTTGAAGGTATCGGCCACTTTGATGGACCTCGGGTTACGCTTGTACAAGCAGTTCAGAGGGCTGACCTTCGCCTTCAGTCGCACTCGCATGGCTTGCGTGTCATCTACATATACCCACGACCAACTCCGTATATCCGTTACACCCGCCAGCAGCAACCGGAATCAAAATCCGGACGCGAATGGACTCAAATGGCACCTACGCTCTAGCGAGGCCGTGTGTTCCAGGGGCAATTACGACCGAGATCTGGCAGACGTCGGTCTGACCAAGAGTTCTGTGTACAACTTACGCATTTCGCCTGCAACCGCATCTGCCGAAAACCTGCTTTCCCCCCACCGCATCCCGATTTGGGCCATGCTAAGGGCGGAGTGATAGTCACTTAGTACCACTTGCACCGCCGAAGCGGCCGCACTTGCATCAGCCAATGGATACATGTGAGCGAGCCGACCGCCATCGACCGTCTCGATCAAACCTGGTATGACTGGAGCAACAAGAGGTAGTCCTGACATAAGAGCTTCAGCGGCGACGCGTGAGAAGCTCTCGCGTCGCGATGTTATCAAGAAGGCATCCAGCTTCTGGAACTCGGCCGTCATTGAGGGCACTATGCCTCGAAAATGAACCTTATCCGCCACTCCCATCTGGCTGAGTCGAGACATGGATTCGGCCACATACCCGGCAGGAGGCGGGACGATCCCTGCACTTCCGAAAACCTCCCATTGAATATTCGAAGATGCCAACTTCGCAACAGCTTCGACGAATATGTCAAGACCCTTCGTTGGTTGCTGGTTTAGGACCAATCCGACGCGTGCAGGATCATTCAGCCCGCGTGTTCCTCTGGCACGCGGGGCAGACACCGCGTCCCCCAGGACGGTTACGGCATCTTTAGGCAGGCCTTCAATGGTGCAGGCCGCCCCACCGCTAACGGCGATATATCGCACGGGGTTCGGCGTGCATGCCAGGCTCCTGAGCATGACTACCTCAAGTCTGGACAGGCGGGAGTTTCGAAGATGAACAACCATTGGAGCGCGAGTACCCAGGACGCCAACAGATGCACCACGAACGGCAGACGTGGAGTTGGCGTGAACAATATTGCCCCCCTCCCCGAGTCGACGGCGTACCGCTCGCCCAACCTCCCAATCCCGCGTCAGCGAGTGAGGTCGATCGACTACAAGTGTCGAACATTGGGGGGCGAGCTCGTCGAGCAATGGGAGGGAACGGGAAGGAACTATGAAATCGATCTCGATCCCACGCTCGATGAGAGCGGGGACGAGTTCAACGTAGGAGCGAAGCGGACCGAATGGGCCGTTGAGGTCAATGAGAACTATGCGCACCAGCGATCCCTCGTTCGGTCAATGTGGATCGTAGCGAACGACGAAGCGCCACCACTTGGCTTATCGTATCAAGGTGTCGATCAGAGCTTTGCAACGACTTGGGCATGAGAGAGACAGTCCGCAAGCTCGAACGTCTGCTTGGCGGCACCGGTCGCGTGCGTTGTCCCCCCGAAACTCACTTCGAGGCGTCAGCAGAGCTTGTCCGACGCCTGTTGGACCAGAACGGCTACTCGTTGCAGGCCCCATCGAAACAAGCCGAAGGGACAACCCACCCTGATCGTGACGGCCAGTTCCACTACCTGTCCGGACTCGTCTCCGAGTTCATTAGCACCGACGATCCGGTGATCTTCGTCGACACCAAAAAGAAGGAGACGCTGGGCAACAAATCCAACGGTGGCGCCGAATACCAGCCCAAAGGCGAACCGACCCGCACCGACGTCCACGACTTCCCCGACCCCGCCCTCGGCAAAGCCATCCCCTACGGGGTCTACGACGTCACCAGCAACCAAGGATGGGTCTCGGTCGGCGACACCGCCGACACCTCCGAGTTTGCTGTCGCAGCAATCGCCAAATGGTGGGACACCCTCGGCAAACACAAGTTCCCTGACGCCACCCGGCTGTTGATCACCGCCGACTGCGGAGGGTCGAACGGCTACCGAGTCAGAGCCTGGAAATGGCACCTCGCCCGATTGGGGGAGGCGACCGGTCTCGAGATCACCGTCGCGCACTATCCGCCTGGAACCTCGAAATGAAACAAGATCGAGCACCGGATGTTCAGCTTCATCACGATCAACTGGCGTGGCCGCCCCCTCACCAACATCTACACCGTCGGCAACCTGATCTCAGCCACCACAACCCAGGGCGGGCTCACAATCCAAGCCGCCTACGATGCCCACGTCTACCCCAAAGGCGTCAAGATCGCCGACACCCAATTCGACACAATCCCGATCACCAAACACGACTGGCACGGCGACTGAAACTACACCATAAGCCACACACCCCAAACGACCAACTAATCCCGCAGCGTGCCCCTAGCCCATCCATCCGACAGCGTGCCCGCTCCCGACGACACTTCGCCAACCGGCACCACTCGCTGTCAGTATGCCAGCTGCCGATACTCGTCAGAGGATTCGGTAGTTCCAAAACCCTCGGACCAAGGCTCCAGAAGGTCAAGGCCAGACGCTTCTGCTCGACCTCGGGCTTCGGGAGTCCAGTGGCACCCGCTCCAGGTCGACCGCTGATAGGTGCGAGATCGCAGGTAGTCGATGTAACGGTCCAAATGGGCGCCGGCAGCCCCATAGGTAATAAAGATCGCTACGCGCTCAACCTGTGGTTCGCATGTCAGCCAACCTGGAAGTCGTCCAGCGAGCCGGGGTGAGACGGCCAGGGGGACGCCGGGCCGGATGACAACTCCGTTCCCACTATGAGTCGTTCGGAGGTTCCAAGCCACCACGTCACCAACTCGCGTGCCCAGGTAGTGAGTCCGCCCAGTGCGAACATCCGGGACTAAATGCAATGCCGTTAACTTAGAACTACATGGGTGTAGTATCGGCGGATGGCTCGTGTTG